>Ga0172374_1002140_pt1 | contig 12738 bp, 13 predicted proteins | sample LakKiv3m_FD_114536 | JGI IMG/M metagenome (GOLD analysis project Ga0172374, IMG submission 114536) | Freshwater microbial communities from Kabuno Bay, South-Kivu, Congo - kab_092012_10.3m | ecosystem: Environmental > Aquatic > Freshwater > Lake | place: Democratic Republic of the Congo... | reverse complement strand
TGCCAAGCCATCCCGGATTGCGGCAGGATGCAGCGGGAATACACTCCTGATCTCGAACGATGAGGGAAAAAGTTGGCGGGAAACCCGACTCCCCGTAAATCCGCATCCGGCAATGGCCATAAACAGTGTAGCTTTCCACCCGCTGCGGCCTGGTGCGGTATTGGCAGGAACACTTCGCTATGACAGCAGGGCAACGGAGGGGCTGTTTATGAGCATCGACAACGCCCGAACATTTCGGCCGGTTCCGATGGCTATTCCCAAGGTGAGCGTGTCGGTAATGACCCCTGCGGTGGGAGAGTCGGCCTCTGTCTACGTGGGGTTTATCGGAACGGGAATCTTTCGCCTGGAACTGGGAGAAAAACATTAAGATGCGGATTATCTTCTGCAATAAATATTTTTTTCTCAATGGCGGCGTCGAGAAATATCTCTACGATGTGATGAATTACCTTGCCGCGAGAGGGCATATCACCATCCCTTTCAGCGTCCGTTACGCCGGGTCATGGCCATCGCCCTATCAGGATTATTTCCTTACGCCCCCCGGGGGGGCCGATCAGGCCCTCTGGGCAAATATCCGGTTTTCTCCCGCCAATATCCTGCGTTTCCTGGACAGAAGCACCTACTCTTTTGAAGCCAGAATCAAGTTAACCGGGCTGCTCAAGGCCGTCCAGGGGGCCGATATTGCTTACCTCCTGAATATCTACAACTATATGTCGCCAAGCATCATCCATACGCTGCGACAGCACCGCATCCCCGTGGTCATGCAGATCGGCGACTACAACCTGATTTGCCCCAGCTATTCGTTGCTCCGCGACGGCAAGCCCTGCACGCTCTGCGTCCGGGGACGGTATTTTCACGGCCTCCAATACCGCTGCGTGAAGCGCAACCTCGCCGCCTCGGCAGTCCGGGTCGCTGCCATGTATATCCAACGCTTGCTTGGGATATACAAACTGGTGGACGCCTTCGTTGTGCCCTGTGAATTTATGAAAACCAAACTCATCGAAGGCGGTTTTTCTGAAGAGAAGTTGTCGCTGCTGCCCTATCCAGTCGAGCTGAGACAGAGAAAAAGGCGAAAAGACGGCGACAGGGAGGGAGAGGGCCGCCGCAGAGGAGAAAAGAGAGGCGCAAGTATTCGGATCCTTCAGTATCCGATCGAAGCGAATCTTTCCCCGGCTCCCACTTGGCACAAGAAGAACTATATTGTCTATTTTGGCCGACTATCCTATGAAAAGGGCATTGATACGTTAATCCGCGCCTTTCAGCAGTTGAATCCGCAGCTTGACCTTTACCTCATCGGCAGGAGTTACGACGGCGAAGAGGAACGCCTGAAGAAACTGATTGAACCTCACATGAAAGAGCACATCCATTTTCTCGGATTTCAGTCCGGGCAAACCCTGATGCAGTGGATTGCCGAGGCCTTGTTCAGTGTCGTACCCAGCCGCTGGTATGACAACGCGCCGATCAGCGCCTATGAAAGTTTCCTCAACGGAACGCCCGTGCTGGCATCCCGGATCGGCGGCATCCCGGAGCAGGTTCAAGAAGGGGTTACGGGATATCTTTTCGAACCGGACTCAATTGAAGATCTGGCAAGTAAGATGGATCTGATGCTGTCAGACAGAGAAAAACTGATTCAAATGGGCATCGCCGGACAAGCCTTTGTGAAAGAGCATCTTAATATTAAAGGTCAGATGGATGGTCTTATCGGTCTATTTGAAAGCGTCATTGCCAATTACCGATAAAGACAGCACCGATGGGATTGAAAACGTTACCTTAAGGATCGGGACCCATGCTTTCTAAATTGAAATGCCTAATATTGATCAGATGGAAGGATGAGGGAAAGTGGCCGCTGCTGGGCGCTCTCAAACACATGGTATCTCAACTGGAACTTATTGAACCCATTTATTTCAAAGGGCCGGTTGGCAATAAATTAACCTCCCTCTCGAAGAATTTATCCGAATTCTATGCACCGCTCTTGGCCTTGATGCGGAGGAAGCGTTTTGATGTGGTGATCTCCTGGTCAATGCGTACCGGCGTCTGCTACGGCATACTGAAACATATCTTTCACATGCAGAGGTTGCCACTGCACATCATTCAAGATTTTCATGTTGATTTATCGCAAACCCGGTGGTTTTACCGGTTTCGTCTTTTCCTGCTGAAACTTGCAATTCCTGGAATTGACTACTTTTTCTGCACTTCTACAGAGGAAGAAGAAATATATAGCCAGATGTTTAATATACCCCGCGAGCACATCATATTCTTGCCCCTGGTAGAATCTTCATCAACTTTTAAGGAGCCCAGCCGCCTTCCTAAAGATTATATCTTTTCTTTTGGAAAAAGTGATAGGGACTATGATACCCTGGTGCGGGCTGCTGCCTCGCTGAATATAAAAACCTATATTCTTTCAAATAAATATCACCCGAAGATGCCGGTGCCGGAGAATGTCACGATCATCCGGGAGCATATTTCCGGAAAGGAACTGTTCGATTGGATTGCATCGGGCCGGGTGGTGGTTCTGTCCGTGAAGGATTACAGGGTATCCGCCGCACAGATCAGTATGCTGGAGGTGATGGCGCTGGCGAGACCGCTCGTCATCACAGAAAATATGGCGACAAAGGAATATGCGGTCCATAAGCAAACAGCCATGTTTTTTGAGGCCGGCAACGATAGGGATCTGGCAAGCTGTATCCAATATCTTTGGAACAACCGGGAAGCTGCCGAGCAGATGGGATATCAGGCCCGACAGGCGGCCATGAAACTTGAGGGGCTCCGGATGATTGCCTTTAACAAGATACTGGAAAGCTGTACAATTGATATCCGAGAAGGAGGGCAAAAATGAAAACCCATCATAATCTGATAGTTATCTGTTTCTCGCTTCTGCTCCTGGCATTCCCATTAAAAGGGTATTCTGTCACAACGATGAGCATCCAGTTTCAGGATACCCTGCGCCTGATCAATTTGGACATGCCGCGCAAAGAGGTCATTGAAACGTTGGGAGCTCCCGATATCATCAAGAGCGATGGGATGTGTCTGCAATATGAAACCCTGGGCTTAAGCCTTTTTCTAAATCAAAACGAACAGGTGGAGCAGATCTATCTTTCCGGGGACTTTAAAGGGTCTATCGGCAATAAACAGCAATCTCAGGGGATCCTGTTAGCCGATATCGAAAGAGAATTTGGCGCCCATGTTTCCGTTGAAAAGCTCAATTATCAACCCTCTCGTATCATCCAGAACAAGGCCACCACTGAAACCGAGAACAATTCAGACCCCACCGGCAAGGAAAAGGGGGAATTCCCGCTTCAATATCCGGGTAAAAAGAAACTTTATATGTTTTACACTGCCGGGGAGGTCATGAAATATAAATACGTTGACGATGAAGAGGGGATCGCTTTCTGGCTGGATCATAACCAGCAGCTTTATGCAACCGTCCTGTATACGGTCCGGAACAAGAATTCCGTGGTCAACTTACCGACGGTGGCAAAAGAACCAGCCCCGGTAAGAAAACCGGTGGCGCCGGTAAAAATGCGTCTGCCCATCGTTCATTTCGATTTTGACAAGTACAATGTCAAGAAGATTTACGTTCCCGAGCTCGATGAACATGTGGTCTATTTAACGGAGCATGCCACCTTGCCCGTCACTGTTGAAGGGCATACGGATTCTAAGGGATCGGATCAATACAACCAAAGGCTTTCCGAAAGAAGAGCCAACGCCGTGCGCCAGTATCTGATTCAAAAGGGAATTGCGTCGGCACGAATCAGGGTGGTGGGCTATGGCGAGAAAAGACCCATTGCCGACAACAAAACGGATCAGGGCCGAGCCATCAATCGAAGGGCAGAATTTGAAGTCACCACAGAAAAATGAGCGACAATAAGGACATTACCATAACCCCTTTTCAGGGGCTGAAAGGGCTTGAATCCCTTAAGGATGACTGGAACAACATCGTTTCCGGCATGCCCCGCAGGCATTTCTTCCACTTATGGGAATGGTACCATAGTTATCTCCAATGCCTGGAACCCAATCCCGATTGCATGCTGTTTTTCCTTTTTAGGAAAGGGGAAACGCCCGTTGCTGTCTTGCCCCTGCAAGTCGCCAAAATTTCTTTGGGCGGCCTGAAACTTAAGGCGTTGGCGTTTCCCTCCCACAACCACCTGCTGCTGTGCGATCTGATAGGCAAACCAGAAGCGCTAAACCTTCCCTTGCTTCAAGTCCTCAACCAACACCTGCGCGCACAAGGTCAATCCTGGGACGTGATCCACCTTCCTCACCTGCTGGAAGACGCCTGCACTCTCCCGGTTGTGAAAAACCACCCGCCCCCAAGGTTTTTGCTGAAGCAGGAAGGCCGCTGTGACTTCATGGATGCCACCGCAACCTATGAGTCTTTTTTATCGGGTCTTTCCAAGAATTTCAGAAGAAGTTTGAAACGCGCCCGGCAACATCTCGATGAATTGCCGGGTGTGCAATTTACCTTCACTCAAAACGGTCCGGAATTAGAAGAACGGTTTGAAGCCTTTCTTGATGTGGAGGCCTCTGGCTGGAAGGGCGCTCAAGGAGTTGGAACTGCCATCAAGCTGCACCCAAATCTGAGGAGCTTTTACCATTCGCTTACTCAAGCGCTTTCCGCTTCGGGAAAAGTATCCATTAACACCTTGAGCGCTGACGGGAAATGTATCGCCGCGCAGTTCTGCCTCCTGCTGGATCATACCGTTTATATCCTGAAAATAGGCTATGATGAGAATTACAAACGCTATGCACCGGGAAACTTGCTCGTGGACCTCTTCCTCAAACAGAGCATGGAGGCGGGCGCCATCAAGAATATGAACTTGATCACGGACGCAGCATGGCACGCGGATTGGAAACCAAAATCCTACGATAAATTTAAGCTTGATATCTTTAACTCCACTTTGCCGGGCCTGATCGGCTTTGCAATCCTCAAATCTTATTCCCTTTTGAAGAAACATTATCTGGCCTATATCCAGCCTCGTCTACCCGAACGGCTACAGGAATGGCTGGGAAGGCTCGCCCATGAAACTTGAGCTGATACCCGCTGCCGGAAACTCAGAACGAATCAGACAAATTTGGGAATGTTTGGAGAATGCTGAAAACACTTCCTATTTTCTCTCCTGGGGGTGGATCGAGAACTGGATAAACAGTCTGCCGCCCGCGGCCCTGCCGGACCTTGCCGTATTCCTGGAGCGGGAGGAACCGCTTTTGGCATTTTTTATCGGCAAAACGACTCTGACAAGGGCAATGGGAGATTTTCATGGTTCAAGGCATCTGTTCGCGACTCGGGCATGGTTTCTAAACGCAACGGGAACCCCCGACTTCGATCGGGTCTCGATAGAATACAATGGCTTTCTCTACAAACAGCATGAATCGTTGCGATTGGCTGATATATTGAAACACCTGCCCGGTCCCTGGGAGGAATTATATCTTCCCGGCCTTGATATGCGGTCTTTCCCAGGAACGGCAGCGCTAGACGCCATCCCGCCTTTCAAAACCATCGTCAAAGATGACACCATCGTTTTGTCTCCCTTCGTTGACCTGAATCAGGTCCGTGCCAAGCATGGCGATTATTTGTCGCTGTTGTCGGCCAATACGAGGGCTCAGATTCATAGATCCTATCGGTTGTGTGAAAAAACAGCGCCTATTGAGACCGAGACTGCCCATGATGCCCAGAGTGCCATGGAGATATATCACGAGTTGGTGGTTTTGCACGAAGAAAGCTGGGGCAGGAGAAACCAACAGGGCGCGTTTTCTTCAGATTATCTGCGTCAGTTTCACATGCAATTGATCCAACGCAGATTTGAACAGGGTGAAATACAGTTGCTCCGTATCAAATGGGGGAAGCATACGATCGCATGCCTGTACAATTTTGTTTATAAGGGCAACGTATTTTTCTATCAGAGCGGCATCCGCTATGATCTGGACAAGCGTCTGAAACCGGGACTGGTCGCTCATGCCGAAGCCATCAAGTACAATGCGATTGCGGGCCATCGCACCTATGATTTCATGGCCGGGGAAAGTCGTTACAAGATGAGCTTAGCCACCCATCATAACCGGTTGATATGGATTCGGCTGCAGAAACCGCTTATAAAATTCAGGATTGAAGATATCTTGAGGGCCGGGAAAAATTTTCTTGCTGGCTCACGAAGGGCTGGTGGCTTGTCCCCCAAAACGGTTTTAATATCATCATAGTGATTTACCGGTCGTAACTATGGAAAAACAAACCTCCTGTGTCATGTGGGCATTAGATCCCCCGGATGCATCCCAAGCGCAAGCCATTGCGCAATTCATGCGGGCCCAACAGAACTCCTCACAAAACTATCCCCTCGAGAAAGACGCCCTTTTAAAATGGAAATTGATTGATAACATTGCTCATCCCGGATTTGCGAGCATGATGGTGACGCAGGAGAGGGGGGAAATTGTCAGCCTGTGCACGATTACTCCCAAACGTCTATGGTTGGGAGGGAGAGAATGGCAATGGGGAGAAATCGGCGATACATTTACAGATCGACAGCACCTGCGGCAAGGCATGTTTGCCTCTCTTGTAAATGCGAACCGACAAAGAGCGCAACTGGCGGGGCATAAAATTATCTATGGACTCCCGAATGAACAATCGGCCCCCGGCTATCTCAAAAAACTGGGATTCGTCATCAAAGCAAATGTTGAACTGCTGAATTATACCCTTGCACTACAGACCCTTGATTCTTCACTGTATTGAAGCGGAGATGGAATTAATGCACAATAAGGCTAATTGGCATTTCACTACGGGTGATACGGATGAGTTCTAATGACATCACACTCTCCCGCGCCCAGTCTTCAGACATTCATGAGATATTGAAATTTTATGAAGTCAACTTTGATAATTGGAATGAGGTCAGGCGTTTTTGGTCATGGCAGCAGTTGGAAAACCCCAGTTTCCAGGGACCTATGCATGTCCTTGCTAAAAAGAAAGATGTGATCGTGGGATGTATTGCTATCAATCCTGTAAGATTGAGCTTTAAAAACAGCGTGATCAACGCCGCATGGCAGCAAGATTCACTGGTCGATAAACCCTTGCGGGGGCAAGGATTGGGACGGAAACTCATCCATGAAGCCGGCAAGGATTGCGATATCGCTTTGGCAAAAGGAACGGGCGCCGCAATGTATGGTCTGAGAAAATCCTATGGCTATCAAGATGTAAAAAACGCCAATTATCTCATATGGATTAAAGAACCACGATCCCTCAAATCAAGGGGATGGAAGAGTATTGCAGAAGTATTTTTTTCACTTTGGCAAAAGGCGGTGCCTTTGCCGCATTTGGACGACCCTATCCGAGTAAGCGAGATAAGCGCGTTTGATAAGAGCTTTGACGATCTGGCAGACTTACTTTCCAGGCAAAGAATATTAAGGATATACAAATGCCGCCGTTATCTTAACTGGCGTTATTTTCAATGTCCTGAAAAACGGTATACCGTTTTCAGGGCTGGCAACAAGGACGCACGCGGCGCTATAGTCACTTGTATCTCGCATAGAGACAAGGAAGAAGGATGGATAGTCGATTTGATTTGTTCTGATGACGATGAAAAATGCGCCTTCGCATTACTGGATAAGGCGATCCGCACCCTGCGGCTCTCAGGAATCAAAAGGATTTGGGTCTTTGCCACTTTGCCAACAGCAAGGCGATGGTTATACCGCTTTGGTTTCTTGCCTACGAATAACAGTCCAAACTTTACCCATTGCCTTCAGAACTCGGAGCTTACCCAAGCGGGACCCCTTGCATGGGATTTCTGGCATGGTGATGGAGATACCGAACTCTACACCTAACCGCTCGCTGAAATAGACATTTCATCGATGCGACTCGCCAATGCCATGAGCCAGGATCGCGGGGCTCATTTTTGACTGATTTGGAACCAATCGTCGGTACTAGCGAATAGCTCGGGCCAAAAAGTTATCAAGGATACCGTAGAAACCTTTTCCAGTCCGCCGGAGATACGCTTAAGGTCCATATGATTAATGTTGTTCAGATAATTCACGCCAAAGTTGGAAGTGAAACCGAGTTGGTATCCGCAACTTCTGGCGATTTCCTGAATCGAAAGCGGAATGTATTTGTAAAGGCCGAACGGGTAAGAGACAGATTTGACAGGTTGTCCCGTCACCCCTTCAATAAGTCTTTTTGAAAGCGTCAGTTCTTCCCGGTGTACTTGGCTGTCCAAACATGACAGGGCCTGATGGGTATGGGCATGGGAGCCAATCGTCATCTCATTCTCAGCCATCTCGCGTATCTGCTCCTGGGTCATGAGTTCAGCATCTTGAATATCGTCAGCGGGGAGGTCAATCTCGGAGGCTTCAGAAATGATTCGGATAAATTCATTGATGCGTTCTCGTGGATATTCCTTCATCTGTCGACATAAATATTCAATAACAGGCAGGCCGTTATTTTTCAGAACATATTCGCGACCATCTAATACAATGGAGGCTTTCCGGCATTTTTTCAGCAGATAAGCCACAATATCCCACCACCTAAGCTTTCGCTCCCAGATCATCTCGGTGCAGATGAAGAAAAATGCCGGTATTTCCAAAGACTTCAGTACAGGATAGGCGATGGCATAATTGTCGCGATAACCATCGTCAAATGTGATGACCACTGACGGGACGTTCGGTTTTAGATAATTTTTTTTATTGGTGACAATCTGGTCGATCAGTTCTTCCTCCGATAAGATCCTGGCATGCTTCTTCAGCCAGCGCATCTGTCGGGTAAATTGGTCGGTATTCACAGTATAAACGCCGTCATCAAAAGGTGTTGCGGGTGAAGTCGACCCTGGCCGGATTCTATGGTAATTCAAAATAACTATTTTGCTATTCACAGAAAAGCGTCGAATGATCGTTATCAGATTGGTTTTAAAAAGGATATCCCCCAAAAGCTCCCTTTTCCCTGTCAACGGATGCCTCCTTTATAGATCCGATGTAGTCGTATGCGGTGCCTGGAAAATGAAAATCAGGTCACAGTATCCAGGCTGTTGATGGCATCCTGGTAAACGTGGGCTGTTTTCTCCACGAGGCGCAGGATGGAAAATTCCGACTCCGCCCAGGCGCGCGCCTCCAGGCCCATCTGCCGACGCAGCGCGCCGTCTTGCAGCAACTCACAAATCCTCTCACACAGAGCCTCCTCATCTCCCAGCGGCACCGTGTAGCCCACACGGCCGTCGGGAATGACCTGCACATTGTCCGAAACCTGGGTGGCAATGACGGGCACGCCGCAGGCCATAGATTCGAGAGCTACATTCGGCGTCCCTTCAAAAAACGACGAAAGCACGGTCAGGTCGCAGACGCAGTAAAGCCTGTCCACATCGAGGCGATTGCCCAGAAACAGGCACCTTTCTCGCAGGTTCAGTTCATCCACGAGTCGATCCACCTCCCGCTTGTAAGCATCGGATCCGTAGAGGCCCCCGTGCAGCTCATCGCCCACGAGCAGCAGCCGTGTCTGCGGCAGGCGTTCCAGGACAAGCCGGGCGGCGCCCAGAAACATGGCGTGATTCTTCTGTTTTTTAAAGCTGGCAAACATGCCCACCACCAATTCGTCATCGCAGATGCCGAGTTCGCGCCGCAACGCCCGTTCGTCGTGGGGGCGGAACCGTTGCGTGTCCACGCCGTTATGAATGACCCGGCATTGCGAGGGATGGTATCCGAACAATCGGCAGTCAAAGTCTGCCCCGCAGTGGGAATTGGCCACGACCAAGTCCATGCAGCCCCGGGTCAATCGATAGGTGAGCAATTGCCTGCGCTTCAGCAGATAATCGGTGTTTCTTTCCGATCCAAAGATGAGCGGCGTGCGGGCCAGTCGCCCGGCCAGCCGGGCGGCGATTTCAGAGGCGAACAGATAACCGTGCACGATGTCGGCCTTAAGGCGATAAAGCAGGATTGCCAGGCGCGGAACCACGGTCACATCATACTTGCCCCTCTTGGCGATGACGTGCAAACGGCGTTCACGATCCGTCAGCGCCTCGGCCAGCGGCACGTAGTCGGAAAGCGCGCAGATGTGGACATCGAAGTGGGAGGGATCGAGGTGATTGGCCAGTTCGACGACCTGCCGCTGAGCGCCGCCATATTCGAGATTATCGATGACAATCGCAAGGATGTGCGGAAGCTGTGGCGACATACAGATCTCCATTACCGGGCGCGGGCCCGAAGCACCGCCGTGTTGGCCAGTTGACGCCGCAAACCTTGACCAGGGCAGTGGGCGTTCAGCCATCGGCAGAGGGCCAGATTGGCGCGCCAAGACTCCGCCACCGGGAGCAGCACTCCGTAGGTGATGAAGTGGACATCCATCACCTCAAACCCTGCTTTTTGAAGCATGTCAACCGCCTCGCCCTGGCTCCACTGGCGATGGCGAAAACCGACCTCCCAACCTGCGCCATCCTTCCCGCGCGCGCGCAACCGCCGCAAAGGGGCCGTCAGGAAACGCTCCAACCGGTGCAGGCGACGAAACAGCGAGTGCCGGTTGGGCACGGAAATTACCAGCGTCCCGCCCGGCTTCAGAACTCGACGCATCTCCCGCAGGGCCTGCTCATAGGGCCCGATGTATTCCAGCACGCCTAAGGATTGCAGGATGTCGAAACGTTCCGACTCAAAAGGCAATCCCGCCGCATCGGCCACACAGCCCCGTAAAAAAGGAAACCGCCGGACCGCGGCGAGAACCATTTTGGGGCTCAAGTCCGTAGCGACGACGGTCATGCCTTCCTTGTAAATCCGGGCAGTCCCTTCCCCCGTGCCGCAGCCCAGATCGAGGATGCACGGGTGCACGGAATTTGCGGCCCCGGAGGCTTTTACCATGTCGTTGGCTACCGTCAGACGCTCCGTCACATCGAGTTGTGAAAGCGTGGCGGTTGGACGGTCGTAGCGATCGCCCCAGCTCGTACTTTCCTTGTCGAAGAGCTGACGCACAGCCTCACGCTGCCCCCTTGCGGCAGGGGCGACGGGCGAAACATCTTTGACATCCGGATCATGCATGGGCGTGTCCCCCTCTGAGCGCAGCCCTGAATACCTCCACAAACCTGGGCATGACGGCATCCAGGGTGTGGTTTTCCACATAGTAACGACGCACCCGGAACGATATCTGCCGCCACTCTTCCGGAGACTGGATCAGCCACCCGATGCCCGCAGCCAGACCGGCGGCGTCTTCTGCCGCCACACCCAACCGGCCGTCAGCAATCAATCGGTCGGGGTCGAAGGTCGAGACAACGGGCAACCCGTAACTCCATGCCTCAAGGAAGGTATTAGGGAAACCTTCCAGCACGGAGGTGCAGCATAAACAGGCGGCCTGCCGGTAGAATTCCGGCATCCGCGTCCTGGGAACGGCGCCGTGCAACGTCAGATTCGGAAGGGTCCGGGCGCAGTTGCAGATCTCCTTGGCAAAGTCGCTCTCTTCGGCCGGCCCCACCACATCGAAATGCAAATCCGGACAGAGCCGTGCCAATTCGAGCAGCCGTTCCGGGCACTTGTGCGCACAGATCCGCCCGACCCAAAGAGCCCGGGCAGAATCACGCCGCGGGGGTTCCGGCGCCTGATACTCCGCCTCGGAAGGCCCCGGGCAGGGCATGGGCAGCACCTGGGACTGAAGGCCGAATCCCTCGCGGAGCATGTTCTGCTGCTTTTGGGTCTGGACCACAACGCGGTCGGCGTGCAGCAAACCGTAGCGGTAGAGCGTTCGGACACGCCACTTCTTCATATCCGGCAGCCCCGGCGTGCAGTCCAGGTCGCTCGCCGCAGAGTAAACGAATTTCTTCCCGCGCAACCGGCACCACAAGGCAACCTGGCCCGTCACATACTCCGCGCAGTTATGGTAATAGAGATCGGCATTTGCCCGTTCAAGCGCCCTGTTCAGGCTGGTCCAACGGGGGTAAAAGAAGCGCAGGCCTGGCAGACCCGCATCACGGGAACACATCTTGACAACACGCACACCATCGACCATCTCCTCGTCGGCCTGCCCCTCATCCCAGGTCAGCAGGCTCACATCGTAGCCCTGTGCCGCCAGCCATCTCGCCATAAGGCTGGTCTGCCGCTCCACACCGCCGATATATCCCTGGTGGCCGCCAAACATCGCCCCCGCGGCATTGTGGGCAACCAGACAGATGGACGGCTTGCGATTTTTAGTGCTGCTCTGATAGTTAATCATTTATTGAGATGTTCCTTTTTGTGCCTGATGAGTATAGCGACGGTCGGTCTTGTATGTCAAGACAATTGTTATAAATTTGGCAGAATTTCCTTGACATATAAGGTGCGCCTTCGTATGCTTATCAAGAAAATGCCTCGATTGACGTTTTGAGAGCTTTGAAAAACTTCTTATGTTGCCATTTCGACCGTGGGGAGAAGTCTTTAACCATCTGCAAACACAAAGATCTCTCGTCATCAATGCTCCTCGAAATGAAAAATTCAAAGCTCTCGTTTTATGTAATCGAGAGAGCGGAGCTGTATATCAGTAGTGCAAAAGCAATAAGGAGCTTTATCATGGCCGATACAAACATAACATATGAGAAAGGGAAACTATATCAGATCGATCTGGTCCAACTCCAAAGGGACCCCAACCAGCCCCGAAAATACATGGACCCTGCCGCAGGCAACGCCCAGCAATCTTGCTTAGAACCTGCATTCCCGTTGATTTATACCTATGATTGAATAAAATATTTAGAATTGCAGCAAAAAGTAACAATTTTGCCTTGACTTGCCCTCCATTCATTGTTATAATTATACCAATGAATGGAGGTG
>Ga0172374_1002139_pt1 | contig 12742 bp, 9 predicted proteins | sample LakKiv3m_FD_114536 | JGI IMG/M metagenome (GOLD analysis project Ga0172374, IMG submission 114536) | Freshwater microbial communities from Kabuno Bay, South-Kivu, Congo - kab_092012_10.3m | ecosystem: Environmental > Aquatic > Freshwater > Lake | place: Democratic Republic of the Congo... | reverse complement strand
GAGTGGTGATGTTGGTAAGCCGTTGCAGGCTCTCATATTTGATTCTTTTTTTGACGAACATCGGGGAGTGGTAGCCGAAGTGCGAGTAGTCAGCGGTAACCTAAAACGTCAGAAGTTAACAACAATGAATACCGGAGCCAGTTTTGATCCCATCGAAATTGGGGTTCTCGCTCCTGGTTCAGTTTTGGTGGATTCGTTAGGGGTAGGGGAAGTAGGCTTTGTAGCTACCGGTCTTAAAGACCTCTCAGTAATTAGGACTGGTGATACCCTAACGACGGTGTCTGAAAAGGCCACCACTCCACTTCCGGGTTATAAGGAGGTAAAACCGGTGGTATTTGTAAGTATTTATCCTTTTAACGGAGAAGATTTTGAGAGCCTAAAGAAGGCGTTAGATAAATTAAAGCTTACAGATGCTGCCCTTTCTTACACTCCCGAAAGTTCTCAGGCCTTGGGCTTTGGCTATCGCGTTGGGTTTTTAGGTCTTTTACACTCCGAAATCATCGGTGAGCGTTTAGAGCGGGATTTTAATATCCCCTTAATTTATTCACTACCAACGGTGGCTTACAAAGTTCGCTTAAGTAGCGGTCAGGAAATGATGGTTAATTCTTCGCAAGACTTTCCGGATCCTTCTTATATCGATGAAGTCATGGAACCCTGGGTTAAGTTATCACTGCTTGTTCCTAATGAATATTTAGGAGTGACTTTAGAACTTTGTAAGAAGCATCGGGGCATTGTTGGCAACGTAAATTACTTCTCACCAACTCGCGTTCTGGCGGAAGTTGATTTGCCTCTGAGCGAACTAATTGTGAGTTTCTTTGACGAATTAAAGTCAGCGACTTCTGGTTACGCGAGTCTTGACTACACTCTCGGCGACCCTCGCCCGGCCGACATTGTTAAACTAACTACTTTGGTTCACGGAGAAGAGGTGGTCGCTTTGTCGCAACTGGTGGTTCGCCAGCAAGCCGAGTTGGTGGGGCGACGTCTCGTAGCCAGTCTTAAAGAAGTGTTGCCCCGGCAGCAATTTCCAGTGGCCATTCAAGCAGCCGTCGGGGGTAAAATTTTAGCTCGCGAGGATTTACCGGCTTATCGTAAGGACGTGCTAGCTAAAATGAGCGGTGGTGATCAGCGTCGCAAAGACAAACTAATTGAACTACAGAAAAGAGGTAAGAAGAAAATGCGTTTGCTGGGCCGGATCTCTATTTCATCTGATGTTTATCGAAAGATTCTCGACGTGAGTCGGCACTAAATTAAATCTGTTACAATTGGGTTATGGCGAGAGGTCGTAAAAGAGCTTTAAAACTTAAGCTTAAGAAAGGGAGTATTACCTCAACAATATCTATTCTAATTCTTCTAGCCGGGGCTTTAATGGGGCTGATGGTTTTTGGTGGCAACGAAACCCCTTTTGGTTCTTTTCTTAAATCACACTTCGGTTGGGGGGTAGTGTTTCTTCCGATTCTTACCTTCTTTTTAGGGTTGGTGCTCTGGCGAAAATTAAATCTACCATTTATTGAACTTCGCGTATTTGCGGGCTTGCTCATCTTGTGGTTGGCTTCGATGATGCTTGGCTCCGCACTAACCACTGGTCAGGGTGGCTTGTTTGGCGACGGTCTGGTTTCCTCGTTGGTGCCTATTATTACCGATAAAGGGGTTCTTTTGGCCTCGATCGCTTTTCTAGTGATCGGACTTATTGTGCTACTTAACGCCTCTATCGAGCGGGTTCTTAAGCTGATTGCTTGGGTCATTCGAGCAGTGGGTCAGTTATTTATGGCAATTGGTAAAGGTTTCAAGGTGGGGGCCTTAGCTTTGGTAAACATGCTTAGTGGGTTAGGGGGAATCTTTGATCACGGAGAAAGATCGGCAGCGGAAGAGATTCTAACTGAGAAACCGCGGGAACTTAAGATTCGCGGCGGTACAAACGAAGAGTCAAATTTTGAAGTGGTAGCCCCGCCTTCGGAACCGGTGGTAGTCGAAGAAAAAAGAGTGGAGTCAAACACTATAAAACTAGCTCCCCTTAGTTCCTCGCAAATTCTGAAAGAAGAAACTGTTACTAACTTACCGCTTTCGGATCGGGTTTGGGAGTATCCGCCGCTGACGTTATTATCTGAAGCTCCCGTTAAAGATGCCAATCGGGGAGATGTTAAAGAGCGGGCTAACACCATAGAAAAAACTTTGGAATCGTTTGGGATCCGGACTCATGTAGTGGAGGTCAACAAAGGTCCGGCGGTTACCCAGTATGCTTTAGAAGCATCCGAGGGTACTAAGTTATCTCGCATTTTAAGTCTTCAGAACGACCTAGCACTAGCGTTAGCCTCTCCTAATGGCCAAATTAGAATTGAAGCCCCAATTGCCGGTCGGTCGCTGGTGGGCATAGAGGTTCCTAACTTCTCTCCGGCTTTAGTAACCATAAAAAATATTTTAGGGGCGGAAACGATGAGGGGTACTAAGTCAAAACTGGCGGTGGCTTTAGGTTTAGACGTTGCCGGAGAGCCGGTGGTAGCAGATATTGCTAAAATGCCGCACCTTCTGATTGCCGGAAGTACCGGGAGTGGAAAATCCGTGGCTATTAACGCTTTTATCACCAGCATTCTTTTTAGAGCTTCGCCAACAGAAGTTAAGTTTATCCTAATTGATCCTAAACGCGTTGAGTTTTCATCTTACAACGATATTCCCCACCTTTTAACTCCAGTAATTGTGGAGCCCGACAAAGCCCTTCCCGCTCTTCGGTGGGCAGTTTCCGAAATGGATCGGCGTTATCGATTGTTCCAAAACGCTAGAGTTCGTAATATAACGGGCTACAATGACCTATCTGGTTTCCAGGCGCTGCCCTATATTGTGGTGATTGTGGATGAACTGGCGGACCTAATGCATTTAGCACCGGTGGAAATCGAAAAAGCAATTTGCCGTCTCGCCCAATTAGCGCGGGCTACGGGCATTCATCTGGTGTTGGCAACTCAGCGCCCTTCGGTTGATGTTATTACCGGTTTAATCAAAGCTAATATTCCCACACGGATTTCTTTTAACGTAACCTCGCAAACCGATTCCCGCGTTATTATTGATCAGGGTGGAGCCGAAAAGTTACTAGGACGGGGAGACATGCTTTACGTGCCACCGGAAGCGAGTAAACCCCGGCGTATCCAAGGTGTTTTTGTAAGCGATACAGAAGTTAATTCCTTAGTGGAATTTTTAAGAAATTCCAGCGTGCAGCCGGAATATCAGGAGGAAGTAGTTCAGCCTAAGCTATCAACAGACGGGTCAGGCAGTCTTCGGGGTGTTGGTGAGAACGATCCCTTGTTTGAACAGGCTCGCGAAATGGTACAGCGAAACGATAAGGCTTCGTCCTCACTTTTACAGCGTCGCTTTTCTATTGGCTATGCCAGAGCAGCCCGGATTCTCGATGAACTGGAGGCGGCAGGAGTAGTAGGGCCAGCGAACGGTAGCAAACCAAGAGATGTCCTTCTTCGGGAAGAAACGACGCCGGAAGCTAGTACTGACGTTGAAATTTAGCCGTTGACTCTAACTGTTGACGTCTCTAGTATAGAATCACTGCCTATGGATACCAATGTACTGCTCGTAATAATCATCAGCCTTTTATCACTTAACCTTTTATTGGTGGGTATCTACATTACTTTAGTTCTCAAAGATGTCCGATTTACTATCCAAAAAGTCAATAAATTATTGGACACTTCTAACGAAATGGCGGAGTCCCTGTCAAGACCGGTAAACAACGTTAGTGGTTTGCTAGAGAGCGTTACCAGTGGTATTGCTACTTATAATTTATTTAAAGGTTTAAAAAAACGTCGTAGTGTATCTTCTTTAGTAGACGAAGATGGTGATTTTGAATACCAGAAAGGAGGTCGAAATGTGCGAACACCGTTCTAGCGAAAGCTTTACCATGGGGGTGGTTCTAGGGGCAATTATTGGCGCCGCAGCAGGGATATTATTTGCGCCTGCTTCTGGAGAAGAAACTCGTGAGGTTCTTCGGGTTCAGGGTCGAAAGGCTAGTCGAAAGGTAAAACGAGCCGCGGCTGAGGTAGCCGAGGAAATAGAACCTTACCTTGATGAGATAGCCGAAAAGTGGGACGACGTCACTGACTATGTAGCCGATACTACCGAAGATGTGCGAGAAGATGTCTCTGACTTTATTGAAGATAAAGCCAAAGATGTAAACAAAGAAGTTAAGAAAGCAACCCGACCCATTAAAAAATTATTCCGACAATAGAATTCGTAGGGGAGGGTCTGGTTGGAAACCTTGAGCACTGTCAAAAGGTGCCCTTCCGCACGACGTCGGAATCAAGGGAGCCCATGAGGGGCTCCCCTATGCATTTAAAGGGATGCTATAATCCCTTCATGAACGCTAAAAAATTACGTCAGACTTATTTAAAATTTTTCGAATCTAAGGATCATAAAATAATTCCCTCTGCTCCGATTGTGACCGAAAACGACCCCACCACCCTTTTTATTTCGGCTGGAATGCAACCGCTTGTTCCGTTTTTACTTGGTCAGCCTCATTCCCAAGGTAGGCGACTTACGAGTGTCCAGAAGTGTATTCGGACAGATGATATAGACGAGGTGGGTGATGTGTCTCACCATACTTTTTTTGAAATGCTTGGGAATTGGTCGCTTGGAGATTACTTCAAAAAAGAGGCGATTGAGTGGAGCTTTGAGTTTTTAACCCAATTTCTAAAAATTCCAGCAAAGAAAATTAATGTCACGATTTTTGAAGGTGATGAAGATGCTCCTTTTGATGAAGAGTCTAAACAAGCATGGCTTTCAGTGGGTATTCCCGAAAATCGCATTTTCCCTCTTCCTAAAAAATATAACTGGTGGGGACCAGCAGGAAAGACAGGTCCGTGTGGGCCAGATTCGGAAATGTACATTGATACTGGTAATGAAAGTTGTGGTCCTGATTGTAAACCAGGAACTTGTGATTGTGGGAAGTACCTAGAAATCTGGAACGATGTTTTTATGGAATATAACAAAACTGAAGATGGACGATTCGAAAAGTTACAACAAAGAAATGTAGATACAGGAATGGGAGTTGACCGTACTACGTCTATCTTAGAGGAAGTCTATGACGATTATAAAACCGAGTTATTCTGGCCGCTTATCGAAAAAATCCAGGAAATTTCGGGCAAAGATTACGTTAATAATCAATATCAAAAAAGCATGCGGATTATTGCTGATCACTCTCGCGCCACTGCATTTTTAATGGCCGATGGTGTTACTCCGTCAAACGTCGAAAGAGGTTATATTCTTCGTCGTCTTATCCGCCGTGCGCTGCGTTATTTTCGGCAGCTGGAGGTAGGAAATCCCGGCCTATGGCCGATTGTTAGTATCGTTATTGAGGATTACTCGGACCTTTATCCCGAGTTAACTAAGAATAAGGTCTCTATCAAGTCAGAGCTAGAAAAAGAAGAGCAGAGGTTCTTACAGGCATTAGGGAGAGGCTTAAACGCGTTTAAGAAGTTGGATATTCACACGGCTACCGGAGAAATTCTGGGAGAAGTCGCTTTTGACTATTTTCAGACCTATGGTTTTCCACCGGAAATGTTTTTAGAAGAGGTAACTGGTTTGAAGGCAAAATTTGACGAAGCCGATTTTTGGAAAACTTATCAAAAGGCATTCGATGCTCATCAAGAACTGTCCCGAACAGCCACAGAAGGAATGTTTAAGAGTGGTTTAGCGGATCACTCGTATCAGGTTACTAGATTTCATACAGCAACCCATTTACTTCAGGCAGCTTTACGTCAAGTTCTTGGTGACCATGTTCAACAGAGAGGTAGTAACTTAACTGCCGAGCGACTACGCTTTGATTTTTCCCACGGCGAAAAATTGACTCCGGAACAAATTAAAAGAGTGGAGGGTTTGGTCAATGCACAAATAAGTAAGGATCAACCAGTGACTGTGGAGATAGTAAGTATCGACGAGGCAAGAAAGCGTGGCGCCATAATGCTGTTTAACGAGAAGTACGGCGATCGGGTCAACTTGTATAAAATTGACGACTTCTCCCTAGAAGCCTGTGCCGGTCCCCACGTGGAAAATACCTCCGAGCTTGGTCACTTTAAAATTATTAAAGAAGAATCCGTGTCGGCGGGAGTTAGACGAATAAAGGCAGTATTAGATTGAAAATATGAAAATCGACTTATTATTAAAAGAACTTGACACCTTAAATTTACCTCCCGATCAATACGCAATTACGTCATCAGGGGTATTAGCAATACATGAGATTAGAGAAGCAAATGACCTCGACGTCATAGTTTCTAAAGAGTTATGGGAGGATCTAGCAGAAAAACACTCCGTAATTAATAATGGTTTCGAATCTATACAGGTGGGAAATATTCAGTTTCTCGGTGATGGTTCTTTCTACACTCGGGAATTTATTGCTAGAGTTGACGACCAAATTTCTTCAGCAGATATTATAGATGGACATAGATATGTAACTGTAGATTTGATTAAGAAGTTTAAGGAGTCTTCTGGTCGCGATAAAGACAAGAGAGATATGGCCTTAATTGACGAATACTTAAGAAACCATCCGTGAAAATCTGTATCCAATCCGTGTAAATCCTCGGTAGAGTCAGTAGTACTTATAAGGCAGAGAGCGCACACGGAAGGATAGAAGTTTGTTATACTAAATAGCAAATGAACCTTCTTGATAAGATCCTACCTAAAAAAGGTTCGGGAAGTAACTATTTTTTAACGCTCGATATTGGCACGGACTTCGTAAAGACCCTAGCTATTCAAAAGACCGAGGAGGGGCCCAAGGTAGTTGCTGCCTCCAAGCAAAGTCTTCCGTGGGGTGCCGTTCGGGGTGGTATGCTAGCCGATGAGATGGCGGTACTAGAGTCCGTTAAACAGGCACTAGAAGAAATTAAAAGCAACTTAGAATCTCTTCCTAATCAGATTATTGTTGGACTTAGTGGTGAGCTAATTTGTAACTTTACTACCGTGGCTAGGCTAACCCGCAAGAATTCCCTGGACCCAATTTCAGAGAAGGAATTAAAAAGCATTCATCAGAAAATCGAGGAAGTAGCTTTTATTGAAGGCTCAAAGTCTCTGAGTATTTATGCTTCCGGGCAAGACGTGGATATAGAAATGATTACTTCGGAGGTACTCTCTACCAGAATCGATAACTTCGTAATCGAAAATCCAGTTTCATTTAAAGGTGAAGTGGTGGAAACAACTCTATTTTCTGCCTACGCAATTAAATCGCATTTAGATACGGTTCGTAGAGTCTTCAAGAAGCTTAAAATAACAAATATTTCTTTTTGTAGTAACCTGTATTCCTTAACAAGAACTCTTGGCGGTACCGGAGTTAAATCCTTTAATACAGTTCTTATTGATGTGGGCGGTGAGACTACTGACATCGCCGTTATTTTTGGGGGAGCCATTGTTGGTAGTCGTACTCTGGGACTGGGGGGACGCTTTTTTAGCGAGATCCTTTCCCAAAAGTTGGGGGTGTCCTTTAACGAAGCCGATATTCGCAAGGTTAGTTACACCGATAAAAAATTGTCACCTGAAAATATGGAGATAATTGCTACTTCTTTAGATACTTTAACCCCTATCTGGCTTGATGGTCTGGAATTGGCCCTTAGTGATATTGAAGGTGTTAAAACTTTACCTAACCAAGTTATTGTTGTTGGTGGTGGGTCGCAGCTTCCCGAAGTTATCGAGTTTATTCGTGACTATCCTTGGGGTAAGAGTTTGCCATTTAATTGGCCTTTAACTGTAAAGTCACCAGGCATACTTGAGCTACCAATTAAGGCAGAATCCAACCTAGAACCAGGCTTTTTCAATACTCTGGTACTAGGAATAAACTACAGCAGTAAATTTTAATAATTATGGTTATTACTGTTACCAACAACGACAACTTTTTAAGTATTCTCCAGAAAATCAGAAGTTCTTTAGATGAAGAGTTTAAAGTTACTATCCCTGTTAACCACCCGCTTTTGGATAATGTTTTAAATCTCCGCCTTCTTAAGAACGAAGTCGAGAAATCAGGAAAAAAGATTACTTTTGAGGGGAGTGATGAGTTTAGTAATAATCTACTTAGCAATATTTTCGGAGAAAGAGCGGCTGTTACTACCTTGGAGGTTGTTAAATCAGCTTCTACTACTAGCGGCTTTAAAGTGCCGAGTTGGCCAACTTTTAATAGCCGATTTAAACCCCGGAAATTTGCTGTCCTTTTCGGAGGTTTCCTCCTTTTGGGAATACTGGCGATTATTGCTCTACTTTGGATAGATACCAACGTGCCTCGTGCGACAGTATCGCTAAAATTTACTGAAGAGTCCTTAGTTAAAAATATCGCGGTTACCTTAGATGGTAAGGCGGCTTTAATTGATGCTCCTAACCATATTCTTCCGGCTCAGAAAATCGTCGTTTACGCTACTAGCTCTGCCCAGCTGGCCACAACCGGTAAGAAAACCGAAGGTGATTACGCTCGTGGTAAAGTGATCATCTATAACAAAACAGATAGCCAGAAAACCTTTCCTAAAAATACCTTGGTCTCTTTAGTAACTACTACTTCTGGTAATTGGTGGTTTACTTTAGATAACGATATTACCGTTCCGGAGAGAAAAGTGGCTTCGGTTTCGGCTACTTCAGAAGGGCAAACTACTATTTATGAGTATGGGCAAACAAAAGTCAATGTAACGGCTAAAGAATACGGCGATAAATTTAATCTTTCAGCTGATTCGCAATTTAATGTGGGTAATGAGAGTGCCAATGATTTCTTAGCCAAAAATGAGGCTGATTTTAGTGGTGGTCGCCAAGTAGAGGTTAAGGTAGTAACCAAAGACGATCAAGATAAGTTACTGGCTAAGGTTACGATTAACCTTGAGGATGCTGTAAAACTGAAACTGGCTACGGCTGTGCCAGTGGGAATGGTATCGGCTACTAATGGTGTGTATAGCAAAGTAGTTGGTACTAACTTCGATCGCGGAATTAGTGAAAAGGCTGATAACCTTAATTTAACAGCGACCGCAGTGGGAATTACTTACGCTTTTAAGGAAGAAGACGTTAAGTCGCTGTGGCAGGCACTAGTGACAACACTACTACCTCAGAACTACGTTTTATCCCAAACCGAGAAAGAACTGGAGTTAAGTTTATTGACAACATCTTTAGACACCAACAAACCTCAATTGCAGATAAAGGGCACGTCTTTGGTAGTACCAAAATATGTCGCTGCCGATATCCAAACCACCTTAGCCGGCCGTTCCCTTTCGGATGCTAGAACTTACCTTGATTCTTTAACAAATATTGATACTTACAAAATAGAAGTATGGCCTCCGGTGTTGGGTCTTAGCAACCGAATGCCCAAAATTTCTGGGCACATCACAGTAGAAATACAGAAGGATTAACTTCTAAATTTTATGCGCTATCTTGGTCTAGATTATGGTGATCGACTCTTGGGGGTGGCTTTGGGTGAAGGGCAGCTCGTGACTCCTCTAACTTCGTTAAATTCTAAGAACTGGAAAACAGCGGCTACAGGAATTAGTAAGCTGGCTTCTACGAATAGAATTTCTAAAATTGTACTGGGATTGCCTTTAGGTCAAAGTAAGGAGTTGTCGTCGCAGGCAGTTCAGGTAAAGAAATTTGCCAATTTTTTAGAAAAAGAGGTAAAATTACCGGTAATTCTAGTTAATGAGGTTAATTCTTCACAGGAAGCCTTGGATAGGTCACTAGAGCTTGATCAGTCATCACCAAAAAATAGAAGACATCTAGATAGCTTAGCAGCAGCTATAATTTTGGAAAGATATTTGTTACATTTGGAAAAAGAAATTAGCAAGTCAGCTGTCAAAAGTTAGATCTTGAGGTTGGAAATTGGAGATTTCCCAATTACTAGTATCGAATTAACTATGAAGCCTACTCGGAATAAATTCTTAATCTTTTTAGTCACCGCTACCATTTTAATAATATTTGCGGCCATCTATGTGTTTTTAGCCATCAAACGGCCAAATACCGGTACTAGTCAGACGGTCGATTTTGAGGTAAGTCCTGGAGAAAGTCTCTCCGAAATTGGCCGAAATCTTAATGTCAGTAAACTTATCAACTCCGAAAACTTGTTTCGGCTGTATTCGCACTTTGATAAACGTGGTAATCAGATCCAAACGGGCTTTTATAAAATTCCTGGCAATTTAACTCTAGATCAACTATTAAATACCCTTACTAAAGGACCAGACGATCTTCGTCTCACGTTTATTGAAGGCTGGCGGCGTGAGGAAATGGCTAACTATTTTGCCGAGCACGTTTCCTCCTCTAACGCTTACAGCGACTTTTTAACCGCTTCCGCTCCTTCTGAAGGCTACCTTTTTCCCGATACCTATTTTGTTCCTCAACAAGTAAAGGCTACTGCCGTGGTCGACCTTCTAAGTAGAACGTTCGATAGTAAAATCACGTCTGACATGAAGACCGCTTACGAGAACCATGGTTTAACGACGGCTCAGGCCGTGACCTTAGCTTCATTAGTTGAGCGTGAGGCCCGGTTGGATACTGATCGGAGCCTGATTGCGGGTATTATCCTAAATCGGCTTAAGGCTGATTGGTATTTAAATATCGATGCTAGTGTGCAGTATGCCAAAACTAGCATTACTTGCTTGGGTCAAGCCAGTTGCGACTGGTGGCCAACTCCCACGGCCTCAGACTTAGAAGTAAATTCTCCTTACAACACGTACCTTAATAAAGGTCTGCCGCCGTCTCCTATTTGCAATCCTAGTTTATCGGCTTTAACGGCGGTGGCTGCTCCTACGGTATCTAATTATTATTTTTATCTTTCCGACAAGAACGGTATTTTTCATTACGCTACGACCATAGAAGAGCATAATCAGAATATCGTGAAGTATCTGTAATTTAACTTGAGTGTTGACATTCTTTTTTTTTGTGGTAAAAAGGTACCTACTTAGGTGATGGTTATATCCCAAATACGATAAAATTAGGCGAAGTTTGCGCGGCGGTGTAAAGTCACCGCTAAGTTTAGTTTATAAGGCTGTTTTATACTATGCGTCAATCTTTTGGTAACATTACATCCGAACTTCTCTCACTTCCAGATTTAAGCAGCATTCAACGTAACTCCTTTAATTCTTTCTTGGCTCAAGGAATGGAGGAAATACTTACAGAAATTAACCCTATAAAGGACACCACTGGTAGAAACTGGGAGCTAACTTTTGAGAATCCCCGGATCGATAAATCAAATACCACGATTAGTGACTCTCTTAAATACGGGATTACTTTTGACGCTCCTTGGTACCTAACGGCAAAATTAACCGATACGGTTTCTAAAAAGAATAAGAAACAGGAGATTTACATGGGTGATTTACCACTCATGACTGATCAGGGAACTTTCATTATTAACGGTGTTGAAAGGGCAGTTATCAATCAGCTTACTCGATCTGAAGGCGTTTTATTTACAGAAGAGTTCGATAAAACTACCGGAAAGCGTCTGGCCGGGGCAAAAATTCTGCCTAAAAATGGGGCCTGGCTTGAACTTGAAACTTCTAAAAGTGGTGTTATCTCCGTCAAGATTGATCGGCGTCGGAAAATTGTAATTACTACCTTGCTGCGAGTATTTGGTCTTGATAGTAACGATAAAATTCGGAACGCTTTTAAAGAAATCGATACTAATCCCGAAATTTCTTATATCGAAAAAACTTTAGAGCGTGATGTTAGTACTTCTTATAATGAGGCGCTTTTGGAAGTTTACCGGAAGATGCGTCCCGGAGAGCCTTTAATTTTAGAAAATGCCAAATCACTGGTCGATTCTATGTTTTTTAATGCCCGACGTTATAGTCTCGGAAAAGTTGGTCGTTTCCGACTTAATCAGAAGCTGGGGTCTAGTATCCAAAATGACTCGCTGCACAGACTATTACAACTTGAGGACCTGCTTAAAGTAGTATCCCGAGTAATCGCTATAAATAACGGCAACGTTAGCTTAGTGGACGATGTTGATAGTTTAAGTAATCGGCGGATTCGGAGTGTCGGTGAATTATTGCAACTTCAAGCCCGAGTTGGCTTTTTACAAATGGAAAGGAATATAAGAGAGCGAATGGCGCTACAGCCCAGGGATGAGCTTTGTGATCCCGGGGTACTTATTTCCCCTCGGCCGGTAGCCGCCAGAATCCATGCCTTCTTTGCTTCTGGTCAGCTTTCGCAATTTCAAGAACAAACTAACCCTCTGGCGGGACTTGACCACCTGCGTCGTCTAAGCGTTCTTGGCCCTGGAGGTCTTACCCGGGAACGCGCTAGCTTTAGCGTGCGTGATGCTCACTATAGCCATTACGGTCGCATTTGCCCTACCAGGACCCCCGAAGGGGCCTCGATCGGGCTTATTACTTATTTAGCTTTATACGCTTGTGTTAATGAGTATGGCTTTATAGAGACACCTTATCGAAAACTGGAGCATACGAAAGATGGTCGGGTGCGAGTAACCGATGAAATTGTTTACTTAGCAGCTTATGACGAAGAAGGAATTTATATTACGGACACTTCTGTAAAGATTGATAGCAAAGGCATTGTTTTAGATCAACGCGTTCCGCTGCGTCGTCTAGGCGAGTTCATCTTAGGTGATGTCAGCCGCGCTTCTTACATTGATGTTATCCCCGAGCAGATTGTTGGCCTTACCACTTCTCTAATCCCGTTCTTAGCTAACGACTATATTGCGAGAGCCCTCGTGGGTACTCAGCAAGCTAGTCAAGCGGTACCGATTATTAAACCTGAATCTCCAATTGTGGGGACGGGTATGGAGAGTACT
>Ga0172374_1002134_pt1 | contig 12758 bp, 10 predicted proteins | sample LakKiv3m_FD_114536 | JGI IMG/M metagenome (GOLD analysis project Ga0172374, IMG submission 114536) | Freshwater microbial communities from Kabuno Bay, South-Kivu, Congo - kab_092012_10.3m | ecosystem: Environmental > Aquatic > Freshwater > Lake | place: Democratic Republic of the Congo... | reverse complement strand
GAGGGAAAAGGATCAGAGATCCAGGAAGGCGTGCATTCCCTCGAAAAGGCTATGGTGCGTGAGATGATGTTGTCTGAGGGAAAACGTATCGACGGACGCGCGTTCAACGAGGTGAGACCGATCGAGTGCGTGGTGGGACTTCTGCCCCGTATTCACGGATCCGCCCTGTTTACACGGGGCGAGACCCAAGCCATGGTCCTGACCACACTGGGGACCGAACGGGATGAACAACGGATTGAATCGATCTACGGCGATTACTTCAGCTCATTTATCTTCCATTATAATTTTCCGCCGTACAGCGTGGGCGAGGCCAAGCGTCTGGGCGGTCCGGGACGCAGGGAGATCGGTCATGGGGCCCTGGCCAGAAGGGGACTTTTACCTATCCTGCCTGACAAAGACGAGTTTCAATACTGTATCCGGGTAGTCTCGGAAATCCTCGAATCCAACGGCTCTTCCTCGATGGCCAGCGTGTGCGGCGGCTGCCTCTCCCTCATGGATGCGGGCGTCCCCATCAAGGCACCGGTTGCCGGCGTGGCCATGGGCCTTGTCAGCGACGGCGAACGGGTCGCGGTGCTGACCGACATCATCGGCGATGAAGACCATTACGGGGATATGGATTTCAAGGTCACCGGCACGCGTGACGGGGTGACGGCCCTGCAGATGGACATCAAGGTTGAACGGCTCACACGGGAGATCATGGAGAAGGCCCTCGACCAGGCGAAGGAGGGTCGGCTGTTTATCCTGGATGCGATGGATAAGGCCATTTCCAGGCCCAGAGCGGCTGTGTCGCAGTATGCCCCGATTATTGCGTCGGTCAAGATCAGCCCTGAAAAGGTCCGAGTCCTCATCGGTCCTGGGGGGAAGACCATCCGGGAGATCTCCAATTCATCCGGTGCGAGGATTGATGTGGATGATGAAGGGACGGTCACGGTTTCCTCTCCAGACAAGGTGGTGAGCGACGCCGCTATAAAGATGATCCGGGCAATCGTCCAAGAGGCAGAGGTGGGCAAGCTCTATAGGGGAAAAGTGGTCAAAATCATGGATTTCGGGGCCTTTGTAGAGATCTTTCCCGGTACGGACGGCCTGATTCACATATCCCAGCTCGCGGAAGAGAGGGTCAACAAGGTAACGGACGTGCTCAACGAAGGCGATGAGGTGCTGGTCAAGGTCCTCGAAGTGGGGAATGACGGCAGGATCCGACTGTCGCGCAAGGCCGCTTTGGGAGAGAGTCTCGATAATGTATCATAAGACCGTACTTGACAATGGCGTCAAGATTATCTCCGAACGGATGGAGCACCTGCGGTCGGTTTCCCTGGGGATATGGGTCAATACGGGATCGCGAGACGAGATCCGCTCGGAGAACGGGGTTTCCCACTTTATCGAACACATGAGTTTCAAGGGGACCCGTCATCGCGACGTCCTCCGGATCGCCAAGGAACTGGATATCATCGGAGGTCTTTCGAATGCCTTCACGGGGAAAGAGAACACCTGTTTTCATGGGAGGGTCCTGGGGAGGCATTTCGGCCGCCTGGCCGACATCCTCTCCGACATCTTCCTGAATTCGACCTTCAATTCCATTGACATGGAGCGTGAACGGGAGGTCATTTTACAGGAAATCAACATGATGGAGGATACCCCGGACGACAACCTCCATACGCTCTTTACCGAGCTTTTCTGGGAGGGTCATCCCATCGGCTGGCCCATCCTGGGAACCGGGGAGACCGTATCCGCAATCAGCAAGGAAACCATCCTTAATTACATCCAAAAATCCTATGTCCCGGAGGAGATCCTCGTGGTGGCGGCAGGGGATGTGGACCACCACCAAATGGTCTCATTTTTTCAGCCCCTTTTCGAGACCGTATCGAGCGCCCGCGAAGATCGTTCCGGTCGCAGTGCGCCCGAATCCAGGGGGGGATTTTCCATTCTTCCCAAGACATTGGAACAGGTTCACATCTGTCTGGGAGGGGAGGCGCCTTCCCAGGTGGATGATAAACGATTTGCAAGCGCCCTGTTCAACGCCATTCTGGGCGGGAACATGAGTTCCCGCCTGTTTCAGGAGATCAGGGAAAAAAAGGGCCTGGTCTATTCGGTATATTCCTTCCTGTCGACCTATGTGGATGCGGGCCTGTTGGGGATTTACGCGGCCACAGAACCTCAGAACCTCAATCTCGTACTGCAGACGATCCAGAATGAGATCGTGAAGCTGTGCAGAGGCGAACTGAGCGACACAGAAGTGGCAGAGGCCAAGGAGCATCTCATCGGGGGCATCTACTTAGGTTCTGAAAGCGCCGATAACCGAATGATGCGCATGGCAAAAAACGAGTTTTCCTTCGGACGATATGTGGACTACGAAGAACTGGTCTCCGGTCTGGATCAGGTCAGCAGGGATGACGTGGTGGAGGCTGCCTGCGGCACGTTTCAGGAGAGCCGGATCTCCTTTGCTGCTCTCGGTCCATTGGCCGATGATGACATTGATGTTGGTCTTATTAATTATATCTGACCTCAACCCACCTCTTGCCCACCCTCATGCCGCACCGATCTACTAAAGAATGCAAGATCATTGGCCCAGGGAGAACCGTATTTGGTGCTCTGACGTTGTGAATTATTGCACTGCTGCAATCCCGCTCCAGGGCGTTTTGCCGCGAAAACCGCCTGGAGGCGGATGCGCCCCGTCTATCCGATTTCATGGGGCCGATAAAGGCGGCAGATTCTTTTTCTCGCAAGGGTTCAGTCCTTCTGCAAACCCATTTCAGATGAGGGTCGCCCCCCACTCCCGAGGCGGTCGTCCGGTCCCTTTGACATCAATACTGCGTCAATGCAATTTCCCTGTCGAGATCTTGCATGTATGCAGGATTCTCACGGCACGTCTTGCGATGAAAGGGTTTAATAAGACAAAGGGGTTCAGTTTTTTGTATGCCTTTCCTACCTGCGGCGGCGTCCATTAACAATCTGGAAAAACAGAAGGTTATTGCCGAACAGCCACAAATCCGACAGGAAGCAGGCGCACCCGTCCTGCTGTCGCATCGCTCTGTTGGCACAGAATGTGCTTCCGTGCCTTTTCAACATTCGCAGACAGCCCATCATCGCTCCAAGACCTCTTGTTGAAATAGGATGGACGCCGTGCTGACCTTTCGATCTATATGCGAATTGAGGCCAATTGAGACGGGCGGGGTCGATTCCCGGCCGGAGAGCAGCTTCGATTCATTATTAACCAAAGAAGGGAAGGAAATATATGAGTTTCAGAAAAAGACTGCTGGCTGGTGAATTTGTTGTCCTGGCCGAGATGGACACCCCCAAGGGTGTAGATATCTCCGATTTGATCAACAACGCGCGTCGAATCAAGGGAAGCGTCGATGCGGTCGTTGTTCCCGATATGGACAAGGATGTAATGAGAATCAGCGCGCTGGGCGGCGGCGTGCTCATGCAGCAACAGGGGCTTGAGGCGATTATCCGGGTCTGCTTTAGGGACAGAAACCGGGTCGCCCTGCAGGGAGAGATCCTCTCGGCCCATGTTCTGGGCATTCAAAACCTCATTGTCGTCCCGGGCGAGGACGTGAGTTTCGGCGATCACATTGAAACCAAAGCAGTGAATGATCTCGATGAGATCGGCCTTCTAAAGGCTATTCAGTCGCTTGAGGACGGGATCGACATGGCGGGATTTGAACTGAAGGGGGCGCCCAGTTTTACTGTGGGGTGTACGGTCGCGCCTTACACTGACGAAGAGGAGATGAAACGGGAGATCGCGTTTGCTGAAAAGAAGATAGCGGCGGGGGCTGAGTTCCTCATTGCGCCGCCGGTCTATGACGTGGCGTGGTTCGCGAAATTCGTGGAAGGCGCCAGGACACTGGGGGTGCCCATCATTCCGACGGTTTTCCTCCTCAAGTCCGTAGGGATCGCCCGGTACATTTCGATTAATGAGCCTAGCGCACGCCTTCCGGAAGACCTGGTCACCCGGATCAGAAAATCTTCAGACCGGACCGGCGAATGCGTCAAGATCGCCGGAGAGACCATCAGAAGCCTGAAAGGGCTCTCGCAGGGCGTACAGATCGACGCACTCGGCTGGGAACATTTGATCCCCGCCATTCTGGAGCAGGCCGAGGTGTAGGAACGCGTTTCGAACGGGTCGCGATCATGTAGGCGTCTAATCACCAAAACGAAGAAGCACGCAGATTCCACCTGCAGGAGATGAGAGAATAAGGTTAAAATGGGTAACCGGATCAGTTCTTCACTAAGCAATCGAGTACTTGTGGTCGGCGGCGGGATGGGGGGGATCAAAACCGCCCTCGATCTGGCCGAAGCCGGACGCGATGTGGTTCTTGTGGACAAGGCATATTCCATCGGCGGTTTCATGACGCAGTTGGACAGGACCTTTCCCACCAATAATTGTGACTTATGCACCATATCCCCTTTCCTGTCTGAAAGCGGCCGCAACCTTCATATTGAACTCCTCACCATGACGCAGGTCACCGAAGTGAAGGGCGACGCAGGGAATTTCACCGTATCGCTTCACACCAGGCCGAGTTTTATTGACGTAAGCAGGTGCACGGCATGCGGTGCGTGTCTGAAGGCGTTTCCCGAGTGCGTGCGTTTCACACCAGGGCTTGACCATCGGGCGCCCACGTGCATGCGCTATCCCCAGGCCACTCCCAACGCCTATTCCATCGATATAAAGAAATGCAGCGATATCGAGGCCCTTGTCAAGGTGTGTCCGGCCGGCGCTATCATCCCGGACGACGTTGACCGGAACCGGTCGCTGGCCGTGGGGGCCATCGTTCTTTCGACCGGTGCAGAACTGTTCAATCCCGACGTCCTCACCGATTTCGGGAGCGGAATGTATTCCAACGTGATAACGGGATATGATTATGAACGGATCCTCTCTGCATCCGGCCCCACCGGCGGCATACTGGTGCGCCCTTCGGACGGGAAGGCTCCGAAAACGATCGCCTGGATTCAATGCGTGGGATCACGGGGCGCCAGGCCTCCTTACGTATCCTACTGTTCGAGCGTCTGCTGCATGTATGCCATCAAGGAGGCCGTCGTCACGAAGGAACGGTTCGGCGATGGCATTGAAGCCACCCTGTTCTACATGGATATGCGAACCTCCGGCAAAGATTACGAACTCTATTATCAGAGGGCAAAAGATGAATACGGCATCCATTTCGTTCGCAGCCGGCCCCACACGGTTGAGGAAATTCCTGAGACGGGCGATCTTTCCATAACCTATGCAACGACCCACAGCAGCTCCCTTGAGAGGGAGGTCTTCGACATGGTGGTGCTGTCGACAGGGTTTCGGGTTTCTCCGGATGTGGTTGCGCTTGCCGGGGAATTAGGAATCGAATTGAACCGCCACAACTACGCGAAAACCAGCAGCTTTGATCCTGTGGCGACCTCGAGGCCCGGCATATATGTCTGCGGTCTCTTTGAAGCGCCGAAAGACATCCCTGAAACCATGGTCCAGGCAAGCGCCGCTGCGCACCGGGCATCCACAAACCTGACCGTTTCGCCGAAAAAGGAAAAGGATGCAGAGGCGTTCCCTCCTGAAAAGGACGTCAGGGGGCTCGATCCGCGCATAGGAATCTTCGTCTGTGACTGCGGCAATAATATCGGCGGCGTCATTGATGTGGACGAGGTAGTGAAATATGCCAGGGGCCTTCCCGGCGTGGTTTCCTCGGAAAGGATCGGATACGGCTGCGGCAGGGACGCATTATCCAGGATAGTGTCTGAGATAAAGGCCCATGACCTCAACAGGGTCGTTATCGGGGGCTGTTCCCCCAGAAGTCATGAGACCCTTTTCCAGGATACGGTTCGAAGGGCAGGGCTGAACAAGTACCTGCTGGAGATTGCCAATATCCGCGATCAGGACACATGGGTCCATGCGGATCGGCCAGGGGATGCCCTGGACAAGGCTAAAGATCTGATTCGAATGGCCGCGTGCAGTGTCGCTCTTACGCATCCATTGAAGGGACATACGGTTCCCGTAAATAAATCCGTCCTGGTGGTCGGCGGGGGAGTGACCGGCATGAACGCCGCCCTGGGCCTTGCCGACCAGGGCTTGAAGGTTTTCCTGGTGGAAAAGTCGAATGCCCTGGGAGGGGTTTCCACACAGCTTCGCAGGACCCTGGAAGGAGAGGATGTGCGCGCCTATATGGAGACGCTCATCCAGGAGACGCTGCATCATGACAACATACAGGTTATGACCAATGCCATGATTGTCGACCACTCCGGGATGTCTGGTCTCTTCAAGACAGGCCTTCAGGTCGGCCCTCGATGGCAGTATCGCCAAATTGAGCACGGCGTCGCGATCCTTGCCACAGGGGCGGTGCCCAACCGGCCCAAGCAATACCTGCTTGACGAACACGAGGCGGTCATGACGCAGCTCGATCTGGAGGGCGTCATCGAAGATGCGCCCGAGAGAGTACGGGGGTGGCGGAGGGTTGTGATGATCCAGTGCGTGGGATCGCGTACGAAGGAGAACCCTAACTGTTCACGCATATGTTGCCAGGCCGCTGTGAAAAACGCCCTCCGGATCCTTGAACTCAACCCGGAGGCACTGATAACGGTCCTCTATCGCGACATGAGAACCTATGGATTTCAGGAGGATGCCTTCCGGGAAGCCCGGTCGTGCGGGGTGATATTCGAAAGATACGACGTTGATGACACCCCGGATGTCAGGGCACAGGGCGATGAGGTCACTGTCCTGTTCAAAGAACTCATTCTGCAGAGAGAGTTGGAATTGACCGCGGATTGTCTCGTCCTGAGCACGGGGCTGATCGCCGACGACGAGGTGACGGAAGAACTCTCCATGATCTTTCGTCTGCCGAGAACAACCGATGGGTACTTCCTCGAAGACCACGTCAAACTGAGACCTGTGGATCTCCCGGTGCCGGGCTTTTTTGTGGCCGGGACCGCACATTCACCCAAAACCATCCGTGAGTCCGTGGCTCAGGCGCATGCGGTGGTGGCGAGGGCCATGACGGTCCTGGCCAAGGATACCATGGATCTCGGTGCGGCCGTTGCGCGGGTTGACGCGGACAGATGCGCGGCCTGCCTCATATGTGTGAGGGCCTGTCCATTCGGCGTGCCGTTCATCAATGCCGAAGGCTACTCGGAAATCGACCCGGCAAAGTGTCATGGGTGCGGCGTGTGCGCCGCGGAGTGTCCCGCCAAGGCGATTCAACTCATGGAGTACGAAGACGATCAGATTATGGCAAAGCTATATGGACTCTTGGAAAGGGTGAAGTAATGGCGAATAGGTTTGAACCGGTTATTGCAGCATTCTGCTGCCACTACTGTTCATATACAGCGGCGGACATGGCAGGGAGCATGAGGCTCTCCTATCCTCCTAATGTTCATATCATCCGGGTTCCCTGTTCAGGGAAGGTGGATGCCATTCACATCATGAAGGCATTCGAGAAGGGCGCTGACGGCGTATATGTGGCAGGGTGTCTGGAAGGCGACTGCCACTTCAAGAATGGAAATGTACGAGCGGGGAGGCGTGTGGAATATGTCAAAAAACTGCTCGATGAAATCGGCATCGGAGGAGAGAGGTTGGAAATGATCACCATGTCTGCGGGAATGGGGGAACTTTTTGCGCGGACGGCCTCCGACTTCACTGAAAAAATTCGAAAAGAAGGGCCGAATCCGGTGAAGTCGCTTCCCGGAGCTGCTGTCCGGTCCGCGGCGGGCTGACCCGGAATAGATGGAGGAAAATCAGAAGATATGATTACTGCTGAACGTAAACCTATGGAAGAAATCATGGGGTATGTAGAACCTTGCCAGCGCATTCTCCTGGTAGGGTGCAACGAATGCGTCACCGTATGCGCCGCCGGGGGCAGGAAGGAGGTCGGCCTTCTCTCCTCGGCGCTTCAGATGGCCTTCATGAAAAGCGGTAAGGTTCTTCAGGTAAAAGAACTGACTCTCGAGCGCCAGTGCGACCCGGAGTATGTGGAGGAACTCGTCAGGGAGATCGATGGGGTGGATGCGGTGCTTTCCATGGCCTGCGGATGTGGCGTTCAGGAAATTGCCAGGCGGTTCAGGGACAAGCCGGTCTTTCCGGCGGTCAATACCAGCTTCATGGGCGCTTCTGAACGCCAGGGAGTATGGGCGGAGCGGTGCCAGGGGTGCGGAAATTGTGTTTTGGGCCTCACCGGAGGCATCTGTCCCATCGCACGGTGCTCCAAGCGGCTCCTCAACGGACCCTGCGGCGGATCTACCGGGGGGAAATGTGAGATCAGCCCCGATGTGGACTGTGCATGGCACCTGATCTGGGAAAGAATGAAGGCACTGGGTATGGAAAAGAGCTACGAGCAAGTCATGCCGGCCAGGGACTGGCGAACAAGCCGGGACGGCGGCCCGCGAAAGATAGTCAGAGAGGACTTGGCATTATGAAGACAGACAGTAGGCTGGAAAAGGTCTTGAAGACAGGCGGGTTGGCCGTAACCTCCGAGTGCGGTCCTCCGCGGGGGGCCGTTCCCGAGAAGATCCGGGAAAAGGCGGCGATGCTCAAAGGGTATGTGGACGCGATCAATGTGACGGACAACCAGACCGCCGTGGTGAGGATGTCGAGTATGGCGGCGTGCATCTTTATCCGGCAGATGGGTCTAAGCCCGATCCTGCAGATGGTCGCCCGGGACCGGAATCGTATTGCCATGCAGAGCGATATCCTCGGCGCCTATTCCCACGGCGTGGATACCATGCTCTGCCTTTCAGGCGATCATCCCAAATTCGGCGATCATCCCATGGCGGCGAATGTATATGATATCGATTCGGTGCAGATGGTCCAGATGGTAAAGCAGATGCGGGACGAAGGAACGTTTCAGGGAGGCGGCGACATCGAAAATCCACCGAAGATGTACATCGGCGCTGCGGCTAACCCCTTTGCAGACCCGTTTGAACTGCGCGTGCCCCGGCTTGCAAAAAAAGTGACTGCGGGCGTGGATTTCATCCAAACGCAGTGTGTGTACAACCTTGACAAATTTGAGCGGTGGATGGCGCAGATTCGTGAGCGGGGGCTTCATGAGAAGGTCCATATCTTGGCGGGTATTACGCCCATGAAGTCCGCAGGGATGGCCCGATACATGAAAAACAGGGTGCCGGGTATGGACGTGCCGGATGAACTGGTGAACCGCATGGGCGGCGTTCCCAAGGAGAAGCAGGGGGCCGAAGGCCTCACCATAGCCGTCGAGTCCATCGAACGCCTCAAAGAGGTCAAGGGCCTCAGCGGCTTTCATATCATGGCCATTGAATGGGAAGAAAAGGTGCCCGAGATTGTGGAGCGGGCGGGACTTCTCCCGCGTCCCGAGGTGTAGCCGTTAACGGGGACGTGTTGAATGGGGCAGGAAGTCTGCTGAGTTACGAGAGATGATGATCACAAAACAGGGATAAAGTTAACACGATTGTTTTTCCAGAACAAAGGAGTTGCACAAATGAGCGAGAAAAAGTTGATTTTAGTGGTCGACGACGATCCCGATCTGGTGGAAGCCGTCTCCATGGAATTGGAGAGCCAGCATTACAGGGTGGCCAAGGCCTATGACGGCAACGAGGCATGGGACCGCATCAAGGAAGAGAAGCCCCAACTGGTGATCCTGGACGTCATGATGCCCAACAAGAACGGCTACCAGGTGTGCGATGAGATCAAGAACAACCCGGACTACAGCGATATAACGGTCATATTGCTGACCGCAGTCGGGGCCGCCGTCACCTCCACGAGCTATACCCACTGGGACGGAAAAAAGTCGCTTGCCGACGATTATATTCCCAAGCCGATTGATCTGGACAAGCTGATGGAGATTGTGAAAGACCACACGACCCATTCGTAACCCACGGGCGTACTGGACCGGGTCAGGGAGGCGACGTGCCTGCGCATTTTCAGAAGATACAGACCGGCGGGGTCAAGGTCAGTGATAAGCTGCTGCGAATCCATATCGCTGATCTCTTACAGGGTGAAAAGAGCGCCGACCGTCTGTGCCGAATCCTGGCCGAAGAAAAAATATCCATTGTGTTCCTCACCATGGACCGGACAGGGGTGCATAGGCGTACCTCCTGTTGTGTGGACATTGCACATGAGAAGCGTGTGAGGGCACTCATCGAATCGGAGAAGGCCTTGAGGGAACGTGCATGTTTCACAGGGGCCGTGGGACTTCTCTCCATGTTCCCTCATCAATCGCAGTTACAGGTTTTGGGGGGTTCGCTTCTGGCGCTCGGAGAGGCAAATCTCCCGATTTTAGATCTTTCATCATCGCTGGCAGCGCTCTCATTTGTTCTGAGATACACGGATCTGGAGACCGCGTTGACTGCCCTCGGCCGGTTCTTCCTTTTCCCTGCGGATCCTGTTCAGTTGCGGTCGAGTGTCCACGTCCGACAGGAGTAGCCGCCCCCCGATCCCCTGGAACCTCCGAACCTTTGAACCCTGAATGCATGAAGGGGTTACCCTTTGGAAACCGTTGCCGTCTATTGTGAACCCAAACTCAGGACCTACGGCTTCAAAAAGGTGACGGACCTTTCCCTCCTTTCGTGGACCGCGGGCCCGAATCAGACAGCCGCCTGCGGTCTCATGTTTCAGAAGCTGGGCGAGACGGGCCTTCGGTTTCGCCTGGTCGTGGCCCATGGCTCGGAAAACCGCGGGATCACGATCCATCTCCTTCTTGATCGAGGGATGGAGGCGGTGGCCCAGGGCCGGCTGCAGGGTATATGGGGCCGCCCGCCGGAGAGCGATCAAGCCATCCATTGCCTGTCGCCCGTTGAGATGCTCTTTTTTCACGGACCCCACTACGGCGACCGGTACGGCATCGCAGACCTTGTATTCGGCGTCCTTGCGCATGAATCCATTCCGGTTGTCCTGTCGGCGTGCTCCGCCTCGTCCATCTATCTCGTATTGCCCCACAAGGAGGCGCAACATGCCGTCGCGGTTCTGTCCGAAGCCATAGAGATCCCGAAGGAAATCGGGACCCGTGGCAAGGATCCACGGGAGAAGACCATCCATGATTGCACATGACAGAACCCCTGCTGATGAGCCCGCATGGCGGATCAAGGTGTTCGACTCCTTGTCGTTTCCGACCCTCATCCTCACATGCGACAGGCGTATCAAGGCGGCCAATCAGATCTTTCTGAACAAGATGGGCCTGACGCAGGATGAGGTGGTGGGAAAGTCGTGTTATGAAATTTTCTACAACCTCAAAGCGCCTTGCACCGACGATATCTGTCCACTCCGCAGAATCATCTCCAGTGGAAAATCCGACGCGGTTCTCACGACCGTCACCGACGGCGATGGAGATGTCCGCTGGGAAGACAGGGTTTTTTCTCCCATTTTCAATGATGACGGCAGTATCGCCTATATCATGGAGAGCGTGCGGGATATCACATTCATCAAGGAAATGGAAAAGAAGTTCAGGGAGACCCGGGAGTTCTTCGAGAAGGTGATTCAAAGTTCCACGAGCGGCATTGTGGCGGCGGATGTGAAGGGGAACATCCTTCTTATGAATCCAGCGGCAGAACAACTGTTCGGGTATTCCCTTCAACGGGTCTGGAAGGAGAATTCTGTCGAAGACCTTTATCCCCCTGGCGTGGCAAGAGAAATCATGGAAATGCTCAGAAGCCCGGAGTACGGGGGAAAGGGTAAACTCGCCAATACCTACATCGAGGTGCTCAACTCAAAGGGTGAGCGGATCCCCGGCGAGATCTCGGCCTCCATCATATACGAGGATGATCGGGAGGTGGCCACCATGGGGATCTATACGGATCTCAGGGAAAGACTCGCCGTGGAGAAGAAGCTTAGGGAAGCCCAGTTGCAGCTCATCCAGACAGAGAAGATGGCATCGATGGGTCAACTCGCCGTCGGCGTTGCCCACGAGATCAACAATCCGCTGACCGGCATCCTGTTCTACGCGAGCCTCCTCATGGAAAAGCTTTCGGATGCCGATCCCATGAAGGAAGAGATCGGTTACATTATTGAAGATGTCAACCGCTGCAAGGTCATTGTCAGGAACCTGTTGGCCTACGGCCGGAAGGCCACGCCGAGTAAGAACATTATTCAGCTCAATATGCTGGTACAGCAGAGCCTGGGGCTCATTCGCGACCAGAAACTCTTTATGAACGTGAAGGTGGTGAAAGAGATGCCCGAGGACATGATGCTGGTTCAGGTCGATACGGAACAGGTCAGTCAGGCGATCATCAACCTGATCATGAATGCCCTGGGTGCGATGGAGGGCGAAGGCGTCCTCACACTCAGGACCTGGCGGGATAAGCCGGCCAGGAAGGTAGTCCTGGAGGTGGGGGATACGGGATGCGGGATTCCCGATGCAAATCTGTCAAAGATATTTGACCCGTTTTTCACCACCAAGGAGCCCGGAAAGGGCACCGGGCTGGGTCTCAGCACATCGATCGGGATCATACAGGAAAACGGGGGGAGCCTCTTCGTAAGGGAGACGGGTTCCAACGGGACCACCTTTGCGGTCGAATTGCCCCTCTATACCCTGGCGGAAGCGTGAAGCCCTCCACAAACAGGAGATGAAATGAGTGGAGCCTCCGGCCGGCGGACCGTTGATGAGGCAGAAACCTTTCAAATGACCAACATCCAACATCGAACGTACAACGTCGAACATCGAATGAAGGCGCATCCGGAACACATAACCGATAACTCAGTAGTGTCCGGTTAACATTCAAATAAATTCAACTGGATAGGTCCAGCAGCAATTTCAGTTCTGTAATCGTCAGCCGTGAGGGCCTGTAAAATAGGCTTTTTCTCAAAGAGAGTAATGCTC
>Ga0172374_1002133_pt1 | contig 12759 bp, 8 predicted proteins | sample LakKiv3m_FD_114536 | JGI IMG/M metagenome (GOLD analysis project Ga0172374, IMG submission 114536) | Freshwater microbial communities from Kabuno Bay, South-Kivu, Congo - kab_092012_10.3m | ecosystem: Environmental > Aquatic > Freshwater > Lake | place: Democratic Republic of the Congo... | reverse complement strand
GAAAGCGGTCAATCGTTCCTGAAGCTGAAGAATGACATGTGGAGCTGGAATCCTACCATCAACCGGATGATAAAGCTGCCGCCCTCGCTGATGTCGCAGGGATGGATGGGATCTGATTACACCAACGACGACATACTGAAAGAATCATCGATTGTCCTTGATTATACTCATAAAATCACCGGCAGCGAAAATGTTTCAGGATTTGAGTGTTACAAAATCCGGCTCGATCCAAAGGAAAATGCGGCTGTAGTATGGGGAAAGATCATTATCTGGATCAGTAAGACCGAATATTATGAACTGAAAGTGGAGTACTTTGACGAGGATGGGAAAATTGTAAAGACGCATATCCTTTCTGATATTAAATTTATGTTCGACCGTAAGATCCCGACTTACTTCGAGATCATTCCTGCTGATAAACCAAACCAGAAAACCGTGGTCAGGATTCTTTCATCAAAGTTCAATATTCCTTTACAGGACGGCTTCTTCTCACAGCAACAGATGAAGTCGCTCAAATAACAGATCATGGAAGTTATCCGTATAGCATGGCGCAACCTCTGGCGCAATAAGCGTCGTACAATGATCACTGCCACATCGGTCTTCTTTGCGATTTGGTTTGCACTTATAATGCGTGCTTTTCAGCTCGGCAGTTACGACCTGATGGTAAATAATATTGTGCATGCCTATTCAGGGTATTTTCAGTTGCATGCCAAAGGTTACTGGGATGATAAAGTATTGAATAACGGCTTCCCGGATACACCGGAACTGGAACATACCCTTCGTACCAAATCAGGTACGGCCGGTTATGCCGCACGCCTTGAATCATTCGCACTTGCTTCTTACGGGTTGCAGACTAAAGGCGTAATGGTGAACGGTATCAATCCGGATGCAGAGGATGGTCTGACCTCTCTGAGGAAAAAGATGGTAAAGGGAAGGTATCTGAGTCCGGAAGATTCAGGAGCCCTTGTAAGTGAACGTCTTTCGCGTCACCTGAACATCAGGGTGGGGGATACTTTAGTGATTATAGGACAAGGGTATCACGGTGCAACCGCAGCCGGTATTTTTCCTGTCAGAGGTATAGTGAGGTTTCCTTCCCCTGACCTTGACAGCAGACTTGTTTATATCACTCTTCCGGCAGCCCGGATCCTTTTCAGCGCCGATTCTTTGCTTACTTCTATTGCTTTTAATGTCACATATCCTGTCAGTTATATGAAAGTTGCGAAGCAGCTTCGTACACAGCTTGATCCTGTTATCTATGAAATAATGACCTGGGATGAAATGATGCCCGATGTCGTTCAGCAGATAAAGGCGGACAGTGCTTCCGGATTGATAATGTTGGGGATACTGTACATGATTGTCGGTTTCGGAATTTTCGGTACAATGCTGATGATGCTGAATGAACGCACGAGGGAGTTCGGAATGATGATCGCAATAGGAATGCAAAAAAGCAGGTTAATGCTTGTGATGGTTACTGAAATACTTTTTCTTGGATTGCTTGGAATTGTCTCGGGTGTGGCGGCCGCGGCTCCGTTTATATATTATTTCAATATACATCCCATTCCGCTCACCGGCGATATGGCAGAATCTACTGTCAGGATGGGATTCGAGCCCCTGATGCCGACTGCCTGGAAAGCCTCCTTTTTCATCGCTCAGTCCTTAGTGGTACTGGTAATAATTTTGGTAGTGATGCTTTTACCGGTTATGAGAATCAGAAGGCTTAAAGTGATGAATGCTATACGACGTTAAAGTAAAGATATGATCTGGATAGTCGCATGGAAAAACATTTGGAGAAACAAGGTGAGAAGTCTTGTTGTAGTTATGGCTATCGCACTGGGTCTTTTGGGTGGGGTATTCTCATCAGCAGTCCTGAAAGGGACGAGTGACCAGCGGGTCAGGGAAGCTGTAACACGGGAAACCTCTCATATTCAGATACATAATCCTGCTTTTATAGAGGATAATGATGTACGCTATCTTGTTGATGGAAACGGTAAAAAACTTTTTACCGCTCTTGATACTATGGACATGATTGCAGCCTGGTCACCAAGGGTGAAATTTATGGCTATGGCGGGAAGCGCTAATGCGGGAACAGGGGTCTCGGTTATCGGGATAGATCCTGAAAAGGAAAAGCACGTGACCGAAATCCATTCGCTGATCTGCGACACCTGCGGAAAATGGTTCAAAGAAAGCAGAGGAATGCCGGTGGTTGTAGGACAGGCGCTGGCAAAGAAACTAAAGGTACGTCTGAATTCCAAAATAGTGCTCACCTTCCAGGATATGCAGGGGAATCTGACTGGCGGCGCTTTCCGTATATGCGGAATTTACCGGACAAGTAACTCAGTATTCGATGAGATGAACGTCTTTGTGAACCGTACCGATATAATACCACTGTTGGCTGCCGATACCGGCTCCTGCCATGAAATTGCTGTTCTGCTTAAAGATCCAGGTGATGCCGGTATGGTTAAACAGGTAGTTAAAAATCTGTTTCCTTCTCTGCTTGTTCAGGACTGGAAAGAAATTGATCCCCTGCTTGGAATGTTGAATGACTTTATGGATCTCTGGTTATATCTTTTTATGGGAATTATTTTGCTTGCACTGGCATTTGGGATTATTAACACAATGCTTATGGCCATTCTCGAGCGAACCAGGGAACTTGGAATGTTGGCAGCAATAGGTATGAACAAACAGAAAATTTTCATCCTCATTATGCTTGAATCAGTATTCCTGTCGCTTACAGGAGGCATTATCGGGATAATTTTGGGTATAATTCTTACAATTTATACAAATCATACCGGAATTAACCTTGGAACCTTTGCAGAAGGATTTGAGAAAATCGGATACAATCCGATCCTTTATCCTTCACTAAATCTTGTCTTTTTTATCAATCTTACACTTATGGTAATTGCTGCCGGGATATTGGCTTCAGTTTATCCTGCCAGGCGCGCCCTTAAACTGAAACCGGCAGAAGCAATCCGTATTGATTAAACCAGCATTATGAGCATAATCTCTATTGAAGATCTGAAAAAGAGCTACCGGGATTCGGAGGTAGCGGTACAGGCATTGAACGGTATCACTCTAAAGTTTGACAAGGGTGAATTTGCTGCCATTGTCGGTCCTTCCGGTTCAGGCAAGACCACCTTGCTGAATATGATAGGCGGATTAGATAAGCCGGATAGCGGGGGTATTATGATCGGTGAGGTTGACATCACAAAATTGAACAGCCGTAAACTCATCGACTTCAGATTAAAGAATATAGGATTCGTATTTCAGTCATATAATCTCATTCCTGTCCTGACCGCCTTCGAGAATGTGGAGTTCATCATGAACCTGCAGGGTGTTAAACGCGAAGAGAGACAAAAAAGAGCTGTCGGTCTGCTTGAGGCGGTCGGACTGGGTGAACGGATACACAGCAGGCCATCAAAGCTATCCGGCGGTCAGCAGCAGCGCGTCGCGGTTGCCCGGTCGCTGGCTTCACGGCCACGTTTTATCCTCGCTGATGAACCTACTGCCAACCTTGACTCTGTGTCCACACAGAATCTTCTTGAGATCATGGAGAAACTGAATCACGAGGAGCAGATCACCTTCATTTTTTCCACACATGATCAGCGGGTTGTGAACAAGGCACACAGGGTTATTGTTTTGGAAGACGGAAAGGTGGTAAATGATGTATTTAAAAATGTTTAAGGAATCCGATAAATTTTTTCTGCCCTGAAATAATATAACGTGCACATGTGGGTGGGGATCCTATCTTTATTGTGAAAGCAGTGTCCGGAAGTTCGGTAAACAAAGACTCATCCGAAAGGTCATCACCGGCAGCCATTATAAAATCCTTGTTCTCTTTTTTAAGAATTGTATTTGCTGTCAGGCCTTTATTGAAATCCATAGGCTTGAATTCATAAACCTTGTCACCGTCAAGCAAATCAAGTCCTGGATACTCTCTTTTAAGGATCAGTAACTGTTTTAAAATAACCGGTCTTAATTTTTTTCCAACATCCTTTTCTGCTGTACGATAATGGAAAGCAACTGAAGACTCTTTTTCCTCCAGGAATGTTCCCGGATAGCGATCAGTCAATTCAGTATAACACATTATAGCCGTTTTCTTCCATTCACTGTTGAAGGTAGTTGTCTTCTTCCATCTGCCTTTTGCCTCCTTAATGAAAAATCCATGTTCCGCAACCAGTCCGACACGGATACCCATGAACTGATTGGTCAGAAATTCCTTATCCCTTCCGCTGATTATATAAATACTATTTTTCCTGTCAGCTGATAAATCCATCAGAATGGTTTTGATCTCCTCTCCCAGATTTGAATCACCGGGCAGATCACTGAAAGGGACCAGTGTTCCGTCATAATCCAGGAAAAGTATTCTTTTTTCCGCTTTCCTGTAAGCTTCAATGATCGCATTTTGATCAAGTATGACTGTCATCGGAATTAATAAAATATAGGTTTATCAAGTTTGATTGAAATTCGGTAAACTGCATTAATAAATCCAACATGACTGTATGTTTGGGGGAAATTTCCCCACTGGCCGGCATCAAAATCGGTGTCCTCGCTGTAGAGGCCAAGATGGTTGGAATAAGAAAGCAACTGAGTTATAAGCTGGCATGCTTTTTCGAGCTGGCCGGTACATGCAAGGGCTTCGGCATGCCAGAAAGCACAAACAAGAAAGGAAGTCTCGGGTTTTCCCTTTTCATCCTGTATATACCTGTACAGCAGACCGTCTGGAGTTTTCAAAGTATCTTCAAGGGCCTTCAGGTGAAGACGGGCGTTTTCTGAAGCCGGATCAAGGTAATTCATCGTGATCATCTGGAGTTGACTTGCGTCGAGATGATCAGTGCCGACTGCCTGCGTATATACTTTTCTGACCGGATCATAGCATTTCTCAATCCGGCTGGACGCTTCGCCAGCCAGATAACGCGCTTTGATTTTCAGTTGTTCGTCCTGTAAAATTTTCCCGATTTTATATGCCGCACGGCTTCCTGCCCAATGAAAAAGCATCGTATAACAATGCAGTTGCTTGAGGTGGCCGAATTCCCATATCCCTGAATCGGGTTCATCGAGTGTTGATTCAATTCTTTCGATTAGCCAGTTCACCAATGAAATGGTACGGGCAGCATCAAGGAAGTTCAATCTTTTATCCACGAACAGTGGCAGCAGGCTGATCAGTACTTGGCCATAAACATCATTCTGGATTTGAAGTACGGCGTCATTTCCAATTCTTACCGGATGGTTCCCGTGATAACCTGAAATTTCAAGCTCGGTAACAGGATTAACTTTCTCGCCGGTAACAGTGTAAACCGGATTAATCCTGCCGTCGGTCTGTGAGATGATGTTATATATGTAATGAAAATATTTCTCAACCTCCTCAAAATGGCCGATGTTGTTGAACCCATTTAGCGTGTAATATGTATCCCTCATCCAGCAGTACCGATAGTCCCAGTTCCGTCCCTGACCATCGGCTTCAGGCAGGCTGGTTGTCCCTGACGCAATAATTCCTCCCGAATCCTCAAATTGGTGAAGCTTTAAAACAAGAGCCGACCGGATCATCTGTTCCTGGAATATGTCGGGAATTGATGTCGTCTTGACCCAGTTCTGCCAGTATGCCCTTGTCCTGTCAAGAAAATTTTCAGCCGTCAACCGTATCGATTCTTCCAGTGGTTCCCCATATGTGAAAACAAGGTAATGAGTGTCGGTGAGCACAAAACTTTTGTCATCAAGAATATAATTCAACGGGATATCAGTTGATAACCTCACCTGAGAATCCAGGTTAAGATATCTGATGTGATTGCTTCCCAGTACGGTATGTGGCTGAATCTTACCATAATCCCCGACAGGGTGACATCTAACCCTGATCTGTGGATTCCCTGAAACAAGCCTGATTTTCCTGATGAGCATCAGCGGACGAAAATACCTGTCATACTGGTAAAACCGTGGAGCAAAATCGGTGACAGTATATTTACCTCCGGTACATTCAAACTCCGTCAGGAGTATGTTCGTGTTCTTGATATAACTCTGTGTCGAAGTAAAATTACCTTCTGCAGGAAGAATTGAGAATTCTCCTCCTTTCTTTTCATCCAGAAGCGAACCGAATATGAAGCTGCTGTCAAATCTGGGCAGGCAGAGCCATTTAATATTGGTTGAAGTATCAATATAAGCTATGAAAGAGCAATTACCAATGATACCCATAGGGTATATATGACGTTTACCTTTCATTTAAATGATTGTTTGCTCAAAATTACGTTATTACTTCTAATTAACTTAATCTTCCGAATCAATATTATATATAATCTCAAATTTGCAATATTCAATGTTCTAAGTCGTTTTTATTTAATTATTTGGGAACTATTTAAACGAAGGTATGAAGATTAATTCTACTCTTGTCATTTCCATCATTCTGGCAATGGGAATTGTAACGAGCGGATTTACGTTCTTTCAGGTTTCCAACGAACGTACACGGCTGAACAAAGAGATGATGACAAGGTCTTCATTGGTTTCCAATGAATTCATCAGGGAGCTGACGAGATATTCTGAATCCGGAAACAAAAACGAGATAAGCGCAATTGCTGATTTTCTGAGCAGGAAATATCGCTTAATGGGTATTGTATTGTACATCGATGTTGACAGCGTAGCCTTCTCAAGTCAGGCAGTTAATGGACTTCTGCAGTATCCGGACGAAGATATCCTGCTTTCGGTGACCTCTGATTCGGTTATAAGCAGGTTTTTCAGGGCACATGGACTTTATCTTTATAAATATATCAAACCCGTTGATGAAGGAAAGATAATCAGTAAGGCGGTGGTTATTTATACCGAAGCTGGTTTTATTAAAAAAGAAATACTGAACATATGGTTCCGGAATATAATCCGTTGGCTGATCCAGTCTGCACTGGTTGCGTTCATCACTGTGATGATACTTCGCTGGAGCATATTCACTCCGTTGAACAATATGGTAAAATGGATGAAGTCGGCCAGGGTTGGTAATATCGAACAACTGAAACAGACATTTTCTTTCAGGTTTCTTGCGCCCTTACATACCGAAGCCACACGGCTTGCCGAAGCGATGACTGAGGCCCGTGCTGCTGCAGAGGAGGAAGTCAAACTGCGAACCTTCGGAGAAGCAATATGGACGCCTATACGGTTGAATGCAGAAGCAAAACTGATCCTGAAGAACAGGATGTTAATCGTTGTTTCAAACCGTGAACCTTATATGCACATCAATGACGGACGTGAAATCAGATGTATCATTCCTGCAAGCGGTATGGTGACTGCGATGGAGCCGATTTTAACAGCTTGTGGAGGTCTCTGGATAGCTTCAGGTACAGGTGATGCCGACAGGAAGGTTGTTGATGAATATGATAAAATAAAAGTCCCCCCCGACGAACCTAAATACACTCTCAGGAGAGTCTGGATATCAAAGGAGGAAGAAGAATATTTCTATTACGGATTCTCTAACGAAGGATTATGGCCTCTTTGTCATGTTGCGCATACACGACCGGTTTTCAGGATAGAGGACTGGCAACACTATCAGAAAGTGAACCGGAAATTTGCCGACACCATTCTTGATGAGATCAGAAAGGAGGAAAAACCATTTATCCTGGTTCAGGATTACCATTTCGCATTGTTGCCGGCGATGATAAAGGAATCAAGACCTGACGCCAGGATTTCGATTTTCTGGCATATACCATGGCCTAATCCGGAATCGTTCGGGATATGTCCGTGGCAGAAAGATATCCTTATGGGAATGCTGGGGGCAGACCTTATCGGTTTCCATACCCAGTACCATTGTAATAACTTTCTTTCAACTGTAAACCAGTCGCTGGAATCACGTGTGGCATGGGAGACCTTTTCCGTCACAATAGGTGACCATACGACACGCGTCAGTCCGTTCCCGATAAGTATTGCCTTCACATTAAAGGACTACAACAACGGAAAAGAAAGCGAACTCGAAGTAACCAGTTTGTTAAAGAATTATGGCATTCATGCACAGATAATTGGTGTCGGTGTTGACCGTGTTGATTATACTAAAGGAATCCTGGAACGATTTCGTGCAATTGAACGGTTTTTAGAGAAATATACCTCTTATCAGGGTAAATTTACCTTCGTTCAGATCGGAGCCCCGAGCCGTACCTTTATTAAAAACTACTCCGACCTGGTTGAAAACGTCGAGAAAGAAGCCGACCGTATGAACAAGAAATTCCAGTTAAAAGACTGGAAACCTATCCTGTTACTTAATCGTCATCACAGTCACCAGGAAATTGCTCCCTTTTACCACCTTGCATCTTTATGTATGGTAACTTCCCTGCACGATGGAATGAACCTTGTAGCAAAAGAGTTCGTTGCCTCCCGCAATAAAAACTCCGGGGTTCTCATCCTTAGTAAGTTTACCGGCGCTGCGCAGGAATTAGCCGGTTCTTTGATCATCAATCCGTATAATATTGAAGAAATGGCAGATACTATCAAAATTGCACTGGAGATGCCTGCCGACGAACAACATTTACGGATGAACCAGATGCGGCAGACCATACTTCGTCATAATATCTATTCCTGGGCGGCAAGCCTACTGAAGAGTATGGATTCGGCCGGTTAGATCCCTCATGGTATCACGTGTGTCATAAATTTCATCAGATCATCAGCAATACCGATCCTGTATCCTTCAGAGAAATAGAGTATTTCACCTCTCTTGTTAAGAAAAATAACTACCGGGAGATGATCCCTTCCCGGTTTGTGAACGGCGCTGATCACTTCATGTATTGCAGCAGGATTGGCAGTAAGATATTGAATCCGTGAAGGGAGGTCTTTATTTTTAGTGATAAAACTCATTTTTTCCTCTCCATTCCTGAAAAGCAGGATGATATTACCCGGCCATTTATTAAATTGTTGTTTTCTTTGCTTTAAATCAGAGATAAAATGTTTAGTCGGCTCTTTTTCAGGTTCTATCCAGGAAATTACTGTACCTTCGTAAGGCCTCACTTTCACCGGCTCACCCGATGAAATATCAGGAAGGAAATTCTTCAGATCGAGAATCCCAAGAGTTACCGGTGGTGCAGGATCATCACGAAGCTGAATTGAAAAACAGGTTGTTTTATCCTTTTCTACCGGAAAATAACTCAGTCTGACCAGAACAGTACCTCCGGGTATCCTGTTCCCGGTAACAACAAGATAGAATCCCGGTCTTACTTCCAGCGTACATGGAAAAGTTTTTAGGTTTTGATCAAACTCATAATCAAGTGAACGGAAAAAACCGTCACTGAACTTCTATATGGTAAAATTGGTGAAATATTCCTCTTTTTTTGTATTTTGAGGATCAGCAATAAGAACAATCTGTCCTTTTTCCTCATCAACAGGAATTGGTTTTTCAAAATAGATATCCAACCATTTTTCTTTTTTGAAATACTGAGGAACCTTTGTGGAGGGCTCAAGACGTGATGGAATTCCAAAGCTCCGGCACATGGCAACAAAAAGTATGTCACGTGAATGGGGATCGGCTGCCTTTATTTCAAAACATCCGGAAGGAGTCAGTGGAGCCCGGCTATAATTCGCATTATTATCGATGTTGATATTACTTTTTATCCATTCAGCAATTGTCTGAGGATTTTTCCTGAACATTTCGATAGTTTCATTACTGAATGCTGTCTGGAGTTTGCTTTTAAACGGTTTAAGAAGCTCATTATCGATACGGGGCGAAAGGATATAACGGGAAAACAGTTCTTTATCAGTGGTCAGTGGGATGAATTTCTGTGAATTCAGGATATTATCTGCCATTGCCTCAGGGCTTATATCTCTGATATCCTTCTCCGAAATATTTTCAAGAAGGGAAAAGACCAGCGATTTGTTTTCTTCAGGTACATCTGAGATAAAGCCAATGATTTCACGCCAGTTTCCTCTGCTGGTTTTCAGGAAGTGCCACAAAGTATCTGCATTCACTTTAAGGATCCCGGCAAGACGTGAGCATTTTGATGAATCTATGAAGGTGGATTCGTAATTAAAACGGATTCTGTTTTCAAATTCAATTCTTGTTGAATTTTCATTCTTCAGGGAATCACTTAAAGTATTGGTTATGTTTTCTTCAGATGGAGGAACCAGATCAAATATCTCTGAATATTCTTTTCCGGGCTTTCTGGAAATTTTTACCATTACTGTATCGGAATTGCTGACAGAAATTTTTTGATAGCCGTACAACCCGTTCCTTGAGGCCCAAAGAACCAGATCACCATATCCTGTTAACAATGAGCACAGACCATTTTTATCGGTCAGTGTCCTGTGAAGGGGATAGAATTCGGCATAATTATAAAGCAGGAATTCAATGGTTGCACTGTCAACCGGCTTATTCATACCATCGATGACTCTGGCATAGATCCTTTTTGTCTTTGCATAATTTGGTAGTATGTTGATCCTTGTAAATCTCGGATCCCTTATTAGTATATCTTCATCTCCTTCATAATCTCCAAATACATTTGTACTTACCAGCATTGCCCTTTTAGCCGGCGATGTGAACCATGCCATATCAAGATCCGGCTCCGGTTCACAGGCTCCTAAATAATGCCATGTGCCATCCACCCATACTTCAACCCAGGCATGATTATCATCGCTGTGAGCCCAGCGGGGCGTGTAGCACTGACGGGCAGGAATTCCGACCGAACGCAGGGCGGCAACTGTAAAGGTCGATTCCTCGCCACAGCGACCGAATGCCGTTTTCACAGTTGCCAACGGAGAGGATGTCCTCACATCAGTACTTTTATAGGTTACTTTTTCGTGACACCAGTGATTAACCTCAAGAACTGCCTCCTTCATCGGCATCTTTTTTATCCTGTCTTTTAACTCGCTGAAGAATACCCATCTCGATGAATCAAGGTTCTCATTATTGACACGAACCGGCAGGACAAAATGTAAAAACAGAAACCCGGGTACTTTTTTACCCCAGGAAAATGTATCTCTGGCGGCAAGTGATGAACGTATATTCTTTAGATAGAACTGTCCGTCATAATCAGCAAGATCGCTTAGAGGCATGTAAGCGTATAAAAACTTCAATGCCTCTTCTTCAGGAATGGTAAGGTCTTCATTGAACACATCAAAAAGCTGTTCAGACCTGTGTTTTGCCAGTTCTTTCTGAACGGTAAATTGTTTTTCAACTTTTTTTCTGTAAGATTTATCAGTGATCAGGTGTTCTCCCTGATTACATCCTGTAATGAGATAAAAAAAAGACAGTACTATCGGTAATACGGAGAGTTTCTTCATCAGGTCTGTTTCAAATTTTTCTGAAGGTATAAATTGCGGTCCATAATATAAATAACAGGGAGATCAGGGGAACCATGAATCCGGTCATAACAGTAAAATTATCGGCAACAAAACCCATGATAACCGGTAAAATTGCTCCCCCCACAATTGCAGTAACCATAAGCCCCGAGAGCTCGTTTGTCCGTCCGGGCAGTTTTTCAACGGTAATTGAAAATATCAGCGGAAATATATTGGCAAAACCCATTCCGGCAAGGCAGGCGCTAAAGTATGACACTGACTTCTCCCCAATGAATAAGCCAATGATACCTGTTACGGCGAAAATGCAGGTTATGATGAAAAATTTCCTGGCACTGAGCCACGACAGGACCATAGCGCCGATGAACCTGCCTGTCATAAGCGATATAAAAAAAATACCGGTACTAAGCAATCCTGTCTTCTGAATATCAACTCCAAAAACTTCTTTGAAATAGAGCGGTAATCCCGAACTCATGCATACCTCTGCACCTACATAGACAAAAATTGCAAGAACCATGATCAGAACGAATTTATTTTTCAATAATGAAAAACAGGATTTGAAATTCGCGGGAACTGAAGCGGGATCTTTTTGTTCTGATATCTTCGCAATTCCAAGCAGGAACACCGTTATAAAAAGAAAGATGCTGTATACCGGAAACAAAATCCTCCAGTCTGCTCCCCAAAGCGCCAGGGTAATCGTAGGCAGGAGAGGACCTGACAATGATCCGATAGCTTTAATAAATTGGCCCAGGGAAAGATTTCTTGAATATTTTCCCGGTGCCGACACATCCCGCATTATCGGATTTCCTGCAACCTGGTTTATGGCGCTACCCGCACCAAGAAAAAGGACAGTCACCAGGAACAAAGCAAAGGTATCAAGAGTTATCATGGGTATGATCATACCAACCAGGGCAACCAGAAGTCCCAGGATAAGTATGAATTTTTTGCCTGTTTTATCCTGAAGGATTCCGACAGGGACAGACAGGATTCCAAACATGATGAATCCCATGAAGGCAATCAACTGCGCCATTGTATTGGAAAGTTGAAAGGATTCTTTGGCGAGTCCCACAAATGGCCCGACTGCATCGCCGAAACCCATGCATAAAAAGGCCAGGAAGACCGGGAATGATTTTAACAAAGGTACTTTTGCGGGAACTGACTGATTCATAATCCTATGGACTAATATTTAATTGTTACTGCATCTGCATTCCATGGGAATTCAATTGTTTTTACCTTATCTGATTTAAGTTTTACCGTAAAGGATGTTCCGTTGATATCGGCGCTCATAACTTCTCCGAAATTGTGCAGTATCAGACGTACAGCAGTAAACTTTGAAATAAAACTTCCCTCTGCTTCCGATAATTGTATAAACCGCTTGTCCGGATTGAATACTATCGACCGTTTGTAAAAAATCCCTTTCTCGTAATCATAGCTTAATCCGTCGTCCTCGTAATAGACAAAAGAATTGCTATGGGTTCCGTTATAAACATGCAGCTCAAGGAGCGATGAGGGTTTCTG
>Ga0172374_1002131_pt1 | contig 12761 bp, 10 predicted proteins | sample LakKiv3m_FD_114536 | JGI IMG/M metagenome (GOLD analysis project Ga0172374, IMG submission 114536) | Freshwater microbial communities from Kabuno Bay, South-Kivu, Congo - kab_092012_10.3m | ecosystem: Environmental > Aquatic > Freshwater > Lake | place: Democratic Republic of the Congo... | reverse complement strand
CCTGGTAATCTGCGATCTGGGAATTCCCGGACTGGACGGCTGGGAAGTCGCCCAGCAGATTCGCACGATTTGTGAAGGCAGTCGAATGCCCAAAACCCCGTTTGTCCTCCTCACGGGATGGGGCGATCAGGTTGAGGAGAGCCGACGGATCAGCGAGTGCGGTGTAGACCGGGTCGTCTCCAAACCCGTGGACATTCCGAAATTGCTCGAAATCCTCAAGGATGTCGTTGACAAAGGCGAGACGCGTCCGCTATAGTCAACCCGCGTAATCTTTCATGTGAGCTGTCGTATCGGGGGCACAACGCGCCGGGGGGGCATCTAGGCATCCGTCTTTTGGAGGGGGGCCGTCTCACGTGTTACGGGCGCGGCGCCAACAAGCTGCAGGTGACCTAACCGTTGACGGGAGCACCGGGGACCGGGTTTCGTACGGGAGCGAGTCGGCGTTCCGGCCCGACCGACGTCGCGATCTGCCGTCAAGACGACTCTTCCGGCCGCAGGAGGGGGGCAATGGGCGATAAGGAGCCGCCTCGGCTCGTTCAATACCGGGATGAAGACATCACCCAGACTATAGACCTGGACAGTCTTTTCACCAGGGACATCACCGCGTCGGGCAGTTACGATCTGGGCGGTGTACAGGCTACTACCTTGGGTAAGCTTCTCCACGCGCTCCCCATACCCACCCTGCTCGTGGACGCCTCTCATCTCATAGTGTTTGCCAACGCCGCATGTGCTAAGGACAAGGACCGGGATACGAGCCCGGGTGTCGTAGGATCGCGCTTCATCACCCTGTTCTCGAATCCCGATGTGGCTCGTAAAGTAGGGATGCTCCTTGGGCGCGCCTTTGCCGACCGAAAACCGCAGGTCACAGATGTGGGAATAACCCTGGGAAGTCGGCGCATCATGGGCCGAATGCATCTTCGATCGGTCCGCATGGGCAACCGGCGGTTCGTCCTCGTGATCATCCAAGACTTGACCCCCGAAAAGCAACAGTTGTTGCTGAGCAAACAACTCTCCGATCAACTTCGAGGCGCTCACGAGGTCCTCGAACGACGAGTTGCCCAGCGAACCGCGGAGCTTGTGGCCACCAATTGCAAACTCGAAAAAGAGATCAATCAGCGTCGGGGGGCGCAGGAAGAACTTCGCCACAGCGAAGATCGGTACAGAACGCTTGTCGAGGACAGCTTCGACGGCATTTTCGTGCACACGAACGGCGCGATTGTATTTGCAAATTCGCGACTTTACGAGATGTTGCAGTACGGACCGGGCGAACTCCAACGCAAGGACCACCTGGAGATATTTGCAGCGGCAGACCGCCAGACGGTTGAAAGGTATACGTCGACAAGCGGCGAGGTCGAGGATCTTTCCGGAATCACTGATATCCGGCTCCTCCGCGCAGACCATTCGACAATCGATGTAGAAATCAACGCGCGGCGCATTCAGTTTGGAGGCAGCCCAGGAATTCGCGTTTGTGTGAGAGACATAGCGACACGAAAAAGAGCCGAGGAACTGCTGCTCCACGCAGAACGCACCAGGGCGATATCGGAAATGGCGAGCGGCGTGGCACACAATTTCAACAATCTTCTCCAAATAGTCATGAGCTGCGCGCAAATGGCGTCTGCATATCACAGGAGCGGCAGCTTTCCCCTCGTACAGAAGAACATCGATCGTATCATGGAGACCGCACGATTTGGCGCCGAAACCGTCAAGCGGCTTCAAGATTTCGCTAAGACGCCCACGCAAAACGGACCAGAGGGAGCGCGCGTGTTCAATTTCTCCGAAACCGTCGAGCGCGCGGTAAAGGCGTCGGAGACCTGGTTAAAGGCCGATCTGGATCGCCGCGGCGTGGCGATCTCACTTCGCCTCGATCTTGGCGGCGACTGCCGCGTGAAAGGAAAGGAAAACGAACTGTTCGAAGTCGTCCTCAACCTCCTCAAGAACGCAACTGAAGCGCTTCAGTCAGGAGGAGAGATAGCAGTGAGCACTTTTGGACGGGACGGACAGGTTCTCCTCGTGGTGCAGGACAACGGTGTGGGGATAAATGAGCAGAACCTGAGCAAAGCTTTTGAGCCGTTCTGGACGACCAAAGGCTACCATGGGACGGGAATGGGATTGGCGAGCAGCTACGGAATCGTCAAGCGTCACAAAGGAGAAATCCGCCTCACCAGCAACGAAGGTCACGGCACGACGGTAGTCGTCTCGCTGCCCGCGACGTCGGAATGTGCCGGGGATCCGGCCCCGCCGGCGAAACGTGAATTCCCCGGCGCGCTGCGCATGCTGCTGGTGGACGATATGGAACAGTCAGTGACGCTGCTTCAGGAAGGGTTGGCGGGATACGGCCACGAGGCTACGGTGGCGCTCTCCGGTCTCGAAGCGATCAGTCGGTTTTCCGCGGACCGGTTCGACGTTGTGATCTGCGACCTCGGTATGCCGGGCATGAACGGTTGGCAGGTGGGTCGAGCTATCACCTCGCTGTGCGCAAGGGACTGCCGACCGAAACCGCCGTTCATTCTTCTCACCGGGTGGGGTGGACAGGTAGCCGAAGCGACTCAGATGGCCGAATCGGGAGTGGACCGAGTCGTGGAAAAGCCGGTGGACTTCCCGCGACTGATCGACGTGATTCGCGAACTCGTGCCGTAAGAGACACGACCGGCAGGGATGCCGGCCGCTACTAATACATCTTCACGACGATGCTGCTGATGACGTTCGCGGCTTCGTCGAGCCGGTCGGAGCTCCGATTGAAATGCCGGTAGATCTCCCGGTATTTCAACATGATTCGAGGGTCCGCCCCTGAAAAGAGCTGCTTGAGCGCGGTCAGAAACAAATCGTTCATTTTGTTCTCGATGCGTTTTGCCTTCACTGCGTAATCCGCGGCCACGTTCGGGTTCTTTTTCAGGTGGCGCATCGCGTTCACCAGGTGCTGCGACCCGCGCTGAAGCAACTCCGCCATGCGGCACAGATGCTCGTTGCTCTCCACTTCGAAGATCTGCATTTCCTTGACAGTGTTGTACGCGTGGTCCATCACGTCGTCGATCGCGCGGGACAGCGCAAAGATATCTTCCCGATCGATCGGCGTGATAAAGGTCCGGTTGAGCTCGTCGATGAGGACTCGGCGGATGTCGTCGGCTTCCTGTTCGAGGCGCGCGAGCTCGTCCGGATCACGTTCTCCTTCAAGGAACCTCAGCAACTCCTGACACCCCATGAGGGTCGCTTCCGTCTGTCTTACCAACAGGGCGAAGAAATCGACCTTTTCCCTTCGGCCGAATATATTCCAAAATGACATGGCGTCTTTACCTTTTGTTCAGGCTGAAATCACTCGTGTGAAGCACCAGTAGAGCCCCGCGCCCAGTGCAGCGGATGCGGGCAACACCAGCAGCCAAGCATACGCAATGGCCGCGACCGCCGACCATCGCACCGCGCTTAACCGCCTCGCTGTGCCGACTCCCATGATGGAGGACGACACCACCTGCGTCGTGCTTACAGGCCCTCCGAGTATGGAGGCAATGAGAACCACGGACGCGGCCGTCAGCTGCGATGAGAACGAGTGCACCGGCTCCATTCGGCAAATACCGTATCCCACGGTCTTGGCAATGCGCCACCACCCCGCAGACAACCCGACGGCGAGAGCTGCCGCGCACGCGATCATCGCCCACTGGGGGACGCTCGCTGTCTCGCGCACTTCACCCGCGCCGGCCGCAAGGATCAATGCGATCACACCCATCGATTTCTGAGCGTCGTTGGAGCCGTGGCTCGCGGCAAGGAATACCATTGTCGGCTCCTGGACTATCTCAAAAAGATGTCCGATGCTGCGGTGCGCGCGTCCGAAGAAGGCCCTGATCAACGAAAAAACGAGCAGCCCCAGCAGCGCTCCCACGAGAGGCGAAAACAATAGCGGTGCAACCACTGCGCGGACTACTTTCTCCACGGCCACACCGTCACGGCCCATGGCAACGAGTCCTGCGCCGACCAGGCCACCGATAAGCGCATGAGAACCGCTCGAAGGCAGACCCGCGAACCACGTGGGAACCTTCCAAACAATCGCTCCGCCAACTCCGCTGATGATGAGGAGATAGACGCTGACCGGATTCATGCTTTCCAGCAGGTTCAGGTTGAGCACGTCTGCGAAGATGGTGGTGGCGACCGCGGTCCCGAGAATCAGCGCACCCGCGAATTCCGCCACGCTGGCCAGCACAAGCGCCCGCGCGGGATTTATGGAGCGGGAACAGATGATGGAGGCCACCACGTTGCCGCCGTCATGAAGTCCGTTGACGAACGCAAATAGCAGCGTTGTTCCTATCGCTATGTGAAGGAGGTTTTCGGGCGACATGAACGAAGGTTACTCCGACGCCGTGTGCAATCATTGGGATGCGGTCGCGATCGTACGCGCCTCGCTGCAAGCGGAAGGCCATGCATCGCGACCTAACATAATTCTTACAATACCATACGTGCTGACGCGGAGCCGCAGGATTTCCACCATACGAGGCGAGGGCGAGTCCCTTACCAGTCTGCTTTCATGCAAGTGAAATGGCGGGCACCCCGCGAGGCGCGCGCCCACCACCACAAGAAATAGTGGGGGCCGGCCTCCGTGCCGGCCATTTTACTTCTCTCAGCGCAAATCGGTAAGAGACAGGTCCAACCACCTTGCCACTGAAAGCTACTCAACAATTCCCGTGGGATCAGCGCGGAAGATGTACATCGACTTGCAGTGCGGCTCTGAGGGCTGGTTTGTGCGCACCGGTTTCGAGCCTTACCGCGTTTTCGGAAAGCACCGCTGGACAAGCCAGCAGTGGCACCCGCCGAACCAGATCGGATCGCACCACCAAATCGGCAGCGAGGAATGGGAGCGTCACCGTGCTTGCTCAACCTAGTAGATCAATTGATAGTTACCTTGCCCCCAAGCCACCAGGCAAGGTGAAGTGTTGACCGACGCGATATGCTTGGGTAAGGGCGGGTCTCAGACCCGCCCTTACCCAAGGCCGTCGCTGACGGTCACGTAAAGGCATTTCTGAATCGATCTACTAGTCCTAAGGAGCGCTATCTCTTCAGCTGATCCTGGTTTTCGAGGAACCATCGGTAAGTCGAGGCGAGCCCTGCCCGGAGGGAAATGGTAGGGGTCCATCCCAGTGCGGTCATCCGGCTGACGTCCAGGAGTTTGCGCGGCATGCCGTCAGGCTGAGCCGGGTTAAAGCGTAAGCCGCCCTCAAAGCCCACGACTTCCGCGATCAGGGTTGCAAGGTCGCGGATGGTGATGTCCACTCCAGCACCCACATTCACGATCTCGTTGGATGCGTAACGCTCCATGAGAAAGGCGCAGGCGTCGGCAACGTCATCCACGTGGAGAAATTCCCGTCGCGGGTTGCCGCTTCCCCAGACTTCCACGTGGCTGGCGCCCGCGATCTTGGCCTCGTGCGTCTTTCTGATGAGTCCGGGGATCACGTGCGATCCGGCGATGTCAAACGTGTCGTTCGGGCCGTATAGATTGGTGGGAATGACCGAAATATACTGAGTTCCGTACTGTCGGTTGTATGACCGAGCCATGATAAGGCCCGATATCTTGGCGATCGCGTACGGCTCGTTGGTTGGTTCCAAGTATCCGCTGAGGAGGCACTCCTCGTTCATAGGCTGCGGCGCGAGCCTCGGGTAGATGCATGAGCTTCCGAGGAAGACGAGCCTTTTCACACCTGCCAGGTACGCTCCGTGGATCACGTTGGACTGGATTGCCAGATTGTCGTAAATGAAGTCCGCCGGATAATCCATGTTGGCGCGTATCCCGCCCACCTTTGCCGCGGCAAGCACCACCCAATCCGGACGGAGCTCGGCCAGGAGGCTGTGCGCAGCAGCTTGGTTCCGCAGGTCAATCCGAGGTACGGGCCCGGTCAGCAATTCGTACGGACCTTGCCTGAGTCGTCGGGCTATCGCGGACCCCACCATTCCGGTGGAGCCGGCGACGAACACCCTCAACGGTTTGTCATTACCCATTCCTACCGGTATCCCGCGTTATGGCACAGCAGCTCTTTCTCGGCTTCTCTCAGATCGGCTACTACCATTCGTCGCACCAATTCATGAAACGTGACTCGGGGCTTCCATCCGAGAAGCTTTTCCGCTTTGGAGTAGTCGCCTTGCAGCCGCTCCACTTCGGTTGGGCGGAAGTAGCGCGGGTCGACCTCCACGAGCACCTTGCCCGTTTCGGTATCGATGCCCTTCTCATTGACGCCCTCGCCTTCCCACGCGATTTCGATGCCGACTTCTCTGAAGGCACGCCCGATGAACTCCCGCACCGAGTGGCTCTCACCGGTGGCGATGACGAAGTCGTCCGGTTCGTGGTGCTGGAGGACAAGCCACATGGCTTCCACGTAGTCGCCCGTATAGCCCCAGTCACGCACAGCGTTGAGGTTCCCCAGATAAAGCTTCTTCTGGAGTTCCAATTTGATGCGCGCCACCGCCCGAGTGACCTTGCGGGTTACGAAGGTCTCGCCGCGAAGCGGAGATTCGTGATTGAACAGGATTCCGTTGGAAGCGAACAATTTGTACGCGTCGCGATAGTTGCGGACGATCCAGTATCCGTAAAGCTTGGCTACTGCGTACGGGCTTCTTGGGTTAAACGGCGTAGTCTCCTTCTGAGGGGTCTCGAGCACTTCACCGAACAGTTCACTCGTGGAGGCCTGATAAAACCGTACTCGCTCACCGAGGTTGAGAATCCGGATCGCTTCCAGCAGCCGCAGCGTGCCGAGCGCGTCCGCGTTCGCCGTATACTCGGGTGTCTCAAAGGAGACCTTCACGTGGCTTTGCGCTGCGAGATTGTAGATCTCGGTGGGTTGGAAGCTCTGGATGATCCGTATGAGGTTGGTGGAATCCGTCATGTCGCCGTATTCGAGTTCGAGATTGCGGTCTTCCACGTGTGGGTCCTGGTACAGATGGTCGATACGCTGGGTATTGATCAGCGAGGCGCGGCGCTTGATGCCGCAGACGACATAGCCCTTCTTCAGAAGGAATTCAGCCAGGTACGCTCCGTCCTGGCCGGTAATCCCCGTGATGAGTGCTCGCTTGTCCGACATGAATTGTGCTCCGGCTGGTCTAGGCGCGACCGCTTCACTTCGAGCGCGGCCGGTCCCCTCCCCTTAACAATAGGTGTCACAGATACGCGGGTCTTCTGTCAACACTCTTGGCACGTACTTCTGTTCAGGGCGACTTGGCTCACGGACGCCTTGGGCGCAGAAACAACTGGCAGCAAAAGAAATCCTGGTGCATTGGCGCTCATTTGCCCCTATATCTTAGCGTGTTATCCATGCTCGTGCTCAATTCCGACCGTTCCTTTATGTCCCGCTTTTCTGTTTCCCGCCGATATTTCTCTCGTGACATGCATTCCCGATGGCAAAGTGCGTATTCATCGCCCTTGAGATCTGCGCAATGCTTCTTGCAGACGGAATCATCTTCGCCGAATTCGTGGCTCTTCACGACCTGTTGCATGGCAAAACCCGCAATGTAGCCACAGCCCTGCAAAGACAGGGAACAGAAAAGGAGCAGTATGCCCGCGTTTCGGTACAGCAATTCTGGAGTACCTTCACAGGGTTGCCATGAGACCTTGGACGAGGGCGGGTCTCAGACCCGCCCCTACAGTGCGTCGTACCACGTCCCCGGTGTTTGGGAAGTACTGGAGCCAATCGCCGGGTGTCTGCCGGCCTTCCGGCGCACAAGCGTCATCGTGCGGACAGCTTCGTACGCGGCTTCCATGAAATCGTTGGCGTACTGTGCCACAAGACGACGCTGTCGAGCGAGCGCACTACCTTCCTCAGGTAGGCACGGCCCAGGTGAAAAATGGAACCACGCTCGTTCCATCGCCGCTGCGAGTTCCTCGGGATCGTTAGGCTCGAAGTAGGTCGCGGACGGAAGCGCGTGCTCTCGGTGCACCGGGATGTCCGATACGATGGCTTGCTTCCCTAGAGCACGCGCGTCCTCGAGTACCGAATTCCACCCCTCGAAGAAAGACGGCTGTACGACTGCAATAGCCCGCCGCAGCACCTGGACTTGTTGATCCCGAGGCAGGAGCCCCACTATCCTGATCCGGTCAGCGAGGTGATGCTTTTCGATGAATTCCGTCAACGTGCTGAAGTGCTCGGGCCGCCGCCAGTCCTCTGTCGCTCCGGTGCACACAAGGTTGATGTCCGTGCCGCGATCCTTCAGGATTCTGACTGCCTCGAACGCGGCGCGGTGGTTCTTGTGGACGAAGAACTGATTCGGCAGCACAAGAAAGCGCCCCGGGAGGTCAAACCGTGCGCACGTCTGCGCAGGGTCCCGTGCAAACCACCGGCGGAGAGGCACGGTCCTGAAGTTCACCACCTTGATTGAAGCATCGCTTGCTGGAAACGCCTCCATTAGGTCACGCGCCACTTCGCGGCTCGAAACGATGATCACGCGCGCCTCTTCCGTCAGCCGGGCTAGGGTCAACTCGCGTGCAGTCCGCTCCGATTCCGGGAAATACTCAGGGTGACGGTAGCACGGGAGATCCGCGGTCCAGCCGATCCACGGAATGGAGAATTCCATGCCCAACGAGCGCGCGCACGGAAAGAGCAACGCAACGCGGCGTCGCGTGAGTTCCCTGTTCAGCCGCCTGTCGAGTTGTTCTTCGGCGTTTACGCGGTGTCCGTTGCCGCCTCGCCAGCCATCGACCATCCGCGCGGTGCGCCGCACGATGCGAGCTCCGAGCGAGGGAAACCGAAGGACTTCCGCCCGGCCCTCGATGTCGTCGAAGAGACGCCGGTCACCTTTCCGCGAGACCAAAAGCGTAAGCTCGGGCCGATCAGCGGCCGGCAGCGTTCCCAGCGCTCGGATCAGATTACCGACAGGATAGATACCGCCGACCCACGATGCCGCGCCAATGTTGGCAAGAGCAATTCTCATGACAACTCCATTTCAATGGCGACTCAATTTGAAGATCCGAAACCGAACATGCAGTGCAATCGCCGGAGTTATTCAACACGTTTGATGGACAAGTCTTCGACACAGAAGCTACGTGCCCTTTGGCGCAAATACGGTCACGTATTCCGGACAGTATTGGTGGGACAGGCATCTTGCCTGTCATTCTGTTTTGGACAGGCAAGATGCCTGTCCCACCAATCAGTGATTTGACCCCTTTTCTCATTGCCCTCAGCCAAGGGCGCGTTACCGTAGTTGTGAAACGGAGCGCTAAACGATCCCGTTCGCACGGCGTTTTCGCCGCGCGTACTCCCGGTTGGCCGCTGCTTATATAACGATCATCAGCGGGGAGCAAGTAAGGAATGGACAGGCAAACGTGTTTGTGGTCGGCTACGGTTCCTGTGCGACGTGCGCCGTTCCCTGGGCTTTCCTCGCGGACCTGGCAGCGAGTACAATCATTGCGAACCCGAGGAGCGCCAGCCCCAGTTGGAGGAAGTAACCTATCCAGCTCATCCAAGGCCCATGATGCATGTAGTAAAACTGGAAGGGGAACTCCATGAACCGACCCTCGAACGGTGCCAGGTTTATTGGCAAGAACACTTTCGACATGAGCAGCGCCGCGGCCGCGTAGATGATGACGAACTCAAGTCGCGGATGGAGGTCCTCGATAGCGCGGCAGACGGCGAAGACCAGCATCGGCAGGGAAAACACGAGGTGGCGGCTTTCCGTATCCAGAGCCATGACGAGCGTCAACAGCAGGCTTAGATAGAGCCCGCTGCTTGTCTTCAACGCTCCGATGATCCATTGCCTGAAAAACATGACCGCCAGAATTACGATCGGCCCAAAATACAGTGCATGAGCGATGAGAAACGCGGCCGGCTTCACTACCGGCAGGGTGAAGAGACTGCTCGCGTACCGCAAAAAATCGAGGCTCGACTCGGGCAGCTTGTACCAAACGCATACCATCGTGTACAAGGCGAAATACGCAGCGGCCGCACAAGCGAATGCGCCGAAACGAAGGAGCTGCGTCCGCTCCAGTACCGGGACCGCGTGAGCGAAGGCACTCAGTTTCACCACCAGGAAGACGTACAAGAGGGAAATAGCCAGACTCAATGGAAATAGCGGCGCGAAAATGGGCGCCTGCCCGCAGCACTCATACGGTTCATAATAGCTGATGAGATGAAACACCAGCGCCAGCGCCGTCACCGCGATCGCAAACAATGTGTTGTAGTCCCGTCGCCGCTGGACCACGCGGCCGGGTTCGAGAAAGATCGCCAGCGGCAATACCACATACACTGCGCTGGGCCACGTGAAGGCCACTGCGGGAAGGAGGGCGCATATGAGTACCCAATGTCCGCCGAGGTGCAGCAAGAGCATCAGCATACCGAAGAAGAACGCTGTCGAGTCGGTAAGCACCGGATAATAGTTGTGAAAAACTAGATTTCCCCAGTTGACGAAGAGGCTGATGAATCCGATGACAACCACGGCTGTCGACAGCTTCGCCTTCTGGGCAATGCGAATCCACAGGGCGGCGGAAAGGGTCAGGAGAACCGAATTATATATGACGAACGCACGGATGATCGCCGGAGGAGTGTCGAGTTGGATGCCGATGAGCTTGGCAGTGTAATGAAGCAAAAAAGACGGAAAGACGCGCGAGGCCCAGAACGCGTTAAACATATTCTCGTACAAGGTCCACACTTCGGGGCCATGCTGAGCGCCGAGCGCATACTTGACTCCATCCCACCCCAGCCCAAAGTGTACCGGTACCCGTTCACCGACCATGTAGTAGCCAAAGCAGTACGCCGCCACAAAGAGAGGAGCCAACCATACGCCGCGATTCGTCATCCGGTGGACTTTCGTTTTCCTGCTTGCGACACCTCGGCCACGCGACGTAGAATTACCCGAAAACACGCAATGACGCAACGAGGGAATCCGTCTGGCGACCGTGAGTGCCGTAACCCTCGCCACTCCAGGGTACCAACGCAGTGAGAGGACACCTCCGGCCCGATACATCCCACATCGTCTCAATCATCATCGTCATCGTCGTGCCGATCGCGTGCCTGGTCCCGTTTGTCGGCAAGGCTTTCCACATCGACGACACGCTGTATATCTGGACCGCTCAACACATTCTCGCGCGGCCGCTGGATTTCTTTGGCTTCTCCGCAAACTGGTACGGATTCGAAATGCCCATGTGGCATCTCAATAAGAACCCGCCTCTTGCATCCTATTATATGGCGCTCGTGGGCTTGGTCTTCGGATGGAGCGAGACCGCGCTCCACATTGCCTTCCTGATTCCCGCGGCGGGATTGAGCCTAGGCACGTACTACCTTGCTCGCCGCCTCTGCGGCCGTCCTCAAATAGCCGCTCTCGTGGCAGTGCTCTCGCCCGTGTTCCTCGTCTCGAGCAGCTCCGTTATGACAGACACGCCGATGGTTGCCCTGTTCGTGTGGGCAGCAGCACTCTGGCTCAAGGGATTGGAAGAAGACAGCCCTTTCAACCTGTTCGCTTCTAGTCTGCTCATCGCCTGCTCAGCGCTCACCAAGTACTTCGGCATGACGCTCATTCCGCTGCTGTTCGTCTATTCGTGTGCAAGGCGACGGTCGCTTACGGGATGGGTGTGGTTTCTTCTCGTGCCTGCGGCACTGCTCGCGGGCTATGAGCTCTTGACTTATCACCTGTACGGCGCGGGGCTTGTTGCATCAGCGGTGCTCTATGAAGGAACCAAGAGAACCCTTGATGCTCACATCATCGTCGAGCGTACGATAATCGGGCTATCGTTCACAGGCGGCTGTCTCGCCAGTGTGGCCTTTTTCGCTCCGCTGCTCTGGGCAAGACGGTGGTGGGCCGCGGCTGGTGTGGTCGTCGTGATCCTGGCCGCGATAGCCATCCTGGTGAACTGCTTCGGCGAGTTCTGTCTCATGGAATCTGAGAGTGTGCGTTGGGGAATCGCAGCGCAACTGGCGATGTTCGTTGCCGCGGGGCTACATGTGCTGGTGCTCGCATGCGACGACTTGAGCGCACGGCGCGATGCAGGAGCTTTGCTTCTCTTTCTCTGGATTGTCGGGACATTAGTATTCACCACGTTTGTCAACTGGACAACGAACGGACGGACGATATTGCCCCTCGCTCCAGCCGCGGCGATACTTGTGGTCCGGCGGCTCGAACGCGTGCACGAACTGTCGGAAACGAGTTGGAAGATGCTCGAGCTATGCCCTTTGATTCCTGCCGCTGCGGCGGCTCTCATCGTGACGTGGGCCGATCATTCCTTGGCGGAATGCCAGCGGACCGCTGCGCGAGAGATCACGGCGGACCTCAAGGGCTATCCGCACACGGTTTGGTTTCAAGGCCACTGGGGATTCCAGCATTACATGGAAGCCGCCGGCGCCCGGTCCCAGAGCATCCGACGCACGGAGTTGAAGCGCGGGGAACTCGTTGTAGTGGCGGTCAACAATACGAACCTCGATCCTCCGCCCGAGTCTGCAGCGCGGGTGGTAGCGAAAAAGACCTTGATGCCTTTCCCATACGTCGCCACCATGGACCCCCACCTGGGGGCGGGGTTTTATTCGGACCTCTGGGGTCCGCTGCCGTTTGCAGTGGGCCGAGCCTCGCCCGAGCAATATCTCCTTTATGTAGCTGATCCCCGGCCCTAAGTACACCATTTCGTAAGTACGGTGACGAATGAACCGCATATATCGTCACTCCGGCGAAAGCCCATAGGCGTTAAGATAAGCAGGATTCCAATAAGAACCCCCTCCCTGTCCCTCCCCGTCAACGGAGAGGGGACGCACTTCCCCCCGTTGACGGGGGGACCGAGGGGGGGACGGTTGCGGGCAAGACAAAGACCGACGCTG
>Ga0172374_1002128_pt1 | contig 12774 bp, 17 predicted proteins | sample LakKiv3m_FD_114536 | JGI IMG/M metagenome (GOLD analysis project Ga0172374, IMG submission 114536) | Freshwater microbial communities from Kabuno Bay, South-Kivu, Congo - kab_092012_10.3m | ecosystem: Environmental > Aquatic > Freshwater > Lake | place: Democratic Republic of the Congo... | reverse complement strand
GATTCAAATGGAGATTCTCATTCTATGGAATAGATGAATATGAGATTTCCAGATTCAAATGGAGATTCTCATTCTATGGAATAGATGAATATGAGATTTCCAGATTCAAATGGAGATTCTCATCCACAACAGAGTGAGGACACCCCAACAGAGAATTTTTAAATTAGAAACTCATTAATAACCTATGGTTAAAAGGTACGTCTCTTCAAATAAATTTGGGGAAAGAATTTTGATTGCGATAGGAATACTGGGTTTTATAGGGGCGTTATTTTCTTTATCTCCCAACATGACGGGAAATACCATAGGAACACTAACCAATGATTCTTCAAATTTGCTGGGAATCTCCCTTCTGGGGATAGGAATTGCTTCCATATGGGCAGCGAGAATAAAGGATTAGAATTCCACTAACTTTAAAAACCATCATTTTCTCTAAATCTTATCAATAATTTAAAATGAAAATTCCAAAAAAAACTAATAGGTATTGCCCTTATTGTAAAAAGAAAACGGACCAAAAAGTAAAAATGGTTTCAACAGGAGCAAAAAGAGGGTCAATGAGAAGAGGTTCTCTGCTAAGGGCAAAGAAAAGGGGACTCAATAGAGGCATGGGTAATAAAGGAAGGTATAGTAAAAAAGCAGTTAAATCCTGGAAGAGAAAAACTAAAACAACAAAGAAAACAAATATAATGTACACATGTCAAGCATGCGGAAAATCTAAATACCAGAAGAAAGGAATAAGATCTGGAAAACAGGTACAGGAATAAAAATGGCGCTCGCAAAAAAGAAAAAAAGATTTTTTGAAGTGGATATGCCCATTATAAATAAGCAAACACAACTTCAAGCATACGAACTCGAAGAGATAGAATCAAGAAACATGATTTACGATTTAACAAGGATTCTTAAGGGAAAAAATATAATCATGACACTTCAAGTAAAAATAGAAGAAGGGAAGGCTGTAGCTCATCCAAAAAAAGTACAACTCCTCCCATGTTACATAAGAAGAATGATGAGGAAAGGAACAAACTATGTGGAAGATTCATTCTTGGCGCAATGTAAGGACAATCAAATGAGAATAAAACCTTTTTTAATTACAAGAAGAAAAGTCTCAAGAGCAGTTAGAAAAGCTCTGAGAAACAAAGCAAAAGAAGAGTTGATAAAATATACCGAGACTAAAACCTCAGACGAACTTTTTGAAGACTTAATGAGAAATACTATTCAGAGAGAATTAAGTTTAAGATTAAAAAAAGTTTACCCTCTTTCGCTATGTGAAATTAGAATGCTCAATATTGAAAACTCCAAGAAAAGGGGAGAATAAAAACCCTTTTAAACTAATTCTGTCAAGTTAAATTATCATACCACGAGAGGCCTGTATAGCTCAGTGGTAGAGCATCTGTTTTGTAAACAGGGGGTCGGGAGTTCGAATCTCTCTACAGGCTCTCGAATAAAAGCTTATCTGACTAAATTATCCTACATACCTAAAACAAGGAATCTCTTTCCCGTCCACAGTAACTTTTTCTAAAAACATCTTTTTTGGTCTAACTCATAAAGCATTTTTTCCAAATTCTTCTGAATCATAAAGGGCTCAATAAACAACTAATTCTTCAAGAGTCTCGCTATGTCTTGCAAGCCCAATCACTTCATAAAATTGATTTTTGTAGTGACAATATTTTCCTAATTTCAGATCTTCCATAATCTCTACCTGTTTAATACTCTTTTTAAAAAATTATGTGCCAAAAAGAATATTTTCGTCTCAAGAATAATATCTTAAAAATGAAAACTTTTATTTCCCAAATAATCTTCCGAAGAATCCTTTTTTTTGCTGCTCGTTAACTTGTTTTATCTCTTCGTGAATTTGCATCTTAAGTCTTTTCTCTTCTTCTTTTTTAGCAACTTCCTGGTCCTTCTTTCTCTTCTCTTCCATTATCTTAATGGCTTCTCCAACTTCTGTCTTTGAATAACCTTGGCTTAGAAGCATATACTTCAAGTCATCCAATTTATATCCCTTCTTCAAATTCTTTTCAAAATAATCAAGAATAGTTCTCAAATGAGGAGTAGCCCTCACCTTCATATCTGTCTCTTTTGGTTCGAAATTAGTATCTTTATACATTTTAACTCCAATCTGAAGATAATTTGCAGAATTTAAATCTTTCTAAAGTCTATTAGTATGTTTTCTAGAATAGTTATTCAACAACAATCTCTGCTTTTTCCCCTTCAATAAGGATATTCGCTATTTCTTTAGGAATATTAGCAATTTGGCCTTTTTCAAAAGGACCCATTTTCTCTCCATCCATCCCCATAAATTCTTCTACTTCTTCTTTGAATATGACTAATTCATTATGTTGAATTTCTTCTTTTTTTCCATTAAGTTCGCCATCCAAAGATTTGTCAGAGAGGCTAATACACTTCATCATTTCTTCAAAAAGTTGCTTTTCAACAGGAAGCATATTATCAAAATCTTGTTTGGAAATTCCCGTTTCGGAAGCAATCAGAACCAATCCAAGAATCTTTTTCCTTCTTCTTCGCATTATTTCCTTGAAAAGTGTGACAGCATTCTCCAGTTGCTTTTTAGTTTTTAGAATAACATCTGAAAAAACATCATCTTCTTTTGAAGCGAGTTCTTTTTTTTCTTTCAAATACATCCTCACTTCTTCAATAAACTTCTTGGGAAGAATTTGCAATTGCTCAAAATTTCTTTCTTTTCTTGCAGCTTCGTATAAATCATTGTAAGTTATCATTTTTTAAGCTCGGTTGGAACTGGAGATTTTGAGTACTCTTGAAATAAATTTTTTCCAAAAACTAACCGTGAAAAACATTCTGCTTCAAGTTTTGCATCTTCCAAAGCATTATGGTCATTTCCTTTTTGGATTAATCTTCCCTTATAAAAGAGTTTTCGCGGATCTCTGAGCCCACAAAATTTAAGCGTTTCTGAAAGACTCATTCCACTACTTTTTTCTTTTTCAAGCAGAAAGTTTCCCGTTATCTGAAAATACCTTAAAGCTGCAAAACTATGCAAATCAAAAGCTCTATATCCAAAAGGTAAGGCAATTCCATATTTTTTTGCTTTTATATCCAAAAAAGAAAAATCAAATTGCGGATTTTGAGCCAAAAATACTTTTTTCTTCCTTTTGGAATACCAATCAAAAAAGTTTATCAAAAGTTGTTTTTGGGTTTGTTTGCTCTTATCCCGGAGCTGTTCTTCTGTCTTTCCAATAACTTTCAAGGCCTCTTTTAAAGCGATATCTTCCTCATCTATTCTCGCTTCCTGAAGAAATTCTTCCTTGGTCTCCAAATCAATGGCCCCTATCTGCCAAATTCCACATTTCAAGTGATTTATCCCGCTTGTTTCTAAGTCAACAACAATCATTTCATAGGAAACAAGCATTTCTTTTTAAGAATTGTGATGGCAGAAGTTTTATTTTACAAAATCAACTTTTGAAAGAAGCTCATTGCCCATTATTCTCCCAAGCGTTCCAAGCCTTGCTTCTTTTTCACAAAATTTCTGTGGTCGTGGAATAGCCCCATTATAAAACAAAACGGGAACAAAATCTGCAGAATGAGCCTTTAATTTGCAGGGAGTTGCATGGTCCGCAGTTATTACCACTTTGATGTTGTTCTGAGGGACAAAACCTCTTAAAAATTGAAAAAACGTCTGGTCTATAAATTCAAGCATCTCCTTCTTCTCAACAGGCTTGTTGTCATGCCCAGGAGAATCCACTTCTTTTATATGGACGTAAGCATAGTTATATTTTTTAGAATATTTTTTTAAATATTTTTCCGCATAATCACACGCTTCTTTCAATCCCTCCCAAAGATTTCCATAGGCATCCAATCCCTTAAGTTTTGGATAATTGAAAGAATAATTCTCCATTCCGCAAACTTTAGAGAAACCTATCTCCAGAGGCATATAATTTGTAGAGAACCATCCCTTGTATTGCTTCAACCTAGGAACTTCAATCCCTGCTCCTCTAACCAAAAGATAATTTGCAGGTAACAATCCTCTTTTCTCTCTCTCAATATTTATCGGATGGTCCTTAAGCACTTCGTAAGCTTTTTCCAAAAACTCGTTAACCACATTTGCAGAATACTGAGAATTCTCTTCATCATCAAGTGCTCTGCATAAATTTACCTTTGATGCTTCACTCGCTCTTCCCTGAGTATACGTGCTATCGTTTCCCGAAAAATTATCTGAAAATCCTCCTCTAAAAACCAGAGCACCTCTATGCTGAATCGTTGGCTTAAATACAAACTTATAAGGTAATTCAATTTTATTTATTGCTTTTGCAAGAATTTCCGCTTCTGCAGTGGTCAAAGTTCTTCCGACTCTTCTATCGACAATATTTTTTTTCTCCAAAGAGTCGATTGTTGCAAAATTAACTCTCAACGCAAGATCTCCTCGAACCAAATCTAATCCCGCTCCTCTTGCTTCCAACTGCCCTCTCGTACTAGAGATAACGTCGTTCCCAAAAATAGAAACAATCGCTTCATCCGATTCAGGAATAAAACCTGGTTTAACGGAATACATATATCCCATCTCTCCTCTTGCAGCTAGAAAATCTAGGTTGGGCATATTCGCCGCTTCCAAAGGAGTCTTATCCCCGAGAAGCTTGCAAGGTAAATCGCCCATGCCATCAATTATCACCAAAATCCCTTTCATATCATAGGAATATCTCTTTTGTTTATAAAAATTTATGTTTTAAAAAATTAATAAAAAAAGAAAAAGAAAAAAATTAGATTAAAAGTTCATATGCTCCCCAGACTAACAAAACTAGCCATATAAGAGCGTAAAACCAATAATCCTTCCAAAGCTTGCCTTTCTTAATTTGAGCTTCGTACTTTTTAACAAAAAACTCCATCTCAGAAGCCAATCCAAAAACAACCAAGAGCGCAGTAAATGCCATTACCGCCAAAATTTGTACAATGGTTAATTCCAGAGTGAGATAATAAAGTACTATGGCAGCAAATAAAAATGAGACTAGTTGAATTAAGAATTTATTAACGTAAACCCCCTTCACAAGGTTCATCCAAGCTTTTGGCTTAATCAGAAGAACAATCATTTTTACAAATGCCATTGCAATCAAAACAAAGGCAATTATTTCTATGGGCGTCATTCTTCACCTCCTTTATTTTACTAGGGAAAAAGTATATATAAAGATATTTCTTTTTGGAATCATGTTCTCAAAACTTAAAGAAAAGCTTAAAGATTGGGCAAAAAAGATTTCTGAAAAATCGGAACCTGAATTAGAAGAAATAGAGCTAACTCCTGAAAAGAAATCTAAAAAACAAGAGATTAAAAAAAATAAATCGGCAAAAAAGCCAGAAAAAAGAAAAGAGCAAATCAAGGAAGCAGAAGAAGAAAAAAGCGTTTCAAAAGAAGAAAGTCTTCCTTCAGAAGAGGAGGAAATAGAAGAGTCTGGACCAGAGAAGAAATCCTTTTTTCAAAAAATAAAAGTAAAATTTTATAGCACAGAAATTTCTAAAGAAGATTTTGATAAATATTCTGAAGAACTCGAATTGCTTCTTGTAGAAAATAATGTTGCCTTAGAAGTTGCAGAAAAGATGATAAAAGCGCTTGAAAAAAGAATTGTCGGAAAAGAGATACAAAAAAGAGATTTAGAGAAAGAAATAAATGAAACTCTGAAAGAAATAATAATGCAAGTTCTAATAGAGCCATTCAATCTCGTGGAAAAAATACAAAGAAAAAAGGAAAAACCATACGTAATTCTATTCTGCGGAATAAATGGAAGCGGTAAAACAACTACGATTGCAAAATTGGCAAACAAGCTTAAAAAACAAGGATTTTCTTGCGTGATTGCTGCAGGAGATACATTCAGAGCAGCCTCAATTGAACAAATAAAAAAACACGGAGAAAAATTAGGAATAAAAGTTATAGCAAACGAGTACGGTTCTGACCCTGCATCTGTTGGGTTTGATGCAATAAGCTATGCAAAAAAACATTCAATAGATTGTGTCCTTATTGATACTGCCGGAAGAATGCACACCGCAAAAAATTTGCTTAGAGAAATAGAAAAAATTTCAAAAGTTTGCAATCCGGACACCAAAATTTTTGTGGGAGAAAGTATAACTGGAAATGATTCAATAGAACAGGTAAAAAGTTTTGATGCGGCAATAGGCTTGGATGGGATAATTCTTTCAAAAGCCGATGTAGATGAAAAAGGTGGAACGGCTCTATCTGTAGGTTATACCACTGGAAAGCCAATTCTTTATCTGGGAACAGGTCAGGAATATAAAGATTTAGAAGATTTCAGTAAAAACAAAATTCTGGAAAAGATTGGACTTTGAGTTAAGACAAAATCAACTCAAAACCACAAATTTATTAACTCTTAATTTGCTCCCTTGTTCATATACCTCTGGTAAGCAACTTTAGGCGGAGGCAAAGAAGAAAGTTGCCCCTAAGTGCTAAGTGGAAAATAGAAAAAAACCTGGAGGTTGTTTTCAATGTTAGAGAAGCTAGGAGAGATACTAAAAAAAACAACAGACAAGATAGCGAATGCCATATTTCTTGACAAAGATGTAGTTGAAGCAATTATAAGAGATTTGCAAAGGGCACTTATAGAAGCAGATGTAAACATTCTTTTAATAAAACAGTTAAGTGAAAAAATAAGGAAAGAGGCTTTTGATGAAAGAATAAAAGGAATTGAAAAAAGAGAGCATCTTGTTAAAGTCCTTCATGATGAACTTCTGAAAATTCTAGGAGAACACAAACAACTGAAGTTGCAAAAAGAACAGAATAGAATAATCCTTCTGGGTTTGTACGGTGCAGGAAAAACTACAACAATCGCAAAGCTTGGAAATTATTTTGCAAAGAGAGGAAAAAGAGTTTGCTTAGTCGGACTTGATGTGCACAGACCTGCAGCAAAGGAACAATTAAAACAACTAGCAGAAAAAAACAAGTTGAACTATTTCATAGATTTGGAAGAGACAAATGCATTAAAGACATGGAAGAAATTCGAAAAAAATTCAAAAGAATACGAACTAATTCTAATTGATACCGCAGGAAGACACACCCTTGATAAAGAACTAGTAGAGGAGATAAAATCTCTTGGAAAAATAATAAAACCCACAGAAACGATTTTGGTTATGCCTGCAGATATAGGACAATCTGCAAAAAAACAGGCAAAAGAATTTCAGGATGCATTGAAAATTTCTGGAGTAATCGTTACAAGAATGGATTCTACTGCAAAAGGAGGAGGAGCCCTGACTGCCTGTGCTGAAACAAACGCGCCGGTTTATTTTATAACAACAGGAGAAAAGATAAATGATTTGGAAGAATTTAATCCCAGTTCTTTTTTATCGAGACTCTTAGGCATGGGGGATTTGCAAACGCTCATAGAAAAAGTAAGGTCTGCAACGGAAGGCAATTCTGAAGAGAAATTAAAAAAAATATCTACAGAAGGAAAAATTTCACTGGAAGATGTTGTCGAGCAGATAAAATCCATGAACTCTCTTGGAGGATTTGATAAAATAAAATCTCTTATCCCAGGATTAGGAAAAGCGAAGATTCCAGATGAACTTCTGGAAAATCAACAGGGAAAAATATCCAAATGGGAACATATAATAAAATCGATGACTCAAGAAGAAAAAGAAAACCCGGAAGTTTTTGAAAAACAGACTTCAAGATTATCAAGAGTTGCAAAAGGTGCAGGAGTGACAACGACAGAAATAAGGACACTTTTAAAGCAGTATAAAATGTTAAACACCATGTTAAAAGAGGGCAAGGGTATGGACATGTCCGGAGGACTAGACCAAAAACAAATGATGAAATTCGCTAGAAAATTTGGTAAAAAAAAGATTAAATTCTAACACGAGAACTCTTAAAAACTTGCTTTTTCTACAAAAAAAATGGAACTTAATACAGGACTTTTAACAGTGATAGTAGGTATGTTAGGTATACTCTTAGGAACCTTTCTAAGCCCATACCTTAATCATAGATTGACTTTAAAATACAACCGAAGGGATTTTCTATTTAAAAAAAAATTGGAATATTTTGAACAAATTGCCCTTTCACTGGAAGAAAACATTCGAATGTATACTAGAACAATAAAAGAAATCTCCTTTCTGAAAGATAAAAAAAGGAGAGAAGAGGTTATAAAAAATATAAAAAGAGAGAGAAAAAAGTTCAAAATAATGGGAAGCCCTCTCTATTTTAATGTGGAGTTTATATCCCAGAAAATAAAAAGGTTTGTTGAAATAGAAAAAGAGATTTTTTTGAAGTTGGAAAGAATGCAAGAAAAAAAAGTAGAAGAAGAAATAGAAGAGATAAGAGAAGACCTCAAAGAGGACATTAAAAAGATAACTTTTCTTGGAAACGAACTTATTAGAGAAATGAGGATTGAATTACAAAAATAGATTTCCAATAGAAAGGTATATAAAATTTTTTACCCAAAAAGGGAAATGGAAGAAAAAATAATTGCCCAAGGAGCAGAAGCGAAAATAATCCTCTTCAATAAATTGGTAATAAAAGATAGAATAAAGAAAGGGTATAGGATTCCGGAACTAGATATTCAGATAAGGGGAAGAAGAACGAAAGCAGAAGCAAAGCTTTTAGAAAGAGCCTCTGAAATTATTAACTGCCCAAAACCGTTTTTTGAACCTTCAATAAAAAATTCCTCTAAGATAAAAATGCCTTTTATAAATGGTAAAAAATTATCTGAAGAGTTAGATTCTTTTCCTCTAAAAGAGCAAAAACAATTATGCACCAAAATAGGAGAATCCATTGCAAAATTGCATGATAAAGATATAATTCACGGAGATTTGACTACCTCAAATATAATCCTTAATGAAGGAAAAGTTTATTTCATAGATTTTGGATTGGGCTTCACAAGCCACAGAATAGAAGATAAAGCGGTAGATTTGCACCTCATCAAACAAGCCCTAGAAGCAAAGCATTTCAATAATTGGGAAAGTTTATTCCAATCAATAAAAAAAGGCTATTCCTATTCGAAAGATTCAAAAAAAGTTTTAGAACAACTGGAAAAAGTAGAAAAAAGAGGGAGATACAAACATTAGTTCTCTGAGAAGTATGGCGTTTGAATTACAAAATGCTTAAATAATGGAAAATTCATAAAAAAACATGATAGATGAAAATGCCTGCCCAAAATGCCACGGAACAAAAAGAGTTGTGGATACAGACAGAACAATTCATACTTGTTACGATTGTCTTCAAGGAGAAAAACCGAAGCCTATTGAAAGACCGATTTTAGATGAGCGAGATTGCCCAAGATGCCATGGCACAAGAAGGGTAAGAGAAAAAGATGGGACAATTCATATTTGCTTTGATTGCCTAAATTCAGGCAGACTTGACCAGCACGATAAAAAGCTAAAAGATGCCCAAGACTTAGGGATAAAACTTTAAAGTTCTACATAAAAAATCCTCTTCTATCGCATACTCTTTTCAAACATCGATAAATAATCCAGATTCCGATTAAAAAAATTATCACCCTTGCAGCAGGGGCATAATTCTCCATAAAAAATAGAAGTAGAAGAAGTATTTATTATTTTGTGTAATCATCGTTATCGGCAAGTATTCGAAGTTGTGAATTTTATAGCCCCACCAGGATTCGAACCTGGGTCCCGGCCTCCAAAGGGCCGTATACTTGACCGCTGTACTATGGGGCTATACTTCGTGAAAAACCAAGAGGTTACACAATATCTTTCAGAATAAAAATCTGTTTTTAAGAGTTTTGATTAGTTAAAAACACTTTCGTAATAGATTTCTCTGTTTACATCCTGCAGTCTAGGAAAGGACCTAAACAAATCTACAAAAGAAACGAATTTCTTATTTTTTTCTCCAGTCAAAACCTCGGCTAACTTTCTATACTCTTTTCCCCCAAGAGAATTTGGGCTATGGTCTAAAAATGACTGAAAATTATGAACCGCTCTTAAGAAGTTAGTATCGTAGGGTATCACCGCCATAACCGGAATACCGGTAGTCTTTTCGATGTCTAGCGGAGAAATTTCGAAATCCTTACCATAAACTTTATTCAAAATAATTCCAGAAACATTAGTGCCATGTTTTCTAGCAGTTTTAATTGCCTTAATAGTGGTGCTTAGAGTTGGATGGTCGGGAGTAGAAACCACAAAAAGTTCATCAGAAGCAAAAATTGTAGAATACATTTCTTCATTAAATGCCGGGGAAGAATCAATTAAAATAAAATCATATTTCTTCTTTATAGATTTAAGGAGCTCTTTCAATTTTAACGGATTAATTTTTATCTTGGGAAATACAGATGAAGGAAGAATATCCAAATTTCCTACTTGTTGAATTGCATCCGATACCCTTTTTTTCTTTCCCAGAACATGATGTAAGGTAATTTCAGGATCAATCAAATTCAAATGCATCCCTAAATTTGGGGCAGAAAAGTTGGCATCCACCAGGAGAACCTTTTTTCCTAAATCGGCGATTGCTTTTCCAAGAGAAAGAGTACTAGAAGTCTTACCAACACCCCCCTTTAGAGATATAATCCCAATGATTCTACTCATAAGTAAGATAAATTTTTGGTATTTAAATATCTTTCAATGTTTCAAAAAAAGTATTGGAAAGATTTAAAAGAGAACATTTATACTTAATAAAATGGCTGTTAAAAAAACCAAAGAAAAACAAGAAGAAGTTAAAGAAGAAAAGAAAGAAATAAAGAAAATTTCTCAAGAAGAATACGAAAAGAAAGTTCTCGAATTAGCGGAGAAAGGCATCACAAGTGAAAAGATAGGGGAAACTCTTAGAAGACAAAATATCCACCCAAGAGAGTATAATAAAAAAATATCTAAAATCTTAGGAGAAAAGAACATTAATCCTGATTTGAAGAATACAGAAGAAAAATTAGAAAAAATAAAAAAACACTATGAAAAGAATCCTCAAGATAAAAGGGCTATGAGGGAAAAGGACAGAGTTTTTTCCCAGATTAGAAAAATGAAAAAGTATTTGAAAATTTCTAAATAGGGTTATTTTCTAGAGGTTCAAAATGGAAAAAAGAGGGTTAGAAACAGAGATAGATTTCGTTCTTGAAAAATTCTTAGAGTTATCAAAAGATAAAGAAGTTTTAGTGATAAGCCATTTTGATACAGACGGAATAACTTCTGCTGCGATAATGATTCAGTCACTAAAAAACATGGATCAAAAATTTTCTGTAAAGATAATCAAAAGCCTTGAAGAAGAATTTATTTCAACTCTTCCAAGAGATAAAATAATTTTATTCTTAGATTTGGGTTCAAGTGCCTTAAATTCTTTTGAGAAGTTGAAATTAAAAAATATATTTATAATCGACCATCATGAAATAGTGCAAAAAATACCTGAAGAAGTTTACATCCTTAATTCGGAACTTTGTGACAGACAAAAAATAAGTGCATCTTGTCTTACTTATCTTTTTTGTAAAAAGATGAATCCCGAAAACAAAAAATTTGCCAAACTTGCTATTCTCGGAATGATAGGGGATACTCTGGAGAAAGAAATAGACAAAATAAATAATAATATTCTAGAAGAAGGAGAAATAAAAAGAAAAAGAGGATTACTTATTTATCCCTCCACAAGACCCTTAAACAAAGTTCTAGAGTATAGTTCCTACCCTTATATCCCAGAAGTAACCGGGAACCCTCAAGGAATCTTAGAACTTCTAAGAGAGGCAAATATAAAAATGGAAAATGGGAAATGCAAAAACTTAATTGAACTTGATGAAGATGAAATGGAAAAGCTCACAACGGCAATAATGTTGAGAAATCCCAAAGTGAAAACAAGAGATATAATTGGAGATATTTTTTTAATAAAATTTTTCAACAAGCTAGAAGATGCAAGAGAATTAAGTGCAAAGATAAACGCTTGCTCAAGATATGGAGAAGCCAGCACAGCAATATTGCTCTGCATGGAGATAAATAAAGCAAAAAAGAGGGCAGATGCTTTGCATGTAAAACACCGACAAAATATTATTTCTGCTTTGAAATTCATTTCTGAAACAGAAAAAATTTCTGGAAAAGGTTTTGTAATTATTAATGCAAAAGACCAGGTTCAGGACACAATTATAGGAACCATTGCGAATATATTGTCCAATTCCGCAGTTTATGAAGAAGGGACGATAATTACTGCTTTAGCAAGGTATGAGAAAAAAATAAAAGTTTCTTCAAGAACTGTTGGAAAAAACGGAAGAAATGTGAGAGAAATACTTGCGAGGGTAGTTGAAACAATCGGGGGGGAAGTGGGAGGACACGAATTTGCTGCAGGTTGTTTGATTGCTTTTGAAAAGGAACAAGAATTTATTGATACTCTAAAGAAAAATCTTGAAATAGAAGTTATTAAGGTTTAGCATATAAATCTTTAAAAGAATAATTCCCTGAAAGAGTTATGCCGGAAATAGAAAAAATTGCTCTATTTGATTTTGATGGAGTTCTTGCAGATTATGATTTTGCAATGATACGCGATTATGATCGAATTAAATCTCCTGAAGACGCACCATATCTCTCTTTTAAAAAAGACCAAGAGCCCGCATATATTAAAGAAAGAATAAGGCTAATAAGGAATAAATCGGGATGGTGGCAGAATCTCCCCGAGTTTGAAAGAGGGTTTGATATCCTTAGAATAGCTATCGAACAGGGATTTGAAATAAATGTTGCGACTAAAGCTCCTCTTAGTGCTAAGAATTCCTGGACAGAAAAAGCTATATGGTTTGAAGAGCATATTAAACCTCTTGCACCAAAAGCAAAATTGACAATTACCGAGGATAAAGGACTTTTATACGGAACAGTTTTCGTAGAGGATTATCCAGAAAATAT
>Ga0172374_1002126_pt1 | contig 12781 bp, 16 predicted proteins | sample LakKiv3m_FD_114536 | JGI IMG/M metagenome (GOLD analysis project Ga0172374, IMG submission 114536) | Freshwater microbial communities from Kabuno Bay, South-Kivu, Congo - kab_092012_10.3m | ecosystem: Environmental > Aquatic > Freshwater > Lake | place: Democratic Republic of the Congo... | reverse complement strand
CGGCCGAGGGTATGATTAGTATGGACAAAGTTTTAGCGGAATTGGTTTCCAAAGGTGATATCACCATTGATAATGCTTTAACCTGGGCTCTTGATCCCAAAGCCTTTAAAATGATGGTTTATTGAGCGTAGCGAAATAAACCAAAAATAATTGATCATGGTTTATTAGAACGAAGTTCAATAAATCAAAAAACCAAAAAACATTAATCATAATTAATTAACAAGGAAAGATTTTATGAAAAAGGCATTCACTTTAATCGAATTGTTAGTTGTTATTGCGATAATTGGTATTTTATCTGCAACGGTAATCGTAGCTATTCAAAAAGCTCGTTTAAAATCTCGAGACGCTTTGGTCTATAACGATCTGAGCCAAATGCGGCGAGTTATGACCCAGTATCAACTAAACAAGGGTGATTACAATATGGGTTCGTGCAGAAATGTAAACGATACAGCAACAAATGTTTATCCGAACGACTGCTATTTTACACATGTAAATCCTCCCAATCCGCCCACTTATGAACCAATTGCTTGTTGTAACGCTACCTGGGTCAGTGCTAACGGCGGTGACGATGTCGATAGGAATAAGGCAAATCTTGTAACTATTAATAAAGATATCGCAAAAATGATTAATTATGCTGGCGCTGGTCTAATTATTAACTCCAACGCCAAGGGGTTCATAGTTGGCTCTGTTTTGCCTTCAAAAATGGATTATCAAAGTGGCAATCCCTATTTTCCAACTTCTGACTGGCTTTGTTATGATAGTGATGGCGCCAGTAAGATTTATCCGGACTTTGATGAAACAGCAAATGGTTTTAAACAAAAAGCATATAATTCTTGTCTTTCGGGGACTTGTAAGTGTCAATAGGGTAAGTTTGTTATTAATATCTAATCTAATATTTGCAAGGTTTGTTAAAAAATATTATTATTAATATAGAATAAATTTGTGCGGGAGGGGATTTTGGCTAGTAAACTCGACCTCAATATGAGCATTTTCAGTCACGTTTCTCTTAAAGAGAAAGTCTTTATGTCGCGCCAGCTTTCGACTATGTTGGGCGCTGGTTTGGCAATTGACCAATCTTTTAAAGTTTTGGGCGCTCAAACTAAAAACGATTATCTTAAAAAAGTTTTCAACCAAGTCATCTCTGACCTTGAACAAGGACAAAGCCTGTCGAACGCCATGGCTCGTTTCCCAAAGGTTTTTGATCCGGTCTTTATTGCTGTGGTTCGTTCGGGAGAAAGTTCTGGTCAGCTGGATAAAGTTTTGCTTCAGTTAGCCGATCGCTTAGAAATGGATCAGGATTTTGAAACCAAAATTCGAACAGCCATGTTTTATCCGGCTTTTGTCTTAATCTCCATGGTTGCTATAGTTGTGGTCATGATGATCTATGTCGTGCCGCAGTTAAAAACCGTATTCACGGAAATAAACGCCGAATTACCGTTTGCGACCAGAGTCGTGGTAGCCATCTCTGACTTTACTGTCAAATACTGGTGGCTTGAGTTGATTGTTGCTCTTATCTTAGCTTCTGTTCTGTTCGTCTTTTTCCGCTCGGAAAATGGTGGCAGTCTTTGGGATAGAATCAAGATCAAAATCCCGGTGTTTAAGGAACTTTTTATCGAAATCTATATGGCGAGGTTTTGTCGTACCATGAGCATGTTGATCAAGGCTGGACTTCCGATCATGGAAACTTTAGCCATTTCTGCCGACGTGGTTCAAAACCGTGTTTATACCAGAAGTTTTCGCGTCATTGCTTCCCAGGTTGAGCGCGGTATCCCTATGTCTGTTCCCATGCAGCGAGATAAAAACTTTCCAACAATTGTTAGTCAGATGGTTATGGTTGGCGAGCAGACCGGTAAATTAGAGACTGTTTTAACCAAAATGGCGGATTACTACGAATCGGAAACTAATGCCATGATTAAAGGTATGGCCGGTTTAATCGAGCCATTAATTATTGTTATCATCGGTATTGGTGTCGGCTTCCTTGTTTATTCGATTGTCCAACCTATTTACGGAATTGCCCAAGTTGGATTTTAAGCACAGCTTAAAATGAATAATCAAGATACAAGAAACAATAACCAAACAAATAACAATCAGAAAATTTACAATTTAGAAAAAAGAACAAATGAATTCGCAAAAAATGTAGTTAAACTTTGTCGAAAATTACCAAAAGATTCAATTAATAGTAGAATTACTGGTCAGCTCGCGGGTTCTAGTGGTTCGATTGGTGCGAATTATCGAGAAGCAAACGATGCCTTAGGTAAAAAAGATTTCATCTTAAGACTTAAAATTTCGAGAAAAGAAGCTAAAGAGACGATCCATTGGCTAGAAATTTTAAAGGAGGCAAATAAAGAAGATTTCCATCAGGAAATAGATGACTTAATAAAAGAAGCTGAGGAATTAAGAAATATTCTTTCATCAATCCTTCAAAAAGTCTGTTAATTGAAATTTGTTTGTATCTTGTTTCTTGGAATTTGTATTTTTATTCAGTGTACCTTTGTCTAGCTCTGGTCGGTGAGCGGACGGAAATAATTTATCAATCTAAAATTAAAAATGAATATTGTTCGAGCGTAGCGAGAACTAAGAAAGTCTGAGTTCTCGGACTCCGTCCTCGAACAGTATAAAAAGGATTTTATGAAAAAAGCTTTTACTCTTATCGAGCTTTTGGTCGTCATTGCCATCATTGGTATCTTGGCCGCCATGGTTTTGGTAAGCTTAAGCTCCGCACGACAAAAAGCCAATGATGCATCTGTAAAAGGTGAATTATCTGGCTTAAGGGCTGCTGCCGAGATGGTTTATGATAGAGATGGTGATTATGATAATATTTGTTCATCTGCAGATGCTTATACCGGAAAGATTATCACTGTTTTGGCTGCTAAACCAGCTGCATTGAATTACGATTGTAATCCAGCTGCCGGCGGTACTGCGGGAGTATCAGCATGGGCTGCAAAACTTGACCTAGAAGCCAAAACGGGTACCTATTTTTGCGCAGATAGCACGGGTGTAGCTGCCGAAAGAACATCTGCATGGAACACAGCATGGACAGCATGTCCAGCTACTTAATCTAGTTTTTCAAGTAGATTATCTCTTTGTAAAAACGAAGAGATAATCCCTTGAGAATTAAGAAAAGAAAAAGAAAGGAAAAATTTATGAAAAATTTTAACACAAAAGGGATTAAAAAGGCTTTCACTCTAATCGAGCTGTTAGTCGTCATTGCCATTATTGGCATTTTGAGTGCGACAGTGATTGTGGCTGTAAATAAAGCCCGTCAAAGAGCAAAAGATGCTAGAGTTCAAGCTTCTATGACTCAAATTAAGCGAGCAATGGAAACCTATCGTATAAATGTGGGAAGTTTTAATAGTTTTTTATCGTGTAGCAATAGTATTACTACCGTCGGTTCTTCTTGTACAAATGTTACTACTCCAGAATATTTTAATACAGATTGTTTAGGTGGTACTGCTACTCCAGCCAAGACATGGTATGAGTGTACGAATGCTGCAGATACAGATAATATAAAAGCAACAATTGTTACTTTGGCTAATGATATAAAAAGTCAGGTCGGATATTTGGATTATAGCGTTATGATAAATGCTCGCCCAATTGGAACAAATTTGAACGATTTTGTAGCGCTTGCTTTCGTACCATCTAAAGTTGATAAAACTATTCCAAATGCTACGGCTACAAATAACGCTTCTATACTTGGAAATTCGCCAATGATTTGTATTGATGGTAGGGGGGAGACTTGGACTTATGATAGTTATTATTCATCGACTATTGCGGGAGATTTTGGGACATCGGCTACTTGTACCGCAAATGCTGCAGATAACACAAAGCCAGGCAATTATGCCTGCAGGGCATATACAGGTGTATCGGACGGTTTTCGTTATTGTAGACACTACTAATCCTAAAATCATGGTCATATGAAAAAGGCTTTTACAATTATCGAAATGCTTGTAGTGGTTGCCATTATAAGCACACTGGCGGGGCTGGTATTGTTTAATGTACGCGAATCCAGGCTCAAGGCTAGAGATACAACGCGTATTCACGACTTAGCTCAAATTCAGACAGCTCTGGAAGCGTATAAATTAGCTAATGGAAGCTACCCTAAAACCGCCAATTTGGGCGCACCTGGGTTCTGGCGAGCAAGTTGTCCAACGGGTATTAGTTTTACAAGAAATAACCAAACAGTTGTCTGTACTGGTCCGGTAAACTGGATCAACTTATTGACCGGTATTAGTCAACCCAAAGACCCAATTAATTCCAATGGGTCAACTTGCAATATTACTACGAATCCCTGTTTTGTTTATGTTTACGGTTCAGATGGCCTTAATTATAAATTGATGGCTTGGAATATGGAAAGTAGTTCTGGTAAGAAAATGGCTCAAAATGATCAAGGTTCAACTGCTATGGCTGGATCAGATTTTTGCCAAGCTTCTTATTATACGACTTCAAATCAGTTTATGTGTGGTACAGCTGTATGTAATCGCAATACGAACGGAGTTAATCTTAATTATGAACTTTATTCTCCAGGAGGAAGATGTTGGTAAAACAAAAAAAATTGAAAAAAGGCTTTACATTAGCTGAAATGCTGATTGTTTTAGTGATTATGATGATCATAGGCGCCACCAGCATCTATATTTTTATGGTTGCCAGCCAACGCGGTAAAGCCGCTGCTACAGCCGAAAGTCTCAAATCTTTAATCATGCAAGCCAGGAACATTGCCATTACCGGTAAAGATACAAATTTTAATTCAGGGATAAATTGGGTTAGAGTTAGAGTTGATCGTAACCTAAAAAAGGCATCGATTTATCTAGATTTTAACGCCGGCTCTCCACAATTAGTTACAAATAGCACTATTAATATAGATGCTGAAAAAATTGTTTTTGGTAAAATGGAATACCATAATGGAACGGCAATGGATTTATGCAACAAGACAACCGCTCAAAATGTTTGCAATATTTACTTCAAGTATCAGGGTTTAAATCCAGGGGAGATAGATACTTTTGGCGTAACGGCATTAAATTTATCAGATTTTGAAGTTTATGTTGTGGATAACTTTTACGCCGGTAATCCCGCCGATGTCGTTGCTTATAGTATAAAAACAAACAGATATACTGGTAATGTTTCGGTTTCTAAGGTTGATGCTTCTACTGTCAGATAGTTTTTGATATAATAAACTTAGAAAAGGCGAATACTTCAGGGAGGGTTTTTGCTCATATTCTTAATTTTAGGTTTAATTATCGGATCGTTTCTAAACGTTGTCATTTTGCGTTTTGACGATCTTCGCAGTGTTGTTTCTACACGATCACACTGTCCGAAGTGTAGAAAGAATTTGAGTTGGTTTGAACTCATTCCGGTTTTAAGCTATGTTTTTTTGTGGGGAAAGTGTCGTCATTGTAAAGCAAACATCTCTTTACAGTATCCGTTGGTAGAGTTGGGAACAGCTTTAATTTTCGCCCTGATTTATTGGTTCTATGGATTTTCGTTTGTATCTTGTATCTTGTTACTTGTATCTTCAATTTTAATTGTCATTTTTGTTTACGATATTTTAAAGTACGAAATTTCCGATTTATTGGTTCTACTGTGTGCTGGTTTATGGATTATTTATCTTGCTATCGACTATTTTCTAATTAATCATTCTACATTATTAATTATAAATTCTCTCTACGGTGCTCTGGCTCTAGGTGGGTTTTTTGGACTTTTAGTTTTAGTTTCTAAGGAAAAATGGATGGGTACAGGGGATATAGGTCTTGGAGCGGTAATTGGTTTGATTGCCGGTTGGCCACTGGTTTTGGTTGCCGCCTTTTTAGCATTTTCCATTGGCAGTATAGTTGGTATTTCTTTTATGATCGGCAAAGCTAAAAAATTTAAAGACAAACTTCCGTTTGCGCCCTTCTTGATTCTGGGGCTTTGGCTTACGCTTTTCTGGGGGCAAGGAATTCTTGATTGGTATTTAAGTCGACTTTATTAGGAGATATATGCTTCGTAAAGGTTTCACATTAGCCGAAATGATTGTCATAATTGCCATAATCACCATTATTTCCGGAGTATCGGTAACAGTATATCAAAGTTTAAGTAAGAGAAATTCTATTTCTCAAGATATAGAGTCTGCATCTGCAATATTTAACGAAGCTCATAATATGGCCATATTTCATTCTCAAACTGACCAAAATATGAGTGCGGTTAGAGTTCATGTTATTATGCCAAATTGTACAGACAATTCAATAATTACTGTTAACAAAATAATTAATGGGGTAGAATCAGCTACTCCTGTCAAAACATTTCAAATGAGTTCAAATTGGTCTAATATTGTTATTTTAGGTAATTGGAATACAAAATCTACGATTACTTGTGGCGGTATTGCTTTAATTAAGGATGCGTATTTTACTTTCCAGGCTGATGCGTCTACCAGTATGATTGGTCAGGTAATAGATTCTTCTTCAAATGTTCCAGTCGGCAGCACGGCCTGCCCACAAGAAGATATTTGTCTGATACTTTATGACTCTAGGAATAATATTAGTCGTAAAGTTATAGTTAATTTATTGAGTGGTACATCTAATATTACACAACAAAACTTTTAATTATGAAAAATAAAAAAGCTTTCACTTTAGTAGAAATGTTGGTGACCGTCGGTATTTTAGGTATAGTTTTGTCTATGACTGCGGGTATGGTTAACTATTCGGTTGGAAAACTCCGTTCTGCTCGGGCGAAGCTTTTAAACGACACCATTCGTAGCACCTTTGATATTATTACCCAGCGCATGTACAATGCTAATGACTCAGTCATAAGCACTCTTGACCCAAAAAACAATATCATTGGTTTTATAATCTATAATCCCGGAACTCCAGCGACAATTCCCAATACTCCTTTAACTGCGGATATCAATGATCCAGTTATATTAATTGTTTCAAGTGGAGAAGGTGCTACCCCTACTAAAATTTGTACTTATTTTTCTAGAGATACTTCGCTAAATAAATTAACTATGGCTCAGGAAACATGCAATCTGGCAGCGCTTTACAAAAACAGAAACGCCATCCAAAATAGTTTAACTAGTGATAAAGTGGAAGTTACAGGGTTAAAAGTTAAAACTGGTTCTTACTTCATAAAATCGACATTAGCTCTACCGCCGCGTCCAACTCAAATACCATTTTTCGAATTAGAAGTGACTGCCCGTGAAAAACAGGATACCAACAATACTACGCAGTTAAAAACAACTTTTACCATGGACTATGAGAATTTAAATAATCTAATACCTTTACTTCCAGCACCATAAATAATTATCAATTACCAACATCCAATTACCATTGAATAATCAATGATCAATAATGAAAAAGAATTTAATCTGGAAAAAAGGACAACCGATTATTCAATCGAAATTATCAGATTTATTAAGTTATTAAAAATAAATATCATTAACAAACCAATCATCAATCAACTAATTCGATCAGCTACCAGTATCGGAGCTAATTATAGTGAAGCAAATGAAGCAGATTCAAAAAAGGATTTCAAAAATAAAATCAGAATTAGCAAAAAAGAAGCCAAAGAAACAATGTACTGGTTAAAGCTATTAGCTGAGATTGAAAAAGAAAAAGTGGTGAAAATCAGAGATCTATACCGTGAATCTAAGGAATTCGTCTTAATTTTTTCAGCCATATTAAAACATTGAGTATTGAAAATTCATTGGTTATTGCGTTATTGGTTATTGGTAATTAACTGGAAATATTATGAAAAAAGCTTTTGCCTTAATTTACGCTTTATTATTAACAACCATACTTCTATTTGTAGTTGGTGGGGTGGCTATTGCTCTTGTTAGTGGCATAAAACTAACTCGTCAGTCACGGGTTGGCGTTCAGGCCTATAGCTTGGCAAGAAGCGGTATGAGTGACGCTTGGACTAAATATCAAGCCAGTGCTAAACAGCTTCCTGAGTTCCCGATTCCAAGTCCGAATCCTACATCGACGAATGGTGGGTGTGACGGTTATTACAGGGTTTATTATCTTAGTGGCGGTGCTTATCAAGAAGATCCGGTAGTGACCAATAATTTAAATACTTGGATGACTAGCCACCCAACCGCTTCAAAAGACGGCTTCTATGCTTATAGGATTTGCGGTGAGGCGTCTAAAGTCGCTTTTTCAATCGGGTTTTTTAATGGGCAAAAAGTATCACTTAAGTCAATCATAACACCACAAAGTCCTCTGCCAGAGTTTCATAATTTCACATACAATGTAACTGATAATGGTTGCGTTACAGCTTGTTTAGGTGATCCGGCTTGTATTGCCGGTTGCACGGTTTCTGTAAATGCAGTTTGTCAAAAAGATGGTTATCCTGTTTTAAATCCAACTGAAGATTGTGAAGATCCTACTGGAAAGTATCTGACTGAAACCATAACGGGAGACATAGTTAAATATGGTCATATGTTTGACCGAATCAAAATATTCCAAACCAACCTGTAAAACAGAAAAATTTACCAGAATAATTTATAATAAAAAAGATGAAGCATTTGTCAAAAAAAATTAATCAGGGCTTTACCCTAATCGAGCTGATGATTGCGGTGGCGATTTTAGCTTTGGTTATTGGCGCCGTCACTCTTCTAGAGAGCCGCAATGTTTCTTACACCACAACAACTAAGCTCCAAACCCAGGGTAATGGAGTGGCTTCTGAAGGGTTAAATCTTGTCCGGTCTATAATTAATGGCAATAATCTAGGTAATACTGGTGGTGTTTGTTCTAATCCGGCAGATACAACCAAGTGCGATCCAGGAGTTTATTATATCCATCAATCATCTGGCAAATTAAATAAATGCAATGACTGTAAAGATGAAGCAGGAAATACTCAACCTTGTCCTACGGTAGCTGATGAGGTCAATACTACTCAAGTTTGGTGTGCCGACTCCGGAGCAAGACGGTCAGTCAATAATAAAGATTTTTATCAAACTATAATTATTAGTGCCATGTGTCCATTGTAGGTGAAAATGCGTTCAAAATTATTTAAAACAAAATTTATTTTCTATATTATTATTGTTTCTTTACTTTTATTAGTGGGGATCGTTTATATTTTCAATCGCAATATTTTTTTGGCAGATATGGTCGTTCCAAACAAGCGTTGTGTTCGCGTCAAATCAACTTGGCTAGATAAAACTGGTTATGAGAGTACGACCATCAAAGAAATGACTAATCTTTTGGTGACGATAGACACTCCAACGGAAACCGAGACTTTTCCGGTACCTATTACGGTGCCAAAAGTGGATATGCTTTGGGTGGTGGACAATAGTCGTTCTATGGAAGATGACCAGGCGAATATGGCTACCAATTTCGACTCTTTTATTCAAAAATTTGTGACAAAAAATATCGACTATCGTATCGGTATTACTACAGTAGAGACGACCCACAAACCGTCCTACCCCTCATATATTGATCAAACTCTGCCAACAGCTCAAAACGGCAGTTTCTGGCGGGCAGATTCGACATCTAAATATATAATTAACTCGACCATGGGGGCCGCGGCGGTTAAAACTTATTTTAAGAGAAATATTTTGGTTGGTACAACAGGGAAAGGGCGTGAAAAAATGCTGGAGGCGGCTAAATACGCGCTGGATAAAACGAGATTAGCAAGCTCGGTTAACTACGGCTTTATCCGTAATAATTCCGATCCCAAGCTAGATGCTTACTTAGCCATTATATTGATTTGTGACGAAAATGATCAATCATTGGATAGTACTCAGAGCTACATCCGAGCCATCAAAGCTTTTAAGTCTGATCCGCGAAAAGTCACCATTTATGTGATTGGCGATACAACTAAAGCGGATCAAGAGGCGGATGATCCTTATAGTAGTACAATTGATACCCCAAGATATTTAGAGGATTACTATAAATCTGGTGGCTCAGGTTTTGAGACACTTGGTGTAAAAAGAGATCGTACAGCCGCAGTGGAAACAGGGGGGTTTGTCAGAGATATAACTAGTCGAGACTATTACCAAAGCTTGTTAGATATTAGTGACGATATCTTGAATCAAACCACTAGTTTTTTGCTTGATGGTAATCCGATTGTTGGTACAATTCAAGTTTTTGTTAAGGTTGGTACTGTGGAAACAGAAATACCAGAGGATCCTGCTACTGGTTGGGTTTACAGTCAAGTTAAACGAGCCATACTTTTTATCGGTGACTACACGCCCCCACCGGGAGCGGTTATAAGAGTAACTTATGAACAATAAATAATTTAGGAGGTTTATGTTAAAGTTTTTCCCAAAAATCAAAAAAGGCTTTATGACCGAAAGGTCTGGATACCTGACGAAGTCAGGATTTACTTTAGTGGAAGTTTTAATTGCCATGGTTATTTTAGTGGTCATAATCGGCGCGGTCACGCTGATTGAGCAAAAAAATATTGGTTTTAGCTCGTCTGGCAAGTATCAAACTCAAGCCAATGGTTTGGCGGCCGAAGGCTTAAATGTGATCAAACAGATCGCGGATGAAAAAAACCTTGGCTCTGCTGGTACCGGAGCCTGTAAAGACCCTTCGAGTACAGATTCTACAAATTGCCCTTCCGGCTATTATTATCTTGATGATGCTAATAAATTGCAACTTTGTGATCAATGTAAAGATCCCGCTAATCCGACAGCGCCAAGTTTTGCATGTCCAACCGGAGCAAATGTGGTTAACCAGCAAAATTATATTTGTGCTAATTCAGGATCGATAGAACAGGTTAACCAAAAAGATTTTACCCGAACTATAATTATTCCCTAGTTAAAATTTGAATTAATAAAAAAGGTCAAAAGAATGAAAAAAATAATTTTAATTGGTTCATCGGTTGCTTTACTATTAATAACTACAATAATTTTTCTGATTATTTACTTTCCAAAAAAGACTAGTTATGAGGCAAAGATAATTCAGAAAAGTTCTACAAGCTTAACGGTTGAAACTCTTGAGGAGAATTCAAAAAAAGTTGAACTTCCCCTTCAGAATTTAACCATTAAAAAGATTAATTTTCTAGACAACCTTTCTAGAAATATCTATGGAGAAAATCAGCTGGTATTGGCAAATTCTGAAGATTTGGTCTCTGGGGATAAAGTCACGGTTGTAGAGGCTAAAAGACTTTGGATTCGTCAACTTAGTGTGAACATTTTTCCTGCCGACACATTAACTGGGCAAATTAATTCCATTAATATTTTTGATAAAACCGTTACTTTTGACACTTTAAGCCAAGATTTACCTGGCGAATTATCCCCAACAGTCAATGGTAAAAATGTTTTTAAATTACCAACTTCGGTTAAAATGATCTCTCAGTCTGACAATCGGTTTAAAGTAACTAGTAAAAATTTATCGGATTTGAAACAGGGCATGACCATTTCCTTAATCTATAAAAATAATCAAGAAAAAGATAAAGATAATCCCCAAATACTGATTTATATAGAAGAGAGGTTATAATATGCGAAAAATTATTCTTGCCATTTGTTTTTTTATTTTGTTTACTCCGGCTTCTTTATTTATAAAGGTTGATTCGGCTAAAGCGGCTGGACCAGCCACAACTTCATGGTCGACTTTTGGTTACAATAATCAGCATGTGAATAGAATTAATGCGCCAATGATTAGCTCGGGAGCATCTCAAAAATGGCGAAGGGCCATATCTACGGCTGGTTGGGCTTATCATGCCATTGGTCCCAACGGAACAATCTATGTTGAAGACACAACCAACGATCGGCTTTATGCATTAAACCCAGCGGATGGGACTGTCTTATGGTATAAAAGTGTTCCCAATATCTATGGTCAGGTGACTGTCAGGAGTGATAATACAATCGTAGTTACGACACTAAGATATTTATATATTTTTGATTCAGCGGGTAATATTTTACTTCAGAAAAGGATTTTTTCTGATAGTGAGCAGTCTTATACGGGTATGACGATCGCTTCCGACGGATCCATGTACAACGCTTCCAATTTTACCAATACCGACCCAGGACTTTTTACCAAATATGATGCCAGCGGTAATGTCTTATGGGATGAAAGTTATTTTGAGGGCAGTCTTTTTCCTCCGGCTTTAAATATAGCCGGAACCCAAGCTTTTTACTCCCATTCTGGGATTGCCAGCGTCACACCAAAGCAAACCATATCCTTAAATACCTCTAATGGCACTAAATTTTGGACAAACTCGCCCAATAGATATGCTCGAACCGCACCTTTGATTACCAGAGATGGTAATGTCTTAGTTGGTTATGGTAGTAGCGATGGCTATCTTGATTTATATAATGGCACGACTGGCGCAACCATTTGGGAAAAAAGACTAACCGGCTCAATAGAGCCGGGTGCAATTGCCGAAGGTTTTGACGGGACTTTGTATGCGGCAAACTATAGCGGCGGGAAGCTTTTTGCTTTTGATCCCAACGGTACAGAAAAATGGCAACTTGCTCTCAATAGTCCAGCAGCCATTGCTGTAGTTAACGATATTATTTACGTTAAATCTATCAATGCGCCTCTCTATGCGGTTAGTAAAACCGGTTCAATTCTTTGGCAGATTAGTACTGCTTCTATGGTTAGAACCTCAAATATGATCGTTAGTAATAGTGGCGTAATTCATTTCCACGGAACCGATAGTAATTTTTATGCGATTAGTGGTATTACATCTCCGGTAGTTGACACTCAGGATGCAACAAATAAAACCATTAATTCCGCAACACTCAATGGCTCGATCATTGAAATTGGCGGTTCTAATGCGACTGAACGCGGTTTTTATTATGGCACTGATGCGGCGAATTTGGGTCAGGTGATCAAAAATACCGGTAGTTTTGGGCAAGGTG
>Ga0172374_1002125_pt1 | contig 12782 bp, 11 predicted proteins | sample LakKiv3m_FD_114536 | JGI IMG/M metagenome (GOLD analysis project Ga0172374, IMG submission 114536) | Freshwater microbial communities from Kabuno Bay, South-Kivu, Congo - kab_092012_10.3m | ecosystem: Environmental > Aquatic > Freshwater > Lake | place: Democratic Republic of the Congo... | reverse complement strand
TACAACACCAGGAGAGTGCATCACGCTTTCAAAAACAAACTTTCTCCGATACAATTCATTCAGTCACTTGAGCCAGTAAATTTTAATTTACCTCAAGAGTGCAAAGTAGGGTGGACGCATACATTGACTTGACTTTTTGTCAAAAAAGGTGTATAATTAAAAGTAGTGGTATTACTTGACGCTAAAAAATCTTTGAGAATCCGGGAAGATATTTTCTCGGATTTTTTGTATTTTTGATCGAATTGCGGTTATTATACGTTCACATTAAGAATTTTTCGTGTTAATATGAAGAAAATATGTTTTATCTCTTGAAAATGACGGTAAACAATTTATTAAAATATAAGCTTCAATATGTAGTCGGGATTTCAGCGATGGTTTTCTTTATAATTCTTTTCCATTATGGTTTTTTGGATAGGAAAAATTTCTCGTAAATAAGACAAAATGATTTCGCTGAAGAAGTTTTCGATTTCATAGAAGAAGTTAATGCGGAAGAAGAATATGTTTTGATTGTTGATGATATCGCCGATGTTGTGAAAGAAAAAGAAAGCGACTCCGGTTCGGCGTCAGTTATTCAAAACAGTTTGAAAAAAACATCTTTGCCTCGGGGATACATTGCTCCGGGCATTGTGGCTTACTATCCGGCGACATATAAAAAAGATGCTTATGGAAGGTTGGTTTGCGAGAAGAGAAATGACAGGATAGGAATAAGCACTCAAGATAAGCCTGTGCATATCGATATGGAATGTTGTCTTGATCCGGATGAAATACCCAATCCTTATTGCTATTATTCCAGGGAAAGATACGGTCGTTTGCTTTCGGATTATGAAAGGAAAAAGGAAAAATTTTTCAGAAAATATTTGGAGAGAAAAAAATTATAGGCATTGAAATTTTTGAATATGATAAATATCTGACTGAAAATTACAGCGTATCCCGTGTAATTTCCTTGTGGATAACTTATTGTACATAATTTATATCGGTAATATAATAGAAATATAATCGGGGTTTGATAATAATTTAAAATAAAAAAATGAAAAAGTTTCAAAAAATGAAATTTTTGCCGTTGTTGGTGGCAGCGGTTTCCGTGTTGACAATTTCTTCCGCTTTTGCCAAGCAGGACAATAGCGCTTCCAAATCGCAAAAAAGCGATAAAGCAGTTGCCGTTAAAACGGAAAAATTCAAGAATTTCGAAAAAGCCGGACAAGGAAAAACCAATGCCCAGATTTTCACTGAAAAAGCTGAGAGCGTTTCCGCTAATTTGAAAATGGTGGCGGAAGAGAAAAAAACCAAAGTGATGACTAGGGCGGAAGAAAAGAAACCTGCCAATGTTGGAAATGGCAATGTTTCTGCGATGACAATGCAAGCGGAAGAAGAGGCTGTTGAGGACTTGGAAAAGGTCGCCGAAGAAATTGATGAATCGAGTGATGAAACGGCGATTGCTATAAACGAGGTTGAGAAAACAAATAAGTTCAAGAAATTATTGGTCGGATCGGATTATAAAAATCTCGGGCAACTTCGCAGCAGTCTTGTGCGTAACAGAAACCAAATCAGAAATCTTACCCGCTTGGCGGAAAATGTGACGGATGAATCTGAAAAAGCCGCTATCGAAGAGCAGTTGACGGTTTTGATGCAAGAAAGGGAAAGAATCAAAACGGTTGTTTCCGACAACGAAAGCGGTTTCAGTATATTAGGATGGGTATTTAAATTTTTGAGCGGATACGACAACACCCCGATTGAAGAAACAGTCGAGGAACAGGCGCTGGAAGAAGATGTGGCTGAAATAATCGGCGATGAAGCCCCGGAAGCGATTGAAAAAGAAATTGTTGAAGATGAAAGCGAAACTGGTGATTCTGAAACCGGAAACGTTCCAAACCAGGAAGGCGAAGAAGAAGTCGCGCAATAATTTTTGGTGAAAAAATGTGAATTCCAAAAAGCAGGGGAATAATCCTCCTGCTTTTTTGTTGATTCTTTTTTTGGTTGACTGCCGGTAGACTTTCTGTTATTGTTGATTGAAAAATGGGGAGCAGTTCTTTTCAATCAACAATGTTTTGAGCGGGAGAAGGAGAGATTATGGCGGAGAATTTGGAATTGGAAGGTTTGGAGAGTTTGGTGAAGGTTTTTGACTGCTGGATCGACGGAAAGAAGACGCCGGAAACACTTGTGGCAAGAAGGATCGGCAAGGGTCTTTTTCTGTGCAGTTTTTCTGAAGACGGCCCTGATAATCTTGTTCCGGTGGCAGCAGAAGATTGGCGTTCATTGGTTGTTTTCGACGGAACGCTGAGTTTGAATGCTCTGCCGACAGACGCTTCCGTTATTTTCAGTCAGGAGATTTACATTCGCGGTGCCGAGTTGGCAGAAAAACCTTATCGTCATTTTCTGATGTTGCCAGTCGGAATCGTGACGATTGGCATATTTGACGGAAAGTCTTCTTTGTCGCCAGTAAGCATTGATGTTTTTGATAGGGATGGGGTCAGAGTCGTAAAATGGGATAGGAGACCGATTCTCGTCTGAAGTCAGGATGCTGGGCAGAAAAAAAAGGGGGGGGCGGGGTCGAATCGACTCTTCCCCCTTTTAAAATTATTTTTTTCGATGTAGAATGTCGATAATAACAGGAGAATCAAAAAAAATATGGGAGAGGCGCTGAAAAATTTTTCTTTTGAAGCGGCAAAAGAAAAGAATGACAACAATACATCGATTGAAAATATCCTTAAGCACCTTGATGATGTGAACGGTTTTTTTCTTGGCGATTATGTGCTTATGACGAGAAAACAGGAATTCGGTTTTGACAAAACGGAACAATTTGAGGCGCTAAGAAGAATTAAAGAATTGAAAAACAGAGTGGGAGAATTGTCCGAAAAAGAAATTGAAATCGCCCGTGATAATCATTTGGATCATATTTTGGGAAATTCTATCACCGTTACTGCTGGGGCTTTTGCAAGAAAATTTGAAGAGGGAAAATATTTCAATGAAGGAGAAGAGAATAAGCCTTTCCCAACGGAAACATTTGAAATGATCAAAGAAGGAATGGAGTTGATGCTTTATTATGTCGGCGAACTGGAAAAAGACGAAAATCTGGTGGAAAGCGAAGTTGGTTCGCGAATCGGATATCTAAACAATTTTGTCGAATACCTTCTTTGTGATTTGCCGACTCAATCGGTCGAACAATTGAAATTGTTCAGGTTTTTTCGGGAACTGAAAACCGGAAAAATAAGTTTTGAAGAATTGAATTCTTTGTCGGAAAATGTTAGGAAATATTTGAATATCGATAAAATTTCGGAATCGTGGGATATTATCGTAAAAAATTGACGTAGCATTTTTTAAAATAACAAGTTGATATTATGGAAGAAATAAAATATCCGATGAGGTTAAACAAATATCTGGCACACAAAAACATCTGTTCGAGGCGCGAGGCTGACAAACTGATTGCTGACGGAAAAATTTTTGTTAACGGAAAGATTTCCGGTTTGGGCGACAAGGTGGATGAAAATGACATTGTTGAGGTGAAGGCTAATCCCAAAGAAGATTACGTTTATTTCGCATTCAATAAACCGAGCGGTATCGTTACGCACAGCCCGCAAGGTGAAGAATCCGGAATTGAAAATATAGTCGATTTTCCCAAGAAAGTTTTTCCGATCGGAAGACTGGACAAGGATTCTCACGGGTTGATAATAATGACCAATGACGGGAGGATAACCGGAAAACTTCTCGGTCCGCAACATAACAATGAAAAGGAATATGTAGTGCGGGTGGACAAGCCTATAGATGCGAAATTTGTCAGAAGGATGTCATCCGGAGTGACGCTGGATGACGGATATAGAACTAAGGAATGCAAGGTTGCAAAAATAAGCACGAATGTTTTTTTGATAACTTTGACCGAAGGGAAAAACAGACAAATTAGAAGAATGTGTGGATTTTTTGGATATGCGGTAACCGACCTTAATAGAACAAGGGTGATGAATATAGAATTGGGAGGATTGAGGCCGGGACAATTCCGGAAAATAAAAGGGGAAGAGTTGAAAAAATTTTTATCCGATCTAGGTTTGGAATAAGTCGTTTTTTGGGAATTATCCACAGGTCGGATATCCCCTTATTAAGCCACAAAAAACTGTTTTTGCATAATTTTTCAGCCGGTTTTGGTTGACAAAATTAAGCCATTGCGCTAGAATAGTCTGGCAAAAGTAAAGAAGTGGTTCCGATATGGGACGCTTTTTTTATTTGCTCCGGCAGGATCGTTTTTGAAAAAAACAATAACGATACTGACGCGAAAAAAAGAATCGGTTGCCTTTTTGGCGAAAAGAGTAACCATCCTTAACAATTAAAACAAAACATATTTGTAGAAAAAATGCAGTCAAAGCGACGCAATTGTTGATGATATTCGCAATACTCGTCGCAACTTCAATAACTTCAGCCGCCGAGGCTAGCGCTTTCGAGTCGCCGCTGAAAAAGATCGCAGAATTCTCCAAGGAGAAAATGCAAAAAACCAAGAAAATAGAAGTTTACAACAGTATATCTTCCGAAAAAAACAATTCGGAAACGGACAAAAAGAAAAAAAACGACAAGAAAAAAGATTCCGAAAAATCGCATCTTGAACAAATAGAAGAGGCGGTGGAATTCGCCAGCAAAAAAACCGGAGTCAGAAAAGATTTTCTGATGGGTATGCTGGTAGTCGAATCCGATCTTGGAAGGAACACCGGAGCGTGTTCATATAAAGAGGTTGAAGAGGGAGCTGAAAAAGCTTATCAAAATGGGCAGTTGAGTTATAGGGCTTACCAGACCTTTCTTGAAAGAAGGGAAACAATCAAAAATCTTGCCGGAAGTATCGGTAGGGATTATGAGCAGGTGAGAGTTTCTTGTAACCCGACCCGTTATGCCGGAACCGGAGGGGCAATGGGGATTCCGCAGTTTATGCCGGATACCTGGATGCTCTTCAAAGATAAAATCGGTGAAATCGTTGAAAAGGAAAATCCCGATCCTTGGGAAATTAAGGATGGAGTGGTCGCGATGGCGTTGCTGTTAGCGGATACTCCCGGTGTTACTAGGCATAATTATTATGCCGAGAGAAACGCCGCTAAAATGTATCTTTCCGGAACAACTTCGTGGCAATATGATTGGTATGCCAACCAGATCATATATTGGGCCGCCAACTATCGAAGGTTGCTCGGATAATATTATGCAAAAAGCGTTTCATTAATGGGACGCTTTTTTGCAATTTATACACAATATGCGATTATTTTGAAATTTTTGTTTTGCCTATTTCCTTTTTCGACACGCTTCGCAATCGAAACTATGATTGCTTGCTAAGAGTTCACTGTCGTTCTCTATTGCCTCAAAAGGAAACAGTCAAACAAAAATCCTTAATTTTTAAAATTATATATTGCGCATAATCCTTTTTTGCGTATTATGTTATATAATAAAAATACGCTAATTATAGCCGATTATATTTTATGTCAGGAAAAAAATTAAAAATATTTTTAAGCTTGTCAGTGGTTCTGATTGTGGTTGGAGTGGTTTTAGTTGCTTGGAAAAATAAAAAAATTGAAAAAGTTCAAGATGTTCAAGATGTTCAAAGCGTTCAAGACGTTCGAGGTGTTGAAGTTGTTCAAGATGTTCAAATTGTTGAAAATATTGAAATTGTTCAAAGCGTTCAAGATGTGATGTTGGAGGTGCCGTTTGTTTTGCAGGCGCCGTTTGCCAATTGGGATGATCCGGTTTTTCAAGACGCTTGCGAAGAAGCGGCGGTGCTGATGGCTGACGGTTGGCTCAAGAACAAAACCGTTTTTTCCAAAGAGCAAATGGAAAAAGGAATCAAGGAAATCGTTTCTTTGGAAAAAAAGATAATAGGAGAGTATATCGATACGTCAGCAAAAGATACGGCAAAAGTATTGAAAGCGTATAGCGGATACGACAAAGTTGAGGTTTTTGAAAATATAGCTGTTGAAGATATAGTAAGAGAAATAATCGGGGGAAACCTGGTAATAGTTCCGACAGATGGACGGAAATTGAAAAATCCGTTTTATACCGCTCCTGGTCCGATAACGCATATGATTGTGATTATCGGGTATGATGCGAAGAAAAAAGAACTCATCACCAATGATTCGGGAACGAAAAGAGGCGAGGGATACCGTTATTCAGTACCGGTCATTTTTGAGGCGATCCGTGATTATCCGACTGGAAATCATCATATAAATTCGATAAACGAATCAATTATTGGAAAAACGGTGATAATTATCAGAGCGAGATAAAATTTTTTCTTGGGTGTTTTTTGTTTTGACACAGGGAGGGAATCCGAGTATGATTGGTTAAGCATCCGGTTTGTTTGAATGGAAAAACAAGCCTTAAAAAAGCTTTTTTGTTTTTGCAATAAAAATATGGACTTCAATTTAAAGAAATTTACAAGAAAGATATCGGGGAATATTTTCGGAAATTTTTCCAAGGATATTGGTATTGATTTGGGAACCGCCAATACTTTGGTTTATGTTAAAGATAAAGGTATAGTCATCAACGAACCTTCGGTCGTCGCGCTTAACAAAAGGACAGGTCAGGTTTTGGCTATCGGAAAGGATGCTAAAAGAATGGTGGGTAAAACTCCCGGTCACATTGTCGCCACTCGTCCGCTTGTCGATGGAGTGGTTAGCGATTTCGAAGTAACTGAACAGATGCTCCGTTATTTTATTGAAAAAGTCCACAAAGAATCTTTTTCTTTGATGCCGCGCCCGCGAGTATTGATCGGAATTCCATCCGGAATAACGGAAGTGGAAAAAAAAGCTGTGATTGATGCGGCTACTAATGCGGGAGCCAGAGAGGCGTATCTGATTGAGGAGCCGATGGCGGCGGCTATCGGAGCAAGATTACCTGTGATTGAGGCGCGCGGAAATATGGTTGTCGATATCGGCGGAGGAACTTCGGAAATTGCCGTTATCTCTTTGGGTGGAATAGTCGCTGCCAGGAGCTTGCGCGTGGCGGGGGATGAAATGAATGAAGATATAATTCGTTATTGTCGTGACGAGTTCAATTTGTTGGTTGGTGAAAAAACGGCGGAGGATATAAAAATAGCTATCGGGAGCGCTTATCCGCAAGAAGATTCTTTGACTTATGCTGTTCGCGGAAGAGATTTAGTCAGCGGTCTTCCAAAGGAAGTTGTTATGACGGATGAACAGGTAAGAGAAGCGCTTTCAAGATCAATCAGAATTATCATAAACAACATAAAGACGGTGGTTGAGGAAACTCCTCCCGAATTGATTTCTGACATAATGCAGAGAGGTATAATTTTGGCGGGAGGGGGAAGTTTGATCAGAGGATTAGACAGGCTTATTGCCGATCAAACGGAAATCCCCGTGCGCTTGATGGAAGATCCTCTTACTGCCGTGGTGCGCGGTGCGGGAATAGTATTGGAAGACATTGAGCTTCTCAGCAATGTTCTTGTTGAAGATCATGGGGATAAGGGCTACAAATAAACGCACATTATAAATACGTCATAAACAAAAAAACAAAATGAAGGGTTTTTCTTCCAGAAATCTTTTTAGGATTATAGTGGTGGTCGCAATATTCGGGTTGCTTGTGTTTTTCAATCCGCAGAATTTTTTCAATCCCCTTCGCAATGTTTTTGGGAAAATGATTTATCCTTTTCAGTTTTTTACTTATTCCGTTTCCTATAAATTTTCCGACATTGGGGATTTTTTGTTTTCAATAGGACAACTTAAGGAAGAGAATGGAAAAATGATAAAAGAAAAACAGGAATTGCTTTCGGAAAACGCCAGGCTTAGGGATATGGAAAGAGAAAATGTTTTTTTGCGCGAACAGTTGAATCTTATTCCCAGGGAGAATTTTGATTTAGAGGCGGCATCGGTAATAAGTCAGGATTTGCAGGGAACAGGAAATTGGATCGAAACGAACAGAGGAGCGGACGACGGAGTGCGGGATGGAATGGCGGTTATAATATCAAAAGGGATATTGATAGGAAAAGTTCAACAGGTTTTTTCCGGTCATTCCAGAATAATGTTGCTTTCCAATCCAAGAAGTGCCGTCGGAGTAGCGGTTACGCAAACCGGAGCAAAAGGTATCGTTAAGGGAGAATATGGTTTGGGTATGATTGTCGATTCTATTTTGCAATCCGATTCTGTTTCCATTGGAAACGAGGTTGTGACAACGGGAACCGGCGATACGCCGAGGGGATTGTTGGTGGGAATTGTTCAACAAGTGCGTCCTTCCAGTGACCATCTTTTTCAGCAAGCCATAATTTCATCTCCGGTTGATATTTCAAAATTGGAAACCGTTTTTATAATAAAAAGCGGTAAATAGAAAATAATATGAAAAAGAAAGTGATATATCTTTTCATAATATTTACAGCCACGATTTTGCAAACAAGTTCGGCCGTGTTTTTTTTGAATCACAATTGGCCGGCCGACATAATTTTAATGTTGGTTTTGGCTTGGACTTTGATAGATGGATTCGAAGAATTTTTGCCTTGGGCAATCGTGGCGGGATTATTTTATGATTTGGCGTATTTTTCTCCGATAGGAACGCATATACTCATATTGGCAGTCCTGTCCTATTGTTTAAGTTTTTTTTCGAAGAGGTTTTCTCTTGAAATCAGAGGAACCGGTTTGTTGCTCGTTATGGCTTTTGTCGTCGGTACAACTTTGGGATCGCGCATAATAACAGTTGCTCTTGAATTCGGAGTGGATGCCTTAAAGACTGATTTGGAAAATTTTAGAATTTTAATAGGAGTGTTTTTGTCGTCTGCATTGTTGAACCTTGTTATTTTTTTTGGTTTATATTTTATGATAAGGAAAATTGAAAAATTTTTTCGTTTGAAGCAAAAAAGAGTGCCGATTGACATTTAAAAATGTTTATGGTAAAAAAATTGGAAAAAATCGGACGCGGGATGGAGATAGAAGATTATGTTTTGACGGCAACAGAAAATGATTCCCGCCATATGGAAAGACCTTTGGACAAAAAATGGTTCGATATTCTTTATTTTGTTTTAATGATCCTTATGTTTGTTTTGGCGGGAAGAGTTATTTATCTTACTATCATAAAAGGTTCTTATTACCAAGAAATATCGAAAGGAAACAGCATTCGTTCGGTCGTGATCAAATCTCCGCGCGGTCGGATTTTTGACAGGCACGGAAGCCTTTTAGTTAAAAATGTTCCTAGTGTGGATGTGGTTGCGGTTCCGAAAGATCTTCCGGAGGAGCCGGAAAAATTGAAAGAATTGGCGAAAAAATTCTCTGTTCTTATGAATATGAACGAGGGGGAGGTAATCGCCAAAATGACAGCGACGGAAGGGAGTTTATTAAATCCGATTTTGATTAAAGAAAATATCGGTCAAGATCAGATGCTTCTTTTGATGGAAAAAGCGGAGGAATTTCCGGGAATTAAAATTGAAAAAACCGCAGTCCGTGAATATGCGGACAGTATCATTTTTTCGCATATTCTTGGTTATCAGGGAAAAATAGAAAGAAAGGAACTGGAAAACAATCTCGATTATATGCTTACGGACTATATTGGCAAACAGGGAGTGGAAAAAACTTATGAAAGTTATTTGCGAGGAACTCATGGCGCTTTGCAGGTGGAGGTTGATTCTATGGGCAACGCAAAAAGAGAGGTGGGAATAATAAATCCCAAGCCCGGAAACGATTTGATCTTGGGGATAGATGCCGGATTGCAAAAAAAGATTTATGATTCTCTTTCAGCCAATCTTGAAAAAGCCAAAGTGAAAACCGGCGCCGCAGTGGCGCTTAATCCGAAAAACGGGGAGGTTTTGGCGATGGTGACTTTACCGAGTTATGACAATAATCTTTTTTCCCAAAAGATTTCACAGGGACAATATCTTGAATTTATTAATGATCCGAACAAACCGCTTTTTAACAGAGTAGTTTCCGGAGAATATGCGCCCGGATCTGTTGTTAAGCCCATATTGGCCACAGGGGCCTTGTCGGAAGGGGTTATTTCCGCTTCCACTGTGATTGACGGGATGGGTGGTGTTTTGAGGATAGGAAGTTTTTCTTTTCGCGACTGGAAAACTCACGGACCGAGCGATGTGCGCACCGCTATTGCGGAAAGCAATGATATTTTTTTCTATTCAATAGGCGGTGGATACGGCAATATCGAAGGATTGGGTATGAGTCGGATGAAAAAATATTACAATATGTTCGGTTATGGAAACAGAACGGGAATTGACATACCCGGAGAAGAAGACGGATTTATTCCCGATGAACAATGGAAACAAGAACGATTCGGAGAAAGATGGTTTATTGGCAACAGTTATCACGCGTCAATCGGGCAGGGATATGTGACAGCGACGCCTTTGCAAATCGCTAACAGTATCGCGGCGGTTGCCAATGGAGGCACATTATATCGGCCTCATATTGTTTCGCAAATAAGGAGTGAGGATGGAAGCATAACGGACATAAAACCTGAAATTTTGAACAAAATTCCCTTGAGTCGGGAGATTTTACAGATTTCTCGCGAAGGTATGCGCAAAACAGTAACGGGCGGAACGGCGCAACAACTCAAAGATCTCCCCGTGGAAGTGGCCGGAAAAACCGGAACAGCTCAATTTGGAAATGAAAACAAAACCCATTCCTGGTTCGTTTCTTATGCGCCATACGATAATCCGGAAATAATTATGGCTATTTTGATGGAGGGAAAAAATGAAGATAGTGCCAGCGCAGTTCCGATAACAAAGGAAGTGTATGATTGGTATTTTTCCGAAAGAAAACATTGACAAACCGGTGTAAATAATATATACTATTTTGGCTTGTGGTATAATAACTACAAGTTCGTTGAAAATATCGCTTATCAAGACAAATCGGGCAATTGCCGTTTCGCCTATGGTGAAAGGGAGGAAAGTCCGGACATTCAGTCGTTCGCATCACATTGCACGTGATGAGAACTCAAAATGAAAAATGCAAATCTCAAAATGCAAAATTTTGGAATTCGCTTCGCTCATGATTATTTATTAATAAAAAAAATAAATAGTCGCGAAGCGACACGATAATTTTTAATTTTGATTTTTAAATTTTAAATTTGAGCGAATCATCGCGCGTAGCGTGATGTGAGCGGCAAGGGTAGCGGGTAACGCCCGTCTCCGCCTTAGGCGGAAGAGGTGCGAGCAGAGACGTTTTGATTTGAAAAAATCAAAATATCCTTTATGGGATAAATCTTCGAAATAAGACAGGGCTTGCCCTGAGCGAAGTCGAAGGGTGAAACGGCTAAATCCTTACTTGAATGCAAGACCGTGTCCCGATGCGTAGCATCGGAATGATCAATGATCAAAAATCAATGATCAATGAATTCTCAATGATTTAATTTAAAAAATTGGTTATTGAAAATTTGTTGAAAATTGAAAATTGTAGATTGAAAATTCCGCTGCTCCGCAGCGGGAAGTGTCGCTTGATCTCGATGGTAACATCGGGGCTAGATAAATGATTGCCCACGTAAAATATTGCTACGCAATATCACGTGGCACGGCCAATTTTTATGGAATCTTATGATTTTTTGAAGATTGAGACTGTGTCGCGTGAATGCGAAGCATTTTTACGCGACAGAATCCGGCTTATAGATTTGTTTTGATAAGCGATGTTTTTAAATCGATATGGGATTGTAAATTCGAAATATTTTTCTATGAAAAAAAAATCGGAATTGTTTTTCAGCGCTATTCAGATACCGACCGATGTCGCTATGATATTGTTCGCCGCCATCACCGCTTTTGTTATCCGTAACATTCCGGAAATATTAATCCTTAAACCAAAACTCTACGTTTTCCCTTTCGAAGCGTATATAAAAGTCGTGCTGGCTGTTATGCCGATTTTCATTTTGGTTTACGCCTTGGAGGGACTGTATAACATAAAAACGACGAGAAAATTTTGGCAGGAAGCTTTGAAAGTTTTTGCCGCCACTTCCATTGTGCTGGTAGTCATTATCGTCGGAATATTCTTGAAAAGAGAGTGGTTTTCTTCCCGTTTTATAATTTTAGCCGGGTGGTTTTTGACGGCGGCTTATGTGACGTTCGGGAGATATGTTTTGCAAAAAATTCAAAAGCATTTTTTGATTAAAAAAGGATTGGGCGTTTATCGCGTGCTTTTGATCGGAAGCAACGGAAAAATGAAAAAGATAGGACAGGCAATAAAAAATAATCCGGAATTGGGTTATAAGATTGTTGACCACATCAGCACCGGAAGCATAAAAGTTATCAAAGAAATCAGATTGGAAAAAGGAGTTGATGAGATAATAATCTGTGATTCGACTTTGACCGACGACGAACAGGAAAAACTTGTCGATTTTTGCGCGATAAACAACATAGTTTACAAGTTTGTGCCTACTATGATGCAAACTTCAAGATTTGAGACGGGAATTTTCAATGGCGAGCCGATAATCGAGATAAAAAACACCCCATTGGAAGGATGGGGCAGGATTATAAAACGTTCTTATGATCTTATCGGTTCCAGCGTGCTTTTAATTGTGTTTTCTCCGATAATGTTGCTTGTGGCTTTGTTGATAAAATGGGAATCTCTTTCCGAAAGGAAGCAGGGAGGACCAATTATATATCGCAACGAAAGGATTGGAAGTAATGGGCGAAAATTTTATGTTTATAAATTTCGTTATATGAAATGGGAGTTTTGCACCAATCCTAATACGGAAGAAGGAAAAAAAGCATTGGAATATGAAAAGAAACTTATCAAGGAGCACTCTATTCGAAAAGGACCTTTGTATAAAATCAAAAATGATCCGCGCAAAACGAAAATCGGCGCTTTTATCGAGCGCTATTCTTTGGATGAGTT
>Ga0172374_1002123_pt1 | contig 12787 bp, 5 predicted proteins | sample LakKiv3m_FD_114536 | JGI IMG/M metagenome (GOLD analysis project Ga0172374, IMG submission 114536) | Freshwater microbial communities from Kabuno Bay, South-Kivu, Congo - kab_092012_10.3m | ecosystem: Environmental > Aquatic > Freshwater > Lake | place: Democratic Republic of the Congo... | reverse complement strand
TAACGGACTTCTATTGCCTGCTTCACGGTGCTCAGTACAGTGAGCGAAGCGGCCTCGCGCGACAGTGCTCGTATTGCCACGCGAACCCGATCCGTCGGGCAACTCACCGAGACCGGAAACGGGCGAAGATCGGCCCCGGGCGCCATGACGGCGTAGGTGGCGGGGAACGAGAGCTGTTCGGCGCGGATTGCAGACCGATAGGCTGTCCTGGGACGCCCGCGGCGCAGCTGGTCTCGAGCTCGCCCCAGCCACTCGGAGCTCTCCGGGTTCGACCACGGTTCGCGGTCGCGGCGCCCGAGGGACTCGATGATGTCAGCCGCATCCTGCCAGTCGCCGATGGCCATGCTCCGCCAGCGCTCCAGACGCACGTCGGAAAGAACGGTCACCGCCGGCGCCGTGACACCTGGCGACGCGCCATCAACGGTGACCGCCTCGACCGCGTAGCGCTCGCCGGGCTTCTGATGGAACATCGCGGGGAGCCGGGCCACGTAGACCCGGGCCTCAGCGTCGGCGGATGCAAGCACTGCGAGAGCGGAGGCCCGGCGCTCTTGCCTTTCGTCCACGCTGCGTATCGTCAACCGCAGCCCTCGGGAGGGCGAGGGGCCCGCCGAGCCGTCCGCCACTCTCGGGACCCGTGCGCTGATCACGTTGACTCCATAGGCCGACGCGCCTGCCTGATAGGTGTATGCCCACGCGGAGTGCACAGGCTGGAAGCCTGTGCTACTTGAGGGCAGCGCGCCGACGGGTATGAGGTGGCGAGAAGCCGCGGAGTGCACAGGCTGGAAGCCTGTGCTGCTTGAGGGCAGCGCGCCGATGGGTATGAGGTGGCGAGAAGCCGCGGAGTGCACAGGCTGGAAGCCTATGCTGCTTGAGGGCAGCGCGCCGACGGGTGCGAGGTGGCGAGAAGCCGCGGAGTGCACAGGCTGGAAGCCTATGCTACTTGAGGGCAGCGCCGCAACGCCTTCGGGCGTCTGGATGGCCGTTGCCACTCGGCGCAGCAGCTCGTTCACATTGGCCCGGTGATGCCAGTTGTAGAGCGTTGCGTATCGCGCCCCATGAGCGTACGCTGCCAGAATGCACGCCACGAGTTGTCCATCGTCCGCGCCGGTGCATTCGAGGTTCGGCAGCGCGATCCTGCCCCGTTCCCGCTCCTTGATGAGCCACGGCAGCATGGTCGAACCGGACCAGTACTCCCCACCGCTCCGGGCGTCGTGAACAAAGCCCGCCTCCAGTCCCGGGCGCAGTGGATTCACGCCTCGCATGGGGAACACAGGCATGGCGTACGGTTCGGTGTAGATGTTACGGCGCACGAGGTCGTCCGCGAACCGTACCGACCCGTCGGTCACCCGGATCGGCTCCGGCGGGACCGCCTCGAGCATCCAGTCCACGATGGTCTGCTGCCACCGGCCGAGGTTCTGGTGCAGCCACCACCGCTCGTTTCGGTCAAGGCCGTTCGACGGATCGAGGACGATCCGGTCCGCGAGCGCGTCGGCTACTACGAACGGATTGAAGTCCGCCAGCAACGCCGCGCGCGGTCTGCCGCCGTTCGCCGCTGTGTACGCGGTGTCATCCACCCCCTTGGCCCAGTAGACGGTCTCCTCGCCTGTGGAGATCTCGGGAGGCAGGAGATGGGACAAACCCCACCGCCCTAGCCGCTCACGAACGGTCAGCCACGCTGTTAGCGCCTGAGTAAGGCGGCTCCGGCGATACTGGTTCAGCCTGGGGTGGTTGAACGTAAGCCAGGGGGTGTTGCTCCAGCGATTCGGTACAGAGAGCCCGTAGCGGACGTCATAGCGCTCGCCCAGCAACGGCTTGAGGCCGGGGTCGTGGACCTGGTCGTCGGGGTCCCACGTGATCTGCTGGTACGGTACGTCGCCGAAGCTCCCGCCGGCTCCGTCCGGCACGCCGGCCGGTATTCCTCCCCAGTGCATCTGGGGCAGGACCCTCAGCGGGAGCCTGGCCCGAACGGCCAGATCCGCGAAGCCCCGCATGACGACCATCTGAGCGTCCAGGTCCTTGCGGCAGAAGTTGTAGAGGACCGCAGCCTGCGGGTTCAGGTAACGCGACGCAGGGATGAGCCCTGAGATGGCGTGCATCTCGTCGAGGTCCATGGCGAATCCAGCGCCCCTCGAAGTCAGCAGCGCCAAACCCATCGTATACCCCGGAGTCGCGTCCGCGCCGCCGCCCGGGTCGTCGGGAGCACGGTAGGTACGGGCGCCCTCAACGATGATCAGGAACGTGTTGCGCCATCCTGCCCGCAGACGGAGCGTAACGTGCCGAGCACCGGGTGCCAGGCGGGCGTAGACGGTGCGCGAGGCGCCCGCCCCGGGATCGGCTTCGGTCGCGGCGCACAACTCCAATCCATCGGCTTCTACCGAGTAGGACTGCATCCGCCCATGATGCTCGGGTGCGGTCGCCAGACGGAGCGCTACGGACGTCTGGTCAGGGTAGGCAGTGAGCACCGTGACGTAGAGCACCCCGCCTGGTGCGAGGGCGATGCCTCGAACAGGCACGCGAAGACGGCCGAATGTCGCCAGCGCGGACGACGGTTCACCTCGGATCCATCGGGCGTCGTGTGCCGACCGATCACTCTCGTCGGCGAGATCAACCGCATCAACGGTGTCGGTCTCGTCCGGCGAAGCGGGAGGGCGAGACACCTGCGGAGCCCGCGGGAAGGCCAGGGCGGTCAGCGCGGGAGCGCAGAGCAAGGCCGGCTGGGCAGGAGCCTCGCCCTCCCGGCAGGCAAGGGCGGTTAGCGCCAGCGCCAGCAGGGGAATACGAAGCCTGCGCGTCATGCGAAGAGCACCATCAGCCGGACGCCTGAGACCCGGCGAGCACCTGGCGCATCGGGTGCGCTAGGGGCTTCCCGCGATGGCCGGGGGGCGCGCAGTCCCGCGCGGTACGAACGGGTTGCGTGTGACAAGGAGGACGTCGGCCGCGAACGCGAACTCGCCTGACGCTGCGGCTCGGTCCGTAACTCGCAGGGTGAAGCTGTGGGCGCCGGCCTTTAGCGGAATGCGGCCAAGCTCCAGCCAGCCGAGCCGGTCGCCGAGGAACATCCCACCGGCGGACCGCGCCTCACTCGACAGGCGTGTCTCGCCGGTGTCCACCACCCATGCGAAAGGCGATACCGACGGCGATGGCGGCGAGCACGCAAGCCAGACCGAGTACGTGTCGTCGGCGGGCACCTTGAACCCGACCTGCACCGAGTAGCCATCGCGCGGCGGATTCGCGGTCGAGTTCAGCGACAGGTACATGCCGGCGGACGCGCCCGACACGGGCACGACTTCGGTGAAGGTCTGCACCGACGCGTGTTCGACCTCGCACCACGAGTAGGGCTGCATCAGCTCGACAATGCCGGCAAGCGCCTGCTGGCACATGCCGAGCGCCGCGGCCAGGTCCTTCCGCTTGAAGCGCTCCTCAGCCGTCTCGAGCATGTAGCGGTAGTCCTGCGCGGGGAGCTTGTCGGCTGCTGCCTTGTTCACAAGCGCTCGAAGCTGCTTCAAGGAGTCCTCTACGGCCTCAAACGGGAAGACCTCCTGCCCCTGGGCCTTCACCACGACCGGATGCTCGCCGATCTGGAGCCGGACGGTTCGTCCCTTCGCATCGGCCTTTAGCTCGATCGGCGTGCCGTCGGCCGACGAGGCCTGGACCTTGCGCGGGTCCGGGACCGACAGCCGCGTGTCGCGCGGACCGGTCAGGGACCAGACCACGACGGCTTCGCCTTCGGGCAGCGTGATGCTGTAGCCGGCGTAGGACGACCCGAAGTCGAGCGCTCGGCCTGGGGCGAGGGAGGGTACCCACCAGACGCCACCCGAACCGATCGGCCCGGACTGCACATAGCCGGAGGCGGCGACGGGGAACGGCAGGACGCGAGGGCCGCCGGCTGGGCCGCCCGGGTTGGCGGCGACGCGCGCCGCGTAGGCGCTCAGCCAGTCGAGCTGCTCGGGCGCTCGCATGAGCTCGGCGTGACGCGGGTCGGTGCCGCTCGGAGACCGAAGCGCCCGAACGAACGCGCCGCGCGAGCCCGCGCTTGCGAGCCAGTCGAGGTCCCGGAAGAGCGCGTCGCGCGAGCCGTACCCGGGGCGCCCGCCCGCCCCGCTCGGATCGCAGGTCTCTGTGGTCAGCAGCCAGAGGCTCCTGGCTGAGTCGCTGACCTGGCTGTAGGCGGCGTCGGCGCCCCCCTGAACCAGGCGCGCGCCGGAGCCGTAGGCTGATATGCCCAGGCCGTCAAAGCCGCCGCCGCGCGAGCGGACGGCGAACATGCTGTGGTGCAGCGTATGGGTGTAGACAACCGGGACATCGGCCAGTTCGCGCTTCAGCAGCTCCGCCGTCGCGCTCAGGTAATGGACCATGGACTGATCGCGGCACTCTCGGAAGTCGGACCAGAACTTCGACTCCGCCCCGCTGACTTGCAGCCGAGTGCCCTGGCTCGGGTCCAGCATGAACGGCACGCCTTTGTTGCGGAACCATAGGGGAATCAGCGACGCCGCCTTGCGGAAGTCGCCGAAGTCCCGCTCAACGAGCGCCCATGCCGTGGCGAGTGCGCCGGGAGACTGGTACTTCCGGGACAGGAACGCCTCCCATTCGAGTCGCCAGCCCGGCGAATCGGGGATGAGGCAATCTGCCTCGTTCGGCAGGCCGATCTTGTCGCCCAGAGGGTCGAGGAAGAACCGGAGGCCGGGACCGAACTTCGCGCCTCCCAGTGTCTGGAGCAGGCGGTCGCGGTAGGTGTCGAAGCCATCCCACAGATCCGGCAACGATCCCTCAGGGGTGGACCGGAGCGACTTGTGAGGATACAGCAGGGCGACCGATCCCTCGCTGACCCGACTGCCGGCCGTCATCGCCACGTGGCCCTCGCGGACACGCGCGCGGCCTTCGGCGTGCACCTGTGTGCCGTCCCGACTGTCGGCAATGACGAACCACGCCGCATCGGCGTCGGGCAAATCCCACCCGGCTTCGGAGCCGTCGCGCATGTCGGCGATGCGGTAGGCCGCCGGGTTCACGACTGTGCCGGTCAGCTCGGACCGAACGCCCCTGCCGAACGCGATCCCGTAACGGAAGCCCTCGGCGTCCAGGTGGTCAAGCAGCCTCTGCCAGACGGCGGTCGTAACCGCCGCGGCCCCGGCGGCCGGATCTATGATCAGATCGAGGATGCCGCGCTGTTTGAGGAGCGCCAGGTCCTGCACATCGTGCGACCACGCCTCGTCGGTCGCGCCATCCGACAGACAGCGGGGGGCGAATCGGCCTCCGACGGGTACGTAGGCCCGCCCGTCCCACACGAGCGCGTGGGAGGAGGCGATGGACCAGTCGTGGCGCGCACCGTTGCGATCAGTGAACGACCCGGACGATGCCGCCTGGCCATCGCAGCGCGCTGCGATGGCTGCGACGGCCAGCATCAGGGCGAGGGAGAGCGCGGACGTCCGGTTCGCGTTCCTCCTGTCCATGGGTTCTCCCTACCTGCGCGGCCTGAAGCGCGCCCTCGGGACCTCCTCGTCCGATTCCTCCGGACGCGCTGGGCGGTTCGACGGGCCTCCTCGCTCCGGGCGGAAAGAGCGGCCTCCTCGGTCGCCCCGCGGCGGGCCGCCCGGCCCGCGCCCGCTCGGCGGCAGGGCCTTGACGGAGGCAGGATCGAAGGGCTGATCGAGCCCGACGGCAGTCAGGTTCACGCGGCCCTGCGCGTCCACCTCGATCACGCGCACGCGAATCTCGTCGCCCACCTTGACGGCGTCGTCGGGCCTCCGGATTGGCTGCTCCGACAGGCGCGCAGTATGGACGAGACCTTCCTTGCCGGGCGCAAACTCCACGAACGCGCCCATGCCCATGATGCGGGTTACCTTGCCCGTGTAGTCCGTACCGACCTCGGTATCGGTGCCTATGGCACGGACGGCCGCCGCGGCGCGCTCTCCGGCCTCAGCATCGGTGGCCGCGATGTAGATCGTGCCGTCCTGCTCAATGCTGATGTCGGCCCCTGTGTCCGCCTCGAGCTTCTTGATGGTCTTGCCGCCCGGGCCGATCACCTCACCGATCTTCTCGGGGTTGATGTGGACGGTGATGAGCCGCGGCGCATACTGGCTGAGGTCGGCGCGCGGAGCGGAGATGGCGGCGAGCATGCGGTCCAGAATGTGCATGCGGCCGGCCCGAGCCTGTGCGAGCGTCTTCTCGATGATCTCACGAGACAGACCCCGTATCTTCGTGTCGAGCTGGATGGCCGTGATTCCGTTCGTGGTCCCGGCGACCTTGAAGTCCATGTCGCCGGAGAAGTCCTCCATGCCCTGTATGTCGCTCAATACCGCGAACCGGTCGCCCTGTGTCATCAGGCCCATGGCGATGCCGCTGACCGGTGCCTTGATCGGCACGCCGGCATCCATCAGGGCCAGCGTGGAGCCGCATGTAGCGCCCATGGACGTGCTGCCGTTCGACTCGAGCACCTCGGACGTGAGCTGGAGCGTGTATGCGAACTTCTCCTTCTCCGGTATGACACCGAGGAGCGCCCGTTCGGCGAGGCACCCGTGCCCGATCTCGCGCCGACCGGGTCCCCGCATGGGTCGTGTCTCGCCGACGGAGTAGGGAGGGAAGTTGTAGAAGTGCATGTAGCGCTTCTCCAGGTCTCCCTCCAGCCCGTCAATGAGCTGCACGTCGTCGGTCGAGCCCAGCGTAACCGTCGTCAGGACCTGCGTCTGCCCTCGCGTGAAGAGTCCCGAGCCATGGCAGCGGGGGAGCAGCCCGACCTCGCAGTTGATCTGGCGGATCTCGTCGAGCTTCCGCCCGTCGGGACGAAGCGATTCCTCGATGATCAGCGCCCGGATCTGCTCCTTCACGACCTTCTCGACTGCGTCCGCGAGGTGCTCCTCGCCGCCCTCGAACTCCGGCAAGAGCCGCTCCACGATCTCGGCTTTGAGCTCGCTAAGGCCCGACTCGCGTGAGGCCTTGTCCGGGTTCTGTATGGCCGAGCGAAGCTCTCCGGCTGTTCGGGTCCGCACCGCTTCCAGAATATCCTCGGGCACAGCCACGAGCTGGATCTCGCGCTTGGGTTTGCCGGCCTGCTCGGCCAGACGGCGCTGCATCGCACACTGCTCGCGGATTGCGCCGTGGGCCAGCTCGATCGCCTCGACGACGACGTCCTCGCCGACCTCCCGCGCGCCTGCTTCGAGCATGTTGACGGCGTCCTCGGTGCCGGCCACGATCAGGTCCAGGTCGGCCGTCTCGATCTGCGCGATCGAGGGGTTCACGACGAGCTCGCCATCAACGCGGCCCACGCGCACGCAGCCGATGGGCCCGTTCCAAGGTGCATCGCTAAGCATCAACGCCGTCGAGGCCGCGACTACCGCCAAGACGTCCGGGGGGTTTTCGTGGTCAATGGACAACGAGGTGCAGATGACCTGCACCTCGTTGCGCATGCCGGATGGAAAGAGCGGCCTGACCGGACGGTCAATGAGCCGCGAAGTGAGAATGGCCTTCTCGCTTGGCCGGCCTCCGCGCTTGATGAAGCCGCCGGGAATCTTGCCGATCGCGTACTTCCGCTCCTCGTAATCACACGTAAGCGGGAAGAAATCGAGTCCTTCGCGGATGGCCGTGGCCATCGTTGCCGTCGCTAGAAGGACGGTGTCGCCGGCCCTCAGCCAGCATGAGCCGCCGGCCTGCTTGGCGACCTTGCCCGTCTCCAGCGACAGGCTGCGCCCGCCGGGGGCGCCCTCTTCTTTGATTGTCAACATCCTCTCCTGCGGAAAGCTGTGGAAAATGGGGTGCTTGAAACACCAATAGCCCGGATGGGACACTCCCTTCCGAGCTTCTCGCGTCCGAGTTTCGTGCTCCCGGTTACTAGATCTTGCTCCGGATGCCGAGGCGGCTCACCAGCGCGCGATACCGCTCGATGTCCTTACCGCTCAGGTAGTTCAACAGACGCCGCCTGCGGCCGACCATCATCATGAGGCCGCGGCGCGAATGGTGATCCTGCTTGTGGACCTTCAGGTGTTCGTTTAGCTGGTTGATCTGCGCGGTGAGTAGCGCGACCTGCACCTCGGGCGACCCGGTGTCCGTCTCGTGCGTTTTGTTGTCCTCGATGATCGAGGTTCTCTGCTCGCGAACCAGCGGCACTCTCCGGGTTCCCCTTTCCTTCTCTCTGAGTCGCCGGCAGTATAGCCCACAATGCAGGATGCCGGTCAAGTGCAGGGGCGCCGGTGCGCGGTCACCTTCCGAGCAGGTTGCCTCCGCCCATGTCGTCGCGGATCTCGAAGTCCTTGCGCAGCCGGTGCTTGTCGCACACCGCCGCGAGGGCATCGTCCGCGGCGACGCACGCATCGCCGACTTCCTTCGAGGCCGATCCGAGACCGGAGCCCTGCATTTGCGTGAGCGTATCAATGGCCTTGCTCGGGTCGCCGCCCATAGCCTCGGAGAAGCTGTTGCCCACGCGCGTCATGCTGGTGCTCGTAGCCCCCAGAAGGGCGTAGTAGCGGTCGCGGAGGTCGCCGCACGACGGCGGGACCGGCTTCGGATAGCCCAGAAACTGGGCGGCCAACTGCTGCCATTGCCCCGTCCACTGCGAGAGCGACTGCTGGAACTTCTGATACACCTCCCGGTACTTCTGCTCCGGCTCGTTTGTAGACCAGTCCGCCATAGCGCCCGTGTAGGTCAGAGATCCGCTCTGCTTCAGCAACTCACCGAGCTGCGACTTGGCCAGCAAGACCCTCTGCCGCTCGACGTCCTTCAGGAACTTCAGATAGTCAATCACATCCTGCGGCGCGGGCTCCTTCTCCGAAGTCGTGCCCCGCGCCCCCGTGAGCGGTCCAGTTGGCGCGACACGCCCGGCGCCCTCCGTCAGTGGGCCGATGGGCGCTTGATGTCCGACGGCCTGGACGACCTTGCCTGAAGGCCGGAACGCGCGCCAGCCGAAGTAGCCGGCTGCCGCGATGGCCAGGAGGGCGGCCACGCCAAGGGCCACCCTACCCTTGCTCATGGCGCCCGGCGCCGCAGCGCGAAGCGGCGGGATGGGGCCGGCGCGCACCCCGCACTTGGGGCAGAACCCGGCGTCGCCGGGAAGCTCGGATCCGCATGATTGGCACGTCATGGCCGCCTCCTGCACAACGGACAGACAAGGTCGTTATACACTCTGTCATACCTGTCGTCAACCGCCTACGTTACCTGCTCCTCACGCCCCATCCCTCGTCGCATCGTGCCCCTCACCCTAGCCCTCTCCCCGCGAGCGGGGAGAGGGGACGGAGGCCAGCGCCCTTTCGTACTCCGACTCGTGCTCCCACCCGTACTCACACTCCTGCTCATACTCCTGCTCGCACTCCTACTCGTACTCGGTCGTTCGCCGTTCGCCCCAAAGGCCGAGTACGAGTTCCGCTGCGCTGAGTACGAGTAAGAGCTCGGCCCGCTACCTCGGGTACGCCATCACCTCGATCAGATGCCGGCCGGTGTTGGCGCTGTTGCCGGTCTGGGTGACACGGATGTATCGTGCGGGCTGCGGCTTGAACCGGCAGGCGTAGCCCGCCCGGGTGGATAGGGCCGTGTTCGCGCGCCTGTCGGCGGCGACTTCCCACTTCATGCCATCCAGCGAGGTCTCGACCACAAAGCCGTAGGAGCGACTGTCGCCGTAGTAGCAGACGACCACGACGCGGCCTACGGTCGTCGGCTTGCCGAGGTCGACCCGCCACCAGGGCTCCGAGTCGTTCAGGGCCTTCACGTCCGTGGCCCAGTACCGGTCCGGATCGCCCGCGACGCCGTCGTTGGCGCGCTCGGCCGGACAGCCGGGCAGGGCCGTGGAGCAGATCGCGGGCTTGCCGGTCGTCAGGCTTAGGGCGTCCGGCCTCGGCACCAGGGCGGGCGGATTCGTCTTCCGGTAGGCGGCGGCTACAGCCGGGAAGTCCCACCGCTTCGTCTGGGGCGAGCGCGTCGCCACCTCGACGTCGGCCGGCGCGTTCAGCAGGCGACGGTTGGCGGGCAGATGGAGCACGATGCGCGCGGGCGCCCGGCGCGTGGGCGGGTCGAGTGTGACCTCGATACCACCCTTCCGGCCCCGGATCCTCAGCGCCATCGTCCCGAACCAGGTGGGCAGGCGCTCGATCACGATCTCCTTGCCGTCGCCGAGCCACCAATCGGGCACGGCCTTCAGCAGGTGCAGCTCCTCGCCCTCCTCATGCACGAGCGTGTGCCGAAGCATGATGGCGTAGTTGCAGGCGCCCGTGACGTGGGGGATCGTGTCGCCCCAGGCCTCGCGGCGCTCCGGGTAGATCCCCTCGGGGAACGCATGGGCGGCGGTGGAGTGCAGGAGGTACCAGTGGAAGTCTCTGACGACCTCCTCGTGCCTCCCTCGGATCAGGTCGGCCATCGTGGTGTAGGCGCCCATGTAGGGATGGATGGCGGTCGCGTGCCCGCGCCACTGGATGGTCCCCTCGACGAAGCCGCCAAGGTAGTCCTCGCGGACGTGCTTGACGAGCGCTGCCACGCGCGGGTCGGCCTGCTCGAAGATCGGCGTCGGCCAGAGGGTCTCCGTGTTGCCCCAGTGCGTGCCGTCGCCCTCCCAGCTCGGCGGGAAGTGGGCCGGCCCCATGCGCTTCCAGGCGGCGTCGATGCCCTTCCGGTATAGCTCGGCCTCGCGCAGCAGCTCGTCGGCCTCGGCCTGCTTGCCGAGGATCCGCGCCGCGTCGGCCGTGAGGAGGATGCCGCGCAGGTTCCAGAAGTCGTAGCCGACGATGTGGTGCTTACCCGCCCAGAGGTACTCGCCGTCGGCCACCGCGTTGGGAAGCAGGCCCGCGAACGGCGAGCCGGCAGGGGACTGGCGGCGTGCCTGTGCCGTCCAATCGGCCGCGCGGCGCATCTTCGAGTAGACCCCCGCCAGCCAGTCGCGGTCGCCCGTCATCTTGTAGTACTGCCAGAGCACCCATACCGCCTGGCCGTTGGCGTCGAACTGCCCCGTCTGCGACTCGAACCGGCCGTCGGCGAGCTGGCGCGGCAGGTAGAGAGCGACCGCCTTGGCCGCCGCGTCGCGGAGCCCGGCCTCCTCCAGCTCCATCACCTGATAGGCGCCGTCGCGGATGTAGAACTCGTCGTAGAAGCCCTCGCCGCCGTGCACCTCGCCGCCGTCGTTGGCGATGAGCTGGCACACGTGCGCCGCCAGGAGGGTCTCGGTCGCCTTGCGGCACGGCACGGCAATGTGCGCGATCCTCGACGCGATGCCCTGCCAGTACTCGACGGTGCGCCGCAGCCAGACCTCGGGGTCCGCATCGGCAATCGCGGAGTTCTCCGCCACGGGAGAGAACGCCGCGCGCACGGTTGCGGTCCTGCTCGCGCCGGGGGCGAGCGACCATTCGAAGGCCTGCGCTGCATCCTTGCGCGCGCTTGCGGTGGCCACCTTCGCGGCGGCTTCCGAGCGGCCGGTGTTGGTCGCCTTCACCTCGATCCAGTTCAGGTAGTTCTCACCCTCGGTGGGCCAGTCGAACGCGGCCCGCCAGTCCCTGACCGTCGGCAGCGGCGTCGCCCAGAGCTTCACGTCGTAGCGCACCGGGCCATCCTTCGCGGCGATGAGCAGGATCGGGAGCCAGCCGTCCTGAGCCGTCTTGCCGTGCTGCCTGCCGAGCGGCTGCAGGGCGCGTCCGACGTGGATCTGCACCGTCGCGTCGGCGAGCTGGAGCCGGTTGTCGGGCGTCACGCGCGTGCCCCGCGCATAGTCCTTCAGGCCGATGACATTCCAGTTGTTGCGGAAGTAGTCGAACGGCTCTTGGGCGAATGCTGGTGCGCCGATGAGCAGGGCCGCGAGCGACAGGGCGAACGCGTGTGTCATGGGGTGGATCCTTGTTCGATCGTCGGGTTGGGCCCGCCGCGACGCAGGCCCCGTATGAGTGTGGCGCATTCGGGGGCGAAGCCATACCGGGATGGTCGCCGTCCGCGCCGACCGATGTCGTTGCCGTTACGGTCGCAGGCCGTGTAGCCGCGGCTTTTCGCCGCGCCGGGACGTTTGGCGTCACGCACCACGTCTGCGCCGCGAGAAGCGTCGGCTACACGCTGCGCGTTCCATCGGCGAGGGGTGCCGTTGCGGCGCGACGCAGCGCCCCCCGGTGGTCGAGTAGCGAAGCCCCGACGGTGGTCGAGTAGCGCCCCCGGTGGTCGAGTAGCGAAGCGTATCGAGACCACCCCGCAACGTGCCCGACCTCCCCACGTGGTCTCGATCAGGCGAGCGCGACAGACGACATCCAGGTCACGCAACGCGCCTCGCCGCGCTCGCCCACTCGACCACCGGGACGGCCGTGCTCGCCCACTCGATCACCGGGACGTCCGCGCTCGCATGCTAGACCACCGGCCGGGCGTTTCGTCGCCGAAGGATGTCGTTGCCGTAGCGGTCGCCTCCCGGCCCGGCCTCGCCCCATGTGGTATAGTCACTCCAAGCAAGGCCACGGTTGAGGGAGAGTGAGCGCCGCTCAGTCTCCTGTTGTTGGTCGCACCGTGGCGGCAACCGCTTCTATGCGACGTAGCGCCGCGCCGGGGCATTAAGGGTTCGCGGGCGCCGGGTACGCAGGGAGAACACCAATGGCATGAGGTGAGCTGAGCTATGGTAGGTACACGTGTGTCCGATCTCGCCAAAGAGCTCGGAATGACCAGTACCGAGATGATGGACGCGCTTACGGACCTGGGGATCGCCGTGCCGGGGCCTGCTGCGTTCGTGGATGGCGAGACGGCCCAGGCCCTTCGAGAAATGTTCGGCAACGCACAGCCCGGCGCTTCTCGAACGGTCGAGGTCCCCGCCAATGCGACCGTGAAGGACCTTGCGGACGCCATCGGCGTGGGC
>Ga0172374_1002122_pt1 | contig 12788 bp, 11 predicted proteins | sample LakKiv3m_FD_114536 | JGI IMG/M metagenome (GOLD analysis project Ga0172374, IMG submission 114536) | Freshwater microbial communities from Kabuno Bay, South-Kivu, Congo - kab_092012_10.3m | ecosystem: Environmental > Aquatic > Freshwater > Lake | place: Democratic Republic of the Congo... | reverse complement strand
CGCGCCCGAGGGGGATCGCGCCGCGGCCCGGACCACCCTCACCTTCACCGTCGACGACTGCGAGGGCTGCGAGGTCCGGCTCGTCAACGCCCGCAGCACCCTCGACGCCGACGTCGTGCACGTCTGGCAGTCGCGGACCAAGGAGGTGCGCGACGGCCGGGTCACATTCCGCCTCGCGACGAGGCGTACGTGGGGCCTGTCCGCGACCGTCCGCGCACCGTGGGAGGGCCACACCGGGTACGTCACGACCGTCGCGTGGCGCTACAACGGCGAGGGCGTCGGCGACACCGTCACCCTCGAGGAGGCCGTGACGAAGAAGAAGGCGTCCGCCTGCTGGGAGGGTGTACGCAGCCGCGCGACCACGGTTCCCCTCGTGGTCGAGAAGGTCCGCGTGCGCGGCGTCAGGGGGAAGGTCGACGGCAGCATCGCGTTCGTCCCGACGACCCAGGGCTGGCTCGCGCCGATGCGCGAGGTCTGGGGCGGCGTCCTCGGCTCGCAGGACGTGAACGTCTGCCGCTAGATCCGGGTGCCGACGCCGGGACCGACGTCGGCGCCGGTCAGGTAGAAGACGGTCAGCACGGCCACCCAGGAGAGCCAGAACGGCACCACGAACGGGAGCATCCGGGAGATCACCGTGCCGAGGCCGGCCTCCGGCTCGTAGCGCTTGAGCATCACGAGGAAGATCCAGATGTAGGGGTTCATCGGGGTGATGACCTGCGTGGCGGAGTCACCGACCCGGAACGCCGCCTGCACGAAGCCCGGCTCGTAGCCCAGCAGCGCGAACAACGGCACGAACACGGCGCCCATCAGGGTCCACATCGACGACCCGCTGACGATGAACAGGTTCAGCACCGACGCCAGCAGCACGAAGCCGATGATGGCGGGATAGCCGGTCAGCCCGATCGACTCGAGGCCGTCGGCGCCGGCGACCGCGAGCGCCGAGCCGACGTTGGTCCAGTTGAAGAGCGCGATGAACTGGCCGAGCATGAAGGCCAGCACGATGAAGGCGGCCATGTCCTTGATGCCCAGGCCCATCACCTGGGGCACGTCGGCCGCCCGGCGCAGCGACCCGCTGACGAAGCCGTACGCCAGCGCAGGGCCGAGGAACAGCACGAAGACGATGAACACCGTCGAGTCGAGCAGCGGGGACTCGGGCAGGAACGCCCCGTCCTCGTTGCGCCACGGTGACCCTCCGGGCAGCACCGCGGCGACGATCACCACGGCGAGCGCGAGGAACACCAGCCCCGCGACCCGCAGCCCCCGGCGCTCCGCGGGCTCGAGGTCCGGGGAGAGCTCGGTGGGGGTCGCGCGCAGCGCGGGAGCGACGTCGTCGTCACCCGCGGTGCCGCCCTCGAGCGTGGCGTCGGCGTCCTCCTGCTCGACCATGTCGACCGGAGCACCCTCGCGGACCAGCCGCGGCTCCACGAGCCGGTCGATCACCAGACCGGCCACCAGTGCCAGCACGAAGGCGGAGGCGATGTTGAACCACAGGTTCGAGACAGGCGTCACGGCCGCGCCGGCCTCGGGCAGCCCGCCCGTCACCGAGGTGGTGATCCCGGCGAACAGCGCGTCGAGGCTGGTGACGAGCATCGAGGTCGAGTAGCCCGCGCCGACCGCGGCGAACCCGCCGACCAGGCCGGCGAGCGGGTGCCGGCCGGCGGCCTTGAACACCATCGCCGCCAGCGGCGGGACCACGATGAAGGCGGCGTCGGCCATCACCGAGGCGTTCACGCCGACGAACCCCACGGCGTACGGCAGCAGCCAGCGCGGCGCCGAGCCGAGGCTGGCGCGGATGGCCGCGGAGAGCAGTCCCGTGCGCTCGGCGACCGTGACGGCGAGCAGGATCGTCACGACGGTGACCAGTGGCGGGAAGCCGATGAAGTTGGCGCCGAGGTTGACCGTCAGCCAGGCCAGTCCCTCACCGGTGAAGAGCCCGCGCACGACGGTCTCCTCCTCGGCGCCCGGGATCGTCACCGAGGTGCCGGCGAGCTCGAGGGCGGTGGAGATGACGCCGACGAGCAGGAACAGGCCGAGGAACAGCAGGAACGGGTCGGGCAGGCGGTTGCCGACGCGCTCGACGGCGGCGAGCGCCCGGTCGGTGCGGGTGGTCGGGGTGTCGGTGGTCGTCATCGCTCAGGCCTCCCCGAAGTAGGTCGGGACGTCGACGGCGCCGCCCGCGGCCTCGAAGTCGTCGGCGGCGGCTCTGCGGAGCTCGGGGTCGCTGAGCCAGTCGGCCGACACGGCGGCGAGCGCCCACGCGGCGTCGAGGACGACCCGGTCGGCCTCCTCGCTGACCGCTGCCTCGGCGAACTCGCGCGTGTGCAGGGACAGGTCGGCGTCGGTGATCCGCACCATCGCGTGCACGCCCGGCACGCGGTAGGAGACGTTGCCGAAGTCGGTCGACCCGGCGAACATCCGCGGCACCACGTCGGGCGGCAGGACCGTACGTCCGCGCTCGCCGTAGCGGGTCGTCCAGGCGGCGGCGAGCGGGCCGTTGCCGCGCACGGGGAGGTAGGCGGGCGCCTCGTCCCACGCCAGCTCGACGCCGCACCCGGTCATCAGGGCGGCGCCGCGGGCGATGTCGCCGAGCCGGTCGCTGAGGACGGCGAGACCCTCGGGGTGCTCGCTGCGCAGGTAGAACAGCATCTCCGCGTGCTCGGGGATGACGTTGGGGCGCTCGCCGCCGGCGGTGACGACCCCGTGCACGCGGTCGGTCGGCGGCATCTGCTGCCGGTGCAGGCCGACGCCGGTGTACATCAGGTTGACCGCGTCGAGGGCGTTGCGACCCATGAACGGCTGGGCGGAGGCGTGGGACGTCACCCCGGTGAAGGTGGCGCGGAGCTGGCGGCGCCCGAGGAACAGCGGCTCGGCGATGTCGTAGGTGAAGGGGTGCACCATGAGCGCGGCGTCCACGCCGTCGAACGCGCCGTGGCCGGCCATGATCTCCTTGCCGCCGCCGCCCTCCTCGGCGGGCGTGCCCAGCCAGACGACCCGGCCGGGGAGCCGGTCCCCGACCGCGGCCAGGGCGAGGAACGCGCCGAGCCCGGCCGTGGCGATCACGTTGTGCCCGCAGCCGTGGCCGATGCCCGGCAGGGCGTCGTACTCCGAGAGCACCGCGATGGTGGGGCCGGCGGGGTCGCCGACCTCCGCGCGGAGACCCGTGGGCAGGCCGTGCGCCTCGCGCACCACGGCGATCCCGCGGGCCTCGACGAGGTCGGCGAGGGCCGCCGCCGAACGGTGCTCCTCGAAGGAGACCTCCGGGTGGGCGGAGAGGTCGTGGCTCGCGGCGAGGAGGGTCGGGCCGAGGTCGTCGACGGCGTCGCGCAGGGCGGCGAGGACGTCCTCGCCGGCCCCGGTCGTGGTGGCCTCCGGCGCGCGGGCCGTACGGGCGCGCCGTGCGGTCTCCTCGGCCAGGTGGGCGAGGAGGAACCCGTCCGGTGGCGTCGGTGCGGTGGTGTCCGATGGCAGGTCGTGGGTGTGGCTCAAGGTGCAGCATCCTTCCCGTGTGAGCGGGCCCGAGTGGACGGCTGGTCGTTCGACGCTAGCAGCCCCCTAGGCTGGTGCCATGGGCAAGCAAGAGGACTTCGTACTCCGCGCGCTCGAGGAGCGCGACGTCCGGTTCGTGCGGCTGTGGTTCACCGACGTGCTGGGGTTCCTCAAGAGCGTGAGCGTGGCTCCCGCCGAGCTCGAGAACGCCTTCGAGGAGGGCATCGGCTTCGACGGGTCGGCCATCGAGGGCTTCGCCCGCGTCTACGAGTCCGACATGCTGGCCCACCCCGACGCCTCGACGTTCCAGATCCTGCCGTGGCGCACCGGTGATGACGGCGGCCCTGCGACGGCGCGGATGTTCTGCGACATCGTGATGCCCGATGGCAGCCCGTCGTACGCCGACCCGCGCCACGTCCTCAAGCGCACGCTCAGCAAGGCCGCCGACCGCGGGTTCACCTTCTACACGCACCCCGAGATCGAGTTCTACCTGTTCAAGGACATGCCCGGGAAGGGTGACGAGCCGCAGCCGGTCGACCGCAGCGGCTTCTTCGACCACACCGCGCAGTCGCGCGGCGCCGACTTCCGCCGCGAGGCGATCACGATGCTCGAGGCGATGGGGATCTCGGTGGAGTTCAGCCACCACGAGGGCGGCCCAGGCCAGCAGGAGATCGACCTGCGCTACGCCGACGCGCTCACCACCGCCGACAACATCATGACCTTCCGCACCGTCATCCGTGAGGTGGCGCTCGGCCAGGGCATCTGGGCCTCGTTCATGCCCAAGCCGTTCACCACCCACCCGGGCTCGGGCATGCACACGCACGTGTCGCTGTTCGAGGGCGACCGCAACGCCTTCTTCGAGGCGGGCGCCGAGTACCAGCTGTCGAAGACCGGGCGGCAGTTCATCGCCGGCATCCTGCGCCACGCCAGCGAGATCAGCGTCGTGACCAACCAGTGGGTCAACTCCTACAAGCGCCTGCTCGGCGGCGGCGAGGCCCCGTCGGGCGTCTGCTGGGGCCACAACAACCGCTCCGCGATGGTCCGCGTCCCGATGTACAAGCCCAACAAGGGTCAGTCGACGCGCGTCGAGCTCCGCACCATCGACGCCGCCTGCAACCCCTACCTCGCGTTCGCCGTGGTCCTCGGCGCCGGAATGAAGGGCATCGAGGAGGGCTACGAGCTCCCGCGCGAGGCCGAGGACGACGTCTGGTCCCTGACCGAGCGCGAGCGTCGGGCGCTCGGCATCACGCCGCTGCCGAGGAGCCTCTGGGACGCGATCGGCGTCGCCGAGGACTCCGAGCTGCTGGCGGAGACGCTCGGCGAGCACGTCTTCGACTTCTTCCTCCGCAACAAGCGCGCCGAGTGGGAGGAGTACCGCACCCAGGTCTCCGCGTTCGAGCGCGACCGGATGCTCCCCGTCCTCTGAGATGGCGGGCCCGCGGATCCTCGTCGTCGAGCACCAGGAGTCCTGCCCGGCCCACCTCGTGGGGGACTGGCTGGAGGACGCCGGCTGCGCGCTCGAGGTCTGGCGACCGGGTGACGGCCCCGACCTGCCGCCGATGACGGCGTACGACGGTGCGCTGGTGCTGGGCGGCGACATGGGCGCCCACGACGACGACATCGTCCCCTGGCTGACGCCCCTCAAGGACCGCTTGCGGGACGCGGTCCGCGCGGGGACGCCGGTGCTGGGGATCTGCCTCGGCCACCAGCTCCTGGCCGCCGCGCTGGGCGGGCGGGTCGCCCGCAACCCGCGCGGCCAGACGGTCGGGCTGCAGCCGCTGGGCTGGAGCGAGGCCGCGCGCGCGGACGAGTGGGTCGGCGGCCTGACCGGGGCCGAGGTCGCGGTGCACTGGAACAACGACGTCGTGGTCGACCTGCCCGACGGTGCGGTCGTCCTCGCCCGCAGCCCCGGTGGTGAGGTCCAGGTCGCCCGCTTCGCCGACCGGGCGTGGGGCATCCAGGCACATCCCGAGGTGGACGTCGCGATCCTCCGGCGCTGGGCCGACTCCGACCGCGACGACCACGTCTCGATGGGCATCGACCAGGAGCGCGTGCTCGCTGACATCGCCGACGCGGCACCCGCGCTCGAGGCCCACTGGCGACCGCTGACCGAGCGCTTCGCCGCGATCTCACGGGAGGCGGCGCGATGACCTCGTCCGGAACGTACGTGCGCAAGGGCTTCGTCGACGGCGCGGCCGCGGCGCGGGGCATCGAGCGCCTCGGCGACGCCGGTCGCCCGCTCACCGACAAGCTCGCCGCGACCGCCGACCCCGACGCCGCGCTCGAGGGGCTGCTGCGCCTCGCCGAGTCGCTCGACGAGCGCGGCGAGGGCGCGGGTGCGCAGATGCTGACGGAGGTCGCCGACGACGAGGGCACGGCGATGCGGCTGTGCAGCGTGCTCGGCGCCAGCGCGGCCCTCACCCACCACCTGGTCCGCCACCCCGAGCACTGGCGCGAGCTGACCGACCCGACCCTGGGCACCACCCGCGCCGCGGCGTACGCCGTGCGCGAGGCGATGCTCACCGCGGTCGGCGCCGACCCCCACGCCGCCGAGCCGGTCGCGGTGCTGCCGGACGCGGAGGCGGTCGACGCGCTGCGGGTGGAGTACCGCCGGATCCTGCTGCGCCTCGCCTCCCGCGACCTCGCCCACCACGTCGGCATCGACGACGCCGCTGCCGAGATCTCCGACCTCGCGGCCGCGACGCTCGACGCCGCCCTGGCGATCGCCCGGGTGCGGGTCGGCGAGACCGCGCACGCCGCGCGGCTCGCGGTCATCGCGATGGGCAAGTGCGGCGGCCACGAGCTCAACTACATCTCCGACGTCGACGTGGTGTTCGTCTACGAGCCCGCCCCCTCGGAGTCCGGTGAGGTCGACGACGGGACTGCGCTGCGCGCCGCGACGCAGCTCGCCTCGCAGCTGATGCGGATCTGCTCCGACCACACCCGCGAGGGCACGATCTGGCCGGTCGACGCCAACCTGCGCCCCGAGGGCAGCCAGGGACCGCTCGTGCGGACGCTCGCCAGCCACCAGGGCTACTACGAGAAGTGGGCCAAGACCTGGGAGTTCCAGGCACTGCTCAAGGCCCGGCCCGTCGCCGGGGACCCCGACCTCGGCCGGCGCTACTGCGAGATGGTCGCCCCGATGGTGTGGAGCGCGGCCGAGCGCGACGGCTTCGTCGCCGACGTCCAGGCCATGCGGCGCCGGGTGGTCGACCACATCCCCGCCCACGAGGCCGAGCGCCAGCTCAAGCTCGGGTCGGGCGGCCTGCGCGACGTCGAGTTCGCCGTGCAGCTCCTCCAGCTGGTCCACGGCCGCGCCGACCCCTCCCTGCGCGAGGGCGCGACGCTGAGCGCGCTGGCCGCGCTCACGCAGGGCGGCTACGTCGGGCGCGAGGACGGGGAGAAGCTCCACGAGGCGTACGCCTTCCTGCGCACCCTCGAGCACCGCATCCAGCTGCACCAGCTGCGGCGCACGCACGTCGTGCCCGAGGACGAGGCCTCGCTGCGCCGCCTCGGCCGGTCGCTGGGCCTGCTGTCCGAGCCGGCGGCGCAGCTCGACAAGCAGTGGCGCTACCACCGCCGAGAGGTGCGCCGGCTCCACGAGAAGCTGTTCTACCGGCCGCTGCTCGGCGCGGTCGCCAAGCTCCCCGGCACCGAGGCCAGGCTGTCGCTGGAGGCTGCCGGCGAGCGGTTGGCGGCACTCGGGTACGCCGACCCGCGCGCGGCGCTGCGCCACCTCGAGGCGCTGACGAGCGGGGTGTCGCGCACGTCCGACATCCAGCGCACGCTGCTGCCGGTGCTGCTGGAGTGGTTCGCGGACTCGCCCGACCCCGATGCCGGCCTGTTCGGCTTCCGCCGGATCAGCGAGAGCCTGGGCCGCACGCCGTGGTACCTCACGATGCTGCGCGACGAGGGGCAGGTGGCCCAGCGGCTCGCGCAGGTCCTCGGCACGTCGCGCTACGCCACCGACCTGCTCGAGCGTGAGCCCCAGGGCGTGAAGATGCTGGGGGAGTCGCTCGTCCCGCTGAGCGCGGAGGCCGTGCTCGCCGAGATGCAGGCCCTGGTCGAGCGCGCCGAGACGCCGGAGGGCGCGGTGGTCGCGGTGCGGGCCGTACGCCGTCGCGAGCTGCTCCGCATCGCGTGCGGGGAGCTGGTGGCCGGCACCGATGTCGCGCTCGTCGGGCAGGGGCTGAGCCGGCTCACCGACGCGACGCTGGAGGCGACGCTCTACATCGCCACCGAGTCCGTACGCCGCCAGCGTGGCCTGGACGCCGCGCCGGCGCGGATCGCGGTGATCGCGATGGGCCGCTACGGCGGCTTCGAGCTGTCCTACGGCAGCGACGCCGACGTGATGTTCGTCCACGAGGCGGTCGAGGGTGCCGAGGCCCAGGCGGCGTCGTCCTTCGCGACCGCCGTCGTCTCGGAGCTGCGACGACTCCTGTCGCTGCCGGCCAGCGACCCACCGCTGGAGGTCGATCCCGACCTGCGACCGGAGGGCAAGAACGGGCCGATGGTGCGCACGGTGGAGTCGTACGCCGCCTACTACGCGAAGTGGTCGAGCGTGTGGGAGTTCCAGGCCCTGCTGCGCGCGGACGCGGTCGCCGGCGACGAGGCCCTGCGGGCGCGCTTCACCGAGCTGATCGACCCGCTGCGGTTCCCGGCGGACGGGCTCCCCGAGGCCGACGTGGTCGAGGTGCGGCGCATCAAGGCGCGCGTGGACGAGGAGCGGCTCCCGCGGGGCGCCGACCGGCACACGCACCTCAAGCTCGGGCGCGGTGGACTGGCCGACGTCGAGTGGACGGTGCAGCTGCTCCAGATGCGCCACGCCGGACGGATCGAGGCGCTCCGGACTCCGCAGACGTTGCCGGCGCTCGAGGCGGCCGCGTCCGCCGGCCTGATCACCACCGAGGACGCCGAGACCCTGGCCGAGGCGTGGCGCCTGGTGAGCCGGGTGCGCAACGCGGTGACGTTGGTGCGGGGCAAGCCGTACGACCAGCTGCCCCGCGACGCGCAGGAGCGTGCCGCGGTGGCCGGGGTGCTGGGCTATCCGCAGGGATCGTCCGACCAGCTGGTCAACGACTACCTGCGGACCACGCGTCGAGCACATGCCGTGGTGGAGCGGGTGTTCTGGGAGTGAAGCGGATGGCTTCATCGCGAGTTGCATGAAGCCAAGATCTTCACAATGGACAAATGAAGCAATGACCTTCACCATGGAGGTATGACAGTCGTCGCCACCGTCATCGGAGACCTCGTCGGATCCCGGTCCGTCCGGGACCGCTCCGATCTGCACCAGCGGCTGGGGAAGGCGCTCGCGGAGGTCAACGACGAGCTCGGACCGGTGCGCGGACTCTGGATCACTGCCGGCGACGAGTACCAGGGCACCTTCGCCACCGTCGGCGAGGCCGTGCGCGCGACCCTGCTGGTCCGGGTGCGGCTGTGGCCCACCCACGACGTACGCCACGGCATCGGCTGGGGCGAGACGACGGTGCTCGACGGGGCCGGCATCGAGGACGGACCCGGCTGGTGGGCCGCCCGCGCGGCGATCGAGGCGGCCGAGCGGGCGGCGGAGACGCCGGCGCAGCGGTGGCTGCGCACCGCGTACGTCGTCGCCGACGGTGCCGAGGGCGGTGCGGACCCCGCGCTGGTGAACGCCGCCCTGGTCCTGCGCGACGAGCGGGTCAGCGGCCTGTCGGAGCGCTCGGTGTCGGTGCTGCGTGGTCTGCTGTCCCACGAGACCCAGCGCGACCTCGCGGAGGCGCTGGGCATCAGCGCGTCCGCGGTGTCCCAGCGGGTGCGTGCCGACGGGCTGGCGGCGATCGTCGCCGCCCACGACCTGCTCGCCTCGGAAGGAGACCGATGAGCTGGCTCGGGGTGCTGCTGATCGGGTTCGCCGTCACCGATCTCACCCACTCGGTGCGTCGCACCCGCTACCTCCCCGAGTGCGTCGGGGCGCTCGTCGCGCTGCTGGTCGGCGTGGTCGCCGGGCTCACCTCGGGCCGTGACGTGGTCGCCCTGGTGGTGATCGCGGTCGTGGTCCTCCTGTGGGGCCTGACGGTGACGTGGGGGTTCGGCCGCCCGGGGCCCAGGCCGGCGCGCGTGCCCCTCGGGCTCTTCGTCGTCGCGCTCCTGGCCGCGGTGGCGTGCTCGGGGCTCGCGCCCGAGGCGTCCGGGCAGCTCGACCGCTGGCTCGACTCGGTGACCCTGCCAGCGCTCGAGGGGATCGAGGCCGACCGCTTCCTGCTGCTGCTCGGCGCCTTCGCGATCCAGCTGTCCACGGGCAACGTGCTCGTCCGGCTGGTGCTCAAGTCCACCGGGACGATCAACCCGCGCGCCGACGGCCAGATGCCGCCCACCCAGCTCAAGGGAGGGCGGCTGCTCGGCCCGCTCGAGCGGGTCTTCATCCTCGCCCTCGCGCTCGGGGGTCAGGTCACCGCGGCCAGCGTCGTCGTCGCCGCCAAGGGACTGCTGCGGTTCCCCGAGCTCTCCTCGCGCGACGAGCAGCAGACGGTGCACGAGATGACCGAGTACTTCCTGCTCGGGTCGTTCGCCTCGTGGCTCGTGGCGCTGGGGGCGTTCGTCCTCGCGTCGTGAGGGGAGCGGTCAGCCTTTCACTCTGGCAGTCGCCCGGAGGGCGTCGGCGATCGCGGGCAGCACGACCCCGTACGCCCGTCCGCTGAGGTGCAGACCGTCGGCGGCGAAGGCGTCAGCCCCGAGCGGGCCGATGATCCGCTCGGTGCGGACGATGCGTGCGTCCGCGTCCTCGCAGGCGGAGATCGCAGCGTCGCGGTAGTCGTCGAGGACGGCGTTCGTCCGGTCCGTCGAGCCCTGCAGCCGCGACTCGTGGACGCCCGGCGGAGTGAGGTAGACCCACCGCTGGGCCGGCACGGTCCGCAGGCAGTCCGAGATCGCCGTCGCGAACGCAGCAAGCGGGACGCGCTTCCACGGTGCTGCGTCGTTGGTGCCGACCGACACGACGACCAGGTCGTCTGCCTGGACGCCCGCGCTCCTGGCCTGCGCGAGGAGATCCAGCGAGGACGCGCCGCCCTCCGCAGCATTGCGCACGTCGGGGCCCAGCGCCGGGAGGTCCCGCCTCACACGTGCGAGGTGGCTGTCCCCGAGGCACACGACGCGCATGGCGCCACGGTAGCGGGGTGGCGGCCGGACGCTGGTCGTGCGTCGGAGATGCGCCATCGCCGTACACGTGTCCGAGATCTTGCCCTCGAAGCGGTGGACGGAGGGCGACAGGTCGGACACGTGTGCCCGAACGGGCAGCTTGCGAACCTCCGCTCACTGCCGCAATGCGCGCGCATCTGCCGGGGGGTCGCCGACCCGTCTATGAGCGTGGCACGAGCGATCGACGACGCGACTGGTCGCATCCTCGACGGAGAAGGGTGTGGCGCTGTTCGTCTTCGACGGCTATTTCGGCAGCTACTCGCGGATGGAGTTGCTGGACCAACACGACGAGCCGACGAGGACCGGCCCGCTGAGCCATCCCCCCTGACAAGCGCCGGCTCCGTCGCTCGGACGTGCCGCCACCCGCGCAGCCGCACTTGCCGATGGGCGGCCCCCGCCACTTGCTGATCAGGGGTCGAGGAGTCTCGGCCCATCAGTGCCATTGGCGGGCAGGCGTGAGATGCAGCCCTTGTGGCTGCTCCTGAGCCGTACGCGCCCGTGTGTCGAGTGCAGCCGGTCCCCTAGGACGTCGTTCGCTCACATACAGTCTCACCGTGATCGTGCGGGGGACCACTCGAGCAGCTCGTCACCTACTCGCGTTGCTGACCATCTTGGCCCTCGTTGCTTGCAGCAACGAAACCAACGTGGCAGACGATGGAGGGCAGAGCGGCGAGTCAGACGTGAGCACTGAGCTCCTCGACGGCGTGGTCGAGACGGACTACGGCCAGTTCGACCTCTACTGGTCGCCGGACTACATCGGCTATGACGGGTCCGACGACCGATATTTCGCCGGCCAGGTCAATGGACTTGTCGGCGCCGGCGATCCCGGCGGCGTCTACGTCACCTTGGCCCGTCGTAGCGGCGGCTCGTCGGTGCGCATCGTCCTTCATGACATCGAGCCACCGCTAACCGAGGAATGGGAAGACGTCGTCGAGGTGTCCACCCTCGTGGCCGAAGATGCACAACCTGGTTGGGGTACCTGGGCCCAAGAGAGCGGTGGTCGGCTGGCGATCCCGCCGGGCGACTACCGGCTCCGAGTGAGCGCACGCGGCCGGGACGCCGGGCGAGGAGACGGCGAGTTCGCCGACGATGTGGTCGACTTCTATCTGTTGGAGCTATGGCCAGCACCAGCCACGGAGGACTTGATCGTCCGTAGCGGCAGCAAGGACGCGCGGTACTGGCATCGCCAGCGCGGCGGAGCGTAATGCGGCTGACTCCCTGCGCACAGGTGTGTTCCCTCTCGTCCCCGATGACCCGGTCCTGCCGTCAATGGAACAAGCAGCCCTGACAGTGTCCTCACAGCCGCGAACACGAGTGTCGTTCGCCGCTCACCTATTCGCTGAGGTAGGCGGGCTCGGGTGAGTTCCGCAACGGCGACGGACCCCGAGGGTGTGGACCTCCGCAAACGTGCAGCGCGCTGGGCTCGGTCGCGAGGGCGAGGAGGCCGGTCGCGTCGAGGGCGGCGAGTTCGGTGGTCACCAAAATCATGTCTGGGCCGAGCCACCGACACTCCGACCTGCACGGACGAGGCTGTCGAGAAGCACTGTCGAACGGGATGGCGAGGCTCGGGCACGAGGGGGCGGGCGCTCGGGCCGCACCGCTCGACTGCGGGACGACGACCCGTGCAATCGTGCCCTGCGTGCGCCACACTCCTGTCATGTACGCACACGGGGGCACCAGCAGGGCGGTATCCAGCCGCCGCCGGAGATGGATCGTCTTCGCGGCGGTGGGAACGCTCGCCCTGGCCGCGGTGGTCGTCGTGACCTACCGGGCGAGTGGCACGACGAGTGCTGGCATGTCCCTGCTCGGTGGCGTCATCGTGGTGGGCCTCGCCGCCGCGATGATGTACGCGATCGCCTCGCCCACCATGCGGGACGGCATCGGTCCTCGTGCCACGAGTGGATTCGGCGGGGGCGGCGGATACGCGGGCTACGACGGTGGTGGCGGCGGCGACTTCCGTGGTGGCGGCGGGGGCGGCGACTGCTGAGTCGCCGCGAGCCGTACGAACCCGGTCAGAGCCCCCTCAGCCACGGGTGCCCGGGGTGCGCGAGCTCGAGCGCCCACCGCAGCCACCCGCGCGACCACTCGTCGAGCAGCGGGGCGCACACGTCGAAGTCGGCCTGGTCCTT
>Ga0172374_1002121_pt1 | contig 12789 bp, 12 predicted proteins | sample LakKiv3m_FD_114536 | JGI IMG/M metagenome (GOLD analysis project Ga0172374, IMG submission 114536) | Freshwater microbial communities from Kabuno Bay, South-Kivu, Congo - kab_092012_10.3m | ecosystem: Environmental > Aquatic > Freshwater > Lake | place: Democratic Republic of the Congo... | reverse complement strand
CTCGGCCTGATTGACCTTCTCGGCCGCGTGCGACGCCTCGCGCTCGATCCGCGCCTCATGCGCGGTGTACTCGGTCTCGATGCGCAGCCGCACCTGGTCGGCGTCGTTCTGCGCCTGGGTGGTCAGCCGGTCGACCTCGGCGGCGAGCTCGGCACGGCGGGCCTCGGCCTCGTCACGGGCGGCCTCGAGCAGGCGCTCCGCCTGCACGGCGGCGTTCTGGATGAGGACGGATGCCTGCTCCTCTGCCACGCGGAGGACGGCCTCGAACTGCAGGCGCGGCCCCTCGGTGTCGGTCTCGTCCTTCGGGGCGCCCGCGAGTTCGTTGGAGAGCGCCGACACCTGCTGCTCGGACTCGTCGACCCGGGCCTGAGCAGCGGCGAGATCGGCTTCGAGGGCGGCGATGCGCTTCTCATCGTCCGCGCGGGCGGCAGCGACCCGCTCCTCCTGCTGCTTCTCGATCTCGGCGATGCGCGCCTCGCTCTCGGCTGCCCGGCTCTCGCTCTCGGACCGCGCGGTCTCCAGCTCGGCGCGCACGGACTCGACGTCGCGGCTGACACCGGAGCGGGCCTCGGTGAGCTCGGTCTCGGCGCGCTTGATCTGCATGCGCAGACCCGCGATGGCGGCATCCACCTCGCCGCGGTCGTAACCGCGGAAACCGATCGTGAAGCTCTCCTGCTCGCGGGCGGGACCCTGGGCGAGCTGATCGAAGAAGTCCGTGCCCTGCTCTGCGGTGTTCTCAACGGATTCGGTCACGATGGACGCCTTTCAGAGCGGGGGAGAGATGCGGGAGAGACCCTGAGGTTCAGCCTAACCAGTGCGCCTGTGAGGCGACAGCGTCGCGGCGATAAACTGCGGTCGACCCCGAGTGAAGGATTCAGCGATGCCGCGTTTCGACCTGCCGGCGGAGCAGTTGCGCTCCTACCGACCCGAGGTGGCGGAGCCCGCCGACTTCGACGACTTCTGGGAGCAGACCCTCGCCGAGTCGCGTGCCCTCGCCGCCCCCGTCCGGCTGCGCCGGATCGACTCGCCGCTCCAGGCGGTCGAGGTGTACGACGTCACCTTCACCGGGTTCGGCGGCGATCCGGTCGGCGGGTGGCTGCTGCTGCCGGCGGATGCCGACGACGCCCTGCCGGCGGTCATCGAGTACAACGGCTACGGCGGCGGGCGCGGCCTTCCGCATGAGCGGCTCGGGTGGGCGGCATCCGGGTACGCCCACTTCTTCATGGACACCCGCGGCCAGGGCAGCGGGTGGGGAACCGGCGGCATCACGCCCGACCCGCACGGCTCCGGCCCTGCGACGCCGGGGTTCATGACCCGCGGCATCCAGGACCCGAACGAGTACTACTACCGTCGGGTCTACACCGACGCCGTCCTCGCGATCGACGCGATCCGCTCGCTCGATCGGATCGATGCGTCCAGGGTCGCCGTGACGGGCACCAGCCAGGGCGGCGGGGTCGCGATCGCCGCCGCGGCGCTCTCAAGCGGTCTGATCGCCGCGATGCCGGATGTGCCGTTCCTCTGCCACTTCGAACGGGCGGTCGGGCTCACCGACCGCGATCCCTACGCCGAGATCGTGCGGTACCTGGCTGTGCATCGGGACGCCGTCGAGAACACGTTCCGGACGCTGTCGTACTTCGACGGGGCGAACCTCGCCCGCCGCGCCACGGCGCCCGCTCTGTTCTCGGTGGCGCTCATGGACCCGGTGTGCCCGCCGTCGACCGTGTTCGCCGCCCGCAATCACTGGGGTGGAACCGCCGACATCGTCGAGTACGCCTTCAACGAGCACGAAGGCGGCCTGGGTCTGCAGTGGCAGAAGCAGGCCGCCTTCCTCGCGGAGCAGCTCGCGGGCTGAATCGGGACGCGCCGTCGCTCAGACGGTCAGCAGCACCTTCGTGGCGCGCCGCTCGTCCATCGCCTTGTACCCCTCGGCCGCATCCTCGAGCGGCAGGGTCAGGTCGAAGACGACCCCCGGGTCGATCTCGCGGTCCCAGATGAGCTGGATGAGCTCGGGCAGGAATCGCCGCACCGGCGCAGGCCCGCCGTGCAGGTGCACGCCCGAGAAGAACAGCTCGTCGCCGGGCAGCGCCACGTCATGCGCGACGCCGACGTAGCCGACGTGCCCACCGGCGCGGGTGGATCGGATCGCCTGCATCATCGACTCCTGCGTGCCGACGGCCTCGATCGTCGAGTGGGCTCCGAGCCCGTTCGTGAGCTCCTTGATCTTCGCCACGCCCTCGTCGCCGCGCTCTTCGACGATGTCGGTCGCGCCGAAACGGCGCGCGAGCTCCTGGCGGTCGGCGTGCCGGCTCATCGCGATGATCCGTTCCGCGCCGAGCTGCTTCGCGGCGAGGATGCCGAGGAGGCCCACCGCACCGTCGCCGACCACGGCGACGGTCTTGCCGGGGCCGGCCTCGGCGGCGACGGCGGCGAACCATCCGGTGCCGAGCACGTCGGACGCGGCGAGCAGAGCGGGGATGAGGTCGGCGTCGGGCTGACCGGGCGTGGCGACGAGCGTGCCGTCTGCGTGCGGGATAAGCGCGTACTCGGCCTGGGTGCCGTATCGGCCCATCGGCACGACGTGCACGCATCGGGACTGGTACCCGGCCTGGCAGATCTCGCACGTGTTGTCGGATGCCATGAACGAGCCGACGACGAAGTCGCCGACCTTCAGATTCTTCACGTCCGCGCCGATCTCCTCGACGACGCCGACGTACTCGTGACCCATGGGCGTCGCGTCGACGCTGTCGGCACCGCGGTACGGCCAGAGGTCGGAACCGCAGATGCAGGTGGCGGCGAGTTTGATGACGGCATCCGTCGGCCTCGTGATGGTCGGCTTCTCGCGGTCCTCGACGCGGACGTCGCCGGGGCCGTGCATGACTACTCCACGCATGTGGTGTTCTCCTCGTGTTCTCTGGGTGGTCGGTTACAGTCAACGCCCTCGCGCGTGTGCGAGGAAGGGTCTGTGAAGGGGTGTACCCGCAGGGCATCCCTCACACACCCTGCTCGGCTTACGCTTGCCGCATGGACAACCGGGCCGAGGTGCGCGAATACCTGTCGTCGCGGCGCGCGAAGATCACCCCCGAACAGGCGGGCATCGTCGGCGGACCGAACCGGCGCGTGCCCGGTCTGCGACGCACCGAGGTCGCGATGCTGGCCGGTGTCAGCGTCGAGTACTACGCCAAGCTCGAGCGCGGCGCGATCGCCGGTGCATCCGCCTCGGTCCTGGACGCGATCGCCCGTGCGCTGCAGCTCGACGACACCGAGCGCGCGCATCTGTTCGATCTGGCGCGTGCGGCCGACGGCATCCCCACATCGGGCCGGACGCGGCGCCGCGCCGCGTCGTCGAGTCCGCCGCGCGCGAGCCTGCAGTGGGCGCTGGAGGCCCTCACCGGCGCTGTCGCGTTCGTGCGCGACCAGCATCAGGACATCGTCGCGGTCAACGCGCTCGGCCGGGCGTTCTTCTCGCCTCTCATCGGCGAGGGCGGGCGGACGCCGAACCTCGCGCGCTTCCAGTTCCTCGACCCGGCGTCGCGCGACTTCTACCCGGATTGGGACCTGTTCGCCGAGATGTGCGTGGCGATCATGCGGGCCGAGGCCGGCCGCGATCCGCACGACAAGGCGCTCCAGGATCTCGTCGGCGAACTCTCGACGCGGAGTGAGACGTTCCGCCGGCTCTGGGGCGCGCACGACGTTCGAACCCACGGCGCGGGAACCAAGCGGTACCGGCATCCGATCGTCGGCGACATCACTCTCGCGTACGAGGAGCTGGCGCTGACGGCCGAACCCGGACAGGTCATGCTCGTGTACACCGCCGAACCGGGCTCGCCCTCGGCCGAACGGCTCGGGCTGCTGGCCAGCTGGGCGGCGGAGCATCCGGCGACCGTGCCGGACCCCGCCGAGACGTCCCTGGACGCCGAGACCTCCCGTTAGCGACGAGACCTCTCGGTGCCGACGTCCGTTACGAGAGGTCTCGTCGGCAAGGCGGGGTCTGTGCGTGCCAGGTGGGTGTTCTGCTCTGAGCAGAACCGCTCCCGCCGGAGAACAGCCCGGCGTTACCGTGAACCATGGCCGACATGATCGCGTTCCCCGACCGTTCCACCCCGACAGGACCCGAACCGCTGTGGCGCCACCTGCTCGGCGATCAGCTGCGCCGGCGTCGCCATGAGCGCGAGGAGACTCTCACGGAGACCGCGGACACCGCAGGTGTCTCGCCGCAGTACCTCTCCGAGGTCGAGCGGGGGCTCAAGGAGCCGTCCAGCGAGATGATCGCCGCGATCGCCGGCGCCCTCGACACCACGCTCGTCGACCTCACGAGCAGTGTGGCCGATGAGCTCCGGGCCGCGTCGGTGCCGGCATCCGCCGCCGTCTCGGCATCCGCCCACCGCGGCGCCTTCGCCCTCGCGGCCTGAGCCGGGCCACAACTGTCAGTCCCGATCACGCACGTCAGTACGGAACGGCTGCTCCGGGCTGACATCTGTGATCCGGGCTGACAGGTGTCAGTGGCGGCGCGCTAACCCGCCGTCCGCTCGCCGAGTACGGTGTCGATCAGCCCGTACTCGAGCGCGGCGGATGCCGTGAACACTCGGTCGCGGTCGGTGTCGGCGCGCAGCGCCTCGACCGTCCGGCCGGTGTGGCGGGCGAGGATCGCCTCCATGTCGCCACGCACCCGCACGACCTCGTCGGCCGCGAGGATGAGGTCGGGGATGGCGCCCCTCGACTGCCCGGCCGGCTGGTGCAGCACCATGCGCGCGTGGGCGAGGGCGGCACGCTGGCCCGGTGCCCCGGCCGCGGCGAGGAGCGCCGCCGGCCCGATCGCCTGACCGACGACCGTGGTCGCGACGGCGGGTCGGATGTGCTGCATCGTGTCGTGGATGGCGAGAGCCGCGCCTGGGTCGCCGCCCTCGCTGTTGATGTAGAACTGGATGCCGCCGTCGGGACTGTCGGCGTCGAGGTGCAGCAACTGCGCGATCAGCGCGTTCGCGACGCCCGCATCGATGCCGGTCCCGAGATAGATCACCCGCTCGGCGAGCAGCTGCGAGTAGACGTCCATGATGCGCTCGCCGCGCGGGTGCTGGGCGATGACGTTGGGGATCGTGTAACCGCTCATGAGTCGCCTCCTTCGTTTCCGAGTCCGACCCGCGCCCGGCGGCGCGGGAACACGTCTGCGACCGACGCGGCGATCTCGTCGACGAAGCCGTACTCCCTGGCTTCGCGCGCCGTGTACCAGCGGTCGTGCAGCGAATCCTCGAAGATGCGCTCCGGCGGCTGCCCCGTGTCGTCGGCGATCAGCCCGAGCACGGTGTCGCGCATCTGGCGCAGGTCGTCGGCCTGGATCTCGATCTCGGCGGCCGATCCGCCGATGCCGGCCGACCCCTGATGCATGAGGATGCGCGCGTGCGGCAGCGCCCGGCGCTTGCCCCTCGTGCCGGCGGAGAGCAGGAACTGGCCCGCGCTGCAGGCGAGCCCGAGTGCGAGCGTCGCGACGTCGTTCGGGATCATGCGCACGACGTCGCGGATGGCGAGCATCGACGGCACCGAGCCGCCGGGCGAATGGATCCACAGGGCGATGTCGGCGGCCGGGTCCTCGGCCGAGAGGGTGAGCAGCTGCGTCATCAGCAGCGTGCCGTTGTCGTCGTCGAGGGCGCCGTCGAGCACGAGGACGCGTTCATGGAACAGCGCGCGCCTGGCCTCGGAGCCGAACTGCGGGATCGGGTTCTCTTCGCTCATGCCCCCACTGTGCGCGGCATCCGTCGGCCCGTGGGCGGAATCCGCTCAGGGCGGCTCTGCCCTGAGCGGATGGACGCCCGCGGCCGCGGCGGACGGCAGACGCAGAACGGGGCCACAGGACTCGTGGTCCTGGGGCCCCGTTCCGGCCGTTCTGCCCGACTACGCCGCGGCGAGCGCGCGCCGGTGGCTGATCCGGTGACCGACCCAGAAGCCGATCGCGATCAGGCCGATCAGGGCGATCCCGAGCATCCAGGGCAGCATCGACGGCGCGGCACCCGCGGTCGCGGCGGCGAGCGTTCCCGAGCCGTCTGCGATGCGTCCGTTGCCGTCGGCGAGCGCGACGGCGCCCGTCTCGAGCTTTGTGCCGCCGTCGGCGAGCGCACCCGAGCCGTCGGCAACGGCGGTCGCGCCCTCGGACAGCGTGCCGAGGCCGTTGTCGAGGTCGAATGCGCCCTGCTGCAGCGTCGAGGTTCCCTCGGCGAGGGACGCCGCGCCCTCGTTCAGACTGGATGCACCGGAGTTCAGACGCGTCGCTCCGTCGTGCAGCGCTGCCGCGCCTTCGGAGAGGGTGGTCAGACCGCCGCTGAGGCGGCCGGCGCCGGATGCCAGGTCGGCGGTGCCGGACTTGAGCGGAACAAGACCGGTGGCGAGCTCCTTCGCGCCCGATGCGAGCTGCGAGGTCCCGGACTTCAGCGGCGCGATGCCCGAGGCGAGATCGGAGGCGCCCGTCGACAGGTCGGAGGCGCCCTGCGCGAGCGGGGTCATGCCCGTCGCGAGGCTCGAGGCGCCCGTCGACAGCTGCGCCGCACCCTGCGCCAGCGGCGCCATGCCGTCGGCGAGCGACGCCGCACCGGCGGCGAGGTCGCCGCTGCCCTTCTTGAGGTTCTGAGCACCGACCACGAGCGCCGGAGCGCCGTTCTGCGCATCGGCGAGGCCGACGGTTCCGGGCCAGCCCTTCGACGAATCGCCGTTGAGGAGCGCGCTGGTCCCCGCGGCGAGCGACGCGGCACCGTCACCGGCGTTGACCAGGCCCTGAGCCAGCTGCGGCGCTGCGGCCGCTGCGGGCGCGATGCCGTCGACCTGCTGGTCGACACCGGCGGCCAGTGCTGCCAGCGGTGCGAGGTCGGGGTTGGTCTGGGCGAGCACGGCGAGCTGGTCGGCGAGCGCCTGCGAGTTCTGCGACAGCGAACCGACCGTGCCGGTGATGGTGGCGCCGTTGGCGGCGAGGTAGCGGACCTGGTCACCGGTTCCGGCGGCGAGCGACGAGCTGAGGTTCTGCGCCCCGGCGTTCAGCGACTGCGCGTACTGGTGCGCACCGCCCACGCCGGCCGCGATGCTCGTCACACCGTCGAGCAGCTTCTGGGCACCGGCGTCGACCTGCGCGGCACCGCCCGAGACCTTCTGGGCTCCGGTCAGCGCGGTCTGCGCACCGGCATCCAGCTGTGCGGCACCGCCGGAGACCTGCTGCGCTCCGGCCAGAGCGGTCTGCGCCCCGGCATCCAGCTTCGCGGCACCGCCGGAGATCTGCTGCGCACCGTCCACGGCCTTCTGCGCGCCGGCATCCACCTGGGCAGCGCCGCCGGAGAGCTTCTGCGCACCGGTGACGGCCTTCTGCGCGCCGAGGTCTGCACGCAGCAGACCGGCGGCAAGTTCCTGTGCGCCGGAGAGCGCCGTCTGCGCTCCCCCGTTGAGGCGGGCGGCACCCGACTCGGCGCTGGCTGTGCCGGCGGCGAGCGTCCCGGCGCCGACGGAGAGGGCAGCAGCTCCGGACTCGGCCTTCAGCGCACCGGCAGCCAGCTTCTGCGATCCCTCGTGAGCGCTCTGCGCGCCGTCGGAGAGGTCCTGCGAGCCGTCGGCGAGCTGCTGAGCGCCGCTGGAGAGCTCCTGCGCTCCGGCGGCGAGCTGAGCCGAGCCGTCCCGGGCGGTGCCCGTCCCGTCCGACAGCTCAGCGGCACCCGCGGCGATCTTTCCGGTCGTCAGGAAGAAGATCGTCACCATCGCCGCGAGAAGCAGGGCGAGGACGACGACGGTTATGCGCACGCCGTTGCCGTGCGCGTGGGACTGAGAACTCATCATCGAGGCTCCAGGGGTCAATGGCATCGTTGCCACCCGCGAGTGTAGGAGTGCGGATGCCGACTTCCCTCGGCCTTTGCGATCAGGTACTAAGTTTCAGATTCTCTGAGACTTGGTTTCTTGTAGTGTTCCGACAACGGCGAACGCGCGCGCCAGATCGGCGATGAGGTCATCGGCGTCCTCCAGTCCGATCGACAGACGCAGGACGTCGGCATCCGGACGGGCGTCAGCAGGCACAGGGCGGTGGGTCAGGGCGGCCGGATGCTGGATGAGCGAGTCCACTCCCCCGAGCGAGACCGCGTGTGTGAAGAGCTCGACCGCGGAGGCCACGGAGCTCGCCGCCGCGTAGCCGCCGCGCATGCGCATCGCGATCATCGCCCCGGTTCCCCGCATCTGCCGATCGAGGATGCCCTGCGGGTCGCCGTCGAGTCCCGGGTAGAACACCTCGTCGACCTCCGGCCGGTCGATCATCCACTGCACGATGCGCTGCGCGTTCGCCTGCTGCTGCCGGATCCGCACCGGAAGGGTCGTGAGGCCGCGGTGCAGCAGGTACGCGCCGAGCGGATGCAGCAGCCCTCCGGTCACGGCGCGCACGCGGCGCAGCGCTTCGGCGTGCTCCTCGCTGCAGGCGACGACCCCGGCGATCACATCGCCGTGCCCGCCGAGGTACTTCGTCGCGCTGTGCAGCGACATCGCCGCGCCCAGATCGAGCGGGTTCTGCAGGATCGGCGTCGCGAACGTGTTGTCGACGACGACCGGAACGCCGCCCGCCGCCGCGGCGACAGCGTCGATGTCGACGAGGTCGAGCGTGGGGTTCGCCGGCGTCTCCATGATCACGAGGCCCGTTTCGGGGCGGATGCTGACGCCGACCTCCGACGGATGGCAGAACGTGACCTCGGTGCCCAGCAGCCCGGAGCCGAGCAGGTGGTCGGTGCCGCCGTACAGGGGACGGACCGCCACGACGTGGCGTTGGCCGATCGCGGATGTCATGGCCAGGATCACGGCGGTCATCGCCGCCATCCCCGATGAGAACGCCACCGACGCCTCGGCATGCTCCATCGTGGCCAGCGCCTCCTCGAAGCGTGCGACCGTCGGGTTCCACAGGCGCTGGTACACCAGACTGCCGTTCTCGATCGGACGGCCGCCGGTGGCCATCGCCTCGTAGGCGTCGCCGCCCCTTTCGATGTCGGGAAGCGGGTTGGTCGTGGAGAGGTCGATCGGCAGGGCGTGGACGCCGAGCGCGTTGAGGTCGTCGCGGCCGCTGTGCACGGCGACGGTGTCAGGGTGCAGGCTCATGCCCTTACGTTGCCGGAATCCCAACACGAGTGGGAGAATTCGACAGTATCCGCTGACTATCACGGCAAATCTGCGATTCTCGATGATGAGCAACCGAACAGGGGCGACGATCTTGGCGAAAGCACAACTCGACGAACTCGACCTGCAGATCCTGGCTGCGCTCAGCACGCGCGCGGACCTGACGAACAAGGCTCTCGCCGCCCATTTGGGGCTCGCCGAGTCCACGTGCGCGCACCGCGTACGGGGCCTGCGCGACCGGGGCGTCATCCGCGACACCCGCATCCGACTCGACGCCGCGACCCTCGGCTACCCGCTCGAGGCGATCATCAAGGTGCGTCTGGCCAACCACACCGGTGAGAAGGTCAACGCTCTGTACGACGCGCTCGTCGCGACTCCCCGGGTGCTCCAGGTGTTCCACGTCGCGGGCGTCGACGACTTCCTCGTGCACGTGGCGGTTCAAGATGCCGCGGCCCTCCGCGACATCGTCCTCGAGCACATCACGGTGCATCCGGTCGTGCGCGGAACCGAGACCCAGTTGGTCTTCGATCTGCGCGACGGCCGCGGCGTGCTGGGGTAGGTCTCAGCGGCGGAGCAGCTTCTTCCAACGGCGCTGCACGATCACGGGCACGGGCTGGGTGACCACGGCATCCACGTTCAGGGAGCTGTTGTCGGGGCCGACGATCGCGATCGGCGTCGTCAGCGTCGGCTCGAGCGGATCCACGGGCATCTTCGCCAGCGCCCGATGCGCGCGCACGTACGCGGGGATGAGGATCACGACCGCGCCGACCCAGGCGAGCGGGTTGCTCATCGCGACGCCGGCGAATCCGAGAACAGCGCCGAGCACGACGGCAGCGGCCACGCGGGCGAACAGCTCGACGACACCCGTGATGGTCGGGATCATCGCCTGACCGAGCCCCTGCAGCGCACCGCGCAGCACGAACAGCACGCCGAGCAGGGCGTAGGTGGATCCGTTGATGATGAGCATGAGGTGCGCGAGCTCGACGACCTCATCGGCTCCGTCGCCGACGAACAGCCGCACCAGATGCGTGCCGAAGGCGATGAGCACGATGCCGAGCACGAGCGAGGCGACGATCGCCATCCACGTCGCCTGCACGACGCCGGAGCGGATGCGGTCGGGCCGCCGGCCGCCGAAGTTCTGGGCCACGTACATCGACACCGCGAGGCCCAGGGAGGCCAGCAGCGCCGTAGCAAGGCTGTCGACCCTGGATGCCGCGGTGTACGCCGCGATCGCCTCGGCGCCGAGGACGTTCAAGGCTACCTGAACGACGAGCGTGCCGATCGCGATGATCGAGGCCTGGAATCCCATCGGGAGGCCCAGCCGCAGGTGATCGGCGATGTCGCCGCGGGTGACGCGCCAGTCCTCGCGCCGAACGTGAAGCATCGGCATCCGACGCCGGACGAACTCCAGGCACAGCAGAACCGAGACGGCCTGCGCGACGACGGTCGCGAGCGCTGCGCCGGCCACTCCCCACCCGACGGGACCCACGAGCACGATGACGAGCACGACGTTGAGTCCGCAGGCGATCGTGAGGAACACCAGCGGGGTCTTCGAGTCGCCGATCGCGCGGATCATCGCCGAGAGGTAGTTGAAGAACATCGTCGCCCCGCCGCCGAGGAAGCTCACCTGCGTGAACAGCGTCGCCTCGGCGAGCAGCTCGGGCGGTGTCTGCATGAGCACGAGCACGGGCTCGGCCAGCAGTGGGCCGCCGATCGTGATGACGATGCTGGCGGCGGCCGAGAGCAGCGTGCCCGTGGCGACGGATCGCCGCACGCCCGCGGCATCCTTCGCGCCGAATGCCTGCGCCGTCGGGATCGCGAAACCGCTCGTCATGCCCCAGGCGAATCCGAGGAGCAGGAACAGGAGACTGCCCGTCGCGCCGACGGCGGCGAGCGAGTTCACGCCGAGCTCGCGCCCCACCACCACTGTGTCGACGACCTGGTACAGCTGCTGGACGACGTTGCCGATCAGCAGCGGGACGGCGAAGGTCAGGATGACGCGCCAGGGACGGCCTGTGGTGAGCGAGGTTGCCATGCGGGGGAAGCGGCTTCCGGAGACGAGGATCGGGACAGACGGCTCGCCGGAGTGCGGCGAGCGCCCAGTCTATCGAATCGATTCGGACGATCGAAGACCCACACGGCGGCGAACGGAGCGAGCCGAGCCCGTCTCAGAGACCGGCCGGTCTCAGAGGTCGCGGTGCACGCCGACGATGCGCGGCGTCGCCAGCACGGGTGCCGGTACGGACGACGGTGCCGCCGCTGTCGCAGAGGAGGACACCGGCTCCGGCTTCGGTCGCCGCTCGAAGGCCTGCACGATCGATCGCGCGACGGCGCCGAGCACGAGCGCGACGAAGAGGCCGCCCGCGGCCACGATCGCGGGAACCCACTGCCCGGAGAAACCGGATGCAAGGCTCAGCAGCGCGCCGCCGATCCACGCCGCGGATGCTCCGCCGGCCACGCCGGCGGCACCCATCGCGAGTGCGATCAGGGCGACGATCGCGCAGATCAGGGCGATGCTCGCCCCCGCGATGCCGACCCACAGGAAAAGCTCTGAAAGATCCCTCACCAGCCCGATCGATGACATTGTGACCCCCCGGTCGCCTTCGTGATTCCCACGGTACGCAGGCCAGCCGGCATCCGCATCCATCGGAAGGATGATGTTACGCAAACGCCACCCGGACGTACGTCGAGGGCCATGATGGAGGGGTGGCCGTTCCTCTCTCCGAACTGACGCGGATGCCGGATCCGCAACTCGTCTACGCCGCCGACGGAACCCGCCTGGCGACCTACACCTGGGGGGAGCTCGACGCCCCGGTCGTGGTGATCGTGCACGGGTTCGCGTCCAACGTGCGCGACAACTGGGTCCTCACCGGCTGGGTCCGGGAGCTCACCAGGGCCGGGTACCGCGTGCTCGCCCTCGACCAGCGCGGGCACGGCAGCAGCGACAAGCCGCACGAGCCGGACGCCTACGCCATCCGCACCCTGGTCGGCGACGTCGAGACGGTCATGGACACCTATCTCGTCGAGGAGGCGTTCTACATCGGCTACTCCCTCGGCGCGCGCGTCGGCTGGGAGGTCGTGCGCGACCTTCCGCAGCGCATCGAGCGGGCCGTTCTGGGTGGAGTGCCCGACGGCATCCCGCTGGAGCGGCTCGATCTCGACCAGGTGCGCGCCTACGTGGCGGACGGCACGGAGGTGACCGACCGTACGACCCAGAACTACATCGCCCTCACCGAACGCGTTCCCGGCAACGACCTGCGCTCGCTCGTCGCCCTCGCCGAGGGGATGCGGCGAACCCGCACGGTCGACCCCGACCCGGCCAATGCCCCGACCCGGCCCATCCTCTTCGCGACGGGCACGGAGGACGCCATCATCGAGGGCTCCCGCGCGCTGGCGGCGGCGGCACCCGGCGGCACGTTCTTCGAGATCCCCGGCCGCCACCACTTCAACGCGCCGGGTTCGCGGGCGTTCAAGGACGCCGCGCTGGAGTTCCTCGCCGCCGGCGCATGATGTCCAGGTGACAGGGCGGCGGAGGTCAGCGCTTCGGCAGCACCCAGCCCGCGCGCGGGAAGTGACAGGTGTAGCCGTTCGGGATGCGCTGGAGGTAGTCCTGATGCTCGGGCTCGGCCTCCCAGAACGGGCCCTCCGGCTCGATCGTCGTCACCGCGGGCGCCG
>Ga0172374_1002116_pt1 | contig 12805 bp, 12 predicted proteins | sample LakKiv3m_FD_114536 | JGI IMG/M metagenome (GOLD analysis project Ga0172374, IMG submission 114536) | Freshwater microbial communities from Kabuno Bay, South-Kivu, Congo - kab_092012_10.3m | ecosystem: Environmental > Aquatic > Freshwater > Lake | place: Democratic Republic of the Congo... | reverse complement strand
TGGCTTTTTTCCATCATAAAAGCAATACTATTCGTTGAGTTTTTAATGACAAGGCCAGGAAAACCATAATCAGAAAAAATTATATTTGAGCCCCAACCCAAAATAAAATAAGGTATTTTAGCTAGGGTCGCGGCGTTAATCGCGTTAATTAAATCTGTTGTGGTTAAAGCTTCAAAATAAAAATCAGCCACTCCCCCCACTTTCATCGTAGTGTAGTCTCTCATGACCTCGTGTTCTCGCAGGCCTTTCTTAAGAAGTTTATCAGCGAGAATGGTTTCTTTACTCATGTCTTCCTTCTAGAGCCCTAACCAACTCTGGTCCTAGCTTATAAATATCGCCGGCCCCCATGGTTAGAATTACGGCCGGACCTTTAGTAAAATCAAGCAAATATTTTTTTATTGCTTCTGGATTTTCAAAATAGCGGACAAGTTGAGGCGGTTTTTGGTTTTTTTCGATTTCTTTGACCAATTCCTGCGGGCCGACGTTCCCGTTTTTTTCTCTTTCGGAGGCATAGATATCCGTGATAATAACATTGTCAGCGGCCTGAAAGGCTTTGCCAAAATCTTTTAACAAGCTTTTAGTTCTAGAATAGGTATGAGGTTGAAAAATACACCAAATTTTCGCATCCGGAAATTTGGCGCGAGCAGCTTCCAGGGTCTTGGCAATCGCTGTTGGATGGTGAGCGTAATCATCAATGACTTGAACCCCCTGGGCAGAGCCCACCTCATCAAAACGCCGATCCACACCCGAAAAATCAGCCAAAACTTTCTCGATTATTTTGTCATCGATTCCCAGTTTTTTGGCAATGATGAAAGCCACGGTCGCGTTTAGAATATTGTGTTGACCGGGGATTTTTAGCGCGAAAGGGCCGTATATTTGGTTCTGACACTCAATTGAAAAAACGGTTTGGTTTTCTTCTTTGACGTCAATAATTTTCCATTTAGCATCTGGGTGAAACCCATAAGTTTCAAAATTTCTATCTACTAGCGAATTTTTGATTTTTTGGCATTTGGGATAATCCAAACACAAGACAATCGAGCCATTTCGGGGGACACGGCAAGCGAACCGATAAAAGGCCTGGTAAACGTCATCGATTGTCGGGAAAAAATCTGGGTGGTCAAATTCGATACTGGTGATGACCGCAATTTCAGGGTTTAAGTCTAAAAATTTTGAGTTGTTGGAAGCTGGGCTCTGGCGGTACTCATCTGCTTCTAAAACAAAATATTCACCGCGCCCGCGTTGCGCCGCGCCACGAAGATTTTTAATGCCGGCCGCGCCAATGATAAAACTGGGGTCAAGCTTTGCGCTCTCTAGCATGGCCGAAACCAAAGCGGTGGTGGTGGTCTTGCCGTGAACACCAGCGATGGCAATCAAACGTTTATCGGCGGAAATTTTACCCAACATTTCAGAATAATAAAGAGTGTTCAACTTCAGCCGATAGGCCTCCTTCACTTCCGGATTATCTTTGCCGTAGGCGGCCGAAATGATAATATAATCGGCCTTTAGATCATTTAAATTTTCCTTATCAAAACCTTCATGATATTGAATCCCGACTTGGCGCAAGGTTTCGTCAGTCAAATAGGTGTTGGCGTTATCCGACCCGCTTACCTGCCAACCATCCTGTTTTAAAAAAATTGCCAGCGCGGCCATGCCAACGCCTTTGATACCAATTAAATAGGCTGTTTTATTATTTTCTGGCATTGTTTACCTCGGCTGACTCAATAATCGCGTTAATAACTTTTTCGCCAGCATCCTTGGCGCCAAATTGTTCGGCTCGTTGGCCCAAAAAATGGCGCAAATTAATATCTCCTATGGCTTGGTTTATAATACTAAGTAAATCGGTCCCCTTCAAGTCTTTTTCGTTTAACACGATCGCGGCGCCCGATGACTTATAGATATTTGCGTTTTTTGCTTGGTGGTTGGCGGTTGCCTCTGCATAGGGAATTAAAATCGAAGCTTTTTTAAGGGCCCCGATTTCAGCAAAAGTAGTTGCTCCGGCGCGAGCGATGATAAGGTCGGCTTTGGCCATAAGTGCAACTATATGTTCACTAAAAGGTTCGAGATGATAGTTCTGATTGGCGATAAATTTGCTTTTCTTAAAATCTTCGAAATCTCTTTGACCGCAGAGATGATAGACTTGATATTTATCTAGAAGTTGGTCTAATATTTCCCGCAAAAGATTATTGATGGGATGGGCACCTTGAGAGCCGCCAGTTACTAACAATACCGGCGTGATATTGGCTGGTTGCGGCAATATTTCAAAAAATTCTTGTCTGACCGGAACGCCGGTGAAAACAAATTTATTCAGATTTTCGCCTTGATAGTATTCGAGCGGAAAGCCGACACAAACTTTTTTAGCGAATTTCGCTGCCCAGCGGTTAGCCCTGCCCATAACCGAATCTGACTCATGTATCACCACGGGGATTTTCAATAGTTTTGCCCAAAAAAGGATTGGGAAAGTTACGTATCCGCCTTTAGCAAAAACTACATTTGGCTTAAATGAGGTTAATATAAAAAACGATTGGGCTAGACCGATAATGATTTTTATAAGATCCCAAAAGTTAGCTAAGGAAAAATAGTTGCGCCATTTGCCAACAATTAAACCCTTAAAAGGAATTTGAGCATTTTGCGCGATCTTTCTTTCCGGGCCTTGGCGAGAGCCAAGGTAAAGTAATTCAATTTGATTTTTTTTCTTTAAGTTTTCAGCCAGCGCCATGATGGGATAAATATGGCCAGCCGTGCCGCCTCCAGTTAACAAAATTTTCATAATTCAACTCCTTTGAATTTCCGCGGCAAGTGAAACTTGCCTATCTTGCCTCCCCTGCATGGCGCGAGATATTTAACATTATACCAACTGCCGCTAATAAAACTATTAATGATGACCCGCCGTAGCTAATGAACGGTAAGGGCACTCCGGTTAAAGGTAATAAATTTAACATAGCGCCAATATTGATAAAGGCCTGGGCTAAAATCCAGGTCGTAATGCCCACAGCAAGTAAGCGGCTAAAATTATCCGGCGCGTTTTTAGCAATCTTGAATCCGAGATAGCCCAGGAAAGCAAAACCAGCAATTAAAAGTAAAGACCTAAAAAAGCCCATTTCTTCGGCAATCACCGCGAAAATCGAATCGGTTTGGACCTGAGGCAGATAAAGATATTTTTGCTTTGATTGACCAAAACCTAAGCCCCAGAAGCCGCCGGAACCCACCGCCAGAAGAGCTTGGTTAATATGATAACCAGCTCCTTGAGTATCAGCTGAAGGGTTAAGAAACACTAATAACCGCTGTAACCGGTAAGGAGCTGCTTTGATTAAAGCGGCTACCACCGCGAATACTCCGCCCGCCCCAATAATGACATGGGTTAAATCCGCCCCAGAAGCAAAATATATGGCCGAAGCGCTCAAAAATATCACTGACATGGTGCCTAAATCGGGCTGGAGCATGATGAGAGCGCCAACCAAAAGAATTAAAAAAGCAAAAGGCACAAAACCTAAAACAAAGCTTTTCACTTTCTCCCCACGATTATCAAACCAGGCGGCTAAATAAATGATAAAAGCTAATTTGATAATTTCCGAAGGCTGAAACCATTGGCTCCCGATGCCAATCCAGCGGTGAGCACCCCCGGCGGATTTGCCGATGCCTGGCACAAAAACCAAAATGAGTAGCAATAAGGTAACGACCATCATCCAAAAAGAATTTTTTCGCCAAAACCGATAGTCGAGGTTGTAGGTTATAAACATGGCCACCAACCCAAAAACCAAGGAAATGAGTTGCTGGCCAACATAATAATAATTATGGCCAAACCGCTCCATGGATATTACGACTGAGCTGGAAGAAATCATGGTAATTCCAAAAAAAACTATCAAAAAAACCGTTAAAGCAAAAATAAAATTTGGTTTTTGTTTTTCGAAATTTCTCACACCAGCCCCATGACTTTTTCTTTAAATTGTTTCCCGCGATCCTTGTAGTTTTTAAACCAATCAAAGCTGGCAGAAGCAGGGCTTAAAAGAACTACATCGCCAGGTTTAGCTTTTTCTTTAGCTGTCTTAATTACTTCTTCGATATTTTGGCAACTTGATATTATTTCGATATTCGAATTGCGGATTTCTGATTTGATCCTGGGACCAGTTGCGCCAATTAAAACTGCGGTTCTGACCGTTGATTTGCTAATCGCTTCACCCAATTCTTTATAGTCAGCATTTTTTTCTGAACCGCCAGCGATGAGAATAATGGGTTCCTGGAAACTTTTAATAGCGGCAATCGCCGTGTCTGGGTTAGTGGAAAAGGAATCGTTATAAAACTTAACGCCTTCGATTTCACCTACCATCTCTAAACGATGTTCAAGACCCTTGAACGCTTTGATTGCTTCGGAAATCGATTCGATCTCAGCCCCTGCTAAACGCGCAGCGATAATCGCCGCACAGATATTTTCTAAATTATGTTTGCCGCGGAGCTGTAAATCGGGTATTTTGACTATCTCGATATCTTTATCGTCTTCGCGCAGATAGATAACATCATTTTTGACCCAAGCCCCCTGATCAACTGATTTTTGGCGCGAGAAATAATAAACCTGACCCGATGTCATTGAGGCAAATTCAAAACTTGTTAAGTAATCCATATTAATACAGGCGAAGTCGCAACTTCTTTGATGCCGAACGATATTGGTCTTTGCCTCAATGTATTCTTCATGAGATTGATGCACGTCCATATGATCGCTAGTTACGTTTAAGACCACGGCAATGTGCGGACTTTGATTCAGGTCCTGCAACTGAAAACTTGAGAGCTCCAAAACCACTACCTCTTCGGCCGTTAAATTATCTAGAAATTCAATGGGGGCATTCCCGATGTTGCCAGCTAAATAAACTTTTTTACCGGCTTTTTTTAGAATCTCCGATATTAATGTTGATGTCGTACCCTTACCCTTGGTACCAGTAACACCGATAATGGGGGAGGGGCATTGATCAAAAAAATATTTTATTTCCGAGCTGATTTCGACACCGCGATTTTTAGCCTTTTGAATCTCCGGATTGAGATAGGGGAGACCGGGCGTGCGAAAAACTATGTCAAATTCTTCTAAATTGCTAAGATAGCCGGCGCCCAACTGCCAATTAGAAATGTTATTTTCAATATCACCAATATTGGAGAACTCTTCCCTCCCCTTTTGGTCACAAATAGTAATATTTTTTATGCCCATTTTTAGAAAATAGCGAACAAGGGCGATATTTTCTTCGCCTAACCCCAGGATACCGATTTTTTTATTTTCAAGTTCCATACTTATTCCCTCATGCCCACAATCACTGCCTGGTAGATAGCCCGCTCTCCTTCGGAGCGGTAACTTCCAAAATAGTAATTATTACAAACCGTACATTCATGAGCTATTTCTAAATTGCTCTTGGTAATTCCAGTTTTGAATAATTGCTCTGTAAGACATTTTTTTAAGTCCACATAGCCATCATGATTACGGACCAGGCAAGCCTTGGGGTATTCATTTTTAAAATGTTCAAGCGTATCTTTCTTGACCACAAAGTGCTTTTGGCAGATCCCCGGGCCGATACTGGCAACTAGATTTTCAGGGTTAGAACCTAATTTTTTAAACTCTCCGACTAAAGCTTCCCCTACTCCGGCCAGAATTCCCCGCCAGCCAGCGTGAGCGATTCCCACGGCTTTAACAATTGGATCATATATAACTAACGGCAGGCAATCAGCAATAGTGATCATTAAAAAAACCCCATGATCGCTTGTAATTAGTCCATCAGCACCTTTGACAGCATCTTGTTGGTTAAAAGCGCCTAGTCCGTTTTGTGCTTTAGTCACAGGCGCAATTTTATTGCCATGGACACCCTCGGCCTTTATCACAGAGTACAGATCAATACCTAAAACTTGCGCGAAACGCTCTCGGTTTCTGATTATTTTTTCATCTTTCGCCAGCATTTTCATATTACCGAAATTTCGCGTAGAGATTCCCTGGATCAGTTCAGGGAATTCTTTTAAATTAGAAAACTTGAAGAAGTCATCTCCCATATGACTATCTTAGCAAAAAAGACCTCTTTTGGCAAAGGCTGGCAAGGGGTGAAGGCAGAGTTTTGCGGCTCAAGGGGTTGAGCCGCATTTGAGAACTACCTATGCGCCACGGCCGATTAAAGCAATCAACTCTCTGATTGCTTTAATGGACTCTTATGCTCCTCGTCCTATTAAAGCAATCATGACCCCAATCACCGCCATGACAGCAGAAATAATCCAAAAACGCATGGTAACTTTAGTTTCCGGCCAACCCAAGGCTTCGAAATGATGGTGAATTGGCGCAGATAGGAAAATTTTTCTGTGAAAGACTTTTTTGGAAAAAATTTGGAGGATGGTGCTTAAGGCCTCAACCATAAAAACAAAGCCGATAATTGGCAAAACCGCCACTGAATTAGTTAAAAAGGCGATGACACCGAGCGTTGTGCCTAACGCCATCGAGCCAGTGTCTCCCATAAAAAATCTAGCTGGATAAATATTAAACCAGAGGAAGGCTAGCAATGATCCCATGACGGTCCCGCAAAAAGCGGCTAAAGCGACTTTGCCGTCAACTAAGGCGATTAAGGCATAGGCGCCATAAGCAATAGCCAACGTCCCGCCGGCTAAGCCGTCTAAGCCGTCGGTTTGGTTAACGGAAAAGGCTAGGAAAACAATCACGGCGATGAAAAGAGGAATATACCACCAGCCCAAGGTGAAATCGCCGATTCCGGGGATGTGAAAAATATCCCAGCCAAGTTTAAAATAAAACCACCAGGCGCCTAAAGCAGCAATCGCCAAATATAAAAAGATTTTTATTTTAAAAGCCAGACCGCCGTTATTCGGCCCCACCCCCTTAATATTCATAATGTCATCCAGGGCGCCAATCAGACCAGAGGCAACCAGTGCAAAAAGAGGGAGCCATGTCCCCGAACGCGAAAGGTTAAATAACAAGGTAATAACTGCGGTGGTAATCCAAATCAGAAGACCGCCCATAGTCGGGGTGTCTGCTTTATCTTTGTGTAATGAATAAAAAATCGGTGCTTTTTTAGCATCTAGCCCGGTATTTCGGATCCGTTTTCCTAAACGGTTTCGATATAAGAAATCGGTAAATAATGGCGTCCAAATGAGCGCTATAATAAAGGATAGAGCTGTAAGCCAAAATATTTTTGCTAAGTTTGGAATATAAAGTTGGATTGTTTCCATATTATAGTTTTAGGGCTTTGACAATTTGTTCGAATCCCATGCTTCTTGAGGCTTTAATTAATAGTATATCACCAGAACGCACTTCTTTCAAAAGATACTCTATTGCTGGCGCGTTAGACTTAAAATATTTTTGACCATGGTAATTCCTCCCCAGCGGCCCAATTGCCACGACATGTTTTACTAATTTATGCGCTGTTTTACCGATTTGCCGGTGAGATTCAGATGAAATTTTACCTAACTCCTTCATGTCGCCCAACACAGCGATTTTACGCCTGCCGCCAAGGCTGGCCAAGACTTTAAGCGCCGCCGCCATACTTAAAGGGTTGGCATTGTAACAGTCGTCGATAATAATACTACCATTTTTGCCGGCCAAAACATTCATCCGGTGTTTTTCTGGTTGAAGATTTTCAAGGCCTTTTTTAATTTGCGCCTCGGGAACTTCCAGGATTTTTCCAACCCCAACGGCCGCGAGCATAGCATAGATATTGGCCTCAAGACCCAGGGTTTGAGATTCGATACTTAAATCAACTTTTCCTGTGATTTTAAAACGGGTTTTTGGCTGATTATTTTCAATCTTAGTTTGAATATCTCGCGCGACTAGATCGGTTTTTTGGCCAATTGCGTAGCCCATTTTATGATAACGACCGCCATACGAAACCTTGCGAACTAGTTCGTTATCGATATTCATCACGGCCCAACCGCTAGAATCAAGCGCCCAAAGCAAGGCACTTTTTTCCTCAATGATCGCATCCATTTCTTTAAAGGCTTGAAGATGGGTAGGACCGATTGCAGTTAAAACGGCAATATTGGGTTTAATAAAAGTTGTCAGATATTTGATATCTCCAGGCTTGTCGGCGGCTAGTTCCAAAACCAAATAATCTACCGGAGCCAACGTTAGACTTCTGGCCGGCGCTGTAAATATTATTGGTAACCATTGCAGAGCCTTTTTTACAGAATTAGTATAACCCAGGATTGCCATGGGCACGCCGGTTTCAGTGTTGAGGTTACCTGATGATTTACGAACTTTATGGCTGAACCGATATTTGAGCACCGTGTAAATCGCCTCTTTAGCCGAGGTCTTGCCAACCGAACCGGTCACAGCAATAATTTTTGGGTTTACCCGCGCAAGATAGCGCGTTGCCCAAAATTTCAAATAAGATTGTAATATTTTCTTAAGCATGATGATTATTTTATCACGATTGTGTTTTGATATCAATTAACTGATTTGGTTGGCGCCACGCCCATATAGTTTAAAAGCCATTTAGCAATTTCGCTAAAAGCCGGAGCGGCTGAGCTTTCGGCCCATTCTACTGATTTTGGATTATTTAACCTTACGATCATAGCGAATCTTGGATCAGTAGCAGGCGCGAAACCCACAAATGAGCCGATATGGCGATTTTCGTAGTAGCCGCCACCCGGACGCGGGACTTGAGCCGTGCCGGTTTTCCCCGCAACTTCATAGCCCGCCACTCCCGCCTTTTTGCCGTGGCCATAATCAACAACTGAAACCATCATTTTCGCTACTTTTGCTGCGGTTTGCTCGCTAATTACTTGGGCGATCTCCTTGGGGCCTCGATTTTGTTCTTCGCCGTCAAAATTAACTATTTTTTCAACTATGTATGGCTGCATTAATTTGCCCTTATTGGCGATTGACGCCACCGCCATGACAAGCTGTAAGGGCGTTGCCGTTAAGCCTTGGCCAAAGGAAATAGTCGCTCGTTGCGAATTCGACCAATGTTTAGCCTCCGACACTTCGCCGGAACTTTCTGTATCTAGCTCAACCCCACTTTTTCGGCCAAAACCAAAATCTTTAATGTATTTGTAGATTAGGTCTTTTCCCAATAGATCCGAAATCCAGACCATGGCCACGTTGTCAGAATTTTCTAAAACCTGGGTCATGGTCTCTTCGCCATAGGCATCGTTGGTCGAGGTACAAATTTCATACGAGTCAACTTTAACGCAGGCACCAAAAGTATTTTTAGTTTCCGGCTGGACTTTCCCCTCTTGAATGGCGGCTGCCATAATTAGGGGCTTGAAGACTGAACCTGGTTCGTAAGCGTCGCCAATTGCCATGTTGTTGAAAACACTTTGATCTTGTTGAGCAACTTTATTAAAATAGTTCGGATCATAGGTCGGGAAATTAGCCATACTCCAAATGCGGCCGGTTTTAGGTTCAACAATAATAACTGAACCTGAGTCAGCCCCATATTGATCTACGGCCTCGGCTAAAACTTCTTCCACTTTATACTGAATATTACGGTCTAAAGTTAAAACAAAATCTGACCCATTCCGCGCCTCTACTTGATTATTGATGCCGAAAACCCGACCGCGTGAGTCGCTTTCGCCAAATATCTCGCCCCCCACGCCCTTGAGTTCGTTATTATAGAAACCCTCGAGCCCATAACGGCCATCGCCGGAAGCATCAACAAAACCCAGAATTTGCGACGCCAAAGGCCCTTCTGGGTTAGAACGCACGCTTTCCGGCAGGACCAAGATGCCTTTTAATTTTAAATCAGCGATTGCTTGCCCCTCTGCTTCGGTCATTTTTTTCTTTAAGGGCGGCACATAGTATTTATCGTTATCGATTAGCGCAAAAATTTCTGCAGTAGTCTTTTCTACCATCGGGGCCAGCTGCTCGGCTGTTGTCCATTTCTGGTCGCTAGGGATATTATTTGGCACCACTAGAACTTGATAAAGCCTTGTATTAGTCGCCATTGGGAACAAATCTGAAGAAAAAATTTTCCCTCTGACCGCCGGCAAGTCTTTTTTAATAATGTATTGGTCTTCGGCCTTAGCCACGTAGTCGGAGTGTTCTAAGATTTGTTTTTGAAAAAGACGCCAGCCGAATAAGACGGTTATTATCACAAAAAAGACTACTAGAAAATTTATTCGCTTATTAGTGTTAGATTCTAACATGCGTGTTACCTACTATGTAGTATATCAGATATCTTTAGGTACGGGAATTTAATGAGTAAAAATTCGTTTCTTGGACCGGTTCGAACCCTTGAGAACTTTTTTTGATTTCATTTAAGGATTTAAGGCGCGCTGCTTCTACTTCTAACTCTTTTGATTTAGACTGCAGTTCTTTTTGAGTTTCTGAAAGCTGCATAATCTGATATTTTTGCGCTGCTCCTTCTGTGCTTTGAGCTAAATAGAATAAAGCTGCGATAGTAATTAGTGCAATGGTCGCAAATTTTAATGATAATGGTCCGAGACGAAACTCGCGATTAATAGTGTATTTCCTCGACCCTTCGTTCCAACTATTGCTTTTGGTGATTAACACAGAAACCTCCTTGATTTATTTCTTAATTGCTGCCCGCAATTTTGCAGACCGAGCGTTGGGGTTTTCGTTGATTTCTTCAGCTGATGCCAACACTGGTTTATTGGTTAAAATCGTTAAATCGGTGCTGTTTTTAAAAAAATGTTTGACGATTCTATCTTCAAGTGATTGAAAGGAAATGACAACTAGTCTACCACCTGGAGATAAAACCTGCTTGGCCTGGGGTAATACTTTTTTAAGGTTTTCTAGCTCGTCATTTACCGCGATACGCAAGGCTCTAAAGGTAGCGGTGGCAAAATGCGTTTTTACGGTTGCTCGATACGCTGGCGGTGTGGCTCGATGAATAATTTCAACTAGTTCTTGGGTGGTAGCGATAGGCTTGGCGCGACGAACTTCAATAATTTTTTTGGCAATTTGTTTGGCGAACCTTTCCTCGCCGTCAAACAATATTTTAGCAATTTCCTTTTCGGTCGATTTGTTGATAACGTCAGCGGCAGTAAGGCGTTGGGCGCGCGGGTTTTGACGCATGTCTAACGGTACATTGGTCTTGAAGCTGAATCCCCTTTCGCCCGTCAATTGTGGAGTTGACACACCTAAGTCAATCAGGACGCCGTCGACGTGATTAACCGGCCACTTACGAACGATTAGGCCTAACTGGGTAAAATTAATGTGCTCTGTCTGCACTCTGCCGGAAAACCCTGACAGGGCGTCTTGAGCCGCGGTCAAAGCATGCTCGTCTTGATCAAGCCCTAAGATTCTTCCATCCGGTGCGGTCTTTTCTAATATTAACTTGGCGTGTCCGGCGTAGCCCAGGGTTGCGTCGATAAAATTCTCGCCAGGCTTTGGGTCTAAATGTTTAATTGTTTCGGCTGGTAAAACCGGTATATGTTCTTTCAATGTTTTCCTTGAAGGGCTACTGAGGACTAGCAGCCAGTGCCCCTCCTTAAGTCGTCCTGCTCGCGTTCCGCCAGATGGCGGAAGCGCTGGGCGGATTGCCAATTTTGTTTTGTCCCGTCTCGACCCAATTTTGGGGCGGATAGGACTGAATCTATATAATGCAGCTCGTAAAAATTTTGTTTTTACTGGCTGCTAGTCGGTAAAATTTATCTCGAGCTTCTCGCTTCTTTCGAAGTAAACTAAGTCGAGAGATTAAACGCCAAGGTCGCTCATGGCCTGTGAAATTTGGTCGGTCTGTTTTTCGGTCTTAGTCTTGTAGTCCGACCATTTGACCTCATCCCAGATTTCCAATCGGTTATAAAGGCCTGCAATCACTGTGGACTTGCTTAGCCCAGCATATTCTCTAAGATAGGCTGGCAGTAAAACTCTTCCTTGGCTATCGAACGCCACTTCCATGGCGCCGGCAAGCATTAATCTTGAAAAGGCGCGCGAACTGGCATTGGATAGCGGCAAAGAAGCTAGTTTCTGAGCTAGCTCTTCCCACTCTTTTTTAGGAAAAACCCAGAGACAAGCGTCTAACCCGCGCGTAACAACCGCACCACTACCAAGCTTCCCTCTCATCTTTGACGGGATGGCCATCCTCCCTTTAGCATCAATTGTGTGAAAATATTCACCGATAAACATTGCTGTCTAAAAGTTATCCACAGGTTTATTTTTTGCTCTTAAGATACAATTTGTTAATTCCCCACTTTTATCCACAAATCTACACTATGGGTTCATTATAGGCCACTTCTGTTTTCTCTGTCAACAATTCTGTTTATCAGGTATAAAACAAAAAACACCCTTTTGGGGTGTGGATAACTTACCTTATTTTTCAACGTCTCAAGGGGTTGGGATGTTAAACTTTTTCATAATAAGTGTATTTTCCTGTTATTCCAACCTGCTTTAGAAGCCCTTCTTTTTCCATTTCATCTAGATACCGAGCTGTTGTAGCGTTCGATACTTTTAAAAGCTTTTCGATATCATCGTTGGTAATTTTATCTCTGTCTTCAATATAATCGCGGATTTTTTGCAGGTTTTCTTCTTTTTCTTTGATTTGCTCGGTCATTATCCCCTCGCCCGCACAGCAACTCGCCGCCACAATTTTTTGACGGTTTTTGACAATGAGACCGATGATAATTCCGGCCGCTAATCCAGTTAAAATGTAAATTAAGGTGTTCATATTACAAATTTTATTTTTCAAAAAAATAGTCGCTTCGCGCCGCGGAATTTGTAACAGTTTTACATTAACTTGCCAAAAATATAATTTTTCAAATTCTTGATTGGAATGCGCTCCTGTTTCATGGTATCTCGATCTCGAACTGTAACAGCCTGGTCTTTTTCAACAGTATCAAAGTCAACCGTGATACAGTATGGTGTGCCGATTTCGTC
>Ga0172374_1002113_pt1 | contig 12809 bp, 6 predicted proteins | sample LakKiv3m_FD_114536 | JGI IMG/M metagenome (GOLD analysis project Ga0172374, IMG submission 114536) | Freshwater microbial communities from Kabuno Bay, South-Kivu, Congo - kab_092012_10.3m | ecosystem: Environmental > Aquatic > Freshwater > Lake | place: Democratic Republic of the Congo... | reverse complement strand
TGCGTATTTTTCAGATCTTTATAGATATGTTTTTAGAAGAGTCAATGATTCTCCTGAGACAGAGAGGATTGTAAGAACAACTTTTTCTGAGGCATTATCAAAGACGAGAAATACGCCTACGGATATTGCCTATCAAGTTTGGCTATATTCTTTAGCCAAACCAAAGGTTTGGAATTATATAGATAAATCTAGATTTCCTGACAAACAAGGCCTTATTGATGCAAAAAAAGACTTTAGCAGCGTTGCAGAAATAGTTAAGGATCCTATTGTTCAGAAAGCTGAAAATATGCTTAAGAAAATGTCTCTTGAAGAATCAGAAATCTTAAGACTTAAATTTTGTGAGGAATTAGCTGATGGAGATGTTTTATATATTCTTGGAGGCGAAGAAAATACAATTGGTTCAAAAATTTACAGAGTTTTAAAAAGAGCCCATTTCTTATTATTTGGGGAAAGCGATGAAAGGCATGGTATTTATTTTGGCGAATTGTCCGGATTTTTATCTAGAGTTAAAGATTCTATAAAAATAGAAGTTCCAGAATCGTTAAAATTAAGTTTAAAAGCAGAATTGTCCAACAAATTAGATAAAAAAGAATTTGCCGTAGATGCTCAAACAGTTTCAGCAGAGTCCAAGAAATTCCCTGATCCATTAGACATGACGTCTGAAATAAAGACGCCTACTCAAAAAGTTCCATGGCAGGAATTTAAAAAAGATGATGTTCCGATGGGATCAAATGATCCTGCGAAAATATTTGTTCAAGCAGTTAAAGAAATGAGACAGGAAGAGGAAGCAAAAATGATGCGTGATGCGATGGAATTTGAAGCGAGTGAAAAGGTTTACGACTTCTTTGATAGATGGAAAGGCGTGCTGTCTATTATTCCAGTTATTTTATTTATCGCGGTTGGTGTGTTTGTTGTTACAAAGATTGATTGGGGAAAAACGCCTCCAATTGAAAAACCACCAGTAGAGATTCCTTTTGTTTCTGTTTGTGGCGAAAATAAAGTAAATTTTGACAAAAGTTTTTCCAAGGAAGACGTAAAAAATATTGATGAATTAGTTAATAAGAAAATTTGTGAGGCTTTTTCTGCTGAACAAATAATTGTTAAAAAGATTTCTGAAAAAGAAATAGAGGTTTTAGTTGACGCAGGTAAGTCAAAGTTGGAATATAGATTCGTACGCAATTTAAATGATTGGGCATTGGTAAAATATGCAAAAACTTCTAATAGCGACAAACAATCCAGGCAAGTACAAAGAGATTATAGAAGTCCTAGAAGGGCTTAATTACGAGTTCGTTTTTTTAAAGGATTTGTCGATTGATTCGGCGGATTTTATGGAAGACGGAGAAACTTTTTCTGAGAATGCTTGCAAGAAGGCCAAGTATTTTGGGAATAAAGCTGGGTTTTTAACATTAGCGGAAGATTCTGGAATAATCGTAGATGCATTGAGGGGAGAGCTTGGGATAAAAACTAGAAGATGGGGATTGGGAGAGCAAGCAAGCGATCAGGAATGGTTAGATTATTTCATAAACAGGATGATGACTGAAATTGATAGGGGAGCAAAATTTGTTTGTAGCGCATGTTTGTTTGAACCTAAGCAGGGAATAACCAGAGTTTTTAATGGAGAGACTAAGGGTAAAATTGCAGATAAAATTCTTGCGCCAATTTTACATGGATTGCCTCTAAGTTCAGTTTTTGTAGCTGAAGGAATGAATAAAGCTTATGCAGAACTTTCTACTAATGAAAAAAATAATATTAGTCACAGAGGTAAGGCAATGCATCAAGTGAAAGAATATTTGAGCAAAGGTTAATTTTTTATTTTCAAACTTATAAGCATTCCGGAGTCAGTATGTAACAGAAACGACTCGAATTTTTTAAGTTTTGTTATTTGCTTTATGTATGGAGATAATTTTTTTTTATGACTGATTATATTATCAGCGATTATTATTGAGTTCTTTTTTGTTCTTGGCAAAATCTCTTTTAAATATAAAGGGTGTTCGTACTTAGTTGCATCTAAAAAAACTAGGTCGAAAAATTTTGGAGACTTCGGGATTGCTTCTGGAGCGTGTCCTAGAATTTGAGTTATATATTTTGAAAGGCCAGCCTCTTCAAAGTTTTTTGTAGCAAGAGGGAATCGCTCTTTCTTGTTTGATTCTATGGTGTAGAGATGACCTTTTGTTTTGGCCAAGGCTTCAGCCATCCAGATCCCTGAATATCCGTTTGAAGTTCCTATTTCCAAAACCGTTTTTATATTAAATTCTTTTATTATGGAATTTAAAAACTGACCAGCTTCGCAAGAAATATTCCAGTACTTTTTACGAGTAATTTCGAGAAAGCTTAGTATGTTTTTAATTTCTTTTTTCATGGCCAAAGCATACCTAAGTTTAAAGGATTTTTCTAGAATGTGTTGTTTCACGGTCGATTTAAGGCTTATTTAAAAGGGCGCGGATTGCTTTTTTATTAAAATTATGTTAAAATATAGTATCTAAAATAAAAACAAAAGAATTAAGAATGATTGATTTTTTGATTTTTATAGGCTCGATGGTTCTTGTTATTAAGAGTGCCGACTTGGCCATGAAGTATTCTTCCGAAGTCGCCAAGGATTTAAAAATTTCAAAGCATTTAGTGGGATTTTTAATTGTTGCGATTATATCTGTTTTGCCTGAAACAAGCATTGCTGTCATGTCTGCGTTCCAGGGCGAATCCTCTATAGGACTTGGGACTTTGTTTGGTTCAAATGTAGCCGATCTTACATTAATTTTTGCAGTCGTTGTCTTTTTCGCAAAACGTAATATAAAAATTCACAGCAAAATAATAAAAAGTAGCTATCTCTATTTACTTACCATGCTTGTTCCACTAGTTTTAGGTCTAGATGGCTCATTCTCTCGTGCAGAAGGCGCGGTAATGATGGTACTTGGAGTTCTTTTTTATGTTTGGCTTTTGAAAAAAGACAAAGAAATTTACATGGAGGTTTCTTATTCCTTTAGTATTAAAAACTTCACTTTATTAATTCTAAGCATGGGGTTTTTACTTATAGGATCATATTTAACTGTTAAGCATGGGATTGCATTGGCCCATCAACTTCATTTAAGTCCTGTAATAATTGGATTACTTGGAATAAGTTTGAGTACTACTTTGCCAGAACTCTTTTTCTCAATAAAAGCTGTTAGAAAAAAACAAGATGAACTTGCCCTTGGAGATCTTTTGGGAACTGTGATTACTGATGCCGTCATAGTAGTTGGACTTGTTGCTTTAATAAAACCTATAGTGTTTCCAATGAGAATAATTTACGTAACTGGAGCGTTTATGCTTCTTGCTACTATTCTTTTATTTTTCTTTATGAGAACAGGGCGAGAATTAACCAGAAAAGAAGCAATTTTGTTAATAGCTTTATATGTTTTATTTGCCGTTACTGAGCTGAACTTTGTCGCGTAAATTATTTTTCTACTTTTATTTCTATCGCCGATTCTCCGCTGTATCCTAGTTCATCGATTACTTTTACCGCAACGAGATGTTTAGATCCTGGTTCGTATACTTTGAATACATTTAAATATCCTTTATACGGAGGAGTCGTTGTGAAGAAAAGTTTTTTATCATCTATGTAATATTGAACTTCTTTGATTTGTCTTTTTGAATCAATATCTATTGTTACAATAAAATCTCCATATGGAAGCTCTTCATCGGATTCGGGGCTTTTTATTGAAACTTTTGGAGCATCTTCAGATGTGTCAGCTGTGTGAATATCGTCATATTCAGTAGGAGGAGCTCCTATTACTATATTTTCTTCTTGGGGAAGCTGGTCAGGATTTTGTGTGTAGTAATTTTTTATTTCTTGTGCCCAATTAAACATATCTGCAATTGGCTTCAAGTTTTCATATGTTACTTCTTGGACTGCTTCTTTTGGAGTAAATTCTGTGGCAAGTTTTCCTGATATTTTATCTATTTTTACTTTGTAGAATGAATTGTCTGTTTGGGTTGGGGTGCCAAAACTTGTAAACACTTCTTTTACTATCATTGAAGGCGGAGTATTTTCTCCAGGAAGAAGTCCGGAAGCTTTACTAACTTCTATTTGTTGGATTCCTGGTGGAACCGGAAAATTTTCACTTGGAAGTTTTTCTGTCGCCTTCCCTAATATTTTCTTAAAAATAGGCGCTGCATGAACATAAGCTTCAGCCGCAAACGCTAATCCGTCGCCATTTGTATTTCCCATCCAAACGCCTGTTGCAATAGTTGGGGTGTATCCTAGTAGCCATAAATCGCTAGGATGAACGCCTGTTCCGGCAGCTTTAGCTTCTTTTTTATTCTGTTTCGTACTGGTTCCACTCTTTGCTGCATTTACTTTATTTCCTAAGTATATATTCCCTCCAAGTCCCGCAGATTGATCTGACAGAATACTGTTTATTAAATATGCAACTTGAGGATCCAAAACTTCTTTAAATTCTTTTTGTTTATATTCTTCGAGAATGTCTCCGTTTGAATTTTCTATTTTTAAAATGCCTGTTAGTTCTGGCTTTTTACCTCCATTTGCAAAAGTCGCATATGCAGTTACCATTTCAATTGGAGCAACTTCTCCTGCGCCTATTGCCAATGGGTAGCCATAATTGTGATTTGGATCTAGGGAATCTATTCCCATTTGTTTAGCAAGTTCGATAATTCCTTGCTGTTGTTTTGCGAGGAAATATGCCTGAATTGCTGGAATATTTCTTGATTGTCCTAAAGCAAAGCGCAATGACATTTGTCCTCTCCATTTTCCGTCAAAGTTTTGAGGAGTATCGTTTCCTATTTTTGTAGGAACGTCGTAAGTTACACTTGCGGGGCCGTATCCTTCCATAAATGCTCTAGCGTATACTATTGGTTTGAAAGAAGATCCCGGCTGTCTTGGGCGTAAAATTACATTTACGTTTCCGTCTATTGTCTCATCAAAATAATCTTTAGACCCAACCATTGCTAAAATTTCGCCTGTTTTTACATTTATTGTAAGCGCTGCCGCGTTATTTGCTTCTGTTGTTTTTTGGTATGCCTCGACGGTTTCTTTTACTGTTTTTTCTGCAAATTCCTGAAGTTCTGGATCGATGGTCGTGTATACTTTTAGTCCACCACTTTCTACAGCATCTTTGCCATATCGGTCTTCTAAATATTGCTTCACATAGAAAACAAAATGAGGAGCTTTTATACTTTCTCTGTACGGTTTGAATTCTATTTTTTGAAGTTCATTTAAAGTTTCTTGTCGCTGTTCTGCTGTAATTTTTTTTAGCTCGAACATTCTTTTTAATACCAAATCCGTTCTACCCTGAAGATAGAATTTTTTACCATTTCCGGGGTCTACGTATTGGCCTACCAATCCTCTAGCATATTCTTCTATATTTAAATCTTTTTCTCCTTCAATTTTTCTATAAAAAAGTTCTTCAGCAGAAAAAGTTTTTAGTAAATGTGAATATCTGTTATTTCCGTATGGATTGTAGTGGGTTGGAGCTTGAGGAATTGACGCCAAAACAACGCTTTCAGCTAAATTTAAATCTTTAGCATTTTTATTGAAATATGTTTGAGATGCTTTTTCGCATCCATAAGTATTACTTCCATAAGGGATTCTGTTTAAATAAAGAGCAAGAATTTCTTGTTTAGTGAAAGCTTTTTCTAGTCTGCTTGCAAGAATTAATTCGCGGATTTTTCTAATATATGACTTTTCTGGACTTAAAAAAGCTGTTTTTATGTATTGTTGAGTAATAGTTGATCCTCCTCGCTGAATCCCGATTTTAAAAATATCTGAAACGGCTGCCTTCATTATTGCCAAGATGTCAAAACCTTTATGATTCCAGAAATTGTCGTCTTCGATTGATACTGTAGCGTCTATTAGGTGTTGAGAAATGTTTTCGTATGGCACTTTTTCGCGATTTTCGTTTCCATGTATCGTGTAAAGTAGTCCGCCATTTCTGTCAAAAATTTGGGTCGATTGTGCCGGGGTTATTTTGTCTATATCTGTTACGTCTGGAAGGCCCACCGACAATATTCCAAATGCGCCTGCTAAAAGTATTATTCCGAGGATAAATATTCCTACGAATATTAATATTATACGAATTATCAGTTGTTTTAATGTAAGATTTTCTTTTGAAATTAGTCTATCTTTTAATGCTTTTATGTTGAATTTTTTTAGGTCTAACATAGATATATAAATTTTTTAAGGACGTGGCATATACTAATTAAAAATAAGCTTTAAGTAAAGCTCAAGGATTGTCATTTTTAAATCTTTTCTTTCGGTTTTTTTTCTTCGCAGAGTTTTTGGTTTATTGCCATTGAGCAGATCTTGCTAAGATTTTCCAAAAAATCCGTTTCTATAAATCTAAATTTACCTGGATCTGTAGTATATAGACTTATTGTTCCGATAATTTGGTTTGGAAGAATGAGTGGAATTAAAATTAAAGTTGAAAATTTATGTGACTTTAAAAGTTTTACCCCTTTGTGTTTATTGTATGACTGAACGTTGTCGATTATTAGTGGACGGCCATTTTTTATACTTTCTTCGGCAATACTGTTTTTTAATGGAATTTGATTTTTACTAAGCCATTTTTGACTAACTCCAATGCATGCTTTTAGTTTTAATAAATCTTTTTCTTTGTCGTATAGCCTTAAAATTGCGCCATCGCTTTTTGTTAACAAAGAAACGGCACTGATTATTAAATTTGCAAGGCTTGAAAGAGAGGCGCTACTTGCCGCCGTGTTTGTTATTTCGTAAATGTAATCTATTTGTCGTTTTTGAAGCCCTAGTTCTTTGTATGCGTCTTGAATTGCCTCGAAACGTTTTTGTAGCTCTGTATTAATTCTTTTTTGTTGAGTGATGTCGCGATAAATCAATAAATATCCAAGGAATTTTGAATTTTCGTCTGTTACTTTTGTTATCATTATCGATACGTCTACGAGGTCACCTGTCTTTGTTTTTCTTTGGGTTTCAATGTTTTGGACGTGTGTTTTTATTTTTACTTCTTCCATTATAGAATTACTTTCTTCCATTTTATCTTCAGGAATAATAGTGCCAACTGTTTTGTTCATTACTTCTTCTTCTGAGTATCCAAATATTTTTGAAGCTCCAGCGTTCCATAGAAGTATTTTTTCTGATTTATTTAATATCACCACTGCTTCTGCTGAATTTTTGATTATTTGCTGAGAAAATTTCCAGTCTTGCTCTAATTTTTTTAGCTGTGTTAAATTTGTAAAAATACCCATTGTTCCGCCATCTTTTGTTGGAGCGCCACTTATCAATAACGGAATTCTTTTTCCGCTTTTTGAGATCATCGTGGCTTCATATTGAGAAGAAATCCCTTTTGGACGAAGTTTGTGATGATCTTCTATAATCCGTTTTCCTTCTTCATCAAAGAAAAATACACAATCTTTTCCAATACATTCTTCAAGTGAATATTCGGACAATTTTTCAAAAATTGGATTAACATAGATCGTTTTATGACTTTTATCCCCAGCCCAAAGGCATTCGTTCATTGTTTCAACGATGTTGATAGATTGAACAAACTCTTTTAAATATTTGTCTTTTTCTTCTCGACTCCAAGCCTTAGTCATATGAAAAATTTTTAAGCCCGTCACCATTTTGCAACTATTTTCCCCGTATGTCAATAAACGTATGAAAAGTTAACGATTGGATTAAAACTCTTCGCAGTACGAAAACGCGGATAATAGCCTTGACAACATCCACTAAAAGTGACATATTTTCTCTCCTTTGTTATTTTAGGAGAACTATGTCTAACGATCCAGAAGAAAAAAAGGAAGGCTTAACTGTTGATTCAGCGGGCGGAGGCCAAGATCCTGATGCTCCTGATGCTACTAAAAAGGATTTACCTATATCTGAATCTTTTTCAGACGGAACTCTTCCAAGCGTGCCTACACCACCTGATCTTCCTCCAGATATAGTTTTTGCAAAAACACGCCCTCTTCTTGGAGAATATGATGATTTAGTTGTGGATGGGCAGCCTTTTAAAGAGTATGTTGCGGTTTTGGATAATTTTTTTAGAAATAATGGTCTTACTCATTATTGGGCTAAATTTGAATTAATGCGAAGATATTCTGTTCTTACAGGACTTCCAGGAGGGGAAGTATTGGCAGCATTACTAAATTCTCAATCTGTTCCAAAAAAGCCGGAAGAGCCAGAGGAACAATCTCCTGATATTTCAGATGAATCTACTGATCTTGGTAGAGACTTTGATGTTATACAAGAGGTTAGGGGACGAATACAGGTATCTGGTCCGCTTGCCGACAGATTTGATATTAAAAAAGTTTTAAGAAATATTCCTAGAGAAGCTCTGTTTTCTAGTAGGGCTCCTAGTGAACATGAAGAGGCCGATGATGCAAAAAGAAGACTATGGGAAACTGTTAATGAAAGATGGAAAGCTATTTGTAGAGATCCTTCCAGTAGGTATTTTTTTACTGAAATTCTTGGTTTTGGAAATGGCACCTTTGGTCCTGATACTGCGCTAAAATGTCCTAGGGTATTGAAAACTGCTGATCTTCCTGTTTTAGGAGTTGATCCACAAACTCAAGAAGAATATTTAGCTGAAATCTTAAGATTTAGAACTTTGTTTTTGCTTATTACTAGAAAATCTTTTGATTCTGGATCATCTGATGATCAAAAAAGCATTCCTTACTATAGAGTAGGGTATTTATTTGCTCAAATAGCAGCTTTACTTAGTGAAAAATTAGGAAAAATACTTGAGGGCACTCCTCATGATATTAAGGCAAATCTTCCAAATGTAGAAAACGAACCTTATAGTACCAAAACTTCTGCAACTCAAAATATGTTTGGCCATGGAGGACCTAATCGTCCACTGGATGAATTTTATGTTCATGCCCCTTCATTACTTTTATTTCCTCCAGGAACAGATCCTTCTATCATAGATTCTTATATAAAGTGTAATTTGTCTTTAATTTTCCCGGACAATGGGAGGGAAGACAGAGAGTCTTTTGGGACTGAACCTTCTGCGTGTTGTGTTCAGGAGGATTTTATTACAATGGATTTAATGATTTTGGCCGACAGATTTGGTCTTTTTGAAAATCCGAAATATAAAAAGGACTACAGAGAGCTTTTTAACGCACTTGGTCTGTATAGAAAAATGCAATATGTTAAGCATTATCATAGCGACGCAGAAGCATCTAGGGATCCGGATAAAACTAGAGTTCCGTTATTGAATTTTGTACAGCGTTTATTTGAAAAAAGACAAGGGAAGCCAATTACAGTTTCTTCTCTTGGACACGGCGATGGAGTTCTTGAGAGATTAATGATGGAATCAGGAAGTATTGGTATTCTTACGGCGGTTGATATAGACCCTAACGCAAGATTTGATCAGACCGACGTAAGACAAAAATATAATGGCAATTACCGTGAAACTATAGTAGGAGTTTCTGATAAATTGGAAAGAAACTCTGCTACTGGATCAATGGACAGCGTTACCGGTACTGGCTCTATTTATAGAGAAAGTCCAGATGTAAGAAGAAGAGTTATGGATTCATTGCAAGAGGCCGATGTTGTTGTAGCTGCGGATGTTTTACATGAAACTTCAGATCCATATGCTTACATTAGAGGACTTTGGGATAAAGTTGCTCCTGGTGGATATTTGTATATTGTTGATCCTATACACTGTGAAGCTGTAGATGAAGTTACGAAAATGTCCGTGAATAATTATGATAGAACAAAATGGGCGGCATCAATGCTTCCACTTGAAGACCATTTTAATATGATAGGTGGATTGAAAATGATGGGAGCTATTATAAAAAATATAAGTGTCGTTCCTGGAACTTATGCTGGATATAATGATTCTTATTCAAGAGTTACTATTGTTTTGAAAAAGCCTGCTATTCTTCCTAGGAAACCAGGAGAATATAGGGGGGTTGATTATGATATGCCGTATGAACGATCTCTTGAAGATTGGGATAAAGAACTTCAGAGAGTTGAAGATATTTTCGAAGTTTGGCCATTGTCTACAATTACTAGTGCCACTCAGCGCCAGCGATTACTGGAGACTCTAAATAATAATGTTAGAAATTGTACTGTTGGTGATCTGAAAGCCCCTGGATTTGGAATCGATCCAGCCACTGGTAGATTCTCAATGAAATATAAAGATGTAAAAAAAGAGGTTATAAAGTGGTTAATTCCTGTTCATGAAGTATATGGTTATATTGTACAGCATGGATGGCATCGTGAACCTCGTCGTGGCCAATGTAAGGCTTATGAAAGATATGTTGTTGCGGCAATGCCTTATCCTTTAGAAAAAATTAGAAGATCATTTGGAGAAATTCCTCCTGAAATTTTAAGTAAAAATCATTTGGCTGGAGAAGTAAGGGCCCTCGAAAGTTTACTTCGAAATGCTTCTTATAATTGTGGACTTCCTGCTGGATCTTCGCAAGAAGATGCTGAAATTACAACAGAGCCTTTAGCCGTTATTGCTGATCTTGGGGATGGATGGGGGAGTAGTAGATAATAAAATTAATTTTTTCCGCGAATAATTCCGCCGATACGTTCTAAATTTGAGAATATTTTTCCTTGAACTTCCAGCATTTCCTGATCTGTCAAAGTTCGATCTTCCGCTTGGAGGGTAATTCTGAACGCCACTGCTTTTTTATCTTTTTCTATATTTTGGCCTTCATATATGTCGAAAAGTTCAACGTTAGTAATAATAGACTTATTTGCTTCCAGAATGGTATTTTTTAAAGTTTCAATTTCTATATTTTTCGAAACTAATACGGATACATCCAAATCTATGCTCGGGAAACGCGGCAATTTTTTATAAGATTTTTCTTTTTTCTCTAAAATCAAACTTTCAGTGAAATTAATTTCGAACATTGCAATGGAGTATTTCTCAAGGCCGAAAATTTTAATTACTTCTGGATGGACTACAAATACTTGAGATAGCGTTTTTCCGTTTTCAGCCAAGAAAGTAACTGACTTTACTGGATGTGCATAAGGAGCATTTTCTACACCTTTTACTACCTTATAAGGAATTCCAAATTTGTTAAGAAAAGACCCAACGGCTCCTTTTGCTTCATAGAAAACTTCATCTGATTTCTTTTTTATTAGGACTGCTCCCCCAATTTTTTTCTCTTCAAGAGGCATAAATTGGCCAGCTTCTTTATACGTATGACCAATTTCATATATTTTTACTTTTTCAAAATATTTTACATTTAATTCTAAGTTTTTTAGAAGATTTGGAATAAGAGAAATTCTTAAATGTGTCTGATCTTCAGATAGATAATTTAGTAATTTTATATGATGAGTTTCGGGAATTTGGCATTTTTTTAAATCTATTTTGCCGTAAAAAGAGTAATTGTATACTTCGTCAAATCCTAGCCCATAAGAGAATAATTCACGGGTTCGATGTTTTTTAAATCTTTCGGTGTTTTCTATTGGAAGCTTTGTCGGAAGTTCTGGGAGAAGAGCTGGAATTTTGTCGTAGCCGTATAGTCTGGCAATTTCTTCTATTAAATCGTCTTCGATAGTTACGTCTTTTGAAGACCTGAATGAAGGAACAGTAACTTCTAAAATATCTTTTGGTTTATTTGTAATTTTGAATTCAAGTTTTTCAAGAAGGGTGGCGATGTCTTTTTTTGTTATCTCTATGCCAATTTTTGACTGTGCGCGTTTTGTGTCTAAATTAATTTTTAATGGAGTTTCTTTGAAAGATTTAACATCTGTAATTGGTCCGGCAACTTCTGCAGATGGGCAGACTTTAAGGATTAATTCTGCTGCTCTTTTTATGGCAAGTTCAGCTAAATGCGGATCTAAAGATTTTTCAAATCTTTGAACTGAGTCAGTTCGTACGCCTAGTTTTACTGAAGTTTTTCGAACATTTCCTGGATGGAAATTTGCGGACTCTATTATTATTGATGTGGTTTTTTCGTTGATTTCACTGTTTTCGCCTCCAATAATTCCGGCAACTGCTACTGGTTTTTCGTGGTCCGCAATCACAAGCATTTCTTCTGAAAGTTCACGGACTTTATTGTCTAGTGTTGTAATTTTTTCATGAGGCTTCGCGGTTCTTACCACTATTCCTCCTTTTATGTAGTTTTTGTCGAATGCATGAAGTGGCTGACCTAGTTCAGTCATCACATAATTTGTGACGTCTACGATATTATTATGAACGCCATGGCCGGTTGCCTTTAATCTTTTTTTCATCCAGTCCGGAGATTCTGCTACTTTAATATTATTTATGATAAGTCCGCAGTATCTTGGACAGAGATGAGAGTCCTTTACTTCAACCTTAACGGTTTCGCCTTTTTGAGGAGTTTTTACGGCTGGGTTTAATTCGGTAAATTTAGCGTCTGTTAATGCTGCAATTTCTCTAGCAATGCCATAGTGACCCCATAAGTCTGGGCGATGAGTTAGAGCCTTGTTGTCGAATTCTAAAATGACGTCATTTTTTTCAAAAAGGTCTGATAGCGCCATGCCAATTTCTGGCTTTAGGGCTGATAAATCTAAGATATCTTTTGGTCCTGCATGTGGATCGTCTATCCCTATTTCATTTCCTGCGCAGATCATTCCGAAACTTTCTTCCCCACGAATTTTTGCTCTTCCCATCACTACTGGTTCTCCTTCTCCGTGCCAACGAACTTTTGCACCAATTTTTGCCACGGCTACATACATTCCTTCTTTTAAATTTTCTCCTCCACAAACAATTTGTAGAGTTTCTTTTCCTATAGAGGTTTTAGCTATTCTTAATTTGTCTGCATTTGGATGGGGAATAAGAGTTTCTACAAAACCTACTACTATATTTTCAAAGGCTTCTGCTTCATTTATAACCTTATCTACTTCGGCAGTTTTTATA
>Ga0172374_1002110_pt1 | contig 12818 bp, 9 predicted proteins | sample LakKiv3m_FD_114536 | JGI IMG/M metagenome (GOLD analysis project Ga0172374, IMG submission 114536) | Freshwater microbial communities from Kabuno Bay, South-Kivu, Congo - kab_092012_10.3m | ecosystem: Environmental > Aquatic > Freshwater > Lake | place: Democratic Republic of the Congo... | reverse complement strand
GTGATTCATGCCCACTTCGGTGTAGGTGACACCGGCGAGCTTGTCGTCCTGCACCGTGCCCGAGAAGGCGACCAGCGACTTGATGGCGTATCCCTTCTCCTGGATGTACCGGTCGAAGCTCTGTTTGTAACGCACGGCTTCCAGGCGCGAGCCGGTCACCACCATCGCCTTGGCCCGACCACCGATCTTGTGACGAGTGACGGCCTGGAAGTGCTCGACCATCACCTCGGTCTTCTGGGCAATGTTGTGCGGATGCAGCTTCATGAAGCGGGCCAGAGCCTGCGCAGCCTTCTTGCGCTCGACGTTGGGATCGTCCTCGCAGGCTTTGAGCAGCTTGAAGTAGGTGGCGTAGCTCGTGTAGTTCTTCAAGACGTCGAGGATGAACTCCTCTTCGATGGCCTGGCGCATCGTGTAGCGGTGCGCGGGTTGCCCATCGCGGCCGAATACGGCGAGCGTCTTGTGCTTGGGCGTGGCGGTGAAGGCGAAGAAGCTCAGGTTCGACTGCCGGCCGCGCTTGGCCATGCTGCGGAACAGTTCCTCCATGTCGTCGCGGCCTTCCTCGGCGGCGCGCTTCTTCGCGGCTTCACGCAGTCCCTCGCCGCCGAGAACCTCCTTGAGATCGGTCGCTGTCTCTCCGCCTTGCGAGCTGTGGGCCTCGTCGATGATCACGGCGCAGCGCCTGGTGGCCAGCGTTCCCGTACCGCTCTCGCCGCGCTCTTCGGCCATCTTGAGCAACTGGCGCGAGACGAAGGGGAACTTCTGCAACGTCGTGATGATCACCGGGACGGCATTGGTGAGCGCCTCGGCGAGTTGCCGTGAGTTCTCGTCGATCCGCTGCACGACGCCACGCTTGTGCTCGAACTGGTAGATCGTGTCCTGAAGCTGCTGATCGAGCACCACCCGGTCCGTCACCACGATCACGCTATCGAAGACACGCTGGTTGGCCGTGTCATGCAGCGACGCCAGCCGATGGGTCAGCCACCCGATGGTATTGCTCTTGCCGCTGCCGGCCGAGTGCTCGACGAGGTAATTGCGACCCACGCCCTCGCTGCGCGCAGCGTCCACCAACAGGCGTACCGCCTGGAGCTGGTGGTAGCGAGGAAAAATCATCGACTCGGTCTTGACCTTGTGGCCCTGGTCGTCGCGCTTCTCGTCGATCTGCAGGTGGATAAAGCGTGCGAGGAGATCGAGGAGGCTGTCGCGCTGCAGCACCTCCTCCCATAGGTAGGCCGTGCGGTAGGTCCGCCCGGCCGGATCGGGTGGGTTGCCGGCGCCGCCGTCGCAGCCCTTGTTGAAAGGCAGGAAGTGCGTCGCCGAGCCCGCCAGACGCGTAGTCATCAGCACCGACTCGGTGTCCGCGGCGAAGTGCACCAGTGTGCGGCGCTTGAATTCGAAGATCGGCTCACGCGGATCGCGGTCCTGCTTGTACTGCCGGCGTGCGTCTTCCACTCGCTGTCCGGTGAGCGGGTTCTTCAGCTCCACCGTGGCCACGGGGATGCCGTTCAGGCTCAGCGTCACATCGAGTGACTTCTCGGAGCGCGGCGAGAAGTGAAGCTGGCGAGTAAGCCCAAGGCGATTGGCGGCGTAACGCGCCTCCAGCTCCGGGTTCAGTTCGTGCGCGGCCTTGAAGAACGCCGCGTGCAGCGTGCGCCCATAGCACTTGAAGCCATGGCGCAGGGTCGCGAGCGAACCGTTCTGGTCCATCCACTTGCACAGGTCGCCGAGAATCTGCTCGCCGGTCTTGTCCCCATGCAGCGCCTCCAGCTTCGCCCATTCCTTCGGTTGCGTCTCGCGGATGAAGCCGAGCACGGCCTCGGGAAAGATGGCGCGCTCGCGATCGAAGCCATCCCCGGCAATTGGCACGTAGCCGTTCTGGAGGAGATGCGCTTCGATGACGGTCTCGAAGGCGGCTTCGGAGTGGCGGGAGCCATTCATCGCGCTCGTTGCTCCATGGCTTGTTTGGCGCGCCGCCCCAACTCCGTGAGCCGGTAGCGCTGCATCCGGCTCTTGGGCTTGTCCGGTTGGGTCATCTCGATGACGCCAGCCTCGAGCGCCGGATCGAGGTACGCCGCCCGGAAGTGCGCTCGACTCGCAACACCCACAACGGCCTGGATTTCTTGCCGGGTCAGCTCGCCCTCGAGCGCATCGAGAACCCTTGCGACTTGGCCTGTCACTTGGCCTGTGACTTGGCCTGTGACTTGGCCTGCGACTTCCGTGGCAACCGCCACGGTCAGGTCGCGCGGCTGCGGCAGTCCTTGGCGTGCAGCCTTGAACTCGGCGCCGGTCCACTCGCCGGAGCGGAGGAGGTCGTCGAGGCGTGGGTCGTCGGTCATGACTCATCCTCCTTCCGCTTGCGGGCACGCTTCGATACGATGTCGCGGGCAACTTCGCGGTTTCCCTCGCGTTGAACTCTTAGAAGTTTTCGAAGAGTTGGTTCCCGGGCCAGTTCACCCGACGCGTAGATCTCCCTCAAGTGGTAGCTGATGGTCGGAACTTCGACGCCGAACAGCTCAGCTATCCGGCTCTGGTCGAGCCAGAAAGTCTCGGACTCGTAGAGCACCTCGACGCGCACGGCGTCGTTGGCCGTGCGGTAAAGGATCAGCTCGCCTTCCTGCGGGGGCTGGTCGATCACAGGGCCACCGCCAAGACGTCCATCGAGAAACGTTCCGCCTGCGAGCATCGCTGGCGCACGACGGGCCACGCGGACGTGATGGCACCTGCGCGCGCCCGGTACTGACGCGGCGCTTTCTTGATGCGCTGGCCCTTGGGCAGCGCCGCGAGCTGCCTTGCGAGGTTAAGGTTGCATTCAAGGTCAGTCAGCGACGCGTGGTCGTTGCGGAACGCGGCCGCCGCAACCCAAGCCTCGACCGCCTTCGACGGAACGCAGAGGACCGTCTTCGGGCCGGGCACCCGCATCCCGGTCCATGAAAGGATGCAAGCACGCACGGCGTTGGCGCTTCCGTTTGGGGGCGGGCAGGGGATCTTGTTGGGTAGGTTGGGCCAGCAACGCTTGATCGCAGTAGACGCGATCTCCTCGCTCACATCACGGTAGCTCTGCTCGGCGACATCGGCATCGACATGGACCACAAAGAGATCGAAGTCGGGCATGGTGGAGTCCATCTCGAAGCTCGCATACCCTCGCGTCGCAAAATCGCGGCACCAGCGCAGCACTCCGCCCCAGCCCTCCCCAAGCCACGGCCGGATCGACTCCGGCTGGAGTTGCGTAAGCACGAAAGGCCTGGGGAGCAGGGCTTTGAGCGCAGCCTCGATGACGATCGCGTCGGTCGGCCCTTCGGCGACGAGGGCCACACGAAGGTCAGACATTTGGGACGGCTCCAAGGTTGCCCATCGCCCACAAGCGCGACAGAGGATACGTCTCGTTCAGCGCTTCCAACTCGGGCGTGAGCGTGACGCGACGAACCGTGGTGTGGCCCTGGCTGTTGCGCTCGACCGCGAAGAGGCGGACTTCGTCATCATCAAGGTCGAGCCCATCGAGCACGGCGGGGTTGTGCGCCGTGAAGAGGAGCTGCCGATCCGGGCTCGTCACAGCGAGCCATGCAGAAAGGTGGCTCACAAGCCGCGTCACGAGTCGCGGGTTGAGCGCCGAATCGAGGTTGTCGATCGCGAAGATCGAGGGCGAAGACGGCGAGAGACAGAGGACAGCGGCAAACAGGACGTAGAGGGCGCCCTCGCTCGCATCGGCGGCCGTCAGTGTGTTGCGCGACGACGCCATGAAGCGATCGGTAAACTTCAACACATTTTTCGTTCGCGGGACCGAGGGGGACAGTAGATCGCCCACGACGTTCGTCACCCCCACGTCGCTAACCCAGTCGACCAGGTCAAGAACCTCGTCGACACACGCTTCGTCGACAGTACGCTTGAGCGCCGCAAAGCCCTCGGCTAGCCCGCCTCCGACAAGCCCCACAGGCACCCGGGTTTGCGCATCCGGTACGATCGCGCGCAAGGCGGGCGTGTTGGGCGTGTAGATAACGTACTCCTGCAGCGCTTTCAGGAGCAGCGACGCGGGATCGCCCGGCTGTAAGTCGACGACTTTCAGTGCCGAAAGGCCCCTGGTCTTGTCGAGGTTCTCTTCGTCGCTGCGCACCCCGCGGCTGACGATCTGCGTCTCGCCCGACGAGAGGAACTCGGATTTGAACGTCCAAGCGGGCGCCGGCTTGTCGAGCGGGTTGAGCAATGAAACGCGAAACGTTGCTTGCGGTTCACCCGTTGCTTCGAGACTGATGTGCGGTGGAATCTGCGTGCCCGCGAACGAACTCTTGAACAGGCGAGGTAGCCCCGCACGCACGCCGTTGCGGATGATGTGCTCGTCGTCGACGCGACCATCTGCCGCTGCACCGAGGACGCCGAGTGCCTCGAGCACGTTGCTCTTTCCCACACCGTTGGCGCCGATGAAGCAGTTAACGCGCCCGAGCGAGATGGTTTGTTCGACGATCGACTTGAAACCCTTGACGTGGATCTCGCGTACTCTCATGCAAGACTCTCCTTCAACTCCAGCTGCCTGGTCACCGCGGCGGCGATGAGTACCGCGCGGCGTTCCTTGAGCAGAACGATCGTACGCTCAGTGGCTCGGACTATCCGCTGAATGGGCATGAGCTCCTTCGTTAGGTGCTTGACGATTGCCTCTTGTTCGTCGACCGGCGGCAGCGGAGTCAACCAGTCCTTAATGTGTTCCTGCGCGATCTTGACCATCGAAGCACTCGTGCCGCGAGCATCACTCTCGACCTGTCGTCGTCCAATCGGAAGGGACAAGAAGTGCGCCAAGAACCGTCCTTCAACCAGCTCGACGCGCAATGCCAGTCGGTAGATCAGATCGCACAGCATCAAATGGGGTCTAGTTACTTCAACAAAGCACACGTCGCCAACCAACGCGGGAGTGTTGGACCTGGTCAAGAGGAAATCGCCGGCGTGAACCTCAAGACCGGTCACAGGTTCGATGTTCGGTGGTAGGGCCTTCGCTGCCGAATCATGGAACCGCCCCTTGTTCACGGCGTTCAGCTTGAGAACTCCCCACTCCTGTTCATCCGGCTCCCTGTTCTCGGCTTGCGGGCTCCAGCCCTGTTCGATCCGATGAGTTAGAAACCTGAGACGAACAACTTCCCAATGCGCCGGAATCATCCCGAGCCAGGGGATGCCGGAGTCGCGGAGGGGGGCGCGGGGGTCGAGGCCGCGGGTGACGGCGCGGGTGATGAGGGAGCGACGCTTCTCGGCCAACAGCCCGAGCACGCGCTCCTTTGCCGCCACCAGCGCATCCAGTCGCGCTGTCTCGCGGTCGAGGTAGTCGGCGATGGCGCGTTGAGTTTGCAGGTCCGGACACGGCAGCTTGTGTTCTCTAACCTTCTCGGCATTGAGATTTGGTTGTCCACCGCCAGAAGAACAGGCGGCAAGAAACTCGCGGGATGCTTGAAGGCCGTAAAAGGCGAATCGAGACGTAAATCGGCTCGGGGCCGCCAACGCGCACACCGCTTGATTAACGGTCGCCGGGACACCGAGGATTGCCACTCGTCCAATAGTGGCTCCGTACATCGCGAACAAGACCGTACCGGCGGGGTAGGCTCTGAGTGCGGCGAATTCGTGCAGCGCCTCAATCGTGAGCGCCTTTTCAGTTGAGAGGACAATGTTCTCGCGCAACTCCGACGTGTTCACCCATGGCACCGTCCCGTCATAGAAACGCGCTTCGCTCGTTGGCGGCGTCGTCCCGCTGCCGATCAATCGAAAACCATGCTTGATCGGAATTGCTGGCCAGCACCCAGGTACGCCGTCGTACCACTCCAGGGTATCGCTGTAGGCCGGCATCACTCCGTCACCTCCCGCAACAACCGCATGATCTCTTCCTCCGCCTGCTTCAGCTCCGCATCGATCACCTCCAGCGACCGCGGCGGCGTGTACTTGTAGAAGTGGCGGTTGAAGTTGATCTCGTAGCCGATCTTGTCCTTGGCTCGGTCCATCCAGGCGTCCGGCACGTGTGGGCGCACCTCGCGTTCGAAGTAGGCGTCGATGTCGTCCTCGAGCGGCACGTTCTCGAAGTCGCGCAGGTCGGCGTCGGCCTCATAGCCTTCATCGCGCCCGCCCTTGGCGACTGGCTCAGCCTCGGGGTTCTTCTGTGTGAAGACGCTACGGAAGAGCTTCTGCTCGGTCGCTTTCCAGCGCGATTTGCGCGTCTGCAACAAATCCTCGATGCGGGTCCACACCGCATTCCAGTCGCGCTGCGGCTCGCGCCCCAGCGTCTTGTCGATGGCCTGCACGTCATCGAGCAAATGCGGGCACGCGTCGAGGAAGCGCGCCTTGTCTTCCAGGGTCATCTGGTAACGCAGACGCAGAGGGCGCTCGACGGTTACGCGGGTGTAGCCGAAGTCGGCGTTGTCGAAGGTCTTGGAGGTCTCGCCGTCGGCCTGGCGGCCATAGAGCTTGACGATTTCGTTGATTTGGCTGGCGGTGATGTGCCGGCGCTTGTCGCCGAGGCTACGCTTGTTGTCCTCGCTGCCGCCCGCGGTCCACACGTCGCGCGCGTCGAGAAGCTGAATCTTGCCCTTGCGTCGCTTTTCCTTGCGGTTGGTGACGATCCAAACATAGGTGCCGATTCCGGTGTTGTAGAACATCTGCTCCGGCAGAGCGATGATCGCTTCGAGCCAGTCGTTCTCGATGATCCACTTGCGGATCTCGCTCTCGCCCGAGCCCGCTCCGCCGGTGAAGAGCGGCGAGCCGCTGAAGACGATGGCCAGGCGCGAGCCGTGCTTGTGCTCGGCCGGACGCACGGGCTCGAACTTGGCGACCATGTGCTGCAAGAAGAGCAGCGAGCCGTCGTTGACGCGCGGCAGCCCGGCGCCGAAGCGGCCGTCGAAGCCGCGCTTGTCGTGCTCGCGCTGGATCTCCTTCTGCTGCTTCTTCCAGTCCACACCAAAGGGCGGATTGGTAAGGAAGTAGTCGAAGGTCTCGGTCGCGAACTGGTCCTCGGTGAAACTGTCGCCGTAGCGGACGTTGTTGCCGGCGCCGTTGTGGTCTACCTGCTTCATCAGCATGTCGGACGCCGCGGTGGCGAAAGCGCGCTTGTTGTAGTCCTGTCCGTAGACGTAAAGCTTGGCCGCGCCGTGGTGCTCACGCAGGTAGTTCTGCGCCTCCGCCAGCATGCCGCCGGTGCCGCAGGCCGGGTCCAGGAGCTTGCGCACGGTACCGGGCGTGGCGAGCAGGTTGTCGTCGTGAATGAAAAGGATGCTCACCATCAGCCGGATGACCTCGCGCGGCGTGAAGTGGTCGCCCGCGGTCTCGTTGGCCAGTTCATTGAAGCGGCGGATGAGGTTCTCGAAGATGAGCCCCATCTGCTCGTTCGGCACCGTGTTCGGGTGCAGGTCGACGTCGCAGAACTTGGAGACCACGAGATAGAGGAGGTTCGCCTCGCGCAGCTTCTCGATCTCGGCTTCGAACTCGAAGAAGTCGAAGATGTCGCGCACGTTCTTCGAGAAGCCCTTGATGTAGCTGACGAGGTGCTTCTCGATGTTGTCGGGGTCGCCCTTGAGCTTCTCGAAGTCGAGCGGCGAGTGGTTGTGGAAGCGCTGGCCCGCCGCCATGCTCAGATGCTTGTCGAGCGCGTCGCCTTCGAGCTTGCCGCCTTTGCGCTTTTCGTACTCCGCCAGAACCTTCGCTTTGGTCGGTGCGAGCACGCAGTCGAAGCGACGCAGCACGGTCATGGGTAACATGACGCGTTCGTACTGGGGCGGGCGGTAGGGCCCGCGCAGCAGGTCGGCGATCTGCCAGATCAGATTCGAGAAGTAATTGTGGTCAGGCATGGATGCGATCGTCTTCCTTCGTTGCGGTCTTGGCGGTGAGCTTCGGCGATTAGAGCACGAAGCGCTCGCGCACGAACGCGATCGCGGCTTCGCGATCGGCAAGCGTGCCGTCGAGCTGGGCGTCCTCGACCGCGGTCAGGATGGTCCGGAAGCTCGGGCCGGGGGTCAAGCCGAGTTCCATCAGGTCTTCACCCCTGAGCAACGGACGCGGGCGCAGCGTTTCGGCCGGCAACTCTGCGAGTGAGCGCGTGCAGAACTCGTAGTGCGCGAGGTCGCCGTTGGCCGACAGCGCGTCGATGCGCGCCAGCTCGAGCAGTTCGTCGATGCCGTCCTGGCGCAGGAAGCGGGTGAGGTTGGCGCGGCGCATCTGCGCGGCCGAGCAGTGGCGCAGGTGTTGATCGACCAGCAAGACCACGCGCGCGGTGGTGACGTTGCTGCGGCGCAGGCGCCGGCAGATCTCCTCGGCCATCTGCGCGCCTTCCTTGGTGTGGCCGTAGAAGGTCCTCCTGCCTTCCGGTGAAGTGGCGGCGCAGCGCGGCTTGGCGACGTCGTGCAGCAGCACGCCCAGCGCGAGCGTCTCCGAGCAGCCGGCGGCGAGGTGGCCGAGACACAGCATCGTGTGAACGAAGACGTCGCCCTCAGGGTGGAAGTCGGGAGGTTGCGCGCAACCCTTCATCGTCGCGATCTCGGGAAGCACGTGTGTCAGCAGGCCGGTGTCGTCGAGCAGCTCGAAAGCACGCCGCGCGGCGCCTTCGGTTAGCATGCGCATCAGTTCTTCGCCGATGCGCTCGGCCGAAACCTGCGTGATCGCCGGTGCGACCGGCGCCATTGCCGCCAGCGTCGCGGCTTCGATCGGAAAGCCGAAGCGGGCCGAAAAACGCACTGCGCGCAGCAGCCTCAGGCGGTCTTCGGCAAAACGCTGCGCGGCATCGCCGACCGCGCGGACGATTCCGGCTTTCAGGTCCGTTTTGCCGCCGACGAAGTCGTGGACGACGGCGGCCAGCGGGTCTTCGAACATCGCGTTGATCGTGAAGTCGCGGCGCCGGGCGTCGGTTTCCATGTCCACGAAGCGCACCGTTACCGGGCGGCGTCCATCCAGATAAGCGTCGTCGCTGCGGAAGGTCGCTACTTCGAAGTAGTGGTCGGCGGCCTCGACCAGCACGATGCCGAAAGCGCGGCCGATCGGGATGGTCTTGTCGAACAGCGCTTCGACCTGGTCGGGAGTCGCCGATGTGGCGATGTCGTAGTCGGCCGGCTCGAGGCCGAGCAGCGCGTCGCGCACGCAGCCGCCGGCGAAGACCGCCTGGTGGCCGTCCTTCTGAAGTCTTTCGACGATCGAGAGGGCGTGGTTGCGTAGCACCGGCGGATCGTCCCACAGCCCTTGCGCGAAGGTCAAACACGCGTCCTCTGTTACTGCGTGCGGGATCGCCGGGTTCCTCGGTCTTTGCGTCCGTCGCGAGCTCGAACACGCGTCCTTGTGCGCCTGCGGCATCCGAGGCACGATGGCCGCCGATGTCCAACGCCGCGGTCTTGCTGCCACAGCTTCCTTCGGTCGACCGCGTCCGTCGCGAGCTCGAACACGCGTCCTTGTGCGCCTGCGGCATCCGAGGCACGATGGCCGCCGATGTCCGACGCCGCGGTCTTGCTGTCACAGCTTCCTTCGGTCGACCGCGTGCTGTCGAGCCCGGCGGCCGCGGGGTTGTCGGCGTTTTCGCGCGATGCCGTTGCCGACGCCGTCCGCAGCGTGGTGGAAGAACTGCGCCGGCGGATTCGCGCAGGCGCCGGGATCGAAGCGGCCGAGCTGGGGATCGAGCACGTGATCGGCCAGGCCGGTGCCGTGCTGGCCAGGCTCTCGGCTCCGACGCTCAGGCGTGTGGTGAACGCTACCGGCGTCGTGCTCCACACCAATCTCGGACGTGCGGTGCTGGCCGGGTCCGCCATTGAGGCGGTGGTCGCCGCCGCCGGCGGGGCCTGCAATCTCGAATATGACCTCGCGCGCGCGGAGCGTGGAGACCGCGACCAACTGGTCGAGTCGCACCTTTGCGCACTGACCGGTGGCGAGGCCGCCACCGTCGTCAACAACAACGCCGCCGCGGTGATCCTGGTGCTGAACAGCCTGGCCGAAGGCCGCGAGGTGGTGGTGTCGCGCGGCGAACTGATCGAGATCGGCGGCTCGTTCCGGATTCCCGACATCATGGCCAAGAGCGGAGCGCGGATGCGCGAGGTCGGCACCACCAATCGCACTCACGTCAGCGATTATCGCGCCGCGATCGGAGCCGACACCGCGCTGCTGATGAAGGTGCACACGAGCAACTACCGCGTCATCGGCTTCAGCGCGGCGGTCGGGCTCGAAGAGCTTGCCGCGCTAGCGGTCGGTCACCCCGGGCTGGCGGTCGTAGAAGACCTCGGCGCCGGAGCGCTGGTGGATTTTCCCAAGTGGGGCCTGCCGGCCGAGCCGGTAATCGCAGACCGCCTGGGCGCCGGCGCGGATCTGGTCTGCTGCAGCGGCGACAAGCTGCTCGGCGGACCGCAGTGCGGCATCGTGGTGGGCAGAGCAGACCTGATCGCGCGTGTGAAGAAGAACCCGCTGCGGCGCGCGCTGCGCTGCGACAAGATGACGCTGGCCGCGCTCGAAGCGACGCTGCGGTTGTACCGATTCAGCCCCGGCCCGGAGCGCGAGATTCCGACCCTGCGGGCGCTGCTGCGGCCGCTCTCCGAACTGCGCGCGGTCGGCGAGGCCGCGTTGCCGCTGCTCGCCCGGGAACTCGGCTCCGACGTCACGTTGGAAATCGTCGGCGCCGAGGCTCAGGCCGGCAGCGGCTCGCAACCCGAAGTCGCGATCGATTCGCTCGCGATCGCGCTTTCGTCTTCCAAGCTGTCGGCGCAGGCGCTGGCCGCGCGCTTTCGCGCCGGCGACCCGCCGGTGATCGGGCGCATCGAGCGCGAGGTTTTCCTGCTCGACCTGCGCAACATCGACGACCCGGCCGACCTGGTTCCGCACACGGCCGGGCGAGCCGGCTGAGCGTACCGGCATCGCCGTGAAAGCCATCCTGGGCACCGCCGGTCACATCGATCACGGAAAGTCGGCGCTGGTGCGCGCGCTGACCGGGATCGAGCCCGACCGTCTGCCCGAGGAAATCGAACGCGGCATCTCGATCGAACTCGGCTTCGCTCACCTCGACCTTGCGGGCGGCGAGCGTATCGGTGTCGTCGACGTTCCGGGTCACGAGCGTTTCCTGCGCCAGATGCTCGCCGGCGCGCACGGTTTCGATCTGGTACTGGTGGTGGTGGCGGCTGACGACGGCGTGATGCCGCAGACCGAGGAACACTTCGACATCGTTCACCTGCTCGGCGTGCAGCGCGCGATCTTCGTCATCACCAAGGCCGACTGCGTCGACGCTGCACGTGTGGATGCGGTGCGCGAGGAAATCGAGATCCTGGCGGTCGGTACGCCGTTCGAGACTTCGCCGGTGTCGGTTGTGTCGGCGCTCAGCGGCGCGGGGATCGACGAGCTGCGCGCGCTGATTGCCGCGACCCTCGCTGACATCGAGCCGAAGCCCGAGAACGGCCTGCTGCGCATTCCGGTAGACCGCGTCTTCGTGATGAAAGGCCACGGTGTGGTCGTGACCGGCACGGCGCTGGCCGGACGCGTGACGACCGGGGACGAGCTTCGCATCCTGCCGCGCGGGGCCAGCGCCAGAGTGCGCGAACTGCAGGTGCACGGCGCTGTCGTCGCATCGGCGACCGCCGGGCAGCGCGTGGCGCTGAACTTGTCGGGTCCGGGCAAGGACGACATCGCGCGTGGTGACACGCTGGCCGCAGCGGGTCCTGATCTGGCGACCACGCGTTTCGACGCTCGCGTCGAGATCCGCCCGAGCGCTGGCAAGCCGCTGGCATCGCACACGCAGGTGCGCGTGCACCACGGCACCCGTGAGACGATGGGTCGTCTGATGTGGCTAGACGGTGTCGACAGCGTGCAGCCGCGCAGCAGTGCCTACGCGCAGATCGCGCTGGCGGAACCGCTGGTGCTGTGCCGCGGCGACCGCTTCGTGCTGCGTGACCAGACCGCCGAGCGCACGCTCGGCGGCGGTGTGGTGGTGCTGTCCAAGGCCGAGAGGCACCGGCGGTCGGCGGGTGAAATGGGACCGCGCCTGCAACTGCTCGCCGAGGGCGACGATGCCGCGCGCCTGCACACGGTACTGGCGCTGGCTTCCTCGTTCGCGATCGAACCGGCTGAGGCTGCCCTCGGCGCCGGGCTCAGCGCCGAGGGGCTCGCGGAGTTGGTGCGCGGCAGCGGCGGCGCGTCGAGCCGCGTGCTCGCGCTGCCGTCGAGCGGAGACCCTGAATGGCTGATGGCCGCCGAACGCGCGCACGCCTATCTGAAGTCGTTGCTCGATGCCGTCGCGGCTTACCACCGACAGCACGCCAACCTGCCGGGCGTCGACCTCGAGCATCTGCGCGGCGCGCTGGTTCCGGTGGCCGATCCCAGGTTGTTTCGCCTGCTGATCGAACACCTGCTCGCCGAAGCCGCGCTGGTGAGGCGCGGCAATCTGGTCCATCTACCGCAGCACGCGGTTTCGCTGGGCGGCGCCGACAGCGAACTGGCGCGGCGCGTGGCCGGCGCTATAGCCGCGGGCGGACTGATGCCGCCGATCGTCAAGGATCTGGCCGAGCAACTGAAGGTCGACGCGAAGAAAGTCGCGACCGTGGCAGCGGTGCTGGTCGAGCGCGGCGAACTCGTAAGGGTGGCGGCCGATCTGTACTACTCACGGACGACGCTCGAAGAGATCGAGGCGAGGCTGCGTGACTTGCTGGCTCGCGAGGGAGAAGTAACGGCGGCAGGTTTCCGAGACCTGATTTCCGCTTCGCGCAAGTACTGTATACCGTTGCTCGACTACTTCGATCGCGCGGCGGTGACGATCCGCGTGGGCGACGTGCGCAGACTGCGCCGCAGCTGACAGCGACGGCGACGATACAGGAGAAGTGCAATGGCCAAGCGACGTATCCAGACGCCGC
>Ga0172374_1002109_pt1 | contig 12823 bp, 11 predicted proteins | sample LakKiv3m_FD_114536 | JGI IMG/M metagenome (GOLD analysis project Ga0172374, IMG submission 114536) | Freshwater microbial communities from Kabuno Bay, South-Kivu, Congo - kab_092012_10.3m | ecosystem: Environmental > Aquatic > Freshwater > Lake | place: Democratic Republic of the Congo... | reverse complement strand
TGCGTCTCCGGGTCGCCGCGCAGTCCGGCCTCCCACATCATTTCCTCGACATAATGGCCCCAGCCCTCCGCACTCGCATAGCCGACCGCCAGCTTGCCCAGCAGGTTCGGATTGCGGTTCGAATGAAGGAACTGGAGGAAATGGCCGGGAAAGATTTCGTGGACGGTGATGAACAGCAGGTCCGCCTCGCCCGGCAGATAGGCCTGCCGCACGGCTTCCGGCCAGGCTGGATCGGGCGGGGAGATGTAATAGATTGACGACAGCCCTTTTTCGAACGGTCCCGGAATGTCGATATAGGCCAGGTTCTGGCGGTTATAGGGCGGGCTTTCGCGCACCTCGGCCTGCTCGGTGCCGGGGATCGTGACCAGATCCTGTTCGATCAGAAAGGCGCGGAGTTCCGGGATCTGCCGTGTTGCCGCCGCGACAGGTCCGCCTTCGGCCTTGCGCGATCGCACCTCTGCCATGCATGCCGCGACGGTAGCGTCGGGCAGCAACTCGCCGCACGCGCTGGCCAGTGCCTGCTGATTGCGGCGCAGATCGGCGATGCCGATGCGTTCGAGTTGGGCCAGCGGTACGTCGACACCTTCGGTCGCCTTCAACATCCGCGAGAAGCGCTCCGGCCCCATCGCGAAATCCTGCGTCGCGCGCGGGCGTTCGCCCTCCAGCCACTCGGCCAGCCCACGCATCGATTGCGACGCGGCCTGCGCGGCGGTCGCGAATTCGCGCTGCATGGCCGGGTCGCCGACCGAAGCAAAGGCCGCGCGCGCATCGCCGACATAATAATCGGCCAGCCCCCCAAATCCGGCGACCCCGTAGTCGATATAGCTGGCGGGCATCGGCACGCGGAGATTCGCGCGGATCTGCTGCGCGGCGGTCGGCACATTCTTCAAAAACGCGATCATCGCCGCCATCCGTGTCGCCGGATCGGCATATTCTCGCGCGACATAGACATTGGGATCGAGCCCGCCGCCGACATAGAAGGCGGGGTTGCGCCGCCATTGTTCGGCATCCTCAAGCCAGAACAGCTTGCCCTCGAACGTCTTGACCAGATGCTCGCGCGCGAAATTCTCTTCCGCGCTCAATCGGCGGAATGCGCGCGCCTGCGAAATCGCATCCTTGTAGAAGGCCGCCTGTTTGCGGATGCCCGATTCGCTCCAGTCCGGCAGGCGGCCGTCGAATTCGTGCCGCCCCTGATAGACCGCAAAGGACGGGTCGATCGCCATCCAGCCATCGATCGTGCGCTGGAGAAACCCTGCCCAATCGCCCTGATTGGCGACGACGCCGACGCGGTTGCCCGCTTCTTCGTCCGACGAACAGGCTGCCAGCGCCAGCCCGATCGCCGTCAATGCCGCCAGGGGTCGAAACCGCATCGCCATCCTCTCATCGCTCGTGCCGGTTGATTGGCAGGGAATCGCGTCCGAAGCCACCCCTGCGGTCGGAACGGGTTGGCGCCTGCTTTGTTAGCGAAAGCTGAACCAATCGGAGAAGCAACATGCCAATGGTCGATACAAGCGACGGGACCAAACTCTATGTGAAACAATGGGATGGCGGTGGGCGTCCGGTGGTGCTGATCCATGGCTGGCCGCTGTCGTCGGACAGTTGGGATCCCCAGGCGCTGGCGCTCGCAGAGGCCGGGTTCAATGTCATCGCCTATGACCGTCGCGGCTTCGGACGGTCGGACCAGCCGTGGAACGGTTATGATTACGACGGCTTGTCGGACGATCTCGCCGATGTGATGCAGGCGACCGGCGTCAGCGACGGCGCGGCGCTGGTCGGCTTTTCGATGGGCGGCGGAGAAGTCGCGCGGTACATGTCGCGCCACGGCGGCAAGGGCGTCGCCCAGGCAGCGCTGATCTCGTCGGTCGTGCCCTATATGCTCAAGACCGACAACAATCCCGAAGGTGTGCCCGAGGACGATCTGAAAGCCATTGGCGACCAGATCAAGAAGGATCGCCCGAAATTCTTCAAATCCTTCTTCAAGGACTTTTTCGGCGTCGGCGTCATTAGCCATCCGGTGGACGACACGACGCTCGACTGGGCATGGCGACTGGCGATGCAGGCGGGCTTGCGGCCGACGCTGGCATGCGCGGAAAGCTTCGGCTTCACCGATTTCCGCAGCGATCTGCCCGCGTTCAACGTGCCGACGCTGGTGATCCACGGGACCGCCGACAAGACGGTGCCGATCGACGCCACCGGTCGCCCGGCAGCGCAAGGCATCGCAGGATCGCAACTGATCGAATATGACGGCGCACCGCACGGCCTGTTCGCGACCGAAGGCGACCGGCTGACGGGCGATCTGCTCCAGTTTCTGGGGCGATAATTAACTCCTCCCCCACCGGGGGAGGTGGCAGCACGCAGTGCTGACGGAGGGGGTGCCAAGCAGCGCAGCGCTTGTGGCCCCCCCCCACCGCCTTCGGCGGTCCCCCCTCCCCCGGCGGGGGAGGGATTTGAAATCCCTCATTGCCGCGTGCGCCTGTCCGCGCCTAAACCCCCGGCCGCATGAGCCCGCATCCCTTCACCATCCCCAGCTTCCGCGCCTATTGGGTCGCGCGGCTCACATCGACGATGGCGCAGATGGCGATGGTCATCGTCATCGGCTGGCAAGTCTATGACATTGCCCGCGAAACCATGGGCATTCGCGCCGCCGCGTTCCAGCTTGGACTGATCGGCGTCGCACAATTCGTGCCGCTGCTGCTACTGTCGCTGGTCGCGGGATGGGTCGCCGACCGCATCGACCGCCGCGTGATCGCCCGCGCCGCCATCGGGCTGGAGGCATTCTGCGCCTTTGCGCTCGCCTGGCTTAGCTGGACCAACACCATCACCCTTCCCGCACTGTTCGCGGTCGCGGCGCTGCTGGGCGTCGCGCGCGCCTTTGCCGGACCGGCGTTGCAGGCGCTTGCCCCCAATCTTGTTCCCGCGAAAGTGCTGCCCACCGCGATAGCGCTGAGTTCGATCGCGTGGCAGGCGGGCGCAGTGATCGGCCCGGCGCTCGGCGGCTATCTCTACGCCGTCGCGCCCTGGCTCCCGTACGGCGTGTCGGGCGGGCTGTTCACGCTGGCCTTCGTGATGCTGCTGCTGATCCAGCCGGTGAAGCGCGCGGCGATCACCGGCTCTCGCAATCCTTGGCGGCAAATGGCGGAAGGATTGAGCTATGTCCGCCGAAACCGGCTGGTGTTCGGTGCGATCAGCCTCGATCTGTTCGCCGTGCTGCTGGGCGGCGCGACGGCGATGCTTCCCATTTACGCCCGCGACGTGCTGATGATCGGCGCGGAAGGACTGGGCCATCTGCGCGCTGCGCCCGCGATCGGCGCGGTCGCGGTCGCGCTGCTGTTTTCATGGCGTCCGCTGACCAACGATGTCGGCAAGAAGATGCTGTGGTCGGTCGCGGCGTTTGGGCTTGCCACCGCGATCTTCGGGCTTGCGGGGCCGGTATTGCTGCCCTTGCTCGGGCCAAGCGCGGTCGGCAGCGATTTCGCGCCTGCGGTCGCGCTGTCGCTCGTGGCCTTGTTCGCGATCGGCGCGACCGACATGGTGTCGGTCTATGTCCGCCAGTCGCTGATCCAGTTGCACACGCCCGACGAGATGCGCGGGCGCGTCGGCGCGGTGTCTACCCTGTTCATCTCCGGCTCGAACGAACTGGGCGAGGCACGCTCGGGCTTCCTCGCCGCGCTGGTCGGGCCGGTCACGGCGGTTGTCGCGGGCGGGTTCGGTGCCATATTGGTCACCGCATTATGGGCCAAGCTGTTCCCGGAACTCGTCCGGGCGCGGACCTTTGACCCGCCAGAAACTTTGCAACTAGCGCCCCTCAAGGAGACACCGGCATGAAGGCGAACACCATCCTGGAGACGATCGGCAACACGCCGCATATCCGCGTGGCACGGCTGTTCCCCGACGTAGAGGTCTGGATCAAGTCCGAACGCTCCAACCCCGGCGGGTCGATCAAGGACCGCATCGCGCTGGCGATGATCGAGGCGGCGGAAGCATCGGGCGAGCTGAAACCCGGCGGCACGATCGTCGAGCCGACCAGCGGCAATACCGGCGTCGGGCTGGCGATGGTCGCGGCGGTCAAGGGATATAAGCTGATCCTGGTGATGCCCGAATCGATGTCGATCGAGCGCCGCCGCCTGATGCTCGCTTATGGCGCGACTTTCGACCTGACCCCGCGCGAAAAGGGGATGAAGGGCGCGATCGAACGCGCGACCGAGATCATCGGCCAGACGCCGGGCGCGTGGATGCCGCAACAGTTCGAAAATCCTGCGAATATCGACGTGCATGTCCGCACCACCGCACAGGAAATCCTGAACGACTTCGCCGACGCACCGCTCGATGCGATCATCACCGGGGTCGGCACCGGCGGGCACATCACCGGCGTCGCCGAGGTGTTGAAGAAGGAATGGCCGGGCCTGAAAGTCTATGCGGTCGAACCCGTGCTGTCGCCGGTCATCTCCGGTGGCCAGCCGGGACCGCACCCGATTCAGGGCATCGGCGCAGGCTTCGTCCCCGCCAATCTGCACACCCAGTCGATCGACGGCGCGATCCAGGTCGATGCCGACGACGCCAAGCAGATGGCGCGCCGCTCGGCGAGCGAGGAAGGCATGCTGGTCGGCATTTCGTCGGGCGCAACGCTGGCCGCAATTGCCAAGAAGCTGCCCGATCTCGCGCCGAATGCGCGGGTGCTGGGCTTCAACTATGACACCGGCGAACGGTATCTTTCGGTCCCGGATTTCTTGCCGGAGGCGTAAGGGGCCACCCCCTCCCCGTTCGTGCTGAGCTTGTCGAAGCACTGTCCTTCTTGGAAGTGAGGAGAAGGACAGCATTTCGACAAGCTCAGTGCGAACGGGTTTGGTTCAGAATCCAAAATGCAGCAACCAGAGAACCCCATCCCCAGCGAACCGCGCCCCGCCATCGCCGCGCCCCTGTGGCTGGCAATGGCGGCGGTAGCGTTGATGGCTGTCGTCCTGCCGCTGCTCGTCACCGCCAACCCGCCGCACATCCCCGTTGAAACACCGCGGCAGGTCCGCACCCCTGAGCGCATCGTGCAGCGCACCGAACTCCCACCAGTCGAGCCGATCGAATTTCAGGCGGTCGATACCGACGATGCGCGCGCGTTCAACGCATCGGTGCCGTTCGTCACCGGCCCCAACCCCGCCGCGCGCCCGTTCCGCTTCGCGGGGTCGGGCGAGGACCGCGCGCGCGCGATCGACTGTCTCGCCGCCGCCGTGCTCTACGAAGCGGGCGACGACCGACGCGGACAAGAGGCAGTGGCGCAGGTCGTGCTCAACCGCGTTCGCCATCCCGCTTTCCCCAAAAGCGTGTGCGGCGTCGTGTTCCAGGGCGCCGAACGCGCGACCGGTTGCCAGTTCACCTTCACCTGCGACGGCGCGCTCGCGCGGCGCTATTCCGACGGTTTCTGGACACGCGCCAAGCAGGTTGCGAGCGCGGCACTGGGCGGCAGCGTGTTCGCGCCCGTCGGCCTCGCCACCCATTACCACACCGACTGGGTCGTCCCCTATTGGAGCGCCAGTCTCGACAAGCTTGCGGCGGTCGATACGCACATCTTCTTCCGCTGGACCGGCTGGTGGGGCACGCAACCCGCGTTCAACCGAGCACATGCGGGCGGCGAGCCGGTGGTCGCCAAACTCGCCGCAACCTTTGCCGCGCATCGCAGCGGGCTTGAGGAGGTTGCCGAAGCCGCTGGGGTGGACGCGCCGGCAATCGTCGCCGCCGACCTGCTCCCACGACCGATGGCGGGCGATCCCAACACCTTCCTCGTCGCACTCGATCCGCGGATGCCCGCCGCCAATTTCGCGAGCCTCGCCGCGCAAAGCTGTGCCGACCGGCCCTATTGCAAGTTCCTCGCCTGGACCGACAAGACGCCGACCCCCGCCGCCGTGCCCTCCGATCCCAAGCTGTTGGCGGCGATGTCGTTCAGCTATCTGCGCGACCGCTCGCGCGGTTTCGAAAAGGCGCTGTGGAATTGCGAGGAGTTCCCCCGCACCAGCCAGGCCGAATGCATGCGCCAGCGGGTGGTGGTCGCGGTGCCGACGCGGGCCGTGCCTGCGAAAACCGAGCAACCCGTCGCCGTCACCCGGCCCGACACGCCCGCGTTGAGCGGCGTGCGGCGAAAGACGGGCACTCTGGCGCCTGTTGTAATCGCTCCTGCGCCTGGCACCGCACCCCAGCCCGAATAGCCTCGCCGGGTACTCCGGCGGAAGCCGGAGTGTTGGCAGGGAAATACTTGTGATCGCCAACGCTCCGGCTTCCGCCGGAGTACAAACCAGTGCCTAACGCACACGCCGCAGCGGCCGGATCGCATCGACCAGCGCCCATGCCTCGCCCGGCCGAACATCCTCGACCGACGGCGTCGCGATCATCGATGCGCCTGCGGTGTCCGAATAGACGCTCGCCGTGCCCAGCCGTCGCTGGAGCCAGGTGCGCCGCACGGTGATCGCCTGAATGTTGCGCGCGGGCACGATCCATTTTTTCTGTCCCAGCACCCCCCGCTGGACGTGGAAGGTCCGCCCAATCAGCCCGTAGCGATGGTGGCCCCGCTGAAGCGCCGCGACGATCCCGACCGGGACCAGCAGAAATACGAACAGTCCCATCAGCACCGCCAGGAACACCGCTGCCTCCGCCAGATTGGCGCGCGCGATCACCAGCGCCACGATCGGCGCGATCATCCAGCCGATGCGGGTAATCACCATCCGCAGCACATGCATCGTCGATACCCGCACCAGTGCGTCGGGGTCGGCGCGTTCGAGCGATAGCGGCGCTAGCACCGTATCGATTTCCTCCGCCCGCGCGAACGGCGCGACATCCTGCCGCCCGCCCTCGCCCTTCTCCCCGCTGCCCAGCGTCTGAAGCTTCACCCCCGCCCAGCCGAGCAGCCGCATGACGAACCCGTTCTCGATCACCGCCAGCTGCACCCGCCGCAGCGCGACGACTGCCTCGGTCCGTGTCAGCAATCCGCGCACCCGGCGATACCGCCCGCCCTCGTCGGTCAGCGTAAAGCCATAGTCGCGCAACAAGGTTCGCACGACACCGGCGATGACCCCCAGCAGGAACAGGACGAAGATCACGGTCAGCGTGACGCCCGCGACGAATGCCGCCTCCGCCGTGGCGCTTGCCGCCTCGGCGCGCGATCGCAGGTCGTCGACCTCGATATTGCCCCACGGCACCCAGTCGTCGAGATACTGGAACGCGCCGGCGATCACCGCCAGCCAGACCAGCGAAAAGCGGAACAGCCCCGAATAGAGCACACGCCCCAACGTCATCGAAAACAGCACCGGCGCGTCATGTTCGACTGGCGCGACGGCGACGGCATCGCCGCCGACATCCGCCAGCGGTTCGGCATGGGCCTGCGCCGCGCGCCTGCGGATCACGCCGCGAAGCCGCTCGGCCTCGGCCATCGACACGCTGTCGAGCGCGCCTTCATTCTCGCCCGCGCCGCCGGTTTCCAGATTGACGCGTGCGAGGCCGAACAGCCGCGCGAGCAATTTGCGCTCGATATCGACGTCCTGCACCCGGTCGAACGGAATGGTGCGGCGATTGCGCGAGAGCACGCCGCTCTGCACGACGACCGCATCGTCAGTCAGTTCATAGGTGAAGCGCCACCATGACAGGAACTGGAACGCGCCGACCACCGCTGCCAGTCCGACGCCGATCAGCCCCGCCAGCCACAGATCGAAATCGCGTGCGATCGCCAGGAAGGCGGGAATGCCGAACACGAACCCCGGCGCGCCGCGAATGACGTTGAGCGCGATCGTCCCCGGATGCAGCCGCCGAGCAAATTCCGACATCACCATGGTTCGGCGCGGACATGGGTGCGGACGACGTCACGCAATTCCTCCGCCGTCGCGCGGGAGATACCGGGCAGGGACACCGTCGCATGCGCCGCGCCCGCGGTGTGGACGATCAGCGTTGCCACGCCGAACAAGCGCTGGAGCGGCCCCTGCGCCACGTCGATATGCTGAACGCGAGTGAGCGGGACGATGGTGTGGACCTGAGTCCACACGCCATAAGCGACGTGCAGTTCGTCATCCGCCAGCGCCCAGCCCCAGGCGCGGAACCGGCGTAGCGGCGCGCCCGTCCCGCCCCACAGGGCGATCAGGCCCAGAATCGCGAAGGACGGCCACCACGGCCAGCCCAGATTATCCTGAAGCACCATCCCCAGCCCGACGCCGCCCGCGGCAAGCATCAGACTGGGGATGGCGTTGAGGATGAGCATCACCCATCGCTGGCCAGGTTCCAAGGGGTTCAGCGCGACGGGTGTGCTATCCATATAACGCGCTTATGCCGCGCGAAACATCTCTGGATCAAGCGCCATGATCGCATCCGCGCCGCCTTCGATCTTGCGACGCAGCGCCCCGGTATCCGGGAGCACGCGTTCGGCGAAGAAGCGCGCGGTGACCAGTTTGGCCTCCAGGAACTTCGTATCGCCACCGCCCGCTGCCAGCGCCTTCTGCGCGGCGGTCGCCATGCGCAGCCACATCAGGCCGGTGGCGACGATCCCCATCAGGTGCATATAGCTGTGCGCGCCCGCGCCGACATGGTTGGGATTCTGCATCCCATTGGCCATGAACCACATGGTCGATGCCTGAAGATCACCCAGCGCTTTCTCCAGCCGCCCGGCGAATTCGGCGAGCTTTTCGTCGCCCTTCGCCGCCGCGACTTCCTCGGTCACCACCTTGAACAGTGCCTGCACCGCGCGACCGCCATTCTGCGCCAGCTTGCGCCCGACCAGGTCCATCGCCTGCACGCCGTTGGTGCCTTCGTAGATCATCGCGATCCGCGCATCGCGGACATATTGCTCCATCCCCCATTCGGCGATGTAGCCGTGCCCGCCATAGACCTGCTGCGCATTGGTCGCGATGTCGTATCCCTTGTCGGTGCCATATCCCTTGATGACCGGGGTCAGCAGCCCGACCAGATCGTCGGCCAGTTGCCGTTCCTCCTCGCTCGACGCGTTGTGCGCCAGATCGACCTGAAGCGCGCCCCACAGGCACAGCGCGCGAAGCCCTTCGGTCAGCGCCTTGGCTTCCATCAGCATCCGGCGCACATCGGGATGGACGAACAGCGTATCGGCCTTTTCTTCAGGCTCGGCAGCACCGGTCAGCGCGCGCCCCTGACGGCGATCCTCGGCATATTGGACGGCATTCTGATAAGCGGTCTCGGCAACGCCCAGCCCTTGAAGGCCGACGCCCAGCCGCGCGGCGTTCATCATGATGAACATCGCCGCCAGCCCCTTCATCTCGTCGCCGACCAGCCAGCCGATTGCGCCATCATAATTCATGACGCAGGTCGAATTGGCGTGGATGCCCATCTTATGCTCGATCGACCCGCACGACACGGCATTGCGCTCGCCCAGCGACCCGTCGTCATTGACCATGAACTTGGGCACCACGAACAGCGAAATCCCCTTCGAGCTGTCGGGCGCGCCCGGTGTCTTGGCGAGCACCAAGTGGATGATGTTGCTGGTCAGGTCATGCTCGCCCGACGAGATGAAAATCTTGGTCCCCGTAATCGCGTAGGAACCGTCGGCCTGCGGCTCGGCCTTGGCCTTGATGAGGCCCAGGTCGGTGCCGCAATGCGGCTCGGTCAGGTTCATGGTGCCGCCCCATTCGCCGGACACCATCTTGGGCACGTATTTTTCCTTCTGCGCCTGCGATCCCTTGGCGAGCAGCGCGGCGATCGCGCCGTGAGTCAGGCCGGGATACATGGCGAACGCCATATTGGCGGAGATCATATATTCCTGAAACGCGGTGGAGACGACGTGCGGCATCCCCTGCCCGCCAAATTCCTCCGGCGCGGACAAGGTTGCCCAGCCGCTTTCGACGAACTGGTCGTACGCGGCCTTGAACCCCTCGGGCGTGGTCACGCTGCCATCGTCGTGGCGCGTGCAGCCCTGCTGGTCCCCCGACAGGTTGAGCGGGAACAGGACTTCGACGACGAACCTTCCGCCTTCCTCCAGCACCGCATCGACCACATCGGGCGTCGCGTTGGCGAAACCGGGCAGGTTGGCGTGGTTCTCGAGGCCGAGCACATCGCTCAGAATGAAACGCGTGTCGCGGACGGGGGGCGTATATTGTGGCATGGGTCTCTCCGAAGGTTAGCGTGCCCCACCCCACCCGTTCGTTTCGAGCGAAGTCGAGAAACGCTGGCGAACGCCAAGTTCACGTTTCTCGACTTCGCTCGAAACGAACGGAGGATGTGACACGGTTTGCATTTCTAGTGGCGCTGGTCGGTGTCGATCACCGATAGGAAGTCGTTGAGTTCGTCGATCGAGGCGTCGATGTCGCGCTTCTGCGCCTCGAGATGCGCGATCTTCGCGCGGCAGCGTTCGATCGTGACCTGGCGCTGCGCCTGACGCCCGTCGCCGATGTCGTACAGGTCGATCATCTCGCGGATTTCGCCAAGCGAGAATCCGACGCGCTTGCCGCGCAAAATCCACGCCAGCCGCGCGCGGTCGCGGTGCGAATAGACCCGCTGCAAGCCCTTGCGTTCGGGCGCGATCAACCCCTCGTCCTCGTAGAAACGAAGCGCGCGAGCGGTCACGCCGAACTCGGCGCACAGATCGGAAATGCTGAAGGTCGTGCGGTCGGGGCGCGGCGAAATCGGCGCGAGCCCGGCGATGATCGGAGCAGCCTGTGACATGGCCGCGATTATGCTTTCCCTTTACGTGAACGTCAAGAGGGCGACGCTACGTCATCCGCACAGGGAAACCGCCCGCGTCGATCGCGAAACGCTGCGACCTCGCCCGCCGCATGGCTCAGCCGCTCGGTCGCCATTCCCGCCAGCGACGCATTGCCGCGACAAAGATCGGCGCATTCGGCGGGCAGCGCGCCTGGGAAGCGGATCACCTCTCCGTCATAATCGGCGTCAAACCGGCAGGCTTCGCCCAGTTCGATCGCCAGCCCGCTGCCCGTCCGTCGCGCCGTGCCGCGCGCGCTGCATCCGTTGCCCTCGCCATAATCGATCGACACGCCGATGATGGCATTCGCGGCGTCGTCGGCGCGCAGGCACAGCCGGTCGGCATCGCGAGCGAACAACCCGGTCAACGGCGCGGCGTCGGGATCGGGCACCAGCCCACGCGCGATCGCCGCTTCCTCCAGCGCCGGTCCCGCCGCATCGGGCGCGTCGACCACGGGCTCCGAACAGGCCGCCAGCACGACGAAAGCGAGCGCTGCGATCCTCAATCGATTCGCTCCAGCCCATGCGGCGTCACCCGGCGAAAGAAACAACTCCGCGCGCCGGTGTGACAAGCTGGACCCGAAGGCTCGACGATCAGCCACAGGCAATCCTGATCGCAGTCGATCCGCATCTCGACGACGCGCAGCATGTTGCCCGACGTCTCGCCCTTCTTCCACAGCGCGGCCCGGCTCCGCGACCAGAAGTGCGCAAACCCCGTTTCGCAGGTCATCACAAAGCTTTGCGCGTTCATATGCGCGACCATCAGCACTTCGCCGCTGGCCTTGTCGGTCACCACCGCCGTCACCAGCCCGGCGGCATCATATTTCGGGTCGAGCGTCAGCCCGGTGTCGCGTCTGTCGGCCATCGACGATGGCATTAGCGCGGCGGGCGGTACGTCACCAGCCTTTGCGCCTGTGGCTCGATCAATGCGAACGGATCGCCCGTACCAGCTGGGCCTTGTTCATGCTCGACCTGCCTTCGACGCCAATCTTTCGTGCCTCGGCGTGAAGTTCGTCCTTCGACCGGTCCTCAAGAGGCCTCGAGTCGGGATCGAGCGTGCCCGCCGCCTTGGCATTCGCGATCCGCGCGGCCTTCCTTCGATTCGCCTTGGTTCCGTAGACACTCATATAGCGTATCGTCCTTGATCCCCGGTCCGTGATCCTTCGCCATCGCCATGCTCCTTGTCGATCGCCCTGGAACGCCCGATCTCCGCAGCGGTTCAGCGATGTGTGACAAAGGGGGGACAAAGCGGCCAACCCTCCCTATATGGCCGGTGACTTGGATCACGCGAAGCTGGGCTGCATGCTGACCACCAATCCTTACGACGACGACAAACTCCGCGAAGAATGCGGCGTATTCGGGGTATCGGGCGCGGAGGGAGCGGCCGCGCTCGTCGCGCTGGGCCTCCACGCGCTGCAGCATCGCGGACAGGAAGCCGCGGGCATTTCCAGCTTCGACGGCCAGCAATTCCACAATCACCGCGCGATGGGGCATGTCGCCGGCAATTTCGACCGGCCCGAAGTTATCGAGGCGCTACCCGGCGAAGTCGCGGCAGGCCATGTCCGTTATTCGACGACGGGAGAGACCGCGCTCAGGAACGTCCAGCCGCTCTATGCCGAACTGGCGTCGGGCGGCTTTTCGATCGCGCACAACGGCAACATCTCGAACGCGATGCGGCTGCGACGCGACCTGATCCGCTCGGGTTCGATCTTCCAGTCGACCAGCGATACCGAAACGATCATCCACCTGGTCGCGACCTCGCATTACCGGACCCTGCTCGACAAGTTCATCGACGCGCTGAAGCGGGTCGAGGGTGCCTATTCGCTGATCGTTATGACGCCCGAGGGGATGATCGCGTGCCGCGATCCGCTGGGCATCCGACCGCTGGTGATGGGCAAGCTGGGCGACAGCGTGATCTTCGCATCCGAAACCGTCGCGCTCGATGTCGTCGGCGCGACGTACGAACGCGATGTCGAACCGGGCGAGCTGGTCATCGTCAAGGGCACCGAAGTCCGCTCGATCCGCCCGTTTGGCGAGCGTTCGGCGCGGCCCTGCATCTTCGAATGGGTGTATTTCTCGCGACCCGATTCGATCGCCGAGGATCGCTCGGTCTATGCGGTGCGCAAGGAGATCG
>Ga0172374_1002102_pt1 | contig 12845 bp, 7 predicted proteins | sample LakKiv3m_FD_114536 | JGI IMG/M metagenome (GOLD analysis project Ga0172374, IMG submission 114536) | Freshwater microbial communities from Kabuno Bay, South-Kivu, Congo - kab_092012_10.3m | ecosystem: Environmental > Aquatic > Freshwater > Lake | place: Democratic Republic of the Congo... | reverse complement strand
GAGTCCGCGTGGTCGCTGCGCTGCCCCGGCAGCGGGAAGTGGCCGCCGGCGATCATCCGGGTCAGCTCGCCGGCGGTCTGGAGGTAGCTGAGCTCGAGACGGCTCGGGGTGCGTACGCCCAGCAGGTTGGTGTTGCGCGCGATCGTGGCGATCACGCGGCCGGCGCGGCGCACGGGGATGACCTCGACCCGCACGGGGACGTCGTCGCGCCACTCGGGATCGCCCTCGCGCACCAGCCGCCCGGTGGTGTACGCCTCGTCGAGCATCCGGCGCCGCCCGGTCGGGATGAAGGTGCCGAGGACGTCGTCCACGAGCGCGGTGGGACCGGTGGTGGGCCGCATCTGGCCGCCGGCCCAGAAGCCCTTGCCCTCCCGGTCCGGCAGCCACAGCACCAGGTCGGCGAAGGACAGGTCGGCCAGGATCTGCCAGTCCGCCATGAGCAGCTGGAGCCAGGCGACGTCGTCCTCGACGAGGTCGGTGTGGGCTCGGACGAGCTCGTGGAGGGACGGCACCCGGCCAGCCTAGGGCGTGTCCCTCGTGGGGTTCGGACCGCTCCACGGGCACCCGCACGACCCGCGGACGACCAGTCGCGTGGGCAGCACCTGGGGGTGCACGTCGTGGGTGCGGCCCTCGATCCGCTCGTGCAGCCGGATCGCCGCCCAGCGCCCGACGGAGTACGTCGGCTGGAGCACCGTGGTGAGCCCGGGCGCCACGTAGCGCGAGGTCATGATGTCGTCGAAGCCCACCACCGCGAGGTCGTCGGGGATGCCGACTCCGCGGGCCGCGAGCAGCGACATGAGGGCCACGGCGAGCTCGTCGTTGGCGCACACGACGGCGTCGGCGGGCTCGACCATGTCGAGCAGCGCGTCGGCGACGACCGATGCGCTCTGCTCGACCAGCGGCACGAGGAGCGGCAGGGACGCCTCGGTGGCCGTCCTGGACCGTGCCAGCGCCGCGCGGAAGCCCGTGTAGCGCTCGGTCACGTCGTGCGAGCCGGCCGGGTCGCCCACGAAGACGAGCCGGCGGCGGCCGTGCCTGAGCAGGTGGTCGGTGAGCTCGCGAGCAGCGTCGACGTTCTCCACGAGCACGACGTCACATCCGTCGACCGGCTCGCGCGCCAGCAGCACGGTCGGCGTGGACCTGCAGACCTGCCGGACGAACGCGTCCGACACCGTGTCGTTGGCCAGCACCAGGCCGTCGACGCGCGGCAGGATCTGGCGTACGGAGTGCTCGAGGTCGACCGACGGGTGCGCGAGGCGCAGCACGACCGACTGGCCGTAGCGGGCGGCCGCCGCCTCGAAGCCGACCAGCAGCTCCGAGTAGTAGGGACCGACCACGCCGGGCAGGACGAGGCCGTGCGTCTGGTGGCGTGGCACCTCGACCTGGCGGGCCGCGCGCAGCGGGATGTAGTCGAGCTCCTGCACCGCCTGGAGCACCTTGCGGCGCGTGACGGGCGAGGTCGGCGCGGTGCCGCGCAGCACCCGGGAGACCGTCGCGATCGAGACACCGGCGCGGTCCGCCACGGTGTAGATGGTGACCGGGCGGTCCGCGGGGTCGGTGCTCACGGGCACAGCCTCGCAGAGCCGGCCGGCCGAGTGCCTAGAACGGGTTGGGAACCGCGTCCAGCAGCGTACGGGTGTAGTCGTCCTCCGGGTCGCGGATGACCTTGAGCGCCGGCCCCTGCTCGACCACCCTGCCGTGGTTGAGGACGATCACGTCGTCGGCGAGCATGCGCGCGCTCAGCAGGTCGTGGGTGATGTAGAGGATGCCCACGTCGTGGGTCTGCACGAGGTCGTTGAGCAGCTCGAGGATCTCGGCGCGGATCGACACGTCGAGGCTCGAGATCGGCTCGTCGGCGACGATCACCTCCGGCAGCACCGCCAGCGCGCGGGCGATGACGACGCGCTGTCGCTGGCCGCCGGAGAGCTCGTACGCGTAGCGGTTCACGAAGCGGTCGGCCGGGGTCAGGGCGACCGTCTCGAGCAGCTCCTCGACGCGGCGCCTCCGCTCCTCGCCCCTCATCCCGTGGAAGTTGACCAGTGGCCGCTCCAGGACCTGCCCGATCCGCTTGGTGGGGTTGAGCGCGGAGTAGGGGTCCTGGAAGACCATCTGCACGTGGCTGCGGTAGTCGCGCAGCGCCCGGCCGCGGAACGACGAGACCTCCTGGTCCCCGTCGGGGCCGTGGAACACGATCCGGCCCTCGGTCGGGCTGTCGATGCCGGTGATCATCCGCGCCAGCGTCGACTTGCCGCTGCCGCTCTGGCCGACCAGCGCGGTCACGCCGCCCTTGCGCAGCACGAAGCTCGCGTCGGTGACGGCCTCGGTGCGGTCGACGGTGAGGCCGCGGCGCTTCTCGAACACCTTCGAGACGTTCTCGACCGAGAGCACGACGTCTCGCTCGCGCGCCCGCTCCGACTCGCCGGCCGACTTCACGAACTCGGGCCCGTCGAAGTGCCGGGTCCGGTCGGGTGCGTCGGCGACGTGGCAGGCGACGTCGCCCGCTCCGAGCGGTCGCAGCTCGGGGTAGTCGGTGAGGCAGCGCTCGACCTTCTCCGGGCAGCGCGCCGCGAAGGCGCAGCCCTGGTGCTCGAGGCTGAGGTCCGGCGGACGTCCGGGGATGTAGGTGATCCGCACGGTCTCCGCGCGCGGGTCGCCGTACGAGCCCAGCAACCCCTTCGTGTACGGGTGCTTCGGCTCGCGGAGCAGCTCGGCGGCCGGCTGCGACTCGACGATCCTCCCGGCGTACATCACCAGGATCCGGTCCGACAGGTCGAGCACCGTCCCGATGTCGTGGCTGATGAAGAGGACCGCGAAGCCCTTCTCCTCCTGCAGCTTGCGCACGTTCTCCAGGATCGAGTGCTGCACGACGACGTCGAGGCCGGTGGTCGGCTCGTCGAGCAGCACCAGCTTGGGGTCGAGGGCCAGCGCGAGCGCGAGGTTGACGCGCTGCTTCATGCCGCCCGACAGCTCGTGCGGGAACGCCGTGATGAAGCGGTGGTCGATGAGGACCATGTCGAAGAGCTCGCGCACCCGCTCGGTCACCGCGTCGCCCCGGAGGTCGGAGTGCGCCTCGATGGCGTCGCGGAACTGCGGCTCGATCCGGACGACCGGGTTGAGCGCGTTCATGCTGCTCTGGAAGACCGTCGAGAGGTCGCGCCAGCGCAGGTCGCGCAGCTCGTCCTGGTCGAGGTGGGTGATGTCGGTGCCGTCGAAGGTGATCGAGCCGCCGCTGATCCGGCCGGGCTTCTCCAGCAGCCGCAGGAGCGACGTGGCGAGGGTGGTCTTGCCGGAGCCGGACTCGCCGATCAGGCCGACGAACTCGCCGGGAGCGATGTCGAAGCTGACGTCCTGCACGGCCGTCATCGCCCGGGCCCGCTTGGGCTCGTAGCGCACCTCGAGGTTCTTGACGTCGAGAAGGGGCATGGCTGCCACGGGTCAGTCCTCCCTCAGGTGCGGGTTGCTGAGCAGGTCGACGCCGAAGTTGATGAACGACATCGCGGTGATGAGGATCGCCAGGGCGAGGCCCGGCGCGAAGATCCACGTGAGGAGGCCCTGCTGGATCGCCCCCTGTGCATCGGCCTGGTAGAGCATGGTGCCCCAGGAGACCGATCGGGTGTCACCGAGACCGAGCACGGCCAGGCCGGCCTCCGCGCCCACGGCACCGGTGGCGGCGCCGACGAAGCCCGCCACCACCAGCGAGTTCATGTTGGGCATGATCTCGCTGAAGATGATCCGGGCACCGCTCTCGCCGGAGAACTTCGCCGAGGTGACGAAGTCGCGGTTGCGGAGGGTGATGATCTGCGCGCGCTTGCCCCGCGCGGCGCCGGCCCACGACGTGATCGCGATGATCCCGACGATCAGCCACACGCCGCGGGTGTCGGAGTAGGCCACCAGCGTGATGATCAGCGGCAGGGCCGGGATCACCAGGGCGACATTGGTGACGAAGCTGAGGACGTCGTCGACGATCGTGCCCTCGGTGTAGCCCGACACCAGCCCGACGACCAGCGCGATCGCGGTGGCCAGCGCGCCGCCGAAGAGGCCCACGAGGAGCGAGACGCGGCTGCCGAAGATCAGCTGCGAGGCGATGTCGCGGCCGTTGGTGTTGGTGCCGAGCCAGTGCTCGCCGGACGGCTGCTGGAGCGGCGTGAAGCTGCCGTCGAGCGGGTCGTGCGGCGCGATCACGGGCGCGAGGACCGCGATGAGCACGTAGATCCCGAGGATCACGAGCCCCACGCGGGCCTTCTTGCTCGACCAGATCACCTGCCACCAGCGCTCGGGCGTGGTGGCACTGCCGACCTGCTCGACGGAGGTCGACTGGCCGGGGTCGCCCTCGGCCATGAAGTCGTTCGGCGTGGTGCTCATCCCTCGGCCCTCCGTGCTCGCGGGTCCAGGACCCCGTAGAGGAGGTCGGCGACCAGGTTCGCCACCAGCACCCCCGTCGTCGTCAGCAGCATCAGCGTCTGCAGCAGCGGGTAGTCCTTGTTCTGCACCGCCTCCCCCATCAGCCGACCGAGCCCCGGGTAGTCGAAGACCGTCTCGACCAGGATCGTGCCGCCCAGCACGCCGCCGAGGGCCAACGCGAAGCCGGTGACGCTCGGCAGGAGCGCGTTGCGGGCGGCGTACCGGAGCGCGACCGTGCGGTCGGCCAGTCCCTTCGCCTTGGCGAGCCGGATGTAGTCCTCACCGAGGTTCATGATCATCGTGTTGCGCATGCCGAGGATCCAGCCGATCGGCGTGACGATCAGCAGCGCGAGCGCCGGCAGGGTGGCGTGCGAGATGACCTCCTCGACGAAGAAGGCGTTCCACCCCGGCGTCGAGGCGGAGTAGCCACCGGACGTCGGGAACCACCCCAGCGTGTAGCCGAACACGTAGAGCAGGACCAGCGCGATCCAGAAGGGCTGCAGCGTGCCGAGGAAGGTCGAGCCCAGCGTGATCGTCGTGTCCAGCCTGGTGTTGCGACGCCAGGCGGCGTACGCCCCGAGCACCATGCCGATCGCGAACGAGATGATCTGCGTGATGACGACCAGGCCGACCGTCCACCAGATGGCCTGGCCGATCACGTCGCCGACCTTGAACGGGTAGTACGTGTACGACACCCCGAAGTTCCCGCGCAGCAGGTCGGCCAGGTAGTCCCAGTACTGGGACCAGAGCGAGCCGTCGGGCGTGCCCAGCATCGAGCGCATCGCCCGCACCTGGGCCGCGTCGAGCTGGCTGTCCTTGCCCTGGAGCCGTCGCACCATCAGCTCGGCGGGGTCGCCGGGCTGGATGCGCGGGATGAGGAAGTTCAGCGTGACGACGGCCCAGAGCGTGCCGACGAAGAAGCCGAGCTTTCGGAGGAAGTACCGCACGGGTCCGCCTCAGCTCGGAGGCGTCAGACGCGTCATCACCAGGAGACGGTCGTCGGCGCCGCTCGCGTAGGGGTTGTCCTCGGTGGGCCAGCCCTCGGCGTTGTCGGTGCGGTAGATCGTGCGCGACGGCGCGTAGATCAGCGAGGTGACCGGGTACTCGGTCATCATCACGTCGACCAGGTCGCCGAGGTACGGTTTCTGCTCCTCGCGGGAGGTCGCGCCGGACAGCTGCGCGATCGTGTCGTCGGTCGCCGGGTCGGAGTAGCGCCCGACGTTGGGGAAGATGTCCTGCTCGGTCGGGAACTGCTTGCTGTTGAGCTTGGAGCCGAGGTTGCGGGCGAGCTCGCAGCCGCCGTGGAGGTACTCCAGGACGGTGTTGAAGCTGCCCTGCTTCTTCTCCTCGTCGACCGACTCGGGGGCCGACGCGGTGACCTTGGTGTCCACGCCGAGCGCGTTGAGGTTGTCGGAGACGACCTCGGCGATGGCCTCGTAGTCGATGAACCCGGCCTGGACCGAGAAGTCGACCGAGAGCGGGCTGCCGTCGGGCATCGTCCGCTTGCCGTCGGGGCCCTCCTCGTAGCCGGCCGCGTCGAGCATCTCGGCCGCCTTGTCGGGGTCGTACGGCAGCACGGTGTCGGCGCCGGCGTACTCCTCGGGGAGCAGGTCCTCCATCGCGGGGAGCTTGAGGCCGGTCTGGCTGGCGGGCTCCATGATCCCGTAGATGCCCTTCTCCGACATCGACTCCTTGTCCATGCCGTAGGAGATGGCCTCGCGGAACGCGGGGTCGCTCCACGGCTCCTGCTCGAGGTTGCCGGTGAGCACGGTGGTGCCGGCCGGGGCGTAGAAGAAGCCGGTGTTCTCCGGGTCCTTGTCGACCACGGTCTTCTGCGGGTTCGGGATGTCCCCGTAGTAGGCGTCGATCTCGCCGTTCTCCAGCTTCAGCGCGGCCTGCGAGGAGTCGAACATGCCCTCCTGGACGATCTTCTCGACCTTGATCTTGTCGGCCTGCCAGTAGTCGTCGCGGCGGGCCAGCGTGAGCCGGCGGCCGTTGTAGCTCTCGACCTCGAACGGACCGGTGCCGACCGGCTCCTTGTCGACGTACGTCGTCGGGTCCTCGACCTCGGAGTAGACGTGCTCGGGAAGGATCTTGGTGCCGATGATGCCGTCGTACTTCGCGGCGGCGTTGCCCTCGAACTCGATGACGACCTGGTTGCCGTCGGCCGTGACGGACGAGGCCGGCGCACCGAAGGTGTCGTTCCAGAGCCCGGCCTTGTCCATGCCGGGGAACTCCTTCTGGAGGTTCAGGGTGAAGGCGACGTCGTCGGCGGTGAACTCCTCGCCGTCGCTCCACGTCACGCCCTCGCGGATGTCGAGCGTCAGCTTGTCGCCGCCGTCCCACGTCGCGCCGGTCGCCAGCCAGGGCGTCTCCTCGCACGTGAGGTTGTTGCGGACGATGAGCGGCTCGTAGAGCCACACGGCCGTGAGCGGCGTCGGCGAGTACGGGTTGTAGTTGCCGAGCCCGCCGACGGTCGCGTCGACCTCCGCGGGGAAGGTCAGCTGGGCGATCATGCCGTCCGCGGCCTCGTTCTCCTGGTCCTGCGCGCTACCGGCGCAGCCGGACGCGACGAGGCTGAGGGCGAGCCCGCCGACGAGCAGCGAGGTGGTCTGGGACGTACGCCGTGAGATGCGCAAGGGGTGGCCTCCTGTGGGCGAGGTAGGAAGCCAACGTGACCGTGGCCACAAGCGCCCGTCAACGGCTCGGAGGCATGTAACTACTTACATGACGGCGGTCACGCTCAACGGTTTTCTTACATCTACTTTCACGGCTCCACGGGCCTGACTCGGCCCCTCACGGCTGGTAGGCATGACGACCATGCGGACCATCCACAGGCCCGGCACCCGTCCTCGCCACCGGCTCGAGACCCCGTCGGGGATGCACCTCGAGGCCAGCTCCGACGGGGCCCTCACGCGCTTCCTGGCGCGCGACCTCAGCCTCCTCCTGAACCCCGCCACCAGCATCGAGGCGGGTGCCGCCAACGTGCACCTGCGCGTGCTCGACGAGGAGGGCGGCGTCGTCCGTCGCACTCCCCTGCTCGGCCCGGGGTCACCGGGCGCTGTCGCGGTGGCCGACGGCGCGCTCGTGGCCAGTGGCACCTGGGCCGATCTCGACTACACCCTCGCGCTGGGTCTCGGCGCGGACGACCTGACCTGGTCGTGGGACCTCGAGGTCCGCAACCGCGGCCGCGGGTCCGTACGCGTCGACGCGGTCCTCACCCTCGACCCCGCGCTGGCGCCCGAGGGTGCCGTGGCGAACAACCAGTACTACGTCAGCCAGTACCTCGACGTGACGCCCGTCGAGACGCCCGACCACGGCGTCGCGCTCGCCGTGCGCCAGAACATGCCCGGCGAGCGGGTGCCGTGGATCGTGGTCGCGTCCTCCGGGTGCGGCGTCGGCTGGGCCACGGATGCGCACCAGCTCGTACGCCGCACCGTGACCGGCACATCGTGGTCGGGCCTCGACCAGCACCTCCCGTCGACGCGGCTCCAGCACGAGCACACCCTCGTCGCGATCCAGGACGCCGCCGCCGACCTCGCGCCGGGCGGGCGGCACCGCACCGGGTTCACCGGCCTCGTGGTGGAGGACCACCCGGAGGCGACGGGCCCCGACGACGCGCGGCACGTCGCGACGGCCCTGACGCGTGCGCCCGCGACCTTCCCCCACGACGGCGCCGGCGCCGCCGACACCGAGCCCGCGGCCGACGGGCCGGCCTCCGTGCTGGCGACCGCACCGGTCCTCGCGGCCGTCCCGCTCACGCAGGACGACCTCGCGCTGCTCGAGCTCACCGCCGAGCCCGGGTCGGCCGAGCACGACGCCGACGGGGTGGCGACGACCTGGCGCACCGCGCACGGCGAGGTCGTCACCGCTGCCCGCGAGCTGTCCGTCCTCCGCCCGCACGGTCAGGTCCTGCGCACGGGTGACACCTTCGTCCCCGACGCGGGCAGCCTGACCACGACCGTGTGGATGGCCGGCACGTTCCACTCGCAGGTCACGGCCGGCCACGTCGGCCGCGACACCGTGCTCACCGGCCGCCGCAGCTATCTCGGGCTGTTCCGCGGGCAGGGCGTCCGGGTGCTCGTGCGCACCGCCGACGACTCCGGCTGGGAGCTGCTCGACCTCCCCAGCGCCTGGTCCAACGGGCTCGACGCCTGCCACTGGTGGTACGCCACCGCAGACGGTCGCCTCGTCGAGGTGGTCTCCCGCGCGCCGGCCGAGCGGCACGAGCTCGGCCTCGAGCTCCGGGTGGTGCGCGGTCCGGCGACCCGGCTGCTCGTCACGCTCGACACGGGCGGCGAGGAGGCGCCCGGGCTCGACCTCGCCTGGTCCGGCGAGGTGAGGTCGGAGCGGGACGAGGACTGGCTCCTGCTCGACGTGGGCGCGACCGACTCGTGGCGGCTGACGATGCGCTCGTCCGACCCGGCCGGCTCGACGGTCGCGCGCGGAGGAGCCGGTGCGGAGTTCTGGCCCGAGGTCGCCGGCTCGCTCCGGCTCGACCTGGAGGGGCACACCCCCGAGGCCGGCGAGGTCGCGGCGATCACCGCCTCCGTGCCGTGGTTCGCCCACGACGCCCTGATCCACTACCTCGCCCCCCGGGGTCTCGAGCAGTACTCCGGCGGCGGCTGGGGCACCCGCGACGTCTGCCAGGGCCCGGTCGGCCTGCTGACCGCGCTCGACCGGCACGACGAGGTGCACGACGTGCTGCTGCGGGTGATGCGCGCCCAGAACGCCCGCGGCGACTGGCCGCAGGCGTTCGAGTTCATGCCGCCCACCGCCGAGCACGGCCAGCAGGACTCGCACGGCGACGTCGTCTTCTGGCCGGTCCTCGCGGCCGGCGAGCACCTGCTCGCGACCGGGGACGCGGCGATCCTCGCCGAGGAGGTGCCGTTCGTCGGCGACGACGGCGCCACTTCGCCTGCGTCCGTCGAGGAGCACCTGCGTCGCGCCGTACGCCGGATCGAGGAGATGGCGGTGCCCGGCACCCCGCTCCCGGCCTACGGCCACGGCGACTGGAACGACTCCCTCCAGCCGGCCGACCCCGACCTCGCGCGCCGGATGGCGTCGACGTGGACGGCCGTCCTCCAGGTGCAGGCGCTCGACGCGCTCGTCGCCGGCCTCCGGGCCGTCGGCGCGGCAGCGGACCTCGCCGACCACGCCGAGGCGCTCGCCGCCCGGACGCGCGCGTCGATCGCGACCGACATGGTCGTCGACGGCGTGATGCCCGGCTACCTGCTCTACGACCGGGCCGAGGCCGGCAGCGCCGCCGTCCCCCTGGTCCACCCTGCCGACACCCGCACCGGCCTGACGTACGGCGTCCTCCCGTGGATCCACGCGATCACCTCCGACGTGCTCGACCCCGCGGCGTCGCGTGCCCACCTGCGGCTGATCGAGGAGCACCTCCTCGGCCCCGACGGCGCCCGGCTCTTCGACCGACCGGTCGCGTACGGCGGTGGCCCGATGTCGACCTTCCAGCGCGCCGAGGCGAGCACGTTCTGGGGCCGCGAGATCGGCCTGATGTACATGCACGCGCACCTCCGGTACGCCGAGGCGCTCTCCCGCGTCGGTGACGGCGCCGGGCTGCTGCGCGCGCTGTCCCTCGCCAGCCCGTGGGGGCTGACCGACCGGGTGCCACAGGCGCGGCCCCGCCAGCGGAGCTGCTACTACTCCTCGTCCGACGGCGCCTTCGCCGACCGGGCCGAGGCGTCCGAGCGCTACGCCGACCTGATGGCCGGCGAGGTGCCGCTCGAGGGCGGCTGGCGCGTCTACTCGTCCGGCCCCGGCCTGGCCCTCCGGCTCGTGGTCGAGCGCCTGCTCGGCCTGCGCCGCCGCGGCGACCGCGTCGAGGTCGACCCCGTGCTCCCCTCCGGCGCCGACGGGCTGACCGCGACCGTGCGGCTGGCCGGCCGCACCGCCCGGGTGTCGTACGTCGTCGGGGCCGACGGTGTCGGCGTCCGCCGGGTGACCGGCGCGCACGGCGACCTCGACCTCACCGACCTGTCCAACCCGCACCGGCGTCCCGGCTCGTCCGTACGCGCCGACGACCTGCGCGCGGCGCTCGACGCCGATCCCCAGATCACCGTGGAGACCTTCTGATGACCCTCACCCAGCAGCCCGACACCCGCACCTGGCTCGACCCTGCCCTCGACACCGAGGGGAGGGTCGAGGCCCTGCTGGCCGAGATGACGCTGGAGGAGAAGGTCGGCCAGCTGCACCAGGTGGCCAACATCAACCCGGGCGAGGACGCCGACGACCTGCGCGCCGGGCGCATCGGCTCGAGCCTCTACGCGTCCGGCGCGACCGCCGGCAACGAGCGTGACGACGGCGTCCTGGTGGGCGTGATCGACGAGATCCAGGAGCTCGCGGTCGGCGGCAGCCGGCTCGGCATCCCGGTGCTCTTCGGCCGCGACGTGATCCACGGTCACCGGTCTGTCGCGCCGATCCCGCTCGGACTGGCGGCGTCGTTCGACCCCGAGCTGGTCCGCCGGGCGGCGGAGACCGCCGCACGGGAGGCGGTCGTGGACGGCATCGCCTGGACCTTCTCCCCGATGCTCGACGTCTCCGAGGAGCCCCGATGGGGTCGTGTCGCGGAGTCGTTCGGCGAGGCGCCCGTCCTGGCGTCCCGGCTGGCGGCCGCCGCGACCCAGGGCTTCCAGGGCGACGACCCGTCGCAGCCCGACCGGCTCGGCGCCTGCGCCAAGCACTTCGTCGGCTACGGACTGTCCGCCGGCGGTCGCGACTACGACACCGTGTCGGTCGGCGAGAACACCCTGCGCAACCTGCACCTGCGTCCGTTCCGCGCGGCCGTCGAGGCCGGGGTCATGAGCGTGATGGCCGCCTTCAACGACGTCGACGGCATCCCGATGCACGCGCACCGGCACCTGCTGCGCGACGTGCTCAAGGGCGAGTGGGGATTCGACGGCGTCGTCGTCGCCGACTGGAACGGCATCGGCCAGATCGTCTTCGCCGGTGTGGCCGAGGACGACCGCGAGGCCGCTCGCCTGGCGATCGAGGCCGGCGTCGACCTCGACATGGTCAGTGGCGCCTACCTCACCCACCTCGGCGACCTGGTCCGCGACGGCGAGGTCGACGAGGCGCTCGTCGACGACGCGTGCCGCCGGGTGCTGCGGATGAAGTTCCGCCTCGGCCTCTTCGACGGCGCCGCGACCCCGGACAACCGTCCGGTGGGCAACGCGCCCACCCCGGAGAGCCGCGCGCTCGCCCGGCGCGCCGGCGTCGCATCCCACGTCCTGGTGAAGAACGACGGCGCACTCCCCCTCGCGGACGGCACGTCGGTGCTCCTCACCGGTGGCTTCGTGCACGAGGGCGACGTGCTGCTCGGCACCTGGGTGCTCGACGGTCGCGCCGAGGAGGTCGTGACCCCGGCCGCCGGCCTGACCGAGCGCCTCGGCGCCCGCGTCACGGTCGACGACGGCCGCTTCCCCGACCGCACCCTCCAGCTCGCCCGCAATGCCGACGTCACCGTCGCGCTCGTCGGCGAGCACCCCAACCGCTCGGGCGAGGCCAACTCCGTCTCCGACCTCCGGCTGCCGCCCGGCCAGCTCGACCAGCTGCGCATGCTCGCGGGCCTGCGCAAGCCCCTCGTGGTCGTCGTCTACACGGGCCGCCCGCTCGACCTCACCGAGGTCCTCGACCTCGCCGACACGGTCATCGTGGCCTGGCACCCCGGCATCGAGGCCGGCAACGCGCTGGCCGACGTGCTCAGTGGCGACGCGGCACCGCACGGGCGGCTGCCGATGACCTTCCCGCTGTCCACCGGGCACATCCCGACCAGCACCCACCAGCGGCCGACCGGGCGCCTGATCCGCGCCGACGTCGACCACAAGGAGGGCCGCTACGTCGACGCGCTGACGTACCCCCGCCTGCCGTTCGGGCACGGCCTGACCTACTCGACCGTGGCGTACGGCGCACCGCGGCTCGCCGACACCGAGCTCGGGCTCGAGTCGGCGACCACCCTCTCGGTGACCGTCACCAACACCGGCGACCGTGCCTGCACGGAGGTCGTCCAGGCCTACTTCCGCGACCCCGTCGCACAGGTCACCCGGCCCCTGGTGGAGCTGCTCGACTGGAGGTCCGTCGACCTCGAGCCCGGCCAGGGCGTGGACGTGACCTTCGAGGTCAGCGCCACGGCGTTCTCCTACTTCGGGATCTCCCTGACGGAGCGCGTCGACGAGGGCGAGGTGCTGCTGATGACCGGCCCCGACGCCGCGAACCTCCAGCAGGTCTCGCTGCGCGTCACCGCCGCGGAGGTGCGCCCGTGATCGAGCTGCGCGACAAGCAGATCCTGGTCGACGGCGAGCCGCGGCTGCTGATGGCGGGCGAGCTGCACTACTTCCGCGTCGCCCGCGAGGAGTGGGAGCAGCGGGTCGACCTGGTCGTCGAGGCCGGCTGCACGGCCGTGGCGTCGTACATCCCCTGGCTCT
>Ga0172374_1002101_pt1 | contig 12850 bp, 12 predicted proteins | sample LakKiv3m_FD_114536 | JGI IMG/M metagenome (GOLD analysis project Ga0172374, IMG submission 114536) | Freshwater microbial communities from Kabuno Bay, South-Kivu, Congo - kab_092012_10.3m | ecosystem: Environmental > Aquatic > Freshwater > Lake | place: Democratic Republic of the Congo... | reverse complement strand
GTCGTCGACGAACCACCGCGGGAAGAACGTGGTGAGGGCGAGTTCGGGGAACACGACGAGCTCGGCGCCCATCGAGTGCGCCTGCCGGAGCAGCGCGACGAGGCGCGCCACCACCTGTTCGCGGGTGTGTTCGCGCTGCACGGGACCCAGCTGGGCGGCAGCGACGGTGACGTATCGGGCCATTGACAAAACGTTAACCGGTCACACCTTGCGCTCGCTCGGATCGACCGCCGCCGAGACACACCACTACGGTTCGCGCCATGGCTGACATCACCCTGGAAGAGTTCGAGAAGAACGCCCGCGCATTCCTCGAGGCCAATGCCTCCCGCAAGGAGACCGAGAAGAAGTTCGTGTGGGGCGAGGGCTCCGACAAGGTGGCCATGTTCGAGGAGAAGGACAAGGACCAGGAGACCCGCGACGTGGCTGCCGCCTGCGCGTGGCGCCAGAAGAAGTTCGACGCCGGCTTCGGCTGGATCACCGGCCCCGAGAACTACGGCGGCGCCGGCCTCACCCGCGCCCACGAGACCGCCTACCAGCGGCTCGAGGCGCAGTACGAGGTGCCGAACCAGGGCGCGTTCACCATCGGCCTCGGCATGGTGGCCCCCACCATCCTCGCCCACGGCAGCGACCTCGCCCGCGACCTGTACCTGAAGAAGATGTACCGCGCCGACATCATCGGCTGCCAGCTGTTCAGCGAGCCCGGCGCCGGCAGCGACCTCGCCAGCCTGCAGACCAAGGCCGTGCGCGACGGCGACGAGTGGATCATCACCGGCCAGAAGGTGTGGACCACCGGGGCCCAGTTCAGCGACCTCGGCGAGATCATCGCCCGCACCGACCCCGACATGCCCAAGCACAAGGGCCTCACCGGCTTCATCGTCGACATGCACGCCCCTGGTGTGGAGGTGCGTCCGCTGCGCCAGATGACCGGCGGCGCGAGCTTCAACGAGGTGTTCTTCAACGAGGTACGCGTCCGCGACGACCACCGCCTCGGCGACGTGAACAACGGCTGGAACGTGGCCCTCACCACTCTCATGAACGAGCGCGCCGCGATCGGTGCGGGCGGCGGCGGTGGCGGCGGCGTCAACATGTACCAGCGCGTCATCGAGATGGTGCGCCACTACGGCCTCGACACCGACCCGCTCGTGCGCAACGAGCTCGCCAACCTGCTCATCCACAGCAAGGTCGCCGGCTACAACAACCAGCGCGCGATGGACAAGATCAAGGCCGGTCAGATGCCCGGACCGGAGATGAGCATCGCCAAGCTGGCCGGCACGCTGAACTCACTGCGGCTGTGCGATTTCGTGTCGCAGATCCTCGGCGTGAAGCTGGTCGCCGACTCGGGCGAGTGGGGCACCTACGCCTGGTCGCAGCTCATCCTCGGCACCCCGGGCGGTCGCATCGCCGGCGGTTCCGACGAGGTGATGCGCAACATCGTGGGTGAGCGCGTGCTCGGTCTGCCGAAGGATGCGGGCATCGACAGCACCTCGCCGTTCAAGGACCTCAAGGTCGGTACGCAGAAGAGCTGAAAAGCGCGACACTGTGCCCCCATGGGGGCACGCTTTCGCACCGACTGGGACACCGAACCGAATCCGCGCTACGACGTGTGGACGGTCACCAACGGCGGGGAGATCCTGCCGGGGGTGATCTCCCCGTTCATCGCCACGATGTACACGGAGATGGACGCCAAGGGCCTCAAGGTCCTGATGTCCGCCTACCCCACCGGCAAGCGTGTGAAGCTCTACCCGGCGCCCGTCGGCAACTTCTTCGGGTTCGTCGCCGGGCACCTCGCGCTCAACGTCGGCTTCTCGGTGGCCGCGATGAGCTGCCTCGACCCCGACATCGCCACGGCGATGGCGGCCCAGTTCTTCCAGGGCAGCGACGACGCACTCCGGCTCATCGTGTCGGCCCCGGCCGACGAGGTGGCCGGAGCACATGCGGTCGCCACCGCCCAACGAGACGCAGCGGAGGCGGAGTCGCTCGCCGCACAACAGGAGCTCTACGAGCAGCGCCTCTCCGATCGCGCCATCACCGATCGCGCGCTGCCGCTGAAGGCCGCATGGAAGCGACTGCACGAGTTGCAGGACGACTGTGGCGCGCTGCTCAACCGGCACCTCATGGTGTCGACCGCGGCGGGCGAGATGTCGGTGCGGCTGGCTGGTGTGATCGCAGCAGGCGGAGGTGATCCGAACGCCATCGTCGGCCTGTGCAGCGGGCTGGGGAACGTGGAGAGCTCGAAGCCGGCGCTTGCGCTCTACGACCTCGCGCAGGTGGCGAAGAAGACCGCCGCAGTGCGCACGGTGATCGCGTCGGGCGACACCGATGCGGCACTTGCGGCGATGGCCGCGCACGACCGTGCCTGGGAGGCGTTCACCGACGAGTTCGACGAGTTCGTGCACCGCTATGGCTTCCGGGTGCAGGGTGAGGCCGACCCGTCGGTGGCCGATTGGGGTGAGGACCCCACGTTCCTGTTCTCGCAGGTCCGCTCGATGATGGCGTTGAAGGCCGCCGACTCCCCCGCCGCGCAGGTGAAGCGGGCTGCAGCGAACCGGGTGAAGCTCGAGAAGGCCGTGCGTTCCTCGCTCACCCCCGAGTTCCGCGACGCGTACGACGCCGCACTGGCCCAGGCACAGCGCTTCACCGCGATGCGCGAACTCACCAAGGCCGTGTGGGTACTGGGCACCCGTCGTCTGCGACCGCCCCTGCTGGCCATCGCCGACGGCCTGGTGGCCGCCGGTCACGTGAAGTCGCCCGACGACCTGTGGTTCCTCACGTACCGCGAGGTCGGCACGTTGGTGAAGGGCAAGCCGGTCGATGGCCTGCGCGCTGCCATCACCCGTCGCCGCAAGCAGGCCGCGGCTGCTGCCGACCACGTGCTGCCCGACGCCTGGGTGGGCGAGGCGACGCCGATGAAGAAGGGCGCCGTGTCGAAGGCCATGCACCTCACCGGCATGGGGGTGAGCGCCGGCACCGCCACCGGCCGAGCCCGCATCATCCTCAACACCGAGGCGGCGTTCGCTCGCGAGATCGAGCCGGGCGACATCCTGGTGGCACCGTTCACCGACACGCCGTGGACACCGCTGTTCATCCCGGCCGGTGCCGTGGTGGTGGAGACCGGGGGCATGCTGTCGCACGCTGCGACGGTCGCTCGCGAGTTCGGCATCCCGTGCGTGGTGCTGGTGAAGGACGCGACGCGCATCATCCGCGAGGGCGACACCGTCACCGTCGACGGCGCCGCCGGCACCGTGCACATCACCCGGTGATTTGGTTGGGTGTTTCCGTGCGGCCCTCGGCCGCACGGAAACACCCAACGAAAAACGTCAGCGGCGCCAGAAGTCGTCGTCGGCGGGCGGCAGCGGGGCGACGGTGAGAGCGCCCGAGCCGGCCGGCGGCAGCTGCACCGGCGACTCGTCGATCTCCGGCAACGGTGCGGGCGCGGCCGGGCTGCCGGCCACCGGACGACGCACCCAGATGTGCAGGCCGACACCGATGCCGAGCACGACCGCCGACCACGCCACCTGCGCGAGCGACGACTGCACGAACAGCTGGAAACGGTCGACCACGCTCATCTCGGCATCGGGAGGGAAGTACGAGATGACGCTGCTGCTGCGGAACGTGGCCAACAACCCACCGACGACCGACATCACCACCAGCACCACGCCCAGCCACAACACGGTGGCCGCACCACGTTCGGGCGTGAGCCCCTTGCGCGGCGTCAGCGCCTTGCCGACGGTCGATGCCGTCTCCATCTGACCCAACCGCTCCACCTGCTCCACGGGCGGCATCGTAGAACGGTGTGACCAGCCACCCGGTCAGCTCGGCGCAACCGCGGTGTGGAGGCCGTGCTCGTTCGCCCAGCGCGCCAGGTCGCGACCTTCGAGCGCCGCCGCCAGCAGATCGGGGAAGGCATCGGGGGTACAGGCCATCGAGGGCACACCCAATGCCGCGAGTTCGGCGGCCTGATGGTGGTCGTACGCCGGTGCGCCCTCGTCACTGAGCGCGAGCAGCACGAGCACGGTGACGCCGCTCTGCACCATCGCCGCCACCCGGTCGTGCAGCAGCGCAGCATTGCCACCCTCGAACAGGTCGGTCACGAGCACCACCAGCGTGTCGGCCGGGCGCGTGACGAGCTGTTGGCAGTAGCCGATGGCCTGGGCGATGTCGGTGCCACCGCCGAGCTGTACGCCGAACAGCACGTCGACGGGATCGTGAGCGACGGGAGTGAGGTCGACCACCGCGGTGTCGAACGCGACGACGTGCGTGGACAAGGCCGGCATCGAGGCGAGCACCGAGCCGAACACCGCGGCGTACACCATGCTGTCGGCCATGCTGCCGGACTGGTCGATGGCCACGATGACGTCGCGGGCAAGGCTGCGCTGGCGCCGCCCGTAGCCGATGAGGCGTTCGGGCACCACGGTGCCGTGCTCGGGCAGGTAGTGCTGGAGGTTGGCGTGAATGGTGCGTCCCCAGTCGATGTCGGCGGCTCGTGGACGGCGCGTGCGCTGCGACCGGGCGAGCGCGCCGTGCACGGCCTGCTGGGTGCGGGCGGTGAGCCGCTGCCGGATCTCGTCGACCACGCCGGTCACCACATGGCGAGCGGTTGCCCGTGTGGCGTCGGGCAACACCGCGTTGAGCTCGACGATGAGCGACACGAGGTGCAGGTCGGCCTCCACCGCCTGCAGCATCTCGGGCTCGAGCAACAACTGACGGAGCTGCAGGCGCTCGATCGCGTCGCGCTGCAGCACCTGCACCACCGGCGACGGGAAGTAGCGGCGGATGTCGCCGAGCCATCGCGTGACAGCCGGCGCCGAACGACCCAGACCGCCGGCTCGGCCGCCGGCGCGGCGCTGCCCGGGCTGGGTGTCGTAGACCGCCGCCAGCGCGGCATCGATGCGCGCGTCGTCACCGTCGAGGGCGAGTCCTGTGACACCCTGCTCGCCCTGCTCGCCCTGCTCGGCCTGTTCGGCGTCGGCGGTACCGCCGAGCACCATCCGCCAACGACGGCGACGCTCGAGGTCGCTGACACGCCCGCCCAACTGGTTCACTGCGCCACCCCCAGCAGCTGGCGCACCGTCACCAGCGCCGCGGCAGCTCGCTCGGCATCGATGTGGCTGCCGAAGCCCGACACCGACGACGGCATCTCGTCGTCGAGCAGCAGCCCGAGCTGGCGTCGTTCGGCCGGTTCGAAGGAACCGAACGTGCGACGCAGCAGCGGGGCGGTGGCAGTGAACGATTCGGGAGCGAGCGCCGAGACCCAGGCATCGATGAGATCGAGCAACTCGCGATCGTGCACCAGCACCGTGCCACTGCCCGCGAGGAACCCTTCCACGAAGGCCGCCCCCACCGCCGGCGCGGTGCCGACCGACAGCGCCCGCGACACACGGGCGCTGACGTGTGCCCGGTTCCAACTGCCGCCGTCGTGCAACAGCCGCGTGGCGCGTCCCTGCACCAGCCCGTGCACGTCGGGCCGCTCGGAGACGAGCGTGAGCACCGCCGGCCACTCGGCGCGGCGAGCACCGTGGTCGACCAGCGCCAACGCGGTCTGCACCGCGGCAAGTCGTTCGGCCATCGCCGCCGCAGCATCGGGCGCCAACGATCGACACGCCATGACGGTGCCGGCCACGACGCGTACCACGAGGCCATCGAACACCCGGCGCAGCGCCCCCGCGTCGGTGCCGCGCACATCGCCATACCGCAACGCACGTGCCAATGGGCCGAGCGTGTCGATGACCTGCACCACATCGGGGTCGTTCGCCGCGTGCGACTCCACCGCCGCCACCACGGGCTGCACCACCTCGGGTAGATCGGCCAGGAGCGCCTGGTCGAGCACCGCAACCAGGTCGGCCAGCGCAGTTGCCCGCTGTGCCTGCTCGAGCAGACGGTTGGCGGCAGCGGCACGAACGGTGGTGCCGTGCCCCGACCGTTCGACGAGCGTGATGGTGAGCTCGGGTTCCCATCGCAATGACCAGGTCTCGCGGAACGTGCCGCTGGAACCTCGGCCCTCCTCCAGCCGACCCCACGGCACTCCGAGCGCAACGAGCCGGTGCAGCAGCACCGACCTCGCCCTGGCATTGGGTTTCCGCACGTCGAGCTCGGCGTGCTGCACGTCGGCGGTGGGTCGCAGCCGCACCGATCGTTGCTGCGCCGCCAGGTCGCGGGCGAGCGGCACCTGCGGCGCGTCGTCGGGTACGTCGCCGATGGCGTTGCCCACGACCAGTTCGTGACGGATGAGCGCCAGCCCCGTGGAGCCGGCCATCACTGCATCGGCGGCATCGAGCACCTCGGCGAGGCCGGGTCGTGGCCGACCGCGTAGCGCCGCGAGCGCGCCGGCCGCACGGGTGGCGGCGATGAGGTGGTCGGGCGACGCCGACATCCCCCGGTCGCGCAACAGTCGCGCTGCCTGCACGAACCAGGTGCTCACGCCGGTGGGACCCGGGTGGTGGAACACGTGCCGGTACCAGCCCGGGCTCTGCACCCCGGCGCCGTAGCCGGTGGTGGCCGCGAGACGGCGATGCGTCCACGGCACCCAACTGACGCTCACCTTCGTCTTCGGTAGACCTCGCAGCACCGCCGCATCCGCCTTCGCCAGCGGCAACGGCTGCTGCAGTGCCGGCACGTGCCACGCGCCGCACACCACTGCGATCCGTTCGTGCCCCTCGGCCATCGCGGCACGCAACACCTTGCGCATGTGGGCCTCCCGCTGCGCCTCGCGCACCGTGGCCGCATCGCCGCTGCCACGCACCGCCACCATCGCCTCCGCCACCGCGTCGAACGCCGGGGCCCCATCGCCGCGATGTTCGACCACGTCGTCCCACCACCGCTCGGCGTCGGGATCGCCGGCCGCGGTGGCCAGCGCCGCCAATGGGTCGAGCACGGGCGGGTGTGCGAGTTGCAGCGTGTCGTCGCGCGCCTCGACCAACGAATGTGCCAGCGGCAGGTCGATGGCACGCACGGGCACGCCCTGCTCGCGCGCCCACTCGAACGCCTGCCACTCCGGGCTGAACTCGGCGAACGGCAGGAACGCGGCGCGCTGCGGCTGATCGGCCACGAAGCCGAGCAGCGCCACCGGCGGACGCAGCTGGTCGTGGCCCACCCACTGCAGGGCGGCTTCGCAATCGGCCGGCAGTTCGACGAGCACCACCGTCGGTTGCAGGTCGTCGAGGGCGCGCCGCACCGACCGGGCGGACCCGGGTCCGTGGTGGCGGATGCCCAGGAGACGTACGTCGGTCATCGGCTGCTCACAGCTCGCGGCAGGCCTCGTAGAACTCGGTCCACTCGGGCCGGTCGCGAACGACGGACTCGAGGTACTCACGCCAGGCGATGGTGTCGTGGACGGGGTCCTTCACCACCGCGCCGACGATGCCCGCTGCCACGTCGGCCGCCGACAACCGGCCGTCACCGAAGTGGGCGGCGAGCGCCACGCCGTTGGTGACCACGCTGATGGCCTCGGCGGTGCTGAGTGAACCGGTGGGCACCTTCAGACTGATGCGGCCGTCCTCGGTGGCGCCACTGCGCAGTTCGCGGAACACCGTGACGACACGGCGGATCTCGAGGTCGGACGCGGGGACGTCGGGCAGACGCAACGCCGCCCCCAGTTCGGCCACTCGACGCTCGACGATGGCGACCTCCTCGTCGGCGTCGGCGGGCAGTGGCAACACCACCGTGTTGAACCGGCGACGAAGCGCTGCCGAGAGGTCGTTCACTCCGCGGTCGCGGTCGTTCGCCGTGGCGATGAGATTGAACCCTGGGACCGCCTGCACCTCGTCGCCCAACTCGGGGATGGGCAGTGTCTTCTCGCTCAGCACGGTGACCAACGCGTCCTGCACGTCGCTGGGCATACGGGTGAGCTCCTCCACCCGCACGATGGCACCACGCTGCATCGCACGATGGACCGGACTGGGCACCAGCGCCGCAGGCGACGGGCCCTCGGCCAGGAGCCGGGCGTAGTTCCAGCCGTAGCGCAGCTGTTCCTCCGCCGTGCCAGCGGTGCCCTGGACGAGCAGGGTGGAGTCGCCGCTGATGGCTGCGGTGAGGTGCTCGCTGAGCCAGGTCTTGGCCGTGCCGGGGACACCCAGCAAGAGCAGGGCGCGGTCGGTGGCGAGCGTGGCCACGGCGATCTCGACCAGCCGACGCTGCCCCACGTACTTCGGCGTGATGATCGTACCGTCGGGCAACTGGCCGCCGAGCACGTAGGTGACCACCGACCACGGCGAGAGCCGCCAGTTCGGCGGACGCTCACGGGTGTCGGCGGCCGCGAGCGCGGTGAGCTCGTGGGCGAACTCGTGCTCGGCGTGCGGGCGCAACACGGGGGACGGGACGGCGGTCATGCGGGCTCCAGTTCGGTGAGCATGTGGTGTCGGAGGCGGGCGAGGTCGGCGAGGGCGAGGGCGATGCCGATGGTGGGTCGGGAAGGATCGACACGGTGGAGTGCCGCCGCCAACGGCTCGAGCGCGGCGGGCTGCACCCGGGCGACGAGGTTGACGAGCACCGGGCGGTGGCTGACGGCGAACACACCCGACGACAGACCACCCGCGACCACCTCGGCCACCCGAGTGGGTGGCGCCGGGAGCAGCGCGACGAGGTCGGGGGTGATGGGCAACTCGGGCACCTCTGCCACGAGCTCGGGCACCACCCGCTGCTTCGACACACACGCGAGTCGCGGCGACCAGGCGATCATCCACGTGGCCAGCGGGCCGGCGGCCGCGCACACCCTGGCGTGGCGGATGGCATCGCTGCGATGGCGCGCCAGCAGGGTGGGCACCAACTCGGGCGACAGCCGTCGACCAGCGCGCACCACGGCCAGCACCCATTCGTCCTCCAGCACCGGCCAGTCGCTCACCACGAGGCGCCACGTGGCCGTGGCCGAAGGTGGGGTGAGCGGCCGCGGGTCGGGGTCGGGCGGTGCCACCAACTCCACCGGCTGGGCCGGCATCACCCCGGCACGCCGCACCACCGTGGTGGCGGCCACCTGCTGCAACAGCCGCTGCGACGCCGTGGGCAGCGGCTGGTCGGCGGCGAGATCGGCGAGGCCACCCGCCGGCGGCGCGGGAGGTTCACGGCGATCGGTGCCGAGCAGCGCGACCGTGACCATCTGCTCCCAGTAGTCGTGCAGGGGGCTCACGCCGTGGCCCCCACGAACGACGGGTCGGCCACCGGGCCGATGTCGACCGCGCGATCGGGGAGGTGCACGGTGAGCGGCACGAGCCCGTTGGGTGTCCACTCGGCGGTGATGGGGACGGGCCTCCCTTCGCTACAGGCGAGCAACGCCGCGATGCCAGGGGCCCCCGCCACCATCGGCAGTGCGCCGTCGTCGTCGGTGAGCACCCACCGGCCCTCCGACCGCGCCGGCGCGGCGAGCACGCACACGGGGACGCGTTCGATCCATGGCTCGAGCACCACGGCCTGGCCGATGGCGGCAGCGGCCGACGCGACGGACAGCGGCGCCACCTCCAGTGCCGGCTCCGGGGCAGCATGTCGGGGACCGGCGAGTGCGCGCAACCCCAGTGCGCCGGGATAGCGGAACAGATCGGCATGGACCTGCGTGCCCACGGTGAACGAGTCGTCGAGGGTCTGCTGGTAGGCGGCGAACGACAACACCATGGCCCACCGACCGGTGTGTCGCCCGCGCAGCCACACACGACGCACCTCGATGCGGTCCTCGCGCACATCGCTGCGGCCCATGACCACCCAGTGGTCGGTGTGGGGCACACCAGCCAGCACGTCGGCCTGGCGCAGCTGCCACCCGACCACGAGCGCGACGGAGTCGGCGAGATCGCCCGACAACGAGCCGAGGTGGCGGCCCGCGTCGGCCAGCAGGTGGAGCACACCCATCTCGGCCAGCACCTGCTGATGCCAGTCGGGGCCGGCGCCCACGAGACCGGCGAGGCGGCGCACGCGATTGGCCAGCGCGCCCGCCTGGGCGTCGACCAGCCGAGCGGCGAGCTGGTCCCAGGTTCGGTACTGCGCCAGCGCCGGATCGGCGAGGCCGGTGCGCATCCGGTCGTCGAGCCAGCGGTCGAGTTCACCGAGGCCGGCCATCATGCGGGCCACGCGATCGTCGCGTCCCGACGACTCGGGTGGCGCCGCCGGTGGCGAGGGTGCGGGCGACGCGGTGCCGCCGCCTTGATCCGGAGTCGACACCGGGGAGGGCTCGGCGACCGGCGCCACGGGCGCTGCCTCGTCGGCGGCGGCCCAGCCCTGCAGCCACTGTTCGGCATACCTCGGCGGGGACGAGTGGGCGACCTGCCCACGCACCCACAGCAGGAGCAAGGCCAACACGTGCTTGCAGGGTCGGACGCGACTGGGGCAGGTGCAGCGCATGCGCATCCGCACGTGGTGGGCCACCACCTCGTACGGCTCGGTGCCGCCGCCCACGCAGCGGCCCCACACGCCCTGCTCGTCGCACCCGGCGGCGACCCACTTGGCCGGCACCGCGAGCGGCTGTGCCGCTGCGATGGAGGTGGGGCGTGGCGCGAGGGCGAACACTTGCTCGGGCTGCCAACGACCTTCCACCACGTCCACGACGCCACCGTAGCCAGCGGGTGTGACACGGTTGCCCTGACCTGGGGAAAGGACCATGGTCCCGTACAATCGTGTCCGTTGTCACCCCATGGCACGGGAACTGGGTGACGAGACTGGACGACATGAAGGGTATGCGTACCAACATCACCACCCCCCGTCCTCGTCGCGCCCTTGCAGCCACCATGGCCGTCGGGCTGTTCGCCTTCGGTGCCGCCGCCTGTGGCGACGACAGCACCGAGTCGGCCGACACCGCCGCGACCGAGACCACCGCCGCTGCCGCGGGCGAGCTGGCCATCAGCGGGCAGTGGGCCCGTACCAGCCCGATGGACGCCGCGAACGGCGCCGCCTACCTCACCGTCACCAGCCCCGAGGCCGACCGCCTCGTCGCCGTGAAGGTCGATGCGTCGGTCGCCGGCATGGCACAGATCCACGAGACCGTGATGGTCACCGACGACACGATGGCCATGGGCTCCGACACCACCATGGCGATGGGCTCCGACACCACCATGAACATGGGTGGCGAGATGGAGATGCGCGAGGTCGACGGCATCGACGTCATGGCCGGCGAGCCCCTCGTGCTCGAGCCGGGCGGCTACCACATCATGCTGATGGAACTCGCCGCACCGCTCGAGGTCGGCACCTCGATCTCGCTCACGCTCACCTTCGAGAAGGCCGGCGACGTCACCATCGACGTGCCGGTGCTCGACGAGGCGCCGTGATCCTCGGCCGCCGACACGCGCTCGCGACCATTCCTCGGCTCGGCCTCCTCGTGATGGTCGCAGCGCTCGCGAGCGCGTGCGGCGGCAACGCCACCTCCGCCGGCGACGACGTCGCCGACGTCCAGTTCACCGCTGCCGACGGCAGCAGCCACACCCTGGCCGAGATGGAGGGCACCCCCGTGGTGCTCAACATGTGGGCCACCTGGTGCAAGCCGTGCGTGAAGGAGATGCCGGCGTTCGACGAGGTCGCTGCGAGCAGCGACCTCGTTCGCATCATCGGCGTCAACGTGGCCGACGAGGCCGACGACGCGGAAGCCTTCGCCCAGGAACTGGGCGTCACCTACGAGCAGTTCACCGATCCGTCGGGCGAGTTGTCCGACGCGTTCGAGGTGACCGGGCTGCCCGCGACCGCGTTCATCGATGCCGATGGCAAGGTGGTCGACGTGCACGCCGGTGCGCTCACCGCCGACGAGCTCCGCGATGCCATCGCCGAGCACTTCCCCGATGTCTCGAATGGGAGTACCACCCCGTGAAGTTCCGCCACGCTGTCCTCGCACTCGCCGCACTGGCGCTGCCGCTCGTCGCCTGTGGCGACGACAAGGAGGCCAAGGTGCTGAGCGGCTACCAGCTCACTCCTCCTCCCGCGGTGGGAACCCTGACGATGCCCGACGCCAGCAACGGCGACGCCGACTTCGCCTTCGTGTCGCAGCCCGACCGCTACCTGGTCGTGTACTTCGGGTACACGTCCTGCCCCGACGTCTGCCCCACCACGCTCGCCGAGGTGAAGAAGGCGTTCAAGCAGATCGGCGACCAGGCCGAGCAGGTCGACGTCGCGATGATCACCGTCGATCCCGAACGCGATGCAGGCGATCTGCTCACCCGCTACGTGCAGAGCTTCATCGACGGCGCGCACGCCCTGCGCACCGACGACTCGGCCGAACTCGAGGCCGTCGCGAAGGCGTTCGGCGCCAGCTACACGGTCACCACGAACGACGCCGGCGAGATCGAGGTCAGCCACAGTGGCAATCTGTACGTGGTCGACCAGAATGGTGACGTCGTCCTGCAGTGGCCCTTCGGGCTGAAGGCCGACGCCATCGCCACCGACCTCGAGATCCTCTTCGAAAAGGCCTGACCCATGTCGCTCCGTCGTCTCCTCACCGCCGCGTTGTTCCTCGCCGTGTTGCCCGGGGCACTCGTGGGCCTCAGTGGCTGCGGCGGCGACGACACGGGAACGGCGCAGGCCCAGTGGGGAGCGCTCGGCGAGGACGAACAGGCCACGTACGAGTACGTCGTGCCCTACGGCACGAGCGTGCGCATCGACCAGGGCCAGAAGGTCGACCTGATGCCGCAGCGTCTCGACGTGAAGGTGGGCGAATCGATTCGCATCACCAACCAGGACGGCCGCGACTACATGATCGGCCCGTTCTTCGTCACCGCCGGTCAGTCACTGGCGATGCGGTTCACCCAGGAGGGCGAGCTCTCCGGCGTCTGCAGCATGAACCCCGAGGGCGTGTTCACCATCAGCGTCACGGCGTAGCCCACCGCGACGGCGCCGGTCACGACACGGCGTGCAGGCCCCACACCGGGTTGGCGTTCACCACCCAGCCGTCCTC
>Ga0172374_1002100_pt1 | contig 12853 bp, 14 predicted proteins | sample LakKiv3m_FD_114536 | JGI IMG/M metagenome (GOLD analysis project Ga0172374, IMG submission 114536) | Freshwater microbial communities from Kabuno Bay, South-Kivu, Congo - kab_092012_10.3m | ecosystem: Environmental > Aquatic > Freshwater > Lake | place: Democratic Republic of the Congo... | reverse complement strand
TTGGTCGTAGGTTCGAGTCCTACAGTAGGCGCCATCCGGCCCGTTGGAGAAGTGGCTTAACTCACATGCCTTTCACGCATGCACTCATGGGTTCGAATCCCGTACGGGTCACCAAATCCGAAAACACATCTGTCCTTGGTCATGCGGCGGATGTTTTTTTATTAAAAATGCTAAAATTGAATCATGAAAACAATCACCTATTCCATATCCGTGACGATTGAGTGCCCGGTTGAACGCGCCGCCGCCCTTTTCGTCGATCGCGCCCACATGGCGCGGTGGGAGCTAGGCTTATTGGCCATCGAAGACGGCGTTGGCCGCCTGTTCGAAGACGGCAGCCGCGGCCGACTTGTCTTTGCGGTACCAAACGGGAAAATGCTGATGGACGTGGCCGTCATAAAGCAGGCCTTGCCTGAGGAAATCACGCTCGAGTACCGTGTTTCCGGCGTCGTCAATCGTTGCCACAACACTTTCGTTTATTCAGAAAAAGGAACCGTCTGGACGATGGAATCGCGCTTCGATTTCGCGGAGGAAATCGACATCTCACGCGACCGATTCATCGCCAAAACGACGGCTTCCATGAATCTTTTCAAGCAGTTTGCCGAAGAAGACCACTCCAAAAGCAATTCGCTTTGAGATAAGGCCGCTATCAGTATAATTATCTTAAGGAGTATTACTAAATGGAAATAAAACGAGCTTTGATCGAACGGCGATCGAACTACGATTTGACAAGCGCGACGACGCTATCGGAACAGGAACTGGGCGCATTATTGGCTTTGGCTTTGGAACGCAGCCCGACTGGCTTCAACAGCCAAAGCGGCCGCATCGTTTTGGCACTGGGCGCCAAACACGGACAATTTTGGGACTTGGTTCTCGAAGGTATCCGCCAGGAAATCGGGGACACGCCGGCGTTTGAGAAAAGCAAAGCGAAAATCGCCAACCTCCGCAACAGCGCCGGAACGATTCTTTTTTATGAGGACAGCACTATTTCCGCCGATCTCAAGCAACGTTTCCCGCTTTATCAGAAAAACGTCGATACCTGGGTGGAACAAGCCCAAGGGATGCTTCAGATGACGGTGTGGACCCTATTGACCGACGCCGGCATGGGTGCCTCGCTGCAGCACTACAACGAATTGGTGAGTCAGACATTGCGCGAGTCATGGAATTTGGACGCCAATTGGCGCCTGATCGCCCAGATGCCGTTCGGGATTGCCAAAAGCACGCCGCCTGACAAAGACCGGATTCCCGGATACGATCGCATGCTTGTCATCAAATAACGACACCCATTCCAAAGTTAAAAAGCCACGTCGGCTTTTTTTCTTTTGTCCCTCGCTTTTGGCCGCTGGAGTGTTAAGATATTTCCATATGGAAAATCTCAAACTATTGTTGGAAAAGCCGCTCGCCCACCGCGGTTTGCACGACGCGACGCATGTCGAGAATTCGCTTGGCGCCTTCGCGCAAGCAATCGACGCGGGGCTTGGCTTCGAACTCGACGTCCACATGCTGAAAGACGGGACCATCGTCGTCCACCACGACTACGACATGAAGCGTCTTTTCGCCTTTCCCGGAAAACTTAAAGAGATGACGATCGAAGAAGTGAAACGCCAGCGGTTCACGGCCGTCGACGAACGGTTGCCGACGCTTGCCGAGGTGCTCGACTTGGCGCAAGGACGGGTGCCCATTCTCATCGAACTCAAAATATCCAACGGCTTCGATCCGGCGTTTCCGGAAAAACTTTTGCAAGTACTCGAGAAATATCCTTTTAAAAACCAAATCGCCTTGCAGTCGTTCAATCCCTACGCCGTCCGCTGGCTGAAGCAGCACACCAACGACTTTCCGATTGGCCAACTAAGTTCCGGCAAGCTCGAAGGCCAAAAGCCCCATATTCAGTTCCTGTTCAAGACGATGCTCGTCAACCGGATTTCGAAACCGGATTTCGTGTCGTTCGACGTCGATTATCTGCCCTCATGCGCGATCAGGCGCCTGCGAAGGCGCGGCATGCCGATCATCGCCTGGACCGTCGACGACGATACCAAACGTCGCAAGGCGTCCCGTCATGCCGATCAGATCATTTTCGAGAACCTGAAATTATAGCAAAATATGATATTTCATTACTTACAATAACATTGTAATAATGCTTTTTAATTGTGCTATACTATGACCGTTGTAGGTGAAATTATGAACATTTTTGCTAGTTTGACAATGCGTCACCTCGATGGTCATAAGAGAAGCACGTGCGCTTGCGACGTGCTGACTATCGACGAACGCGAGATTCCAAGCGTCTTTATCCCCATCGTGGGACCTAACGGCGCCGACATCGAACTGTTCGTGAAGGAAGGCGAAGAAGTCAAGGCAGGCACCGTCATCGGGCGCCGCAAGGACTTTTACGTTCCGATCTTCAGCCCGATATCCGGTACCGTCAAAGGCAAAAACAACCGCTATAACCCGCTTGTCGGCCGGGCGACGCCGCATTATGAGATCGTCAACGATTTCAAGCAAACGCCGGCCGAACCTTTAAAAACCGTTTCGTTCGAAAGCCCGCGCGAAGACATCGTCAGGGCGATTAAAGAAGCTGGGCTCGTCGGCCTCGGCGGAGCCGGATTCCCGACTTACGTCAAGTATGAAAACGTCAAAGACATCGACACCTTGATCATCAACGGCGTCGAATGCGAACCATATCTTTCGACCGACTTCAAAGTGGCCGAACGCTATGCCGCCGACGTCGTCAAAGGAGCGGAACTGTTCCGGCTGGCCGCCGGCGCCGAAATCGGCATCATCGCCATCAAAGTCCACAAAACGGCGATGAAAAACGCCTTGACCGGCGCTTTGGCCGACTATGCCCACCTCAAATTGGCCGAAGTCCCCGACGCCTACCCGATGGGTTGGGAGCGGACTTTGATCCAAAAACTGACCAAGCGATCATATGACAAGTTGCCCTCGGAAGCCCATGTGCTCGTCAATAACCTGACGACGGCATATGCCGCGGCGCGCGCTTTGCTCTATGGGGAACCGTTGACGCACCGTATCATCACATTGTCCGGCAACGGCCTTAAACAGGAAGCCAACGTTTTGATTCCTTTAGGCACCCCGATGAATCTGATCGTCGCGAAGGTCGGCGGCTACGCCAAAGAAGAAGTTACGGCGTTCGCCGGTGGACCGATGAGCTCGAAAGCCGTCAGCGACGACAGTTTCGCCGTGCAAGCGCCGATGGGCGCCTACACGGTCATCATTCCCACCCCGCATCAAGAAATCGCCTGTCTCCGCTGCGGCACCTGCACCGCGGTCTGCCCCGCGAACATCCAGCCGATCGAAATCAAGTTGGCGCTCGACGGCGACAACACCGATCGCTTACTGAAACTCGACGTCATGCGCTGCGTCGAATGCGGCCTCTGCTCGTATGTGTGCCCGTCGGGCATCGAAGTGACCGAAGCCGTCCGCAAAGCCAAAGTCAAAGTGCGCATCGCCCTGGCCAAAGCGGCGTTTGCGGCCAAGAAGTGAGGACCTTATGAAATTCATCGTAACGCCCGGACCCTATCAACGGGGCACTCATAAAACCGGCATCGTCATGCGCGATCTATTGATCGCTTTGCTGCTTGTCTGGTTCGCCGCGATCGCCTATAACTTCACGATTGGCGCCGCTTACGGCGTCAAGGCCATCCTCATGGTCGTCGTCGCCGCGTTCGTGACGCTTCTTTGCGACATCCTGGTCCACGCCATCCGCTACAAACCTGAACAGGGAGCCTATATCAAAACGTTGTTGAAACACGTGCGTGAGAATTTCAGCCTTGTCACAGCCATCATTTTCGCCTTGACGCTTCCAATCGGAACGCCGTATTACGTGATTGTACTCGGAAGCGTTTTCGCGACCTTGTTGGTCAAGTACGCCTTTGGCGGTTTCGGTAATAACATCTTCAATCCGGCGGCGTTTGCCCGCATTTTCGTCGCTTTGACATTCGCCGGCAGCCTGACGCCGCATCTTGGCGACGCCAGCGTCGTGCCGACGCTCACCGCCGGGGCGACGATTACCACGGCTTTCGCCAACAGCACCGCCCTCAAGTGGCTTGGCGACAGTTTGGCCGGTCTCAACGTCACGATGCCCCAAGCGTGGCTCGGGTTTTACTCGGGCGCCCTGGGCGAACCGTTCGCCCTCTTGATTCTCGTGCTTGGCATCGCCTTGGCAGCCCGCAAAGCCTTGAACTGGCGGACCCCGGTCTTCTATCTTGGAACCGTCGCGTTGACGGCATTGGTCATCGCCTTGTTCGCCGGGATCAACCCGCTCAATTACATCCTGCTCCATCTCGGCTTGGGCGGACTGATGTTCGGAGCCGTCTTCATGCTGACCGACCCGGTGTCGGGTCCGACTTCGCCGTTCGGCAAAGCCTTGATCGGCATCATCGCCGGCCTGATGACCGTCCTTATCCGCATCCAAGGCAATTTGCCTGAAGGCGTTGTCTTCGCGATTGCCATCGCCAACGTCCTCTCGCCGTTGATCGACCGGATGACGACGGCGATGACCAATCAGAAGCTGACGCAGAAATGGCTCGTGCTCGGCGGACTGCTTTTCGGATCGTTGGCCCTTAACGGCTCGATCGCATTTGCCAAAGTGCTTGGTCAGGCCGAACCTTCGAGCAGTCTTTCTAGCGATGGCAGCACCAGTAGCGAAGAATCAAGCTCGGAAGAATCGAGTGAAGAGCCGATTATCCCCTTCAAGGTGCTTTCCGGCGCCTATACAAGTTCTGCTTGCGAGGATTTTTGCGCCGAACAAACGCAAACCGTCGACGTCAATCTCGATGACCGTTTTGCCATCATCTCGATCGAGCTCAGCGGTGCGAACACCACCGGCGGCACTTACACAACCAATTGGACGGCAAGCGAGGCGGCTGTCGTCGCCTATTACGAATCGCTGTCGATCGTCGAAATCCAAGCCCTTGATCCTAACGCGATGCCTTCCGAAGCCCTCGTGGCCGGCGTCACGGTGACGAGCCAACGGCTTCTACACGCTTTGCAGGACGCCTTGGCGGACGTCGAAGTATATTACGGCAACGCCGTGAGCAATGCTTATCCTGACCATTACGAAGACCAAACGACCAACGTGGGCGTCTATGTCATCGCCGGCGTCATCGAAGCCATCGACGTCACTGGCATGGTAACCACCGGCGGCAGTTACGCCACCAATTGGAACAATCATTACGAAACGATTCGCGATTACTACGTCGGGATGACCGTCGTCGAATTCCAAGCTTTGGCCGCGTTGCCGCATGATAGCGACGGTTTCGTCGCCGGACTGACATTCTCGACCGAACGGCTCTTCCAAGCGATTGTCAACGCCTTGAGCACGTATGGAGGTTAACCATGGATAAACGCATCAAACTTCCGCTCTTTCTCGGATCCGTGTGCTTGATCGCCAGCGCTGCTTTGGCCGGCGTCAACGCCTTGACTTACCCAATCATCTCCCAACGCGAGGAAGACGCCCGTAACCGCGGCTATCTCGAAACGTTGAATCTCGAGTCGGGCGCCGGACTGACGATGTCCGACGTGCAGACGGCCACGGGCGATTTGGCCGCGGCCGGACTGACCGGTTACGTCTACTTCGTCAACGATGACGACCAAACGTTGTACGGCGCCGTTTATAACGGCGAAACCAGCGGTTGGGAAGCCGGCATCAAATTCCAAGTCGGCATCGCCGCTGGTTTGTTCACCGGCTACAACAACATTGCCAACAACGAAACATCGACGATCGGCGGACTCTTTCTGACGAGTCTCGGCGACATGATCGAAGGCGTTCCCGCCAGTGATGAAACGGCGCTGACCGATGCCATCAATGCCTATGTTTCCGCCAATGTCGCCGGGGCAACCGCCAATTTCGCCGGCGTGACACGAGGCGCGATGGTGGCGGCATTGCTCGCCTGCGGCGTCCATTACGCGTCTTTGGAGGCCTCGCTATGAAAAAACTCCGCATCGTCCTCGACGGGATGATCAAAAACAACTCGACGTTCGTCCTTTTGCTGGGTTTGTGCTCGATTTTAGCATCTTCATCGACTTTTTCTTCCGCCGTCGGCATGGGCGTCGCCGTAACGCTCGTTTTGATTTTCACCAACGTCATCATTTCCTTGATTCGCAAGATCACTCCCAATGACATCCGGATCCCGGTGTTCATCGTCATTATTGCCGCCATGGTCACCATCATCCAGATGCTGATGAAGGCGTTCACGCCGGAATTGGCGCTGACGCTGGGGGTCTTTTTGCCCTTGATTGTCGTCAATTGCATCATCATGGCGCGGGCTGAAGTCTTTGCCAGCAAGAACAATCCGTTCGATTCGTTCCTGGATGCCCTCGGCATCGGGCTTGGTTACATCCTCTCAATCGTCGCTTTGTCGCTGCTAAGGGAAATCCTTGGGACCGGCGCGCTTCGTTTCGTCGATCCATTCACGAACAGCGAACTCTTCAACATCACGATTTTCCCGAGCCAATACGCGATTCCGCTGTTCGCCCAAAATACCGGCGCGTTTCTGATGCTTGGATTGATGCTGGCGACCATCAACGCCATCACGGCGGCCGTCAGCGCCCGCAAAGCCAAAAAGCAGGCTGCGGCTATCCCGACCAAAGGAGGTAACTGATCATGGAACTGATTATCTTAATCATCTCCTCGGTCCTTGTCTCGAACATCGTTCTGGTGCGTTTCCTTGGCATCTGCCCGTTCCTTGGGGTTTCCAAAAACACCAAAAACGCCCTCGGCATGGGCATGGCCGCCATTTTCGTCGTCTTTTTCTCCTCGTTGCTTTCCTATGGGCTCTATTATCTCGTCCTGGCGCCGCTTAAGCTTGAGTATCTGGCCTTGCTGTCTTTCATCTTGATCATTGCCGCCTTCGTCCAGTTCGTCGAAATGTTCTTCAAGAAATTCATACCCGCGCTTTATAAGGCGCTCGGCATATATTTGCCGCTTATCACGACGAACTGCGTCGTCTTGGGCGTCGCCCTCGAGAATATCAGCAACGGTTTCACGTTCTGGGAAATGCTGGTCTACTCGATTTCGGTGCCCATCGGTTTCACGCTCGTGTTGGTGCTCTTCTCGGTCATCCGCGAACGGCTTGATTCCTTGAACAAAGTGCCAGGACCCCTCAAGGGGACGGCCATCGCCTTGATCGTCACCGCCTTGCTGGCGTTGGCGTTCACGAGTTTCGCGGGGCTCATATGATTCCGACTTGGGTATCCATTATCATCGGGATTGGCATCATCGCTATATTGGTGACCCTTTTCATTGTCGGATACGTGTTGAATAAGAAGACGCCGGTTCCCGCCGGCTGCGAAAACGTCTTGGACAACTGCGATGGCTGCGGCATCACGTCGTGCTCGCTCCATCGCCCGAGTTCCGACAAAGTGGAGGTTATCTGACTATGTGGTGGGTTGACATATTGATCGCCGCCGGCGTCATGCTCGGCATCGGCGCCTTGCTCGGCTTGGCTTTGGCCATATCCAGCCTCAAACTGACGATTAAAGTCGATCCGCGGTTTGAAGCCGTCGTCGGGATGCTTCCCGGGCTCAACTGCGGCGTCTGCGGCCATCCCGGATGCGCGGGAATGACCACGGCCTTGCTCAACGGAACCCAAAAGACGGTATCCGCCTGCCGCCCGAGCAAGCCGGAACAACGCAAGCAAATCGCCGACTACATCAACAGCACGCCCGGACCTGACGGCAAAGTGCTCAAAGTCGATATTTGATCGGTCGGACCTAGGTGACTAGGTCTTTTTTGATATGAAACGGAAGATCACCCTCACCAAAAACACGTTCGACATCTATATCCTCAATTTGCTCGTGCTGCTGACAGCGCTGATTTTGGTGGTGACCAACCTTTATAACAAACCCGGCGGCAATCTCGCCGTCAACGTTTATGTCGAAACCGAACGCGTCGACACGTTGTCGCTCGACGACGACATCATCGTGGTCTACCTGAAGGAAGACTATCCGGTTTTCCTTGGCGACATCACCCTTGAAATCAGCGGCGGCAAGGTCCGCGTCGAGAAAGAGACCTCGCCGCTCCATTACTGCTCGATCCAGGGCTGGGTCGGGACGCCGGGCTTGCCGATCGTGTGCGCCCCCAATTACTTCATGGTCGTCATCGAGACGGCGGAGGCCGCATGACCCCAATCAGGAAAATGACGCGCCTGGCCATTTTGCTAGCCTTAGGCGTGATTATCAACTACATGGAGCACGTGCTCCTGCCGACCTCGTTTATCGCCCCGGGCGTCAAGCTCGGCCTTGCCAACACGATTGGCCTCGTCGTGCTATATTTCTTCGGGGTCAAAGAGTTCATCGCTTTGGGAATTTTGAGAATCGTGCTGACGTCGCTGTTCACCGGCTTCGGTTTCAATTTCTTCATTGCCCTGAGCGGGTGGGGGCTAGCGACCATCGTCGTCATCGGGCTGTACTACTCGCAAAAGTTTTCGATTTTGGGACTGTCGATGGCCGCGGCCGTCTTCCATGGGATCGGCCAGGTGATCATGGTGGCGATTCTCTATGAATCGGTGCTCATGCTTAATTATCTGCCGATCTTGAGCGCGACGGGCATCGTCAGCGGCCTTCTGATCGCCATCATCGCCCGCGAGGTCCTGCGGCGCATCGACGCCGTGCCGTACGTGGAGACGTGACATGAATCGCTTCGTCTCATTTTGGAAACAAGCTTGGGCTTACGTCAAAAACGCCCTGACCGTCAAGGAATGGGTGGTGACGGGGACGACTTTTCTTTTGAGTACCGTCCTTGTATCCTTGGTCTTTTGGGCCAATCCCAACGCCAGCGAGGACGTGCTGTTCGAAGCCTTGGGTTATGATTTGAAGGTGACGACCGAAAACGGAGCCAAACTCCAACCCTTCCATACCTACTATTACATTCTCTATGAGAAGATTTATCCGCAGGAACACCGCGACCTCGTCAAAGCCATCCTTGAGGAGGAAGTGCCGCCGCTTCACAAAGTGAGCGACCGCAATACCGGATACCATTTTCTGATTGATGACGAACAGCCCGAACTCGGGCGTCTCGTGACCTTGCGCGACGTCAACGAATCGCTTGGAAGCGGCAACTGGGTCAAGGTGCCCGCGGATTTGTATGACATCCTGGCCATCGGCAAACGAATGACCATCGGCACGGCCTCCGGTTTCAATTTCTTCGTCGGCAAACTAAGCGATTTCTGGGAGGAGCTGATCGACGATTTCGGGTACCCGATCGAATATGAACAGCTCGATCCCTATTATGACGCGACGCAACGGGCTTATCTCGAGGAACTTTTAGGTTATGTTCCCAAGACTGAAGAAGACGTCGAAGCCACGTTGGAGATGGAAACGCGCGATGATGGATACTATGTGCGGTTCAACGCCTTCAACGGTTCGCCTGTCGGAAAACTCGAAATAACGCTGGGCGGCATCGCCAAAGGATACGCCAACGACGTCATCAGCGCCCGTCTCATCGAAGAACGGCTGACGCATGGTTACATCAGTGGCGGCCAAAGCTCGAACACGGCTTTGGGCACGCGCCACGGCGACGCCTTGTGGGATATCCCGATGAGCTCGCCGCTTCCCGGCGTCCCTCGGGCTTACTACATTAACCGAAGTGGTTATTTCAACATCTCGACTTCCGGCGGTTACGAAGGAATTCGAATTCCCATCGGCGACGAACTGGTCTGGCGCCACCACATCATTAATGCCTGGGACGGTTATCCCTCGCAGATTCAGCTCCATGTGAACGTGATGTCGAAAGACGTCCCGGCAGCCGAACTCGACGCCCTATCGACGGCCTTGATGAACATGACGATCGAAGAAGGGCTCGAACTTAGGGAAACATATATGGACGAAGGACGCGAACTGGAGATCGCGTGGGTTGAAATCACGGAAGACAACACGCTTCTGGTAAGCTATTCCGCCGGATTCGAACCATTTCTCGGCAAGATCGCTGAAAACACTTACAACGTTCGTGAAAAAGTTTCCTGAAAACGCTTACAGAATATTTTTCCATGGTATTATTTTAAATAAATAATAGAATATTAATTGTTGAGAACTTTTTATTAAAAGGAGGATATTAATTTAATGAAATCAGGACTTAAACTTCTATTGCCCGCAGCCTTGGCTTTGGTAGGTCTCATGGCTTCGTGCACCAGTTCACCCGCAGATAGCTCGACGAGTACGACAAGCACGACTAGTACGACTTCAGAAGCTCCAGCTACCACGACATTGAAGGTTGGCTACGGCTACTATGCCTTCTACGCCTCGAAATCGTCAGGCACCGTGCTCCAGACGGACGTCAGCTACGTCGGCATTGTCCTTGACGAAGACGACACCATCGTTGATTTCAAAATCGATGTCATGCAAGTGAAGGCCTCGGCCACAAACGCCACGACAACTGCTCTGACCTCGACCGTCTTCCCAGATACCACCGACGTTAAAACCAAGTGGGATCTGCTTGAAGATTACAATATGAACGGCGCAGCTGGCGAATGGTATGAACAAGCCAAAGATGTTGAAGAATATGCCGTTGGTAAGGATCTCACCACTTTTAAAACTGAATTATTAGCAGGCATTTCGGGTGTTGGACTACCAACCGCCGGGGTTTCCATTAAAGTCTCTGATTTTGGAACCGCCCTTGGCATGATCGTCAACAAAGATTTCTATTCGGAAATCGAAGTTGCGGAAGCGGATGTCGCCAATGTCAAACTTGGCATCGGCCTCACCAGCGTCCATGAAGCGAAGCGGACCAACGTCAACATGGGCACCGCCCTGTTCCTGAACGACGTCGTTCTCGCCGCCGAAGTCGATTCCCTGCAAATCCCGTACGCGATCACCGAAGTCGCTGGCGAGCCCATCACCTACACAATCGCCGCCGACGCCACGAAACTCCAAGTCGACCATGTCAAGACCATCGTCATGTCCAAAGTCTACATCGGCGAAGTCTACGGCATGAACGCTCCGGCTGGCGAATACTATGAACAAGCCGAATCATTCGAAGCGTACGTAACCGGCAAAACGTTGGCCAACGCCTTCTCCGCTAGCGCGACGACAATGGGCGATCATGGTTTGGTCTTCGTTGAGGGAGCCACCATCGGCGTCACCATCGGCATCGAAGATCTGGTTGCCGTGCTTGAAGAAGCCGAAACCGTCTCCGGACCTCGCGTCATTCCTAGTTAATCTTTAGTCAGCGTTTCACTTTAAAGTCCATGGTCCGCCATGGACTTTTTCTTTGGATACTTTGGTATTTAATTATCGCCGCTTGTTTGGTATGATTATTGGCGATGCCGAAGCTATCTTCGCCATCTTAGGAGTGTAGTTAAACGGTATAACCACGGTCTCCAAAACCGCTATTGGGGGTTCGATTCCCTCCACTCCTGCCATTGCCATTAATTAGCCGTCAATGACGGCTTTTTACTTATTTTGCGTCTCATATGCGTATCAAAAACCGCTAAAAAGTTTACTTTATCTTACAAAGTACTCAAATGCTTAACATTAAATAAATATTTTTTACCTAATACAAGCATCTAGATGAAGATTCAGTAATTGCAAATAGTGAACAAGATTTCCTGAAACGGAAAAAACGGCTAGTTTTGTATTGCATATTAAGGCATTAAACACTAGAATTAAATTGAACAAAATAGTCGTAAACGGAAAACATGTTCAGTGAGGTGCTTATGAAAGAAATTCGACGAAACCTATACTTGAACCAACTGATAGCATCAATTGATAACGGTCTAATTAAAATTGTGACCGGAATTAGAAGAAGTGGAAAATCATACTTGCTTGATCCGCTTTTTAAAACTCATTTAGTAAATAAGGGAATTAATGAAGATCACATCATTAAGTTGAATCTCGATGATAGAAATAACAGACAGTATCACAATCCGGACAAACTAGATGAATTTGTCAGAAGCAAAATTATAGATAATCTAACTTATTACGTGATTCTTGATGAAATTCAGTTAGTTAAAGACTTTGAGTCCGTATTAAATGGTTTCTTAAACATGAAGAACTTAGACATTTACGTAACTGGAAGCAATTCAAAGTTTCTTTCGACTGACATCATCACTGAGTTTAGAGGAAGAGGGCAACAGATAAGAGTCTATCCGTTATCATTTTCAGAATTTCTTGTAGCAAGCACGAAAGAAAAAAATGAAGCATTCAATGATTATATTCGATACGGAGGAATGCCACTAATTGTATCAATGGCGAGTGATGAGCAAAAATCACGCTATCTCAAAGAATTATTAGAACTCACTTACTTCAAAGATATCATCGAAAGAAATAACATTCAAAAGATTGATGTATTGGAATCGTTAGTAAATATCCTGGCCTCTTCGATTGGTTCTTTGACTAGTGCGACAAAACTAACTAACTCATTTATTAGTGATGGTAACAAGGGATTATCGAAGAATACGATAATTCAATATCTTTCATATCTTTGCGACTCGTTTCTCATCGAAAAAGTCAACCGATATGACGTAAAGGGAAAACGATACATTCACTCTTTGGCGAAATATTATTTTTCCGATATTGGACTCAGAAACGCTCGGTTAAACTTCCGTCAACAAGAGGAACATCATCTTATGGAAAACCTCGTCTATAACGAACTTATGAGAAGAGGTTACAATGTTGACATCGGTGTTGTTGAAATCAGAGAAAAAGACGATAAAAAGCAGCTTGAAGTAGATTTCGTTTGTAACCAAGCGGGGAGTCGTTATTATATTCAAGTGACTTCCAATCTTGACACGAGAGAGAAGACTCTTCAGGAACAACGGCCCTTGATGAATATATCGGATAACTTCAAAAAGGTAATAATAGTCAAAAATAACATTAAACCTTGGCTGACGGAAGAAGGAATATT
>Ga0172374_1002098_pt1 | contig 12861 bp, 11 predicted proteins | sample LakKiv3m_FD_114536 | JGI IMG/M metagenome (GOLD analysis project Ga0172374, IMG submission 114536) | Freshwater microbial communities from Kabuno Bay, South-Kivu, Congo - kab_092012_10.3m | ecosystem: Environmental > Aquatic > Freshwater > Lake | place: Democratic Republic of the Congo... | reverse complement strand
TGCGTGAAGGCGTGCCGGCGACGGCGATCTCGGTGGTTGGCCGTGGCGAGCAGGGTCTGCTGGTGCAGACCGGCCCGAACGTCCGCGAGCCGCAGAACCGCCGCGTCGAGATCGTCATCAACTGAGCTCGACGACACGAGACAAGGAAAGGCGGCCTTCACGGGCCGCCTTTTTCTTTGCGCTTCCTCCAGGCTCCTGCAACGACCCGGTTCCTCCGGCAGAGCTCGCTACGCCACGAAGCGTGCCGCCGGCGCCAGCCGCAGGATCCAGTCGCGCAGGCCCGAGACGCGGGCGAACTCCGACTGCTCGCCGTAGGTCGCGTTGCCGGTGCCGTTGGCGTTGATGCCGACGATCACCCAGCCGAACCTGTCGGTTCTCGTCCACGCCGAACCGCCGCTGTCGCCCGCGCCCAGCAGCCCGTCGAGCCGGCCCGCGCCTTCGCTCTCGCGCCGCAATGTGACCTGCAGCCAGTTGCCGGCATCGTCGCCCTGGGGCGGCGGCAGCACGGCGTCCATCACCTCGTCGATCACGTTGGTGGCGGCAGCGGGCTGCCCCGGCGTGTTGTAGGCCTCGTTCTCGCCGACCGAGCCGATGCCGCGCGTGCCGTAGCCGACCATGACGATCTGCCGGCCTCTCTCATCCTTGCCGGCGTAGAGCGCGGGGGCGGGGCCGGCGTCCGTCACCGGGCCGTCGAGGCGCACGATCGCCGCGTCGTAGCCGCTGCGCTCCTTGTTGTTGCGATTGTACAGCGGGTGGGTATCGAGGCGCACACCGCGCCGCACCGTGCCGCCGCTGGTGCGATAGAGATAATTGTCGGCGCCTTCGCCGGGCTCGAAATTGTGCCCCGATGTCAGCACCACGCCCTGTGGCGCGCCGTTCGGTCCGGGCATGTTGCCTATCCAGGTACCGGAGGCGTCGTCCCACGATGCGCCTCCGTCCTCCGACAGCGCCATGACGCTGGCGAACTGCGGCTGGCGGGCGAGCGCCGTGTGGGCGCCGAACCCCGCGGCCTCGCGGCCCGGTCGTCCGCCTTCCGCCCGCCACGTGCTGTCGAGGATGACGACGGCACCTGCCGGCCGGACCGCGGCGCCGAGTGCGAAAGCGAGGCTGCCCGACAGCAGGCGGCGGCGAGGCAGGACGAGACTCATTGCGGCCGCAAGCTACAGCGGGTTTCGATCCGGTTGAACCGCCAGCGGCCCATCCGGCTTGAGATTCGATGCCATACGGAAGACGATCCTGCTCGAGCAGGATCGTCGATGCCCTTCCCATGACTTACCTGAAAGCCTTCCTCGCGGGCATCCTCGGTGTGGCCGTCGGAGGGGCGCTGGGCGCGGGCCTCGCGTCTCTCCTTGCGCCGGCGCTCGGCATCACGGACTTCGAGGGCGCGGCAGGCTACTTCGTCGTCTTCGTCGGCGGGCCGGTCGGCGCGCTCCTCGGGTTCGTCCTCGGTGCGGCATTCGTCCTGCGGCGTGCCGGTCACCGCGGCTTCGGCGCGATCGGCGGGCGTCTCGTGCTGCTGCTTGCCTGTGTCGTGGTCCTCGGCGCGGCGACGCTCGGCGCCTTCTGGCTGATGCGCCCCATCGTCAACCCCGATGGCCCCGCGCCGCAGCTCGTGTTCGAGATCCGCCTGCCGCCGGGCGCCGAGCCGCCGCCGGCCGACCGCGACGCCGTCGAGCTGCAGACCAGCCGGAATCGCATGCCGGCGAGGCTCACGGGCACGCGTCGCGAGGACGGGCGCATGGTCCTCGCGGGCAGCGTCGAGATGTACTACCGGACCTCGCAGCGGACGCTGGTCCTCACGATGCCGGACAGGACGGACGTGCTGTTCGACATCAGGCTCGGACGGAGCCCCGCCCATGCGCCGTCGTTCACGCCCTGGCAGAACGCCGACCATGTCGCTCCCTCGGGCAAGGCGGAGATCCGGCGCGCCACGCCGGCCGACCGCTACGAGATCCGCTATCGCACCGAGTGGCCCGGCGAGGATTGACGGATCAATGCCGTGCTGGCGGCCCCTCGTCCGTAGTGGCCTCGCCGATACGCGGCCGCCGGGCCTCGACGTCGCGCCAGCATTGCTGGACCAGTCTGCGGACGGCCAGCACGGCGAGCTCCTTCTCGTCGCGGCTCGCACAGGCGAAGCGCACGCCGAGCTCGTGCGCACGGACCGCGTCGGCGGCGCGGAAGCCGTCGCCCAGCGTCGCCGGGCCGGCCCGCAGCCTGAACAGCGAGGCGACCAGCGCGGCAAAGCGCGGATCGCGGTCGAGCGCGGCGACGTTGGCGCGGTACTCGCCGGTGAGGTCGACGAAGATGGTGAAGGCGGACATGGTTCCCGACCGGGAGCCTGGCAGGCGCGGCCGGCCGGCGGGGAGCTGTTTGGCATCCGATGTATCGGCGGAACCCGCCGTTACAATTCGGCCGCCCGGATTGTAACGATGGTCGCCCGTCGGTAACGCGCGTAGCCGTCTGGACTCTTTCCGCCCCAAGTTGACCCATATCACCTCATTCTGAGGAGCGTCGCGACAGGCGCATGTGAATGCGCCGACGCGGCGTCGCGAAGGATGGGCGACAGGCCCGGCTCGTGCCCACCCTTCGAGACGCGCTCCTGCGGAGCGCTCCTCAGGGTGAGGTTGTTGGGAAGCTCCACGTGATTCTATCTCGCTCGAAAGGACTCGAAGTCGAGCCAGCCGCTCAATCGGGTCGCTTGACGGCGGCCAGGCCGCGCAGCCACTCGCGCGCTGGCGCCACCTCGTGGAAGACGCGCATCGGCCGCTTGGCCGCCGCCAGCACGCCCAGGAGGCGGGCGACCAGTGCGACCTTGTCGGGCGGCACTACCATGGCCAGCGGCCCGACCGGCTGCGTGTGATGGAGGCGGATCGCCGCGGCGATGGCCAGCAGGTCGTCGGCGCTCATGCGCGTCTCGCCGTGCGTGCCGTCGAACAGCTTGCGCCAGTCCAGCGCGCCGGCCGCCGCCATCTCGGCCAGGAAGCGCAGGGCCTCCTCCCGGGTGACGTCGCCGTCGGCGACGCACGTCACCAGGCGGCGCCCGGCGTCGAAGGTCCAGCGAAGCGGCATGCCCGAAACTCGCGACTCTCGTTTCTTATTATCAATCCTAACGCACGCCGCGGCCGGGACGCAGGACAAACGCGCCGCCGCGCGCGCTGCCCGGAATTGCGAGGGATTATCGGCCCGGCGCGAAGCGAGTCGCTCGCGCCGGCGGATACGCCGTCAGTTCGGCGACACGACCACGATGGGCGGCGGCGTGAACACCGGTGGCGACGGCGTCGGTGTCGGCGTCGGTGGTGGAGTCGGCGTGGGCGTCGGCGTCGTGGGCGGCGTGCTCGTCACGTTGATGACGGCCGCTTCCAGCACCTGCGGCGTCGGCGTCAGCAGCGCCTGCTGGACGATCGGCGGCGGCGGCTGCAATCCCAGGCCGCCCGCGGGCACCGGCGTCGCCGGCAGCAGCGGTCCGCCACCGTCCTGCGGCGCCAGGCCGCCGAGCCCGCCCGGCAGGCTGGTCGGTCCGGTCGCCTGCAACGGCGCCGCCGTCTGCAGCGGGCCGGCATTCTGAAGCGGGCCGGCGCTCTGCAGCGGTCCGGCCGACTGAAGCGGGCCGGCGGCGCTTTCCACCGGCGTGGCGCCCTGCAACGGGCCGGCACCCTGCAGCGGACCGGCGCCCTGCTGCGGCCCACCGGCCTGCTGCGGTCCGCCCGGTGTGGCGGGAGCAGCCGCCTTCGCCACCGAAAGCTGCGTCTGCTGCGCCGCCGGGATCGCCGCCTTGGCGGCCGGCGGCGGCAGCGCCGAGTTCGTGCTCTTGAACGTGGAGTTGCTGATCGCGTTGGCGATCACGGCCATCGGCGGCCGGCCGCCTGCGGCACCGGGCGCGTTGCCGGGGCCGGCATTGTTGCCCGGTCCGGTGTTCTGCGAGGCCGCCTGCAGCGCACGGTCGCCCTGCAGCCCGCCCGGCGGGATCGGCACCGGCGGCGCCGGCGGCAGGCCGGGTTGCACGGTGACCTGCGAGCCGGGCGTCGTCGTGGTCTGGGTCACGCCCTGGCTGGTCAGCGTCAGCGAGCCGCCGAACAGGAAGTTGGCCGTCGTCGCGCCCGAGGGCGCGACCGTGAAGGTCGCGATGCCGCCGCGGATGCCCATGGTGACCGACGGCGTCTTGACCACGACCTCGCTGTTCTTGCTGATCGCGCCGCCCACGAAACGGAACACGCCGCGCGTCGCGGTCAGCGCCATGTCGCCGGTCTTCTTGGCCGGGTCGTAGACGAACTTGTCGATCGTGACCGAGGCGTTGGGGCCCACGGTCAGCGCCGAGCCGTCGAGGAAGACGATGTGCGCGCGGTCGCCCGCCTTGGTGGTGATGACCTCGTTGGCGTGCATCTCGTTGCCGATGTGCAGCACGCGCTCGGGGATCTGCGGCGGCTTGCCCACAGGCGTGCCGTCGACCACGGACGTGACGCCGACATTGGCCGCCGCCGGTGCGGCCTGCAGCGCCATTGCAGCCGTCGCCACCGCGCTCATCGCTGCGGCGGCCCGCCACACGGACACCCGCCCAAATGACCTTGGGCCAATATACCCTGGCATGTTTGCCTTTCCCGTCCGGCGCGTTCTTGCGCTGCCGGAAACGTCAGTCTCGATAATCGCCCACACCCTGCTACCCAAGCCCTTCTACCCAAGCCCCACTACCCAACCCCTACTGCGTCGCCGCCTCCTTGAGGAAGGCCGCCGCCCGCTGCTTCGTCTCGGGCGTCGCGCGCTTGGAAGCCTGCGCCGCCTCGAGATACCCCTTGGCCGGCTCGAACGCACCGAGCCGGAAATAAAGCACCCCGAGCTCGAGCATCAGCTCGGGATTGTCGCCGTCGATCAGCAGCAGCCTCTCCAGCGCCGAGATGGCGCCTTCGAGGTTGCCCACCTTCACCGCCAGCTCCGCATACTTGATGAGCGTCGGCGGATCGGCCGGCTTCTTCAGCGTCTCCTGGAACGCCGCGTCGTACTCCGCCTGCAGCTTCGGGTCCGGGGCGGCCGGCGTCTCTGTCTTCGCCGGTCCGGCCGTTCCCTGGGCTGCGGCGGGCAGCGCCACGGCGGCAATCATTACCGACGCCACAACTCTCGAAATCAGCGTCATGCGACCGACGCTAAGCCTGCGCCATGCCCGCACAAAGGCGGGAAAATGGCAGGATACAAATAATGAGCCTGCAATTTGATACAGGAGTGCAGATTCTTTGTCACTGGCTTTCATGGCTTTTTCGCGCTCCCGGGCGCGGTTGGCCGCCCTCCAGGGCAGGAGGGGGCTCGCCTTCTCTAGCGGCTGGACCGCCGGTCTGTCGCTTGGGAAATCGCCCCCACCTGCACACCCATACCCGCCACGCCCTCTGGAGGAGATCAAGGACGTCCGCACGGTCTGTGCAATCCCCTGGGGAAAGAAATTTTACAGCCCCCGGCTGGGGCGGCAGGAACGGCGCGAGGAAAAGGCTATTCCGGGCGGATCGGTCGCCGTGCCGCGGTGCGTGCCCGGCAGCGGGAATTTCCCTGTCGAATCGGTGATAGGACGGATTTCCAGACTTATCCACAGACTCGAGTTGCAGGTTCAGCAGGAATAGGCTAGGAAAAAACCTACGCTGGAGCGACGTGCATCCGGCATCCCCACCCGGGGCTCCCCCTCAGAGATCGAGGCCGGAGCCGCCGGGCTTTTTCGTTTCTGGAGCCCACCCATGACCGACCAGGCTGCCGGCTACGATGCCGGCGATCGCACCCACGTGTCCGAACGCCAGAAGCGGCGACGGCTGAAGGGCGAACGCGACGACGCCGATCTCCTCTGGCTGATGAACCAGCGCGAGGGCCGGCGCTTCGTGTGGCGCCTGCTGCAAGCTTGCCATCTCTACGAGACGAGCTTCACCGGCACCAGCTCGACCTTCTTTCGCGAGGGCGAGCGCAATGTCGGCCTGCTGGTCCTGGCCGACATCACGCGCCTCTGCCCCGAGCTCTACGCCCGCATGGTCGGCGAGCAGCAGGGCGAGGCGTGAAAGCGGTGAGGGTGGATCGCGCATCCGCCCAGCCTGCCCGCTCGGCTTCCCCCTGAATCGAAGGGGCGCGGCGGGCTTTTTCATGGGCATCTCATCATCGCAGCGCGCCACTTGAGGGCGGAAGTTACTCCGCCCGGAGTGGCGCTCATCTTCACTACCGACCGGCGGGCCATTGGCCCGCCGGTTTTCTTTTGCCTGAAAGGAACCCCTGAAATGGCATCGATACGTATTTCGGGCTCGCCGGAGGCGGAGCCCGCGGCGGAGCCGTGGCCTGCTGACGAGCACACGATCCGCATCGACGAGATGTTCGCCCGCAAGCTCGACACCGAGTTCGCCACCGGTGTGCGCGGCCTGCTGCACGATCCTGAGACCGGTCTTTCGTCATTGAGCGGCGAGGTGGCGCTGGAAGCCATCGCCGGCATCTACCCGGCGCTGGAGGCCTTGCGGCAGCGCACGTTGGCGAACGCCATCGGCCCCCGCCAGCGCGGCCTGGTGGAGCCCGCGATCGACACGCGCCTGGACTGGGCGGCCGGCACCATCGGCCGCCTGGCCGAGCGGGCCACGATCGAGGTCGACGACCGGAGCGTGGCCGAGCGCCTCGCCGGGCTGCGGCAGGACGCCGAGACGGCATGGCACGACCCGGCCTGGCTGCGGCAGCTCGGCCGCACGACGGTGACGGAGCTGCGCTGGCAGGGCGAGCGCCGCGGCTGGGACCAAGCCGAGACCGAGACGCGCGCGCGAGCCGGTCTCTCCGACCTCTATGCCGGTGCTGTCGAAGCGGCGATTGCGAAGGATGTCGATGGTGGGGCGCGCCTGCTGGCCCACGCCCGCGAGGCGATCGATCCGGCACGGCGGGAGATCATCGACCATCGTCTGGCACGCGCCCGCGCGGACGGCGTCCTGCACGAGGTCGATGCCGCACTCGCGACCTTGCCGCTCGATCCCACGGCACCGCCGGCCCTCGATGCCTTCGCCGCCCGCACCGAAGCGCTGACGCCGGAAGACGCCACGGACGAAGTTCGCGCCCGTCTCGGCGAGCTGGCGTCGTACGCCCAGCGCCGCGCCGAGCGGCAGTGGCATCGGCGTCAGGCCGAGGCCGGGATCGCCGCGCTTGAGTGGTTGCAGCGGAAACCGACCGGATCGTGGCTCGGGCTGCCGCCGGAGGTGCGCGACTGGCTGGTGCCCGACCAGGTGCGCGGCCTGGAGACTCTACTGATCGACGGTCGCCTGCGGACGGATTCTGCCCTGTTCGAACGCCTCGACCGGCAGATGGTCTACGAGCCCGATGGCTTCGCGGCCCGCGACCTCGACCGTCACCGCCTGTCGCTCGACGACGAGGACCATGCCCGCTTTGCCGGCGCGCAGAAGGCCATCGCCGAGGACCGGATCGACCCGGCCCAGGCGCGCTGGGTGCACACGCGCATCGGCGTCGACCGTGCGCTGAAGGCGAAGGGCATCGACCTCGACGGTCCCGCCGCGGTGAAAGCCCGTGCCGGCGCCCGCGACCAGCTCGCGGCCTTCGAGGCGATCGAGGGCCGCCCGCCGGTCGGCGCCGACCTCGACGAGATCGTCCGCCATGCGGTCGACGGCGTGGTTCCGGACACCGCGACCGACCCAGCGGCGTCCGAGCCGCACATCGTCCACAACGACGACGGCAGCGCGGAGATCGCCGTCGACAAGGTCGCGACGCCGGATGGGCCGGCTGCCGCCACCGTCCGCATCGATCGCGACCGGCGGGGCGCCTCGGCCGCGATGGTCCTGCCCGACGGACGTCGTGTGGAGAGCCGGCGCACCAGCCCCGACGGCCGGGCCTGGTCGCAGGTCGACACGATCCGCACCCCGGACGGTGCCGTGGTCGGCACGCAGACCACCGGCTTCGACGGCATGCGCTACACGCGGATATGGCAGCCGGCCGACGGCCCGGCGCAGACGGCGAACTGGGAGCCCGATCAGGCCTCCGGCGACGTGCATCGGGTCAACGCGGGTGTCGAGGCTCTTGGAGCGCTCGGCGCGGCCGGTGCGCTGGTCGGAGACGCCCTTGCCGCCGGCGCCCGGGTGCTTGCCACCGAGATGCTCGCGCTGGCGACGGGAGCCGTCGGTCTGGCCGGCACGGCGGCGGCCGGTCTCGCGGCCGGCGCCGCGGTGCTGTTGGCGCCGGGGAACAGCGGGGGCGCCACGACCGAACTCGGCGACGGCCTGCGCGTGCGCCAGCCGCCGGGCGACGCCACCAGCATCGTGGAGAAGAGCGCCCTGGGCGGGATGCTCTGGGACGAGATGCCGGTTGCGGCAAGGATCGATCCCGGCGTCACGCCCGACGGCCGGCAGATCCTGACGATCGACGCCACCGCCCTGGAGCAGGCGATCGGGCCCGAGGCGGCCGGGCGCGTGCTGGCCGAGGCGGCGGCGCGGTTCGACGTCGTTCCGATCTACACGAGCCGTCCGCCGCGCGAAGAGCCCGACGACGACAAGGCCCGGCCGCCGCTCGACGATGCCGCGCCGACGCGCCCGGAAGAGCCGCCACCCGAGGGGCCCGATCTCAGGCGGTTCCTGCCCATCGCCCATTGGCTGGCCAGGAGGCTCCTGAGCGACGACCGGGACCGCTATGCCGGCGCGGATGGCGTCGACACGGCCGTGGGCGTCAGGCTCGATCCCCGCGTCGGCGAACCGGCGGCGGGGCGCGACTACCTGCCGGACCAAGAGAACCATCGCAAGGGCCTGCGCGGCGAGTACGGCCTGGCCAACGACATCGCGCGCCACTTCCCGGATCACACGGTGGTGGAGTTCGGCCGCACGGCGGGCGAGCGGGGACCGGACGTGATCTCGGTGAGCGGCGACGGCACGGTCCATTTCTGGGATTCCAAATGGCGCGGCGCCGACACCTCGATCGGTCCGGGCGGCCGGGCGCATCGGACGAAGCAGTCGTTCGACGGTGCCGTGAAACATGCTGAGGATGGCATTCGTCAGGCCGTGAACAGCGGACGCCTATCGCCCGAGGCCGGAGCGAAGGCACTGGAGAGCCTCGACAACAGGAGCGTGACCATCGTCACGGTCGGGACTGGCAGCGCGCGCAACGGTGTGATTGAACGAATCGTGGGTGGCGAGCGCGCCGTCGTCCATCCCCAGCGGAGGTAGTGATGCCGAGACACTTCGATCCCGAGGGTGACCGCAGGTTTTTTCTCAAGTTCGATTCTCCACGGTTGACGAAGTTCGAACCGGAAAAGACAGGACCGTTCAATCGCTCGCACTATCTGGCGATGAGGCTAAACAACTTTGTTCGTGGCTACCTGCTGGGCTTGGGCGAGCAGGTGTTGCCAATGGCGCGGTCGATGGCGGCCTGGATGGCGGCCCAGACAGAGCCGAGTGAAGGCAAGGATGTGGAGGAGTGCTTTCGCGCCAAGGACTGGTGGGTGACGCAGGGCCTGTGCAAGTGGCTGATCGACGGTGACCCGGCGGAAGCCGAGTTCGCCAAGGCGAGCGATGCCTATTGGCAGATTTGGGATCGGTTCCTGCGCATCGAATCCGATGGCGCGGAGATCCTGCGATCGGAAGGTCTCGAACTCGCCCTGCCGCTCAACCTCGCGGCGCGTCGACCTGATATTGGCCTGCACCTCTGCCGCGTGGCGGGGCTGACGGCCAAGCCGTCGTCGGCACCGGCCATCGTGCGGGCGGAGCTGATGTATGGCCAATGGGCGTGTCGCCATCTGGCGGAGGGCGGCAAACCGGATGCTGCCTATGTCGCGAAGGGTGAGGAGATGTTGCGCCAAATCATGATGGAACGGCTAGTCGGAGGGAACGACTACACCAAGATGGCGCTGTGGCTGAAGGCGATCTATCACGACAGCGGCGTGACGCGGACGCCGGAGGAGACCATCTTCAAGGCCTACGACACCATGACCGGAGCCGAGAGGCCGGCCTTCGTGAGGTCATGACGACGGCATCGGCGCGGGGAGGAGAGCGTCAGGCTCGATCCCCGCGTCGGCGAACCGGCGGCGGGGCGCGACTACCTGCCGGACCACGAGAGCCATCGCAAGGGCCTGCGCGGCGAGTACGGGCTGGCCAACGACATCGCGCGGCACTTCCCGGATCACGCGGTGGTGGAGTTCGGCCGCACGGCGGGCGAGCGGGGACCGGACGCGATCTCAGTGGGCGGCGACGGTGAGGTCCATTTCTGGGACTCCAAGTGGCGCGACTCCGACACCTCAATCGGCCCGAGCGGGCGGGCGCATCGGACGGACACGGCCATCATGCGCCGGCACGCCAATCCGGCGATAGGAAAGATTCCTCGACTTATCCACAGTTTCGAGTTGCAGGTTCAGCAGGAATAGGCTAGGAAAAAGCCTACACTGGCGATAGCCGCATCGCCGCCCCGCCCGGGGCTCCCCCTCAGAGATCGAGGCCGGAGCCGCCGGGCTTTTCGTTTTGGAGACATCGCATGAGCAGCAAGCCTGCCGGCCGCAAGGCCGGCCCCAAGGCGGGCAAAGCCACGCGCGCGCCGGCGCGCAAGCGGCCCCAACCCCGGATCGACGCCGGGCGCGCCGATCTCTTTCTCCAGCACCTTGCCGTCACCGGCTCCGTCACCATCGCCGCCGAGCGGGCCGGCGTCGCGCGCTCCGCCGTCTATGCGCGGCGCGAGCGCAACAAGACTTTCCGCGACGCCTGGCAGCGGGCCGTCGACCTCGGCGTCGAACACCTGCACGACCGGGCCATGGAGCGCGCCCTGGAAGGCGAGGAGCGTCCCGTGATCCGCGACGGCGAGCAGGTCGCCACCGTGCGCCACTACGACAACCGCCTGCTGCTGTCGCTGCTGCGCGCCCATCGCCCGGGATTCGGCGGTGACCGGCAGGCGGCGTCGAACGACCGCTCCGTCGATCTCCTGCGGCGGCTGAAGGCGGCGGAGAAGCGCCTTGCCAACCATCGCTCCGAGCGGTCGCGGCGCAAGCGCCGGGCCGACGCACACAAGGCCTCGTCCGGCGGCGGAGAGTCCGATGCCGGCTGAGGCCGCCGCCGACGGCCTCGCCGACGCCGACACGCTGCAGGCCCGGCGTTTGCTGGAGTTCCGCCGCGATCCGCTGGCCTTCGTGCTGTGGGCCTTCCCGTGGGGCGAGGCGGGCACGTCGCTCGCGGCGAGCGCCGGGCCGGAGGCCTGGCAGCGCGACGTCCTGGTGCGTATCGCCGAAGGCCTCGACCGCCGGGCGGCGGGCGAGGGCGGCCCGGTGCGCGTCGCCGTCGCCTCCGGCCACGGCGTCGGCAAGTCGGCGCTGGTCGCCTGGATCGCCCTGTGGGCCATCGCCACCGATCCCGCGACGCGCGGCGTCGTCACGGCCAACACCGAGACCCAGCTCCGCACCAAGACCTGGGCCGAGCTGGCCAAGTGGGCTGGCCTGTCGCTCTGCCGGGACTGGCTGACGCTGAACGCCACGTCGCTCGTCTCCAGCCTGCCGCTCGACGAGGGCGCCGGCCGCATCGACCGCGTGCCGTGGGCCGCGCACAACGCCGAGGCTTTCGCCGGCCTGCACAACAGGGGCAGCCGCGTGCTGCTGGTCTTCGACGAGGCGTCCGCCATCGCCGACACCGTATGGGAAACGGCCGAAGGCGCGTTGACCGACGCCGGGACCGAGATCGTCTGGCTGGTCTTCGGCAACCCGACGCGCAACAGCGGCCGGTTTCATGCCTGCTTCGGCCGCTTTCGCAACCGCTGGCACGTGAAGCGCGTCGATTCCCGCCGCGTCTCGATCACCGACAAGGCCGAGATTGCGCGCTGGGTCGCCGACTACGGCGAGGACTCCGATTTCGTGCGTGTGCGCGTGCGCGGCCTCTTTCCGCGCGCCGGCTCGATGCAGTTCATCGGATCGGATCGCGTTGCCGCCGCCGTGGCGCGGACGCCCGATGCCGCGAGCGAGCGCCGCCAGCCGCTGGTCATGGGCGTCGACGTCGCGCGCTTCGGCGACGACCGCTCCGTGATCGTCCTGCGCCGCGGCCGCGACGCGCGCTCGTGGCCCGTCGAGAAGCTGGCGAAGGTCGACACCATGACGCTGGCCTCGAAAGTCGCCGAGCGCGCCGCCCTGGAGAGCGTGCGCGCCGTCTTCGTCGACGAGGGCGGCTATGGCGCCGGCGTCGTCGACCGCCTGCGCCAGCTCGGTGTGCCCTTCGTCTTCGGCGTCAACTTCGCGGGCAGGCCCGAGAGCTGGGGCGCGGCGGGCGCCAAGCCGCGCTACGCCAACAAGCGCGCCGAGATCTGGGGCAACATGCGCGAGTGGCTGGAGGAGGGGGCGATCCCCGACGATCCCGAGCTTGCCGCCGACCTGACCGGCATCGAGTACGGCTACGATGCCCGCGGCGCGATCCTGCTCGAGAAGAAGGAGGACATGAAGAAGCGCGGTCTCGCTTCGCCCGATCTCGGCGACGCGCTCGCGCTCACCTTCGCGCTTCCCGTCACCGCCGCCGCCTGGGACATCGCCCCGGTCTGCACCTTCTGCGACATGGACTGGGACCCCGACTCCATCCTCCTCGACGACGATCCCGACGAGCCGCACTGACGAATCGGCTCTCTCTCTCTCTCTCCCTCTCTCTCTCTTCCCCCCCTTCCCCTCATAGCAGGGCTATCGCAAATGCCTCTTCCCTGCCCCCGCGAAGCGGGGGAAGTGCCGCGTCCTACGCGGCGAAGGGGGTCAAGAGCGTCGATAAAGGCTCGTCCGTTGATGCCCCCTCCGGCCTGCGGCCACCTCCCCCGCAGACGGGAGCTTTGCAGAACGAGGAGTTTGGCGAGAAGCAGGGATGTGGTCAGCGATGGGCTGCCGGCATCGCCGGTCCTGGAAGCGTTGCTCGGGGTCTGCTGGGC
>Ga0172374_1002097_pt1 | contig 12862 bp, 11 predicted proteins | sample LakKiv3m_FD_114536 | JGI IMG/M metagenome (GOLD analysis project Ga0172374, IMG submission 114536) | Freshwater microbial communities from Kabuno Bay, South-Kivu, Congo - kab_092012_10.3m | ecosystem: Environmental > Aquatic > Freshwater > Lake | place: Democratic Republic of the Congo... | reverse complement strand
CCGGATCTCGAATACGTTCAGGCGGTAGAAGAGGTCCATCCGGAATCGCCCCTCGTCGACCATCGCCTTCATGTCCTGCCGGTTCGTCGCTGAAATGACGCGCAGGTCCACGCGGACGGTTTCGCTCCCGCCGAGCCTCGTGAAGGAACGCTCTTCGAGGACCCGGAGGAGCTTCGCCTGAGCGGAAACGGGGACTTCGGCGACTTCATCGAGGAAAAGGGTCCCGCCGTGGGCCTGCTCGATCTTTCCCGCCCTCCGCCGGTCGGCCCCGGTGAAGGCCCCCTTTTCATACCCGAAGATCTCCGCCTCGAAGAGGGTTTCCGGGATGGCGGAACAGTTGATGGCGACAAAGGGGCCGTCCTTCCGTTTTCCCCGTAGGTGGAGCGCCCGCGCGACCAGCTCCTTGCCTGTCCCGCTTTCCCCCAGGACCAGCACCGTCGCGTCCGTCTCGGCCACCATGGATATCAGATCGAAGACCGCCTTCATCGCCTTGCTCCCGCCGACCAGATCCTCGTAGAGGGAACGGTCCAGGATGCGCCGCTTCAGGTCGCGGTTCTCCTCCTCCAGCGAACGGAGCCGGAGGATCTTCCCGAGCAGCAGGAGAAGCGCGTCCATCGGAAAAGGCTTCGTCAGGTAATCCTCGGCCCCGTCCTTCATCGCCGCGACGGCCGATTCGACACTGGCGTACCCGGTCATCACGACCACCGAAGGCGCCGGGGACTTCCCCCTGGCCTCCCGAAGCACCTCCATACCGTCCTTGCCAGGCAGCCGCAGATCGGTCACCACCACGTCGTACCCTTCATCGAGAAGCCGCCGGATCGCTTCGACCCCGTTGTCGGCCCCGGTGACGGCGAATCCCGCCCCCTCCAGCGCGTCCGTCATCGTGAAGCGGAGGCCGGGGTCGTCCTCGACGATCAGGATCCGTTTCCCTTCACCGTTCATTGCTCCCTCCAGACGAAGGGGCGAAGGGGAGAGAAATGGAAAATTCCGTCCCCTCGCCCGGGCGGGAAGACACGCGGATCTTCCCGCCGTGCTGTTCGACGATCTTTCGGCAGACCGCGAGCCCCAGGCCGGTCCCCTCCCCGTTCCTCTTCGTGGTGAAGAACGGATCGAAGATCTTTTCGAGATTCTCCTCCGGGATCCCTTCCCCGGTATCGGAAACGATCAGGGTGAGGAAGGACCCGTCCACGATATGACGGAACACCAGCCGTCCTCCCGCCGGCATCGCCACGATGGCGTTCATCACCAGGTTGACGAGAACCTGCTCCATCTTGTGGGCATCCGCCGGAATCGTCAGCGGGGGGAGGCGGTTCTCGACCGCGATCCGGCTCCCCGCGATCCGGTACTCCAGGAACTCCAGGGTCTTCGCCACGAGCCGGGACAGGTCGCAATCCTCGACGTTCGTCACGTGCACGGTGGAGAAATCGAGCAACTGGGAGACCGCCCGGCGGATCCGCTCCAGGCTTTCCGCCAGCACCTGCAGGTAGCGACCTTGCTTCTCCGGCGACAGGGCTCCGGCTTCGAGGGCGTGGACGCTGTGCATCGCTCCCGTCAGGGGGCTGTTGACCTCGTGGGCGATCCCCGCCGCCAAGGTTCCTACCGTCGCCATCTTCTCGGTTCTCGCCAGCAGCTCCTGCGTCCTTTCCCTCGCGGCCTTCTCCTTCGCGAGCCGGTCGATCATCACCCGGTAGCTGTTCTGGAGATCGCCCAGCTCATCGTGCCGCTCCGGGAGGGAAACCGGTTCGAGCTTTCCCAGCCGCACCGAGTCGAGGGCATCTACCAGGCGCCGGATCGGCCGGACCATGACCCCGGCGGCCAGGGAGACGAGGAGGATCATGCCCGCGCCGGCGGAAACGGTCAAGGCGAGCGCTTTCCGTTTCAGTTGCCGCAAATGGTCCGCCAGCCCGGCGAGGGAGTAGCCGAACCGGAGGGTTCCGAACCGCTTCGAAGAGACGTTCAACGGTGTGGCCACGTCGATCACCCCGCCGGCGAACGGGTCTCCGACGTGGGAGAGGATCACCGCTTCGGCCGAAAGGGCCTTCCGCGACAAAGGGTCATCGAGCTTCCGGCTGAACTGGGTCAGGTCGCTGTGGGACAGGACCCGCCCTTCGGGGTCGAAGACCATGGCGTAGACGATGTGGAGGTCCTTGCTGCCGACCATGCGCGAAATGTACAGGTCGAGGAGCCCCGCCTCGGACACGACGCCCGCCTCTTCGTAGAGAAGGATCTGGGTGAAGGGGAGCTTCATCGAGGTGGCGAGGGTTTTCGCCGCCTGCTCCTCCGTCTCCAGCAGGTGCCGCTTCTCCGATTCCACGAGGAAGTAGTGAAGGACGATCGCGGCGAGAAGGATCCCGACCGCGCCGGCGGCCATGAATTTTCCGGCGAGGGAGGGGGCGGGAAGCCTCAGTTTGCGAAGAAGGGGTTCGAGGTGTGGCACTTGATCCCGCATCCCGTGGGAATGGAGACGATCTTCCGGTAGAGGAAGTCGTACTCTTCGCCGCGCGCGCGGACGAAGCCGTGCCGCAGTTCCGGCCCCCACTGCGAGAGGGCCGCCTTCCCTCCCGGGCTGTTCCCGTCGATCGCCAGCAGGGCCGTGACCATCGCCGTCTCCGCGTCTTTCGAAAGGGAAGGGCCCGCGGCGATCGGAGCGTTCGGAAGTTCCTCGGATTCGGCGATGACCCGCAGCCCCTGCGCCTCGTATTTCCACGCGACGACGTCCTTCACCGCCCCGGCGTCGTAGAGCCCTTTGAGGACGGCCTTGGCGACCTCTTCGTGGTTATGGAGGTTCTTCACGACCTTGAGGTGTTTCGGGGTCACTCCCGAACCGAACAGCATGTAGCTCGGGATCAGGCTCCCCGTGGTCGCCCGGCGGGCGCCGAAGGCGACGCTCTTCCCCCGGAGGTCCTGGATCGTCCGGACGGGGCTGTCCTTGCGGACGATGATGAAACAGCGGTAGGTCGTTCCCCCTTCGGCATTCCTGGGCTTGACCAGGGCGCGGGCGCCGAAGCGGTGACGGGCGATGGCGTATGTCGCCCCGCCCAGGTACGCCACGTCGGTGGTCCCCTTCCGGAGGTCATCGATCGTCTCCAGATACGTGTGGCCCAGGCGCAGTTCGAACCGGAACGGGGTGTTCCTGCTCAGGTAATCCATGAGCGGCTGGTAATACTCGTAGGTGACGTGCGGATTGAACCGCGGGATGACGCCGAACCGGACGGTCGTCTTCCCCGCCGTCTCCGCCGGGAAAACCGGCGAAGCCGAGACCAGGAGGAAGACGGCGGCAACGGTCCCAAGGTACACGGCCTTCCGGAGGTTGAAGAGCGCCACCTCGCGGCCGGCGGGGTCGTCGTCGATGAAGAGGATTCGTCCGGGCATGGCACCTTCCCCGGGCGGGCTTCCCGCCCCGCCGCGGCCGATTTCATTATCCGGGACGGTTGCAAGGAACACAATGTCTGAGTCGGCGATGCGCGAAGGGACGCGGTACCTATCGATCCTGGAGGTGATAAACATAGGTAGGCGGTCGCCCGCTTTCCCTGTCACACCACCGTGCGTACGGGTCCGTACACGGCGGTTCGGTTGGTTAACCAATCTTCCGCGCCGCCAATGTCGGAAGGCCGAGCGAGTCGAAGTAGGTGTTGGGCAGTGCGAAGCTGAGAGCCGGGCTGCGGCTTACGTTCCACGGTCCGTGAGCACTCCCTGCCGCCTTGGCCGCAAGGTTCCTGTTCACGTCACGCTTCCTTAACTCCGCGAACCGGGTGTGCCCCCGCTTCCACTGCTTCCAGACGACGCAACGCAATCGCCGCCTGACCCACGAGTCCAGATCCCGGAGCACCGAAGGCGTCTCACAGTAGGCGAAGTATCCTCGCCAGCCGATCAGATAGGTCCTAAGTTGCTCGACCATCCGACCGATGCTGATGCCCCGGGTCCGCCGCGTCACTCCCCGGACTCGTTCCCTGAACCGCTTGAGCGCCTTGGGCGCAATCCGCCGCTTCGGCCCCTTACGGTTCAGGAAGCTAAAGCCCAGGAACCCACGCTCCCCTACCTTCGCCACCGCACTCTTCTCCCTGTTCACCCGGAGTTTGAGCTTCTTGACGAGGAAGGAGGAGACGCTCTCCATCACCCGTTGCCCGGCACGTTCGCTTCCGACGTAGATGTTGCAGTCGTCCGCGTATCGCACGAACCGGTGCCCGCGTCGCTCAAGCTCCTTGTCCAGGTCGTCCAGCACGATGTTCGACAGCAGAGGAGACAAGGGACCGCCCTGCGGCGTCCCCTCGTCCGTCGGACTGACCAACCCGTTCTCCATCACCCCGGCGTTCAGGAACGCCCGGATGAGCTTCAAGCACCGCTTGTCCGCCACCCGCCGGGCGATCCGGCCCATCAGGATGTCGTGGTTCACCCGGTCGAAGAACTTCTCCAGGTCGATGTCCACCACGCAGTGGTTTCCCAAGGCGACGTACTCCTGTGCCTTGGCCACCGCCTGATGCGCCGAGCGCCCCGGCCGGAAGCCGAAGCTGCGCTCGGAGAACGTCCGGTCCCACCTGCCTTGCAGTACCTGCATCACCGCCTGCTGGATAAATCGGTCGAGAACCGTCGGGATGCCCAGCAACCGCACGCCCTTCCCGTCCGGCTTCGGGATCTCTACCCGCCGAATCGGTTGGGGAACGTACGTCTCGCCGAGCAACTCCTCCCGGATGCGCGGCCAGTGTCCCTTCAGGTACGGCGTCAGGGCCTCGACCGTCATCCCGTCGACTCCCGGCGCTCCCCTGTTGGATCGGACGCGCTTCAAGGCTTCCTTCAGGTTCTCACGGCGCAGCACCTCCTCCAGAAGACCTTCCGCCTTCGGTCGGGGTTCTTCCGTTCCCACCGCGGACGCTTGACGCTCCCATCCCTTCCTCTCGCGGGTTCCGCCCGCTGCCCTCCGGGAGTCCTTTGGCTTCTCCGCCATCCTGCCTGCGTCTCCTTCGTCCGACGAGGTAATAGGCACCCTTCCGGTCTTCCATGTTCGGGCCTTCGCCCCCGTGCGCAGGAGCTACTATGCCCTCGGCTGACTTCTGCCCGTTCATCCCAACGCCTCTCGACGTTAGTAGCCATGCAAGGCAAACGGACAGATCTCCCCGGGTATTGCGCACCTTCCTTCCCCCCGTACACGCGTCGCATCTACTCCCGCACCTTCCGGATGACTATCGGGCTTCGAATCTATTGGCCTTCTCGCCCAGATGCGGTTGCCTTCTATGCGCTTCGTGTTCCTCGGGCCGGGGATTTGCCTGCCGCTTCCTTCAGATCCCGCCTCGCGGCGGCAGCCCTTGCGGTTCGGCTAACGGTTCCCGTCATCAGGGTCCGTAGAGGACTTTCACCTCCAAGAAGGTGCGCCCTGCCGGGCGCACCAAACAGAACGGCGCCGGGTGCGATCCGCCCCCGGCGCCGTCCGCCTCCCTGAACCTCTTCCCGGGTCGCGTGACTACGGGAGGTCGATGCTCCGGTACTTCAACCCGCCGAACTCGACGGTTCCAGCCGCCTCTTCATCGCCGGGCCTGCCCGAGTGCATATCGGTCGAACTCTCCGACAGTTCCGGAACCGCGCCGGTCTCCATCGGCTCGCGGATCTCCGCCGCCTCCGACGGTGCAGCTTCCGGATTGTCAAATTGATGATCCGAAGCCGGCCAGTAGGCGGAATCCGCCGACGCATAGAGGTTCAACCTCTGGTCGTCCGCCGAGGCGGCGACCGCCATGCTTCCCATCAACACGAAGACTGCCAGTGCGAAAAGAGCGCTTTTGCTTTTCATCGAAGTACCCTCCCTGCGGTCCATCGGTTGGATGACCACCGCCCATCACTCTCTACTGAGAGTGAGATGGCCGGTCCGTCGGGGAGTTTCCTCCCGAAAACATTTTCCTGGATTCGTGGACGCGAGCTATTTGGTCCGGACAGGGACCAGCAGCAGCGGAACCGGGGAGCGGCTGGTCACGTTCGGCGTGGCGCTCCCCGACCAGAAGGCGTCCATCGCGGATTTTCCGTGTGTGGCGAGGACGATCAGGTCGGCCCCCGTCCGCTTCAAGGCGCCGAGGATGACGACCACGGGATCGCCGCGGCGGACATCGACCGTTGCCGTGAACCCCGCGGCCAGCAACGTGGCGGCGTGACGATGCAGGTACTCTTTCGCGTCCTCCTCGGCCATCTCCAGCAAGGCGTGCGTCGCGCCGGGAAGCATCTTCGCGGTGGCGGCCCGCTCTCCCGGCAACGTGTCGACCGTGTGGACCGCCATGATGAGGCACAGCTCGGCTCCGCTGGACTTCGCAAGCCCCGCGGCGACCGTCAACCCCTCTTCGTGGTCGGGGTTGCCGTCCAGCGCCACCAGCACCCGGTGGCAGGGAAAAACGGGCGAGGACCCGACCGCGGCCGGCGGGATGAGGAGGACGGGCGTCTTCCCGAGTCCGACCACCTGCTGGGCGATGCTGCCGGACATGAAACCGCGCAGTCCCCCCCGGCCGTGGGTGCACATCACGACCAGATCCTGGCCCAGCTCCCCCGCGTGCTCGGCGATGCTTCGCGCCACATCGTTCACTTCGCTGTCGTGAACATGCCGTTCCACCGATATCTCCGCGGGAAAGAACCGGGACGTCACCTCGTTCAGGTAGTCGCGCGCTTCATCGGGGCTCGTCAGGTGGCGCTCCCCATGGATATCCTGCGGCGCACCGCGCTCGATCACATGGATCAAGGTAACCGCCGCTCCCGACATCACGGCAAGGGAAACGGCGGCAGGGAGGGACACTTCCGCCATGATAGAGCCGTCCAGGGGAACCAACAGATGCTTGAACATTTTTCACCCCCCTGCGAATGCCTGATAGACCAGATATACGTTCAAGGCGATGATCAGGACCGCCACGAGGACGGTCATCGCCGTGGTGACGGGGTGGTTCACCAGGTCTCCCATCACCGTTTTCCGTCTTGTGAAGATGATCAGCGGGATAATCGCGAACGGCAGGCCGAAACTGAGCACCACCTGGCTGATCACCAGGGTTCGCGTGGGATCCAGGCCGATGGAGATGACGACCAGCGACGGGACGATCGTGACGAGGCGGCGGATCCAGACGGGGATCTGTCTCTTCAGGAAACCTTGCATCATCACCTGCCCGGCCATCGTCCCCACGGCGGAGGAAGAGAGGCCGGATGCCAGGAGCGAAACGGCGAAGATCCAGCTGGACGCCTTGCCCAGCAGCGGTTCGAGGGTGCGATACGCCGTCTCGAGCGTTGCGACCTCGGTCCGTCCGGCCCGGAAGAACGTCGTGGCGGCCATGATCAACATCGCCATGTTGATCAGGCTTGCCAGTCCCATGGCGACGAACACGTCCACCATCTCATAGCGGAACAGCCTGCGCATCTGGAGCGGATCCTTCACCACGATGCGGCCCTGGGTCAGGGCGGAATGGAGGAAGATGGCATGGGGCATGACCGTGGCGCCCAGGATTCCCGTCGCAAGGAGTACGCTCTCCGCTCCCGAGAATTGCGGCACGACCGAGTGGTACAGCAGGTTGCCCCAGTCGGGTCGATCCAGCACCGTTTCCACCAGATAGCAGGCCGCCACAACGCCCACCAGCGACGTGATGGCGGCTTCGATCGGCCGGAACCCGTATCGCTCCAGGCCCAGGATGAGGAAGGTGACGATCGCCGTCAGGACCCCCGCCGCCCAGAGGGGGATCCCGAACAGCAGGTTGAAGCCGACCGCAGCCCCGAGAAACTCCGCCAGATCGGTCGCCATGGCGACGATCTCCATCAGCCCCCACATCGCGATGACGACCGGTCGCGGAAAGCGATTCCGGCAATGCTCCGCGAGATTCATTCCCGTGGCGATGCCGAGCTTGGCCGACAGCGTCTGGAGAAGCATCGCCATCAGGTTGCTGGCGACGATCACCCAGAGAAGGGTGTACCCGAACCGGGCCCCTCCCTGGATATTGGTGGCGAAGTTTCCGGGATCTATGTAAGCGACGCTGGCGATGAAGGCCGGTCCCATGAAAGGGAGAAGGCGGGAGAACCGCCCCTTCGGGCTTCGATCGGCCAGAACATCCAGTGCATCCCCGGTCGTCGCGCCGCTGGCGGTCTTCCTGTTCGGCGTCGCGTCGGGCATCGGATCCGGCTTACCCGAGGAAGCGGTGCTTCAGGTTCAGGATGTCCCGGTACATGACGGCCCCAAGAATCCTGCCGTCGTCGTCGATAACGGGGATCGCCCGAAAGCCGTACCTGCGAAACAGCTCCGAAGCCTTTTTCAGCGTGTGGTGAGGCTTCAGGGATACGACCGATTCCGTCATGATGTCCTTCAGCAGATCCTCGTCGTTCGCCAGCAACAACTCCTTGAGGTCGATCACGCCGAGCAGTCCATTCTCCGGGTCGACGACGTAAAGGTACATGATCGCCTCTTTCCCCCGGGCTTCCGTGTGGTATTCCGAGGTGGCTTCGGCGACGGTCCGGCCGGGGGGGAACTTCAGGAACTCCGTCGTCGTGTAGTTCATGATGTTCTCGTCCTGCTGGTCGATGATCGCCTGAACCTTGACCACGGTGTCCGATGCCAGCAGCCGGACGATCTTTTCCCTCTCCTCGGATGGAAGAACGGAAAGGATATCGGCCGCCTGGCCCGGCGTCATGTCGTTGATCAGTTCCGCGACCTTTCCCTTCGTGAGATGCAGGATGAGGTCCCGCTGGACGTTCGGGTCGATCTCTTCCAAGGTGTCGGAGGCGTGCTCGGCGTCGAGTTCCTCGAGAATGGCCGCCCGATACTCGGGTTCCATGGTTTCGAGGACGTCCGCCAGGTCGACCGGGTGCATGTCGGCCATCTCCTCTTTCAGGACGTTCAGACTGATCGCTCCCTTGAAACTTCCGATGTCCGTCGGAAGCGGAAGGATGTAGGTCCAGGGGATGATCTGGCTTTCGTCCCTGTCGGCCGTCCTCAGGATGCCGGATAACCCTTTCAGTCCGATGCGGCGCAGCAATCCGTACCGGCTCAAATCGACGCCGACGACATAGTACTTTCCGTTCCGGAAGGAGAGCTTGATATCGTAGACGATCTCGACCTCCTTCCCTTCCGTGTCGAGGACCTTCTTGTCGAGCACGTGGTCCTTGAGGAGGATCTCCCCCTCCCGCGGCTGCCGGGCGTATTTCGACGGCGGGTCGACGGCGATCTCCACCCGCTCATGCGACAACAGCCGGACCTCGTCCACGGGAACCATGAGGGACGGATCGCCGAAGGGGCGATCGACCTCGATGTGCGTCATCTCTGGGATCTTCTCCCTTTCCACGACGACGACGTCGCCCAGCTTCCCGATCTTCTTCCCGTTATTGTAGACCTTCGTCCCGATCAGTTCCGAAAGGAAGCATTCGGGAACACCATGGTTCGGAGGGGCGGCCGACGTGGTCATGTCCGTCTCCTTTTACTTGATGACCGTGATGAACTTGTAGAGCAGGATCCCGACCAGGACGATGAGATATCCCCTCAGCGCCAGAAGACAGAATCGGACCATCGGAGTCGTCCGAATGTGCGGCTTCTCGTATCTCCGATTGATCTCCCGGATGTTTCCGACCATTTCCCGGAAGAAGTTCCGGATCCCGTCGATGAAGAATTCACGGAATTTCGATTGCATGGCGAAGACTCCTCTTTCCGGGTCAGTTGCCGAACACGTTCGGAAACAGGACGCTGATTCCGTACAGGGTCGACAGGACGATGATCACGACGACGATGCCGATGTTGATGATGTTCTGCTTCAGCCCGTTCCTGTATTTTCCCATCGACTCCTCGTTGTTGAGGAGCAGGATGAGGAAGACCAGCGCCGCCGGCAAAAGGGTGACGGCGATCACCTGGACGAACAGGGTGATCAGCATCAGCGGCGCCCCCGGGATGAGGACGACCCCCCCGGCGGACGCCAGCAGCAGCGTGTAGAAGAGGTAGAACCACGGGGAGTCCTTGACCTTGATGTTGAGCGAGTGCGCCCACCCGAACACTTCCCCGAACGCCCACGAACTGGCGAGCGAGATGCAGATCGCTCCCAGGAAGCCCGCGTCGAACAGGCCGATCGCGAGGAAGGTGCCGAGGTACTTGTTGATCCCCATCAATTTTACGGCCGCGGTCGCCGCGTCGGCGATCGGCACCCCTTTCAGGAGCGTCCCGGTGAGGATGATGCAGAACGCGGCGACGACAACGGTGAAGAAGGCGCCCACGGCGGTGTCGAACTTTCCCCCCGCGATGTCCTTTTCCCCCATCCCCTTGTCGACCACCGCGCTCTGCTGGAAGAAGAGCATCCACGGGGCGATGGTCGTGCCGATGTTGGCCATCAGCATGAAGAAGAGATCGTTCGTGAATCCCCCGGGCGGCAGGTGCGGGACGACGCTGGAGTAGAGGACGTCGCGGACCGGGGGGTTCACGAGGAAGGCCGCCGGGATATAGACGAGGTTGACACCGCAGAAGAGCAGCGCGATCTTCTCCCACGTCCAGTAGCGCCCCTGGATGACCATGCCCGCCATCATCAACGTAACGACGACGACCGTGATCCAGGGAGGGACCCCGAAGATTCTCATGGAGGAGGTCATGCCGATGAACTCGGTCACGAGCGTCAACCAGTCCGCCAGGACCAGGTCCAGCAGGGAGAACCATCCCCAGAAAGCGCCGAACGCGTAGAAAATCGCCTCGGCATGGCCCCGCTTCGTGACGGCGCCCAGCCGCACCGTCATCTCCTGGACGTAGTAGGCCACCGGACCGAGGATGACCAGGAACCAGAGGAGGTGGTACCCGTACTTCGCGCCGGTCGCGACGTAGGTGGTGATGCCGCCGGCGTCGTTGTCGGCGACCATGACGATGATGCCGGGGCCGGCCAGGATCAGGTAGAGCTTGATCGACTTGAAGATGCGTCGATAGTGGTAATAGAGTCTGGCCCAGAAATCCATGGCGTCCTCTCCGAGCGGATCCCGCGAGCACGTGTAGGGGCGAAAGAACGGGAACGGCCCGTTTCCCGCTACGGGAAACAGGCCGCCATACGCGAAAGGGCGTACCGCACACCGATCTCCCCACTCGTACAAGTTTCAGCACCGCGCACCGTGAGAGGCGAAGGGATTCCACCTCAGCCACCTTATGCAAACCCTTAAGCCGGGAGTGCCTGTTCTACCCGTGCTGACCTCTTTGGAGGTCAAGCGGGCAGTGGCCTGTGTGTCGCGCGGGAGCCTCACCTACCGAGGATCCAACCAATTCAGGAAGAGTGTCGACCCGGGTCATGGAGCAAGTCAAGCGGAAAGATGTGCTGCATCGACATGCGTCCCGCCGGATCCTCTTCCCTGGTTGCGGCACCCTTCCGGCCGCCGCGAAACTCCGTCCTGGATCTTTCGAGTCGAAGGTCGATAGATCGGGGAGTATAGTGGGAAAACCCCGTTGGAAAGGATTTCGGTCTGAACGATTCACCCCGGAAAAACAACCTCTGGCTCAAGCCGCTGATTCTGATCGTGATCGTCGGCGGGCTGGCCGTCCTCCTCTACGAAACGGGGTGGATCCGCTTCTTCCTCGACCAGAAACGGTTGATCCGTTTCATCGACTCCCTCGGACCGTGGGGGTTCGCGGGATTCCTGCTCCTTCAGATCTTCCAGGTGGTAGCCGCCCCGATTCCTGGAGAACTCGTCGGATTTCTCGGAGGGTATCTGTACGGCCCCACCCTCGGCATCCTGCTGAACACGATCGGGTTGACGACCGGGTCCGTGATCGCGTTCCTGCTCTCGAGGACCTTCGGAAAACCCGCCGTCGACCGGTTCGTCGACCCGAAGACGATGGAGCGCTTCGACTTCCTGCTCCACCACAAGGGGGCGTTCCTGATCTTCCTCCTGTTCCTTCTCCCCGGGTTTCCCAAGGATTATCTCTGTTACATCCTCGGTCTGGGGCACCTGACCCTGCTGGAGTTCATCGTGATCGGGGGGACGGGGAGGTTGCTCGGGACGGTGATGCTCACCTTGGGAGGATCGTTCCTGAGGAATCGGATGTACACCGAGCTTTCCCTGCTGGCCGGTGCCGCCGTGATCATGATCTTCGTCGTCCTCGCCTGCAAGGACAAAATGGAACGTTGGCTGAAGACCTTGCACGAAAAGAATCGGAAGATGTGACGCCCACGCTACCTCTCCGTTTGGCCGTACAACCCCAGCAGATCCAGGCTCCGGTCGGTGCCGGCGAGGACCGCCAGGCCGAGATACCCGCCGGCGATCACGTCGCTCAGGTAATGGTAGTCCGTGGCGATCAGGGCGACTCCCAGCCCCCCGATCGCGGCCAGACAGATGGCACGATACTTCGGGAAGAAGAACCAGCATGCGACCGCCAGGGTCGTGAACACGGCCATGTGTCCCGAAGGGAAACCGCCGTACTCTCCCCCGCCATGGAACCAGTGGAAGGAGCGGTCCACCGGGTTTTCCAGCCAGGACCGGGTGTTCATCCGTCCGAAGAGGTGTTTGAGGATCAGCTTCGCGACATAGGAGGCCGGCAAAGCGGTTCCGGACAACAGAAAGAACCGGGTCTTGTCGTCGCGACTCCCCCTTCGCACCCGTCGGATATACATCGTCCACATCGCAGCAGCCAGGACGAGGACCGCCGGAAGCAGAAGGTCGGGAATCCGGGAAGTGTACCGCGAGAGCCGTGGATCAGACCGTAGAAGATGATCGACCCAAAGAGCGATCCTTTCGTCCAGAAACGTGACACTCAGGACGACAAGGATTGCCGCAAAAAGGAAACCGGCGGCGGACAGCCGGATTTTTCCTGGAGCGTTCAAGCGACCCATCCCTGACATTCGCGCACCCCTCGATCGATGGATTCCGGCGCGCCGGTCCGATGAGCGCCATCCCCTTGTTCCTCCTCCGT
>Ga0172374_1002096_pt1 | contig 12864 bp, 15 predicted proteins | sample LakKiv3m_FD_114536 | JGI IMG/M metagenome (GOLD analysis project Ga0172374, IMG submission 114536) | Freshwater microbial communities from Kabuno Bay, South-Kivu, Congo - kab_092012_10.3m | ecosystem: Environmental > Aquatic > Freshwater > Lake | place: Democratic Republic of the Congo... | reverse complement strand
TGCGGTTGCCTACGGCTCGTAGAATAGAGTGGCGGGTAAGAGGTAAAAAACACAAAATGAGGAAGCGGGGAAGCCTGCGCTGTGATATTATAGGATATAGAAAACAACGGTTAGGAGGTGGTTTAAGTGGGCACTGCAACAGCAAGAAAAATCAATCCTGAGGATTTCATTCTTTCTGCGCTTTCTTCTGAGGACAGGCTTGACGCAGCCTTTAAGGTTGCAGGCGAGGCATTTAAGAAAACTACGTTGACGCTGAGGGACATTGACAGGGCAGTTAAAACCGTAAGGAGAAAAGCCTACGGAAAAAAGAAATAGGATAGTTGTCGACACAGGCGTGCTTGTTTCCGCCTTTGCCTTTGGCGGTGTGCCTAAGAAAGCTGTCAGAAAGGCATTCAAAGAGGCAACTATCTACGTATCTCCAGCCCTTCTTGATGAATATCGCGATATCCCCTTAGAGCTTGAGGCCGACGAAAAGATAAACCATATCCAGTTAAAGACATTAATTTCCGGAATAGCTTCTTTTGTCGCGAACACGAGAATAGTCTATCCAACCTTAAAACTATCGTTCTGCAGGGATGCGGAAGATAACATGCTTCTTGAATGTTGTTATATGGCAGGAGCTGATATTCTTGTCACCGGCGATAAAGACCTTCTGGAAATAAAAAGTTTACCTTTTGGCCTTAAGATACTGACGCCGCAAAAATATTTGGGCGAATAAGGAGTTTATATGATAGGCATTATTGGCGGGAGCGGGATTTATGACATCGAAGGGGCTGCTGTAAAAAAAGACCAGAAGATTTCCACACCCTTCGGCGCGCCTTCGGATTCTTACAGGATAGCCGAAATATCAGGTATCGAGGTCGCCTTTCTACCGAGGCATGGCTCTCCGCATCACATTGCCCCGCACAAGATTAACTACAGGGCCAATATCTGGGGATTTAAGGAACTCGGCGTTGAAAGGATTATCTCGGTGAACGCGGTCGGAGGCATAAACCCAAAATACAAGCCCGGCGACATTGTCATCCTTAACCAGATTATTGATATGAGCGAGGGCAGGGACTCGACTTTTTATGATGAGGGTGAAATTGTGCATGTGGACTTTACCGAACCCTACTGCCCGGAGCTAAAGGCCGCGATGCTTGCCGGAAGTAAAAAGGCGGGCAGTTCGCTTAAAGAAGGCGCAACTTATGTATGCGCGAGCGGCCCGAGACTTGAAACAGCCGCTGAGATTAAGGCATTTTCATTGCTTGGCGGTGATGTCGTAGGCATGACGGGAATGCCCGAGGCAGCCTTGGCAAGGGAGCTTACCTTATGCTTTGCCGGATTCGCTGTTATCACAAATTACGCGGCAGGCATTTCAGCAGGAAAACTTACTACAACCGAAGTTAAAGAGACTATGGCAGCATCCACCAAGATGTTAAAATCTATCCTCAAAGAGATAATAAGCCTTATCCCTTCCAACAGGAATTGCGCCTGCAAGGACGCCCTCACAAACGCAAAGATGTGATAATATAAAAACAGTGACAGTGCCGGTTAATAGTGTCAGTTTTTTACTGACACAAGACACTAATCACTGACACTTTTTTGATTATGAATACCATTCTTATAATTGAAGACAGAGAATCCATGTCGGATATGCTTAAGGAAACCCTCGGAGCAGACGGTTATAAGGCTGTAACGGCAAAAGACGGGCAGGAGGGCATTAAGAAATTAAAGGAAAACAGGATTGACCTTGTGCTGACCGACCTTAAGCTCCCGAAAAAAAGCGGCATAGACGTATTAAAAGCGGCAAAAGAAGAAAACCCGTTGATGCCTGTGATTGTAATGACCGCCTTCGGCTCTGTTGAAACTGCTGTTACTGCAATGAAAGAAGGGGCTTTTGATTTTATCGCCAAGCCTTTTGACACAGACCATCTTCTTGTGCTTATTAAAAGGGCGCTTGAAACACAAAAGCTGATGACGGAGAATATCCTCCTTAAAGAAGAGTTTTCTTCAGAGCTTGGGCTTCCGAGGATAATAGGCAAGAGCCAAAAGATTACGGACGTTGCACAGCAGATACAGAAAGTTGTTCCGAGCAAAACAACTGTCCTTATCCTCGGCGAAAGCGGGACAGGCAAGGAATTGTTCGCAAGGGCGATTCATTATCTCAGCCCGAGAAAAGACTATCCATTCGTTCCTATAAACTGCGCAGCCATACCTAAAGAACTTCTTGAGTCCGAGCTCTTCGGGCATGAAAAAGGCGCGTTCACCGGCGCTGATTTTAAGAAGATAGGCAAGTTTGAACTAGCGGATAAAGGGACGATATTCCTCGACGAGATAGGCGACATGGATACAGCGCTTCAGGCAAAACTGCTGAGGGTTTTGCAGGAAGGCGAGATCGAGCGCGTTGGGGGCGTAAAGATAATAAAGATAGACGTAAGGATCATTGCAGCGAGCAATAAAGATATTGACAAGGCTGTCTCGGAGAAAACATTCAGGGATGATCTTTTTTACAGGCTCAGCGTTTTCCCTGTGAATATACCGCCTCTCAGGGAAAGAACAGAGGATATTCATCTTCTTGTTGAATTCTTTCTTAAAAAATATTGCGGTGAGTTAAAGGTCCCGTTAAAAACTGTTTCCGGCGATGTCCTCGATATGCTTATCGGGTATTCGTGGAAAGGCAATGTAAGAGAACTTGAGAATACGATTGAGCGGGCTATAATACTATGCGATGGCAGAACTATAACTCCTGAGCATATATCCTTGAACTCCGCGCCGTTTGATGCAGGCATGAAAAACTTGCCTATGGATGGAACGCTTGAAGCCGCATCGAAAGAAGCGGTAAGGATTATTGAAACGCGGAGGATAAGGAAGGCATTAAAAGAAACAGGAGGCAATAAGAGCAGGGCAGCGGAAGCCCTTCAGGTGAGTTATAAAACGCTTCTGACAAAAATAAAAGATTATCATATAGAATAAAAATTAAAAATCAAAAAAGGCTGGAGGTATACATAATGTCAGGACATTCCAAATGGTCTCAGATAAAGCATAAAAAGGCTCATACAGACGCGAAAAGGGGCAGGGCCTTTACCAAGATCGTCAAAGAGATATCGGTCGCGGCAAGGTTCGGGGGCGGAGACCCGGATGGAAACCCTCGCCTGCGAACCGCAATAGAAAAGGCAAAGGAAGTAAATATGCCGCACGACAATATTAAGAGGGCGGTTATGAAAGGAACCGGCGAGCTTCCCGGGGTTACATACGAGGAAATCGTATATGAAGGCTACGGGCCCGCAGGAGTTGCCATTCTCATCGAGGTTATGACCGACAACAAGAACAGGACCGTGCCGGAGATACGGCACATCATGGCGAAGAATGGAGGCAATCTGGGGGAGACCGGATGTGTTTCATGGATATTCGATAAAAGAGGCTATATCCTTGTCAATAAGAAGAAGGCGTCTGAGGACTCGGTTATGTCAGTTGCCCTCGATGCGGGCGCTGAAGATATGAAGAACGACCCGCAGGAGGATAATTATGAAATAATAACCGGGACTGATAGTTTTAATGCTGTGAAGGCTGCTATCGAAAAGGCGAATATCCCTGTTGAATCGGCAGAGATAACAATGCTTCCCAAAAACTATGTTGTGCTGGATGAAAAGGCGGCAGAGCAGATGGTGAGGCTCATGGAGGCGCTTGAAGACCATGATGACATCCAGAATGTTTACGCGAATTTTGATATCCCTGACGAAGTTGCGGAGAAGGCGTAAGATGAGAAATGATAGACAGACCGGCTTTCGCTTTTTGCAGAGATTTTTCTGTCGTTCTAAGGCGCATTTCGCTACATCCGCAAAACTCACCCTTCGGGTTCAGACAGTTGCGGCTGTAACGCTCCATGCACCAAGAACGTCAACGAAAAACCTCTGATGCCGCTCAAACCAATCTGTCTATTTGACGGGAGACATGGTGTATAAAAGCTTGCAATATCAGTGCCTGTGGATTTATTATATATAGCGTAATGGTAACTTCTATTCGTGCATTTCTTAAGAGAAAATTCCTTGCCGGGCTGGTCATATCTATCCCCGCGGTAATTACGGTCCTGATCCTTGTATGGTTTTTTGAGTTTATTGACGGGATCCTCGGCCCTATTTACAGCAGAGTCCTCGGGCATCCTACGCCCGGGCTCGGATTTATTTCAGCCGTAATTCTGATATTTATTATCGGCATAATATCAACGAATGTTTTCGGCAAAAAGACAATACATTTTTTTGAGAAGGCTGTTGTCAGGATACCTGTGTTCAAAGGGCTCTACACGGCAATAAAGCAGCTCGTCGATGCGTTTTCGCCCGAGGATAAGACCTCGTTCAAGAAATTTGTGATAGTGGAATATCCGAGAGCAGGTTCTTACGCCTTTGGTTTTTTGACAAAAGAATGCACGATAAAGACGGATAGGGCGGGTAAGGAAACCTGTCTGAGAGCGGTCTATATTCCCACGAACAACCTGTATCTCGGAGAGATAGCTCTTTTCAGCGAGGCTGATGTTTTTTATACGGATATCCCGATAGAAGAAGGCATTAAGATAATCCTTTCAGGCGGCATTGCAGCGCCGTCAAAGATACTGGAGTCGAGATAATGAGGCCGGCAGTCGTAATACTGGCAGCGGGCCGCGGCAAGAGGATGAATTCATCCATGCCAAAGGTTCTGCATAGAATATGCAACAGGCCGATGCTCAGGCATGTTGTTGACGCTGCTTCAATGCTTAAGCCATCCAGGATAGTTGTCGTCACGGGCCGGTCCGCCTCAGGCGGAGAGGAAATAAAAAAATCTATAAGCGGTAAAAATATTTCGTTTGTAATACAGAAAGAGCCTAAAGGGACAGGGGATGCTCTTTCCAGAGCAAGGGCTGCGCTGGAGGGCTTTAAAGGCACAGTCCTTGTATTAAATGGAGACGTTCCGCTTATAACGGCACAGACCTTAGGCAGATTTCTTGGATTGCACAAAAAGGCAAGAAACGACATTTCCCTTATATCGTTTATCGCGGCTGATCCTGCCGCATACGGCAGGATTTTGAGAGATAAGACAAAGAATATCCTGTCTGTTATTGAAGAAAAGGACGCAACAGCTGCGCAGAAGAAAATAAAAGAAGTAAACAGCGGCATATACGCGATCGAATCTGATGCATTAGCCCTGCTCAAAGACATCCCGCTTAATACTGCAAAGAGAGAATATTATCTTACGGATATAATCGGCATTTCACGGGATAAAGGATATAGGGTAAAGGCATATCGCATAGGTTCCGAAGAGGAGATGAGAGGGGTTAATACAATTTCCGAGCTGCTGATATCGCAACAGGCGCTCAGGAAAAGATTGATTAACAGATGGATAGAAAAGGGTGTTGTATTTCTTGACCCTGATTCGGTTTTTGTCCACCCTGAAGTCATAATAGGCAAAAGGACAACAGTTTATCCCGGTGTATATCTTGAAGGCAAAACTATTATAGGCGGTAAATGCACTATATACCCTAACGTCCGCATAGTTGACAGTGTGATAAAGGACAGCGCTGTAATAAAGGATTCTACTGTCATTGAGAGCTCTATTATAGGAGCCATGGCCGCGGTAGGGCCTTTTGCGCACATAAGGCCGGGATGCGACATAGGCTCCGCTGCGAAGATTGGCAATTTTGTGGAAATAAAGAAGTCTGTGATAGGAGACGGCTCAAAGGCATCGCATCTCAGTTATCTCGGAGACGCGTCAATAGGCAGGAACGTCAACATAGGCGCTGGCACAATAACCTGCAATTATGACGGGAAAGAAAAGCATAAAACAGTGATAGAAGACAATGTTTTTATAGGCAGCGATACGCAGCTTATCGCGCCTGTAAGGATCGGCAGGGCTGCGTATGTAGGCGCGGGTTCCACGATTACAAAATGCGTTCCCCCGATGTCGCTGGCAGTAAGCAGGGCGGAACAGAGGAATATTAAGGGATGGGCAACGAAAAAGTTAAAGGTATCAAAGGGTCAAAGGGTCAAAGGGTCAAAGCTCTGACACTCTGATACTATGACGCTCTGACACTGGAGTTTATTATGTGCGGAATAATAGGATATACAGGCAAAAAGAACGCGGTCTCGGTAATCATGGAGGGGCTTAAGCGCCTTGAATACAGAGGATATGATTCTGCAGGAGTCGCTTTTTTCAATAAGAAGGGGATAGAGATAAAAAAATGCACGGGTAAGATCAAAGATTTATATGCCGTAATCGAGGCCGATAAACCGTCCAGCCATACTGCGATAGGGCATACGAGATGGGCAACCCACGGTAAACCTTCGGAAGAAAATGCGCATCCTCACAGGTCAGACGGAATAGTGCTTGTCCATAACGGGATCATAGAGAATTATCTGCCGTTGAAGAAAAAATTGATTGACGAAGGATATGCGTTTACGTCAGAGACCGACACGGAAGTCCTATGTCATCTGATAGAAAAATATTCCAAAGATTATCCCCTTGAGGATGCTGTCAGGCATGCGGTTAAGAATGTCAGGGGCGCGTATGCGCTTGCAGTTATGAATGAAAAAGAGCCCGGCAAGATAGTTGGAGTAAAAAAAGACTGCCCCATGGTTATAGGCCTGGGAGACGGGGAGTTTTTTCTAGCGTCGGATGTGCCTGCCTTTCTCAATTACTCGCGGGATGTGATATTTCTTGACGAGGAAGAGATGGTTGTTATGACGGAAGACGGCGTGGCGGTAACAACACTTGACGGTTCGCAGAAACAGAAAGAAGTTATATCCGTTCCCTGGAGTTCCTCTATGGCTGAAAAGGGCGGGTACAGGCATTTCATGCTCAAGGAGATAAATGAGCAGCCAAGGGCAATTGCCGATACCCTGAGGGGAAGGTTCTATCCGGAAAGCGGAAAAGTGAATATGGATGAATTTAATATGAGCGCGGAGAATCTGAAGAAAATAGAAAACATTTCCATTGTCGCATGCGGCACATCGTGGCACGCGGCGCTTATCGGGAAATATATGATAGAAGAACTCGCAAGGATCCCTGTGGAAGTGGATATTGCGTCGGAGTTCAGATACAGGAACCCTATACTGGGGCAGAAACATCTCCTTATAGCCATAACACAATCGGGGGAAACAGCCGATACCCTCGCAGCTCAGAGAGAGGCGAAAAGGCTCGGCGCAATGACCCTGAGCATCTGCAATGTTGTCGGCAGCACTTCATCGAGAGAGGCTGACGCGGTGTTCTACACACATTCGGGCCCCGAGATCGGGGTCGCGTCAACAAAGGCGTTTACAACACAGATTATCGGCCTCTATCTTTTTGCGGTCGGCATCGGCAGGGCCAGGGGGACTGTAACAGGAGATTCATCTATGAAACTTCTGAGGGACCTGCTTTTTTTACCCGGGATGATCGAGAAGGTTCTTGCAACAGACAACGAGATCACGCGCATAGCAAAGGAACTCTTCAAGTCTGATGATTTTCTGTATCTTGGAAGGGGCGTTCATTATCCGATTGCGCTGGAGGGCGCGCTCAAACTTAAAGAGATATCTTACATTCATGCGGAAGGCTATCCTGCGGGCGAGATGAAACACGGGCCCATAGCGCTTATTGATGAGACTGTCCCATGCTTATTTCTTGCTCCCGAGGACAGGCTTTTTGAAAAAGTCCTGTCCAACATAGAAGAGGTGAGAAGCAGAGGCGGCAGGATCATAGCAGTGACAAACGAAGGCAACTCAGAGGTCTGCAGCCGTTCGGATTATTGCATCTTTGTGCCTGTGTCCAATCCGTTTCTCATGACAATCCTGATGGCAATACCATTGCAACTTCTGGCGTATCACATAGGGGTATTGAGGGGCTGCGATGTCGATCAGCCGAGAAATCTTGCTAAGAGCGTGACAGTGGAATAAGCGCTTATCCTGATATGATTTATAGACATGCATGAACCGCATTTGTTATTCTAAAAGGGTATCATAATGTCGAGAGAGGTTTTATTGAAAGATCTAAATCCCCAGCAAAGAGAAGCAGTCCTGCACACAGAGAGCCCGCTCCTGGTGCTTGCCGGAACAGGCAGCGGAAAGACAAGGGTTATCACTCACAAGTTTGCGTATCTTGCGAAGGCCGTGAAGTTTTCTCCGAATTCGATATTCACCGTCACGTTCACAAACAGGGCGTCCGATGAAATGAAGGGAAGGATATCCCGCCTTATAGGAAGGGGTATGGACGATTCATGGATCGGCACATTCCATTCCCAATGTAACAGGATACTCAGAAAAGAGATAAAGGCGCTCGGCTACGGCGGCAATTTTTTGATATACAACGATGATGACCAGTGCAACCTGATAAGGCACATATTGAGGGAATTCAAGATATACGAGGCTATGTATAAGGGCGTTGCATCGAGGATAAGTTCTTTGAAGTCCTCGCTCATAAGCCCTTCTAAATTTCTATCAAAGACGAACGGGTTTGGTTTTGACGAAAAACTCGCGAAGGTATACGTAAGGTATCAGGATGAACTCAAAAGGTGCAATGCGCTGGATTTTGACGACCTTATATCGCTTACCGTCAAACTTTTTGAAGAGAATCCCGAACTGCTTAAAAAATATCACGGCATATTCAAATATATTCTTGTCGACGAGTTTCAGGACACCAACTATTCACAATACAGACTGGTGAAGCTGCTTGCCTCAGGCGATAATATCTGCGCTGTTGGAGACGACGACCAGAGCATATACAAGTTCAGGGGCGCGGATGTCGCAAATATCCTTAACTTTGAAAAAGATTTCCCGGGCGCAAAGGTTATAAAACTCGAACAGAACTACCGCTCCACGCAAAACATACTCGATGTTTCAGGCGCGGTAATAGCAGCCAACTCTCTGAGAAAACCTAAAAAATTATGGACTGACCGGGGCTGCGGGGACAAGGTTTATCACTGCTGGTTTGTCACCGAGGAAGAGGAGGCAAAACATATAGCAAGCGTGATAAAGGAGATGTATCTGAAAGGGGCGTATCAGTATAAGGATTTTGCGGCCCTTTACAGGGTGAATTTTCAGGCAAGGGCCATAGAAGACGCGCTCAGAAGCGAGATGATTCCCTACCACGTCATGGGCGGAATAAGCTTTTATCAGCGCAAAGAAGTAAAAGATGTTATCGCATATATGCGCCTTGCCGTAAACCACGATGACAATGTAAGCCTCAGGCGGATAATAAATTGCCCTCCGAGGGGGGTAGGCGCCGCAACGCTTTCCAAGATAGAGCACGAGGCCAAGAAGAAATCACTGAGCCTGTTCAATGCGATAAAGGCTATATTAAAAGCTGACGGTGTTGCTCCGTCCGCAAGGGAGAAACTCTCGGGGTTCATAAAGCTGATAGAAAATGTTGCGTCTGCGGACTATACATGCGCAGCGGATATGCTTAAGGAAATAGTTGATAAAATAAAATATCTTGATTTTATCGGAGAGGAAAAAGCCCAGAATGTTCACGAACTCATTGCGTCCGCGGAAGGCTCGAGTATAAACGATTTCAGCGACAGGGTGTCGCTTGTGAGCGTGATGGATGATGTTAATAAAGAGAACTCTGTATCGCTTCTGACCCTGCACAGCACAAAAGGGTTGGAGTTTCCCGTTGTTTTTGTGACAGGGCTTGAAGACGGGCTTATGCCGTATTTTAAGGCCCTTCAAAACAAGGATGAGATATCGGAAGAGCGAAGGTTGTTTTATGTCGGCATGACGAGGGCCAAGGATATACTCTGGCTCACCGGCGCAAAGAAAAGGAGGTTATACGCGAAGATGCAGGATCAGGAACAGTCGAGATTCCTTAGCGATATACCTCAGCAGTGCTGTCAGAGGATAGAAAAATCAGCGAGCCCGCAGCCTGTTACAGTGTCTGCAAAGAAGATAGTTCAGGTTAAAAAGCCGCGCCTGTACGTTGCCGGCTGCAGGGTGAAGCATCCCAAATGGGGCGTAGGCGTTATAAGGGAGTGTTACGGAGACGGGGACGAGCAGAAGGTGATGGTGAATTTCCCGAATGTCGGAATAAAGAGGCTTTGCCTGAGGTTTGCGCAGCTCGAAAAAATATAGGATAGGGCATGAAAATATCTGTTGAATATATAGCAAAACTTGCGAGATTATCAGTTTCAGAGGAAGAAAAGGAGTTGTTCGGCTCCCAGCTTAACGGCATCCTCAGTTATGTGGAAAAACTCAATGAGCTTGACACAAGAGATGTTGAGCCCACATCTCATGTCCTTTCGTTGAGCAATGTTATGCGAGATGATGTGACGAGGCCTTCTCTCTCGCGTGAAGAGGCCCTCATGAATCCGCCTGACCATACAGATAAATTCTACAGAGTGCCGAAGATAATAGAATGAGAATAAATACAATAGGTGAATCGCAGAAACCTATTCACCTATTTACCATGTTTAGGAGTTTATCATGTTAAGGTGCATGCTCAGGGCCAAGATACACATGGCTACGGTTACCGAATCAAATCTCGAATATGAAGGAAGCATAACCATAGACGAGAATATTCTCAAAAAAGCCGGAATACTCTCCTATGAACAGGTGATGATCAGCAATCTCAATAACGGCGAGAGGTTTGAGACATACGTAATCCCCGGCAAAAAAGGATCGGGAATGTTCTGCCTGAACGGGCCGACAGCAAGAAAAGGCGCTGTAGGAGACAAGATTATCATATTCTGCTACGGCTATTTTGAAGACGAAAAGATAAAATCCTCCAAGCCAAAGATAGTAGTCATTAATTCAAAGAATAAAATAAGCAAGATTAAGTAAGCCCCGCCGTATTCAGCCGTTTTTTATCGGTTTATTGGGTTCCGATATCTTTGCCTTAATATAATCGTTTAGCGTATCAACGAGCCTTTGATAGCGCTCTTCGTTTTCCTTTAGCGCGTCTTCGGATTTTTTGCGCAGTAGGGTTTCTTTCTTAAGTTCATACGCCTGTTCTTCAAGCTGTTTTGATGTTTCTTCAAGCCCTTCGAGGATCCTGTTAAACGATACGGACAGTTCCAAGAATTCAGACGTATCATGATACGTTTCCATCATGACGCTTTCTCCTGCCCCGGCTTTTTTTATCAAAGCGGCGATGGTTATGAACTTGTCGAATATCTGGCGCAGAATGATTACCCCTGCTAAGACAATAAAAAGCAGAAGCGCAAAAGTTATAGTGGTTGATTCATCGAATTTCGAGAGTAAGCCTTCCCTATAGAGGATAAAAAATATGATTGAAAAAGGCAGGCCAAAGATCAGAGAGACAATAACCGTGAGTTTATTCTTTAAACTCTTGCCCTCAAGGCTCAACCTGTTGGTTGCCGACGCATTCACAGTTCTTAGCGGCGCCTCTGCATTTTTGACGGCCAATGCTGTCTCGGAAGTGTATGCCAGGGGCCGCGCTGCTGACGGCTCCAGTACCAGCTGTCGCCCCAGTAGTAATAATAATTGCCTCCATAGTAGTAAAGATGCCTGTCCGGCACGACTACTACGGGCGGAAGCGGGGTTACAACTACTGCCGGAGGGGGCGCAACAACAACAGGGGGGCCTATCACTACTGTTGCGGGCATAGGCTCTATGTATGTTCCGGCCGGTGTAACGTATGCCGCGCATCCTGCGGCTGCTATAAGCATAATGATGTAGAGAAAATATTTCATAAAACACCTCCGTCTTTTTCTAAAGCATATCACGAAAACCGAAAGTGCGCTATTACGTTCTTGAATTATGGCATATTAAAGAATTTTCTTGACAGTGAACTATCGTTCACCATATAATAGGGCCATGACAAAAGACGTAAGAGAGAAAAGGCTAAAGAACAGGATCAGGGACATCGCGGATTTCTACCATCACAAGGGCAGGATGCCGAGCTTCTCCGAGATAGGAGGCATAGCAGGGATAAAATCCAAGAATGCTGTTTATAAGCTTGTCAATAAGCTTGAAAAACTCAAGGTTTTGGAAAGGGATGACAAGGGCAGGCTTCTCCCCGGCTCAATAGCATCCACCGTAAAGATACTCGGCACTGTTGAGGCAGGGTTCCCGAGCCCTGCCGAAGAAGAGCTTTCAGATGCCCTTTCGCTTGATGACCTTCTTATAAAAAATCCTCAGGCCACCTTTCTCCTGAAGGTCTCAGGCTACTCAATGTCAGAGGCAGGCATACTTCCCGGAGATATGGTTATCGTTGACAAAGGACAGTCTTCCAAAAGCGGGGATATCGTTATTGCGGAGGTTGACGGCGAGTGGACAATGAAATATCTGGCCAAAAAAGGAGAGGGCGTAACGCTTATGCCTGCGAATCCTGAATTTAAACCGATAAGACCCAAAAAAGAATTGAAGGTTGCAGGCGTTGTAACTGCCGTAATAAGGCAATACCGGTAAGCGCAAAGGGGTTATGAGGCGTATAAAAATTTTACCCGCATCATGCGGATAAAGAAAGGAGGGAGGTTATGGAAATAGGATCATTATCTTTGCTGGGTGAGTTTGCTGTGCAGGCGGTTTTTTTCGGCATAGGCATATTAGCGGTCTATTTCATAGGAATGCAGTGCGGCTGAGGACCTCATTATTGCAATCTGGTTCCGCATTTTTTGCATACGCGCCTGTTGATGTTATTGCCCAGATATTTTTTGCATGAAGGGCATCTCCAGTTAAATGCAGTAAAGCCGATAAACGCAACTATGAGCGCAAGCTGCGTTGCAAAGATGGCATCCTTTGAGAACTCTCCGAAACGGTCAGGGCGCTTGTAAACCACGGCAAGAAACAGGATCAGAAACAGCGCTGTGGCCACAGCGAGGATCTGCAGGCTCTGGCGCAATCTAAAATCCCGCAGCATCTGTTTATCGTCTCTTTTTTGCACGGTTTTATTATACGATATTTCCTGATTTTAGTAATAACCGGA
>Ga0172374_1002095_pt1 | contig 12868 bp, 11 predicted proteins | sample LakKiv3m_FD_114536 | JGI IMG/M metagenome (GOLD analysis project Ga0172374, IMG submission 114536) | Freshwater microbial communities from Kabuno Bay, South-Kivu, Congo - kab_092012_10.3m | ecosystem: Environmental > Aquatic > Freshwater > Lake | place: Democratic Republic of the Congo... | reverse complement strand
TACTCATTCAGAAGTTGTTTACCAGATTGATCTTGCCCAGATCGGTTCGATCTTCCCGCCCTTCTACAAAAGGGGATGGACCGCGCCACAGCCAGTGGGCAGAGGACATCACCTCCTGGGCCGCCTTTTGGTGGCATTTGATGCACTCCTTTGTGACCGATATCCCGTCCGGATAAGACCCCTTTATAGAGCTGTGATGATCGGATAGGGCAGCGCCCTCTTTCCCGGTTGCTGCAGGCGCCGTCAGCAGAAAGCAAGAGATCATGACAATCAGACCAACACACCGGTATGGCAACATCATCACTCTCCTTCGACCCCTGCGTTGCCCTGACGGACGATTCTCACATTCAGAAATGACCAGAGATTGCCGATCCCTGCCGGGGACCCGATCCACCCCTTTGCAGCATCGCTTCGGACCGCCTCGATCCGTGTCATGGCATAGAGAGGGATGCAGGGGAGTTCCTGGGCAATCAGTTCCTGCATCTCAAACACCAGTCTTCTCCTTTCGTCGGGATCGACTTCTCCATAGGCACGTTGCGCCAGATCATCGAACCGCGTGTTCCGAAAGCGGGTGGTGTTCCTGCCGAAGGGTTCGGCCTCCCGGCTGTGAAAAAAGGTCCGAAGGTAATCCGGATCATCCGGGAGACTGGCCCACCCCATGAGAACCATATCAAAATCATTGCCTCGAAGCCGATCCATGGCATGGTCCATCGGCTCCATATGGATACTGCTCGAGACCCCCAACGCCCCCAGCCACTTCTGGATGATACGTGCAGTCTTGAGCCGGTCGGGGCGGTTCCCGGCATTGGCGATCAGCAGGTCGGCCCGGGCCATCTTATTCCCGTCCGGAAGGACAAGCGCCCCAGCTGACCAGGCGTATCCGGCCCTGGCCAGTGCATCTCTTGCCTCGGCCAGCCGTTTCTCATGGCCCAGATCATGGCCCAGCGTCTGTATACGGGGATTCCGCCAGAAGATATTCCCGGGCGGGATGACGCTTAAGACCGGCTCGCCCTCATCTTTCAGGACATGTCTGACAATTTGCCCCCGTTCCACAAGGAAGGAGATGGCACTTCGAAAGGCTTGATCGCTGAAGGGCGCCCGGTTTAGGTTGAAGCCGATCCAGTCATAACCGCTCCGCACGTTCCTGTAAAGCGTTATGTTCGCGTTGTGTCTCAACGCGGGGGTATGATGGACAGGCACATCGCCCCATATGAAATCGATGTCCCCTGCCGTGAGCGCCGCTGTGGCCTCCTCATCATCCGGGTATAGGATCAGAAACAGGGCGTCCACATAGGGCCCCGCCTCCAGCCCGTCGATATCCATTCCACTGGCGAAGAATGAGCGGTTCGCCTTCAGAACTTGAATATAAGGCGTACCGGCCCTGGTCATGGAGAAAGGACCATTGCCGACCACCCTAACAGGCCTGTATCCGAGAAGCCTCTCGAGCGGGGCCTTCTCTTCTTTCAATGCCCGAATAATGGGTTCCCAGTCCATTTTTTGAACAAACCCTGTCTGCAGGGTCCGGCTGATAAAGGTGGGGCTCGCCTCCCTTAGGGTGAATCGAATGGTCTGGTCGTCCACCACCTCAACGTCCTTTACAATTTCCCACTTCTCGATCTGGCCGGGGACCTTGAAGTCCTGGATCACCTTTACCGTAAAGGCCAGATCGTGTGCCGTCACCATGGATCCGTCATCCCACCTGGCCTTTCGCAAACGGATAGTCGCCTTTTCGCCGGGGCCTTCCATGAGCGGCTGGGATTCGGCCAGCCAGGGGACCATCTTTCCGCCCCGGGGGCTCCGGATATAGAGGGGCATGTGCAGGAGACTCAAGACCCTTCTTGAATAGACGTCGGTCGCGCCGAAGTAATTGAGGGACTCAGGGAGGTTCAATACCCCAATGCGCAAGGCCCCGGTTTCGGCCCCGGCCGCGCCGCCGAAGCAGAATCCGCACAGGAGCCCCAGGATGGCGATCCACCCGCCTGTCTTGAAACCTTGGGCCTTCACGCTCACACCCCGTTTTCCAGGAAGGAAGACTGAATCAAACGTTGTAAATAAGGACGCGACATCGATAGGTTGCTCAATTCCACAACCGGCCATCGCATGGCATCAACATAACGGAAAACCCCTTCCGCTTCAAGACAATTTTGCCGCGTCCCTGCCGACAGAATCGGTATGGACGCGGCACGTTTCCTGATTCCTCTGGTCATCGCTGATGAGGCATTCAGTTTCTGGGTAGGTAGGTCGTTGAGGGTGGTGTCTCTCCCTGGAGAGTGGTCCAGGAGGGGGAATCTATTCCCGCGTCATGGCGGCCCCGCACTTGGGGCATTTCTGATCGTCGCAGGGGACCCCCACCTGATGGGCCATTTTCTCGCCGCAGTTGGGGCAGACGCAATAGCCCCCCGGGCCAGCTCCAGAACCGCCCCCCCGGCCGCGACCGCCGCCCTGTCCTTGACCGCCCCCGCCCATACCTCTTCCTGTCCCGGGTCCCTGACCCCTGGGGCCTGTTCCGTCTCCTCTCGGCATGGCGCTTACCTCCTTTCATCCCGCGACTCTCGCGGGTTTTCGTAAGTTGTTTCGGGTTGAAATCCCCACTCCTGCCGGGGTGGAGATCGTTTCTGCCTAAAGGAACAATCTCAATAATGTCAAATACCGATATCTTCTGCCAGATTTTCCCATATCTTTCGGACCGCCTGACACCCCTCGGAACCGCTGTCAAACTCGGCGATGGTCTGCCCTTGAACCATGGCCCTAGTGAAGACCGGATCAAAGGGGACCCTCCCCATGACGCGCACGTTCTTGTCTCGTGCAAAGGCCTCGATGGCCTCTCCCTGTTCGGGGTTCAGATCGAACTTGTTGACGCAGACCATGGAGGGGATCCTGAAAAAGGCCGCCAGCTCGGCCACCCGCTCCATGTCGTGCCGGCCCGAGACCGTAGGCTCGGACACGATGAGCACGGCCGCGGCCCCTCCAAGGGATGCAATGACCGGACAGCCGATCCCTGGAGGCCCATCCGTCAGGAGGAGATTCAGATTATTTTGTTCGGCAAGCACTTTTCCCTGCTGCCGGATCAGGCTAACCAGCTTCCCGGAGTTTTCCTCTGCAATCCCCAACCGGGCGTGGGCCATGGGGCCGAAACGGGTATCTGAAATATACCACTCGCCGCAGGTGTTCAGGGGAAAGTCGATGGCCTTTTCAGGGCAGAAATAGTAGCAGACGCCGCACCCTTCGCACTCGATGGGATCCACCACAAAGTCTTCGCTGATGGCATGCCACCGGCACAGATCCCGGCACAGGCCGCACTCCGTACACTTGTCCCGATGAATGATCGCTGTATACCCGGACTGGAAATCGTGCCGTTCCCTGATCGTTGGATTCATGATCAGATGGAGGTCGGCCGCGTCCACGTCCGCATCACACAGGACCTTGTTTTCGGCAAATGAGGCAAAGGCCGAGACGATGCTCGTCTTTCCTGTCCCCCCCTTGCCGCTGATGACGACGATTTCTTTCATTGAAACAGCTCCTTTTCATGCAGCGAGTTTCTCGATGCGATGATATAAGTCGAGGAATTTCTCTTTCCATTCGGGCATGGCCTCCACAATCATCTCCCCCCTGGAATAAACCTCTGCAATGCGTCGGTCAAAAGGGATCTCCATCAATATGGGAATGCCCTCCTGCCGGGCATAGGTCCACACCTCGTCATTTCCCATATCCGACCGGTTGATGACCAGGCCGCAGGGAATGCCCAGGATGCGAACCGCCCCAACCGCCAGTTTGAGGTCGTGCAGGCCAAAGGGGGTCGGTTCCGTGACCAGCAGGACAAAATCCGCGCCCTTCATGGAGGCGATCACCGGGCATGAGGTCCCGGGGGGGGCGTCGATGATGGTCAGTGCGCCGGGCCGGGCATATTCCCGCACCTTTCGGATCAGGGGGGGCGACATGGCCTCCCCCACTCTCAGCTTTCCATGGACGAACTCCATCCCGTTCCTGTGTCCCCGCTCGATCACGCCCATTTCCCGGCCTGCCTCTGTAATCGCCTTCTCAGGGCAGACCTCCATGCACCCGCCGCAACTGTGACACATTTCATGGAAGGGGAGGACGGTTTCACCGATAACCACAATGGCCTTGAACTGGCAGATCTCGCCGCATTTCCCGCACAGCGTGCATTTTGCCATATCTACCTCGGGGACCGGGGTGGTGATGGTCTGAATCTCTTCAATGGTCGGGTGGAGAAAGAGATGGGCGTTGGGCTCCTCCACATCGCAGTCCAGGACCTGAACATCGGTCCCCACCGAAACGGCCATATTGGTCGCCACGGTGGTCTTCCCCGTCCCCCCCTTTCCACTTGCAATACTGATAATCATGCCTGACTCCTTCTTGCTTGCCGGTCGAAGCGAAGCGCAGATCCCGCAGAATGCGGGACTGGATACTGGTATTCCTGAGTTTGGAGTTAGGAGTTTGAAGTGCCTAAAGTTAAGAAGAAAGGATTCCGATTTGAACTTTCAACTCTGCACGCCAAACTTCACACTTCCCTGTCTAACGCCATCCTCCCTGCTCCCTGCTCTTTGCCCTCCGCTCCCTGCTCTTTGCCCCCTGCTCCTTGCTCCTTGCTTCCTACTGCTCGCTGACCGCTGGTCTCCTAATGGTCGCAGATATTGGCGCCCGCTACCAGGGTCTTTGCAAGGTACTGGTTGGCCAGGGATTCGGGTGAGTTCATGGGGGCGCCGATGATGACCTCGACTCCCTTTTCCCGAAGCAGGTCCTGTGCCTTTTCGCCCATTCCCCCGACGATGACCACGTCCGCCCCCTGATCATGGAGCCACTTGGGGATGACCCCGGGTTCGTGCGGCGGCGGGGTCCGCATCTCTGTCCCGATGATCTTGCCGTCCCGGATCTCCATGAATGCAAACTGCTCGCAGTGACCGAAATGGGCTGCGAGTTTCCCTCCTGATACCGGGACCACGATCATTTTTGTGTCGGAGGATGACTTCTTCCTCGCCGGAACGTCTATGGGCGGCTTCGGGGCCATGGGAAACTGGGTATCGGAAAACTTAATGACCGCATCGACAATCTTGTTGAATTCCCGAGTGATCGGAAGATCCGGATTTTCCAGAAGACTCATGTCGCCGACATCGCCGTTGGACACGACCTGCGGTTCAAGCGGAAGGGTCCCTAAGAGTCGCAATCCTTCTTTCTTGGCCATCAACATCCCGCCTTTGGTCTTGAAGATGTCGATGGTCTTCCCGCAGTGGGGGCAGATGAGACCGCTCATGTTTTCCACAAGGCCCAGGATCTGCATGTGGACCTGACGGCAGAAATTGATGGACTTTCGCACGTCTGCCAGCGAAATCTCCTGGGGCGTGGTCACAATGAGGGCCTTGGCATCAGGGATGGTCTGGGCCACAGTCAGCGGTTCGTCGCCGGTTCCGGGAGGAGAGTCGATGATCATGTAGTCGAGATCGTCCCACTCAATATCGGATATGAATTGCCGGATGACGCCGATCTTAAGGGGCCCCCGCCAGATCGTGGCCGCGTCCTTGTTGTCGCCCATGAGCGGCTCGATGGAAATCACCTCCATGTTCGGAATATACTGCACCGCCCGGGCCTTTCCCTCACGGGTCGCTGGACCAATGCTCCCCTTGAGACCCAGCAGCCGCGGGATGCTGGGACCGTGAAGGTCCACGTCCATCAGACCGACCCGATAGCCCCGCTTGGCCAGGGCCACGGACAGATAGGCTGCCACGCTGCTCTTGCCCACGCCCCCCTTGCCGCTCATGACCAGTATCTTGTTCTTGATGCGTTTGAGCCTTTCCTTTATCTCAACATCCTGCTGCTGATGCTGATCCTTTTGACTCATTTTGCTTGGCATAAATTATGTTACCTCCAGTTTCATTTATAATAATCAACGTCTTAGGCGCTGACACGCTGAAACTGGAAACCAACAGAGGAAGAACGCATCCTTACGCTTTTGGTTCGAGTCTCAGAGTCCAACTGTGTTTCTATTATGGGTATGTAATGGGGCCGCCATGCCTTCATCATGGGCGCACGGCCGCACACCGAACAGATGGTTCCGCTTGTGTAACACAGACCCCGTTTTCAAGCTATTGCCAGTAACGTGCCATGTTTGGCGTGAGATCATCGCAGTGGCAACAACTACCTTGCTATCAACAGGTTACACGGAAGTCAGGCATTGCAGGAAGGCGATAGCATTGCAAGGATAATAGCGTTCGTGCAACGATAGCCTTCCCAAGGGTTGCAATGATGCGAACCTGACGGTCTCATTTCACCCCGCACGCAACGTGCCTCGGCCATGACGTTACATCTTCTCGTATAGGGCCAGTATTTCCTCCATCGGGCTCAGATGCCGCAGGAGACGGAACCCTGAGTATTGCGGCAGGACCTTGTGGAGGCCATAGACCATGAATATGGCGCCCTGTCGGGCCCTTTCCGCCAGCATCTCTGCAAATGCATCGTGCATGACGAGATAGGTATAGAAGAGATCAAAAGACTCGACGCCCAGACCTGTCGTGCGGGCAACCGCGTCGTGAAGTCGCCTTTCGGTGGAATCGCCGTGAAACAAGAAGATATTTTCCGGGGGAGGCAGTAGGTTCTCCCTTTCAAGGAGCGCCTCCAGGTGGGACCTCAACGGACCATATTCATCGAGGGTCCATTCATCCAGTTCGATGCCGACCGACAGCCTGACCAGATAGCTGAAAAAGAGATTCACCCGCCCGTCGGCGCATCCTAAGTCCAGGAATGCGGTCTCGCCCGGGACAATGATCTTTTCCTCCATCAGGCGATCCGCGCATGCAAGGAGGGTCATCAGATCGGTAGATCGTCTGAAGCCCAGCGGCCCCGAATCTCCCACCTTCCTCTGGTCATAGAACTCGGCTACCGCGGCGAGGCTGTCCCTGATGCTTAGGTCCATTGCTTCAAAACGGTCTTGATGCGCTCATGGAGCACAAAGAGGGCATTTACCTCCTCCCCCTCCTTTTCCCGAACTGTGGCTATTCTGCATGGATCGACCTGATCCGTCACGTTCTTACAGAGATAATTGATGCAGATGATATGGCGGGCCATCAGAAGTCACCCGTTTTCAACTGAAAAGAAACAGGAATCAGACTGGCGCCTCTCTTCAGGGAGATGTACCCCGAGAAGGCAATTGATCAGTAGGAGACAGGCATCATACCGGTTTTCGATGCCGGCCCCGCAGCACGAGCCGCCCTCTTCCCGATCACACCGCCGGCATATCTCCACAATGCCTGTTTGGGCCATCTCCCTGCGGGAGGCAGCAACCGCCTCTTTCAGATTGTCTAAGAGACCGGCAATCTCCTGGTCTCCCAGGAGCGCCTTTCCGAAACTCTCGCAATGGCTTCGGGCCCAGGCGATCTTTTTCTGGATGGGGCTCGACAGCGATATGGGGCACTCAACATTGGGTGGATACTGGATACTGGTCAGTGGATATTGGTTTCTTGGGTTTGTCGAGTTCATTGGGTTTGTTGGGTTTACCGGTTTGTAGGACTTTAAGCTTTGACGTTTCAGCTTCTTTCCTCCCGCCTTGCCCTCTGCTCCCTGCTCCCCGCTCCTTGCTCCCGTCCCTTGCGCCTCACGCCTCACGCCTCACGCCTTGCGCCTCATGCCTTGCGCCTTTTGTTTAGTCTTCTTCTTGCTCCGGGACCCTTTCTTTTTTGACTCTTCCTCCTTGTCGTTGCCGAAATCCTTCAGCCCCTCTGCCAGTTCATTCAACTTTCGGTCCACCAGGTAATTGATGCTCCCCCTGGGATAGGCCCCCTTGGCATTCTTCTCCCCCGCCTTTTTGCCGGTCAGGATCTCAATCCCCTGGTCGATGGTCTTTACCGGATAGATGTGAAAACGGCCCTTTTCCACCGCCTCCACCACATCTTTGCGGAGCATCAGGTCCTTGACATTGCTCTCCGGAATCATGACGCCCTGTTTGTTGGAGGGCCCCATTTTACGGCAGGAATCAAAGAATCCCTCGATCTTTTCGTTGACCCCGCCGATGGCCTGGACCTCGCCCTTCTGATTAACCGAACCGGTGACAGCGATATGCTGCCGGATCGGGACCTCAGACAGGCTCGAGAGGAGGGCGTAGATCTCGGTGGAAGAGGCGCTGTCGCCGTCCACACCCCCATAGGATTGCTCAAAGGCGATGCTGGCGCTCATGGTCAATGGCTTGTCCTGTGCATATTTCTTACGCAGATAGCCGCCCAGGATCAGGACCCCCTTGTTGTGGGTATTGCCCGACAGGTCCGCCTCCCGCTCGATGTTGATGATGCCGGCCCTCCCCATGGAGGTGGAGGCCGTGATGCGGGAGGGCTTCCCGAACATGGTGTCGCCTAAGGAATAGACCGCGAGCCCGTTGACCTGGCCCACGACCTCGCCGTCGATATCGATCATGAGGGTCCCACGATCGATCATCTCCTGGATATGTTCCTCAACCATGCTCGACCGGTATCGCCTCGCCGAAATCGCCGCCTCCACGTGTTCCTGCCCCACCGTTTTCTGGTCCTTCTGCCCGGCAAAATAATCGGCCTCGCGGATAAAGTCGGTGATCTCTGGAAAGCTGGTGGAGACCTTCTCCTGTCTCCCGGTCATCCGCACAGCCTCCTCCACCAGGGTCGCGACCGCGGCCCTGTCGAAGGGCTTGAGCTGCTCTTCATCTGTCTTCATCTTGATGAAGCCTGCAATGTGCTGAATAGACTCCTCGTTCTTATCCATGGACGTATCGAAATCGGCCCGGACCTTGAAGACCTTATTGACATCCTGGTCGTAATTGAGAAGGAGGTGATAAAGGTAGGCGTCGGAAATGACCACCACCTTGACATTCAGGTCGATCGGCTCGGGTTTCAGTCCGCTCGTGGTGAACAGGTAAAAGGGGTCATAGGTCTGGATCTCGAGCTCTTCGCTTTTGAGCGCCCTTTTGAGGGCCTGCCAGACGCCGGGCTCCATAATGGCGTCCCAGAGATTGATGACCAGGTAACCGCCCATGGCCTTGACCAGCGACCCTGCCTTGATCTTGCTAAAATCGGTGCGCCATATGCCGGCCCTGTCCACGATCCGCTCGATGCTTCCGAAGATGTTTCGATACGTGGGATAGCTTTCCACAATGATCGGCGGCGATTTCTGATCGCTGTTGTCCACCAGGAGGTTGACCTGATAGGGCTGGAACCGATCTCCTTCCGGGACCATCATCATGGGAAGGCCCGGGATCTGGACCTGCTGCTGGGGATTGAAGATCTGGAGGTTGTCGGCCAGATCTTCCAGCATCTCTTTCAGGTATTCCTTAATGGACTCGGCAGGAAATTCCTTCACGATCGGGGCCGCCAGGTCCGACGCTGTCTTCAGGAAGGTCACCCGGTCCATTTCTTCCACCTTTTCCTGGACCTCCTTCTGAAGATCCCTGAGCGCCAGAAAGATCTGATCGATCTGTTCCCGCAGCCGGGTGTGCTTTCCCTTCATCGTCTCAAATTCATCTCTCGGAAACCTCCCCCGTTCCACCATGGCCTCCACCTGGTCGATGTGCATCGGCTTTTCGTCCACCAGGGGCATCACCTCCGGCCGCTTGATCTGCCCCACCTGGACATCCACCAGGGCAAAGCCCTCCTGTTTCACGCGTTCATCCAGATTCTTGAAAAAGCTCTTCCCCTTTGCCTCATAGGCCTCCATGATCTCCTTTTTCATATTGATGTATTCCTGGCTCTCGAAGAGCTGGGGGATCTGCTTCTTGAGGGTCTCAAGAAAGCCGCTCACGGCCTTCTTGAAATGGACGCCGGCGCCCCCGGCCAGGCGGATCAGTATAGGGGCCTCGGGGTTCTTGAAATTATTGACATAGCAGAGGTCATCCGGGACCTTGTCCTTCTTGGATATCTCCTCAAGGAGCTTTTTGACCGTGGACATCCTGCCGCTTCCCGGCATACCCGTGACAAAGACATTATATCCCTGTCTGTCTATGCCCATACCGAATTTGAAGGCCTCGACCGCCCGCTTCTGTCCGACGATCTCCTTCAGGGGCGCCAGATCATCGGTGGTTTCAAAGGGGAGCGTGGCGGGGTCGAGCCGCCACCTGAGATGCTCGACAGGGACTTCCGGATAAGCGCTCTTTTTTGGCATTGCCGATCTCCTTCATTCCAGTTTTCAGTCTGACGTTCCAATGTAACCGTTCAAGGGTTCAAAGGTTCATTTGAACGTTAAACCGGGAACCTGTGAACCCTGAAGTTTCAATCAATCTCCACCTTGATAAGGCGGATCTCTCTGGGTTTCCATTTGGGCACTACGATCTTCAATATGCCGCCATGGAGGGTTGCCTTGATCTCACCGATCCTTGCGCGGGACGGGAGGGGGACGCTGCGGCAAAAAGAACGGAGCTTCCTTTCCACTCGCTGATAATAGCCGCCTCCTTCGACAGAGGTCTCCTTTCTGCACCCTTTGATCGTCAGCTTTTCGTCGGTGACAGAGACCTCCAGATCCTCGGGATCGACCCCGGGGATCACCGCTTTGATAGTCAGGGCATCATCGGTCTGGAAGATCTCCAAGGAAAGGCCCCCGGAAAAACCTCCCATCAACAGGTCGGCCCCGATCTCGGGCCAGCACCGGCTGAGGAGATAATCCATGTCCCTCCTCATCCGGTCTATCTCATCATGTATCCAGGGGATCAGTTCCGTCATGACAGGATCTCCTTATTCAACGTTCTTCCCTGCCGCCCATTCGACGTTCGATTTTGGACGTTCGATGTTGGGCGTTCATTCTTTAAGCTTTTATTCCCTGTACCCGCCCGGGACAGCACGGCCATCCACATAGACCCGGTTTTCATCATCCAGGGCGAACTGGCCTCTCGCGATCATCTCAATGGTTTTTGGAAAGATCTTCCAGTCCCCCGTCTCCTTGAGCCGCTCCTGATGGTCGTCCACCGCCTGTCGGAGCCGGTCAGGGTCCATGACAAGGGCATCGAGCGATACAGGGAGCGTCACGGGGAGAGCATCCGACACCATCAACAGGGGTCCTGTGTCCACGCCCTCGTCTGTCCAGAGGGTGGAGGCCCGCAGGCGGGTCTCCCCTGCCGCGATGGCGTCTTTCACCGCATCGTCGCCCACATATTTTCTGCGGCCGTCGGGGAGACATATGGAAAGGTCCGCAGGGTGGACATTGACGCACCGGTTGAGGGTGGTGTAACTCATGTATCCGCCCAGGGCGATGACGTCAATGTCAAACGCCGCGACCAGCCTCCCGGCAACCCGGTCATATTCCCGCCTGGCGGCCAGGCCCTCGGCCGTCGCCACGGACCGCTTGAGGCCCCTCTTCTGATGAAAGGCCCGAACGTCGTAGCTGAAATAGGGGAGGCCGTTTTCAAAGGCGATCCGTTCTCCGGAGCACCGGCCGTCCGACCGGTCGCTGAAGATGAAGACCGTCTCAAAGGGGGAACCATCGCCGCCGGCCCCCAGTTTCCGTTCGTGTTCCAGGAGCCGCATGATGTTGGTGCCCGAACCCGACATGAAGGCCGCCACCCGCATCGGTCTCCCCGCACTTTCAGGATCAAAAATTGGCGTAATGGTCATGCAGACCCACCTTCCATCAAAGTCTCGACCGGCTTCAACTGATAGGGGGTCCCCTGTTCCAGGGCCGTCAGGACGCTCCCCCCGCCGGTAAAGTAATAGGCATTCGGGTCGTCCAGTCCTGCCATGTATATCCCTGGGCAAAGGTTCCGGAGTTCCTGAAGGGTATCCCCCCCGGCATAGAGCCTGGTCGCAGAGGCATTTCCCCCGATCAGGCGGTAGAGGGCCTCGGAGCCTTCACAAAAGAGGGGCATGAACCCCATGACCGCATTCACAAAGATCGTCCTGGCAGAGGCCACGATATCCACCACCCACTTCTCCTGAAAAGATTTCGGATCGATATCCAGGAGATACCGGATATCCCGGCCCGATGTCAGGTCCTCGATCCCAATGGAGCGGCATTTCCCCTCAACCCTGCCCTCCATGCTCTCCGACTCCACCAGATGGGGCAATTCAACGATCTTTTTCCCCTCCCTGTCCAGTTCCACCAGCGCCCCTGCGAGCGCCCTGTCTTCGTCTGTTACCCCGGCAATCTGTATCCCGTACTTGGCGGCCAGAAAGGTGTTATACATCAGCCCCCCTAAGATCAGATGATCCACCCGCTCGTAAAGGGCCTTGAGGGGACCGATCTTGGTGTCGTATTTGGCGCCGGCCACGACAGCCACAAAAGGCCTCTTCGGCTCCAGGACCCTGTAGAGATTCGTCAGCTCTTTCTGAAGAAGGATGCCTGCAAAGGACGGCAATTTTTGGGCCACATCAAAGGTGGAGGCATGGGCCTGCCACGAACCAAAGGCATCATTGACATAGAGGTCCGCAAGAGACGCCAATTTACCGGCCAGGGCCCCCCGCGCCGGTCCCTTTGCCTCCTCTCCCTCAAACCAGCGGGTATTGGGGAGGTAGATCATTCCGATCTTTCCCTTTTTCAGGTCGGAAATCGCCGGATCAATGGATCTGTCCAGTCGCGTAATACCCTTTTCGGGGTCTGCCGGGAATTCCGCGATATGAATCTTTACAGGGAGCTTCTGTTCCAGGTAACGAACAATAGGCCCTACCGACTCATCCTCCCGGCACGAGATGCGGCCCGTCTTCTTGTCCTTAGGCCTTCCCACATGGGTCATCAGGATCGGTTTTCCCCCGCCGGCGGCAATGGCATAGAGGGTCCCGATGGTGGCGTCGATGCGGTATGGATCGTTGATCCGGCCCTTCTTGACCACGTTGTGATCGACCCTTAAAAGGACGACCTTCCCTTTCATGTTGCTCTGCTGCATCACCCTCAGTCGGGGGTCCAGTTTACCTTTTTC
>Ga0172374_1002091_pt1 | contig 12873 bp, 12 predicted proteins | sample LakKiv3m_FD_114536 | JGI IMG/M metagenome (GOLD analysis project Ga0172374, IMG submission 114536) | Freshwater microbial communities from Kabuno Bay, South-Kivu, Congo - kab_092012_10.3m | ecosystem: Environmental > Aquatic > Freshwater > Lake | place: Democratic Republic of the Congo... | reverse complement strand
GGGTCATCGCTTGCTCCCGTTCTCGGCGATCTGGATCTCGGCGGGTGCAACCTCGAAGCGAGATGTCGTCACGGTCACTCCTTCTACGTCAGCGCGGCGGTGAGGCCGTTGATGCCTTTGCGTCCGTTGTCGAAGCGCTCACGCATGGTCGCGAGCTCGTCCTCGGTGTAGCTGTTGCGGTGGTCGAGCGCTCCGAGTTCACGGGAGACGCCGCGCTCGGCGAACTCGAGGACAGCACGGAGGTGCTCCTCGGTCACGTCGGAGCCGAGGGTGATGCGCGGCTTGCGGCGCTCGATCGCCTCTGGGGTCTTCTCATACTGGCGCCACAGCTGCACCGTCTTGTCGATCGCGTAGCAGGCGAAGATGAAGTGCACGTCGTAGTCCCGGAAGTCCCAGTCCCAGTGCGCGTCCTCACCGAAGGCCTCGCGTGCGTCGGCGTCGTCGCGCAGCCAGTCGTGGGCAAGGCGCTCGTCTTCCGAGTGCGATCGAGCCGCGTCGAGCAGATCCTGACGCTTCTGCATCAGGCGATCCGCCTCGGCGGGGTCTTCCTCGCGGATCTCCGCGATGACCGTCGGCGACAAATCGTGATCGTCCTCGTCCAGGTGCTCGGTAAGGATCTTGATGAAGTGCTCCGGGTAGAACTTCTTCACCTCCAGCGAACGACCGCCGCTGAGCTTCTCGGCCCAGTAGCGGAAGTCGATGCTGGGGGCGCCGTCGGAGTAGTAGCCGTGGTGCCCGTCGCGGTCGAAGAAGTGCATCATGTCCTCGATGCGCGTGAACAGGTAGCCGTCGGCGATGTCGCCGAAGGTGGCGAGGTAGCCAGGCCAGGTGACGACGCGCCAGGACCAGATTCCGGTGTCGGGGGCACCTACGCGCATGTGGCGGTTCAGACCGTCGTCGAGCTGGACGGTGAGAGCGTGGCCCTCAGTCTGCTTGAGGAAGTTGGCGTAGGTCTTCGCGTACGGGTTCTCGGGCTTGTTGTTGGGGTCGTAGACCATGACGATTTTCGCTTTCTGGCGGAAGTGGAAACGGCAACGCCCCCGCTCGGTCCGGATGATGCCGGCCAGGCGGGGGCGTTGACAGGTGCCCAAGAGGCACCGCGTGTGGTGGGCTCAGGTCCCGTTGAAGGAGTAGCTGTCCTGCCCGAGGAGGGTGAGAGTAACGCGGACAGGCACCTCCTCGGGAATCTCTTCGTCCTCGTCGAGCACGTCCATCTTGTGCGTCGGGATGTAGATCTGGCCGTCCTCTTCGAAGAGGAGGTCGTTGGGCTGGAACGAGATGAACAGCGAGCGATTCTTGCTGCGAACCTCGACGGTGCGGCCGACGCTGCTTCTCTCGTGGAGATTCAGCATCGCCTCATCGGAGTACGTGGTTCCGTCGGAAAACCGCGCCTCAACGCGGTAGGTGCTCGGCTCGACCGCCTTGATGTTCAGGTCCTCGACGATCTCCGCGAACAGGGCGTTCGCGTCGTTCAGCTCGAAGGCGATCGCTCGAAGGTGGTCGTAGTTGAGCCGGGCGCGGCGTGAGAACAGCGCAGCGTTCTCGACCTCCTCCTCGGAGGCGTTGGGCGCCTGGTCGATCAGGTAGGCGCGCACCTCCTCGGGAGTGGGGTAGTCGAACCGGAGGTGGTAGTGGAACCGGCCCGGACGGTTGACGAGGTAGGCGCTCACGTCGGAGATCTCGTTCACCGTCAGGCAGTAGATGCGCTTGACGCCGGAGATTCCATCGAACAGCGAGAGGAACTGATTCTGCCGGCTCGAGCCATCCACGTGGCTGCGGGGGCCGCCGCCGGGGAAGACCTTCTCGAACTCGTCGAAGACGATGATGCACTCGTCGAGGGTGTCGAGGAACTCCGCGATCCCGTCGGCGTCTTCGGTGACCAGGATGACGGGGAGCTTCTCGTCCTTCGCGCGGGCGGCGACCATGCGCAGGAAGAGCGACTTGCCCTGACCCTTGTCACCCGTGAGCATGACGCCGAGGCTGCGTTCGGTGCGTCGGTAAGAGCTGAAGATCTTGTCGACCTTACGGTCGCGCGATCCGTAGACCCGGTCGGTGCCGACGACGAGATCGTCGACGCGCATCAGACTGAACCCCTCCTTGCTGCTGAAGTGCACCTTGTAGGTGCCGAGCGGGAGTGATTTGTGCGGGGTCACGGCGGAGTCGTAGACGCGAATCTGATTGCCGGTCTCGATGTATGTGTGTGTCACGTTGGGCTTCCTTCGTTGTCACTCTCACAGAGAGAATCGGCTTCCGCGAGAAGACACGTAAGCGCCCCCAGAGAAACGATCTGGTAACGGCGCGTAATGATCCGGTGTCGGTCGACTCTCTGGGGCATCACGCGGGTCATGCGGGCTGCTTCAGGCGCCACCACCAGCCGTTGAGGATGTGCGCGGGCGTGGGCCAGGCGTCGCGCATCTCCATCGACAGGGTGTTGCCGTGAGTCACCACCGCGGGGATGAAGAGCAGCGAGAGCTGCACGTAGGTCATGTGCACGGCGGTGATGTCCAGATCCACGGCGGAGACGTGCATCGCCTGCTGGTAGTTCACGCCTGCCCGCTGCAGGGAGTCGGCGACCGCGATGATCATGCCACCGCTGCCGCAGGCCGGTTCGTGCACGGTGATGTAGTCCTTGGACTTCAGCTCCTCGGTCAGATCGCCGACGGTCATCTGCGCCGTGAGCAGGCTCAGGTCGTATGGGGTGAAGAACTGGCCGAGCCTCTCGTTGCCGAGGTCCAGGCTCATGTACAGCTGGCCGAGGGCGTCGGTCATCTCGTCGCCCAGCACGTTGATCAGGTGGCCGAGCAACTCGGCGAAGCGGTGCATCTCTTCACTCGTGTAGCCGCTGGCGACCTCGCGGAACCGGGCTACACGTGCATCGCGGCCGCGACGGTCGACGGAGTTGCGCATCTCGAGGGCGGAGAGCTCGCAGAAGTCACGGAACACCTGCGGGACTCGCCGGCGTCCGTAGGCGGCGTTCGCCTCGAGGAGCTTCTTCATGGTCTTCATGCGGTCTCCGCCTCTCTGATCTCGATGGGATCGATTGCCTCGAGCCCGAGAGCTTGACGAGCACGCAGGACGGTCTTGTCGCTGACGTGGATTGTTCGGGCGATGACCTTGTCGCTGAGTCGCCTGGAATGCAGGCGTGCGACTGCGAGAAGGCGCTCAGCGCGGGTGAGCTTGACGTGCTCCCCGCGGATGGCGCGCTCAAGCGCGATCGAGTCGATGGCGGAGATGACTTCGGCCGGGTCGTCGTTCGCTGAGCCAACAGGCACCAGCCCACGGAGGTTCGGTTTCTCGTTCGGGTCGTCGATGTCGTCCCAGGCGAGAGGACCCACCCAGCGGCGCTCTCGTGCGAGCTGACGCATCTGGTCACCGAGGGGGCCCTCGATGCGGAGATCCCAGAGACTGTCGAACAGCTCCTCGGCGGCCTCCCGGATATCCAGCCGCACACGGGCGCCTTTGGAGCCCAGCAGTTCCCAGAGCTCCTCGACGGTCATCGCCAGGTGAGCTGCGAGGGGGATCGGCGTATGCCCCATCGCTATCAGTGCCTGCAAGCGCCTGAGTGCACCTGTCGCGTCGACCGTGCCGATCGGTTGATCGTTGAGCACGATGAGACTCCCTTCCTGTGACGGATCGCGCCCGCCACAGGAAGGGGGCTCGGTCAGCTGTCGGCGTCGGCGGAGAGCGCCGCGGCGACTTCCTCGAGCGCGTCCGACCTTGCCGGCAGCGCTTCGTAGAGGCTCTTGTAGGCGTCGCGCTCAGTGGCAACGAGCGTGAGGGCACGGGTGAGCGATTCGACACGCTGATCGGTGGTCAGGCCCGAGAGGGCGTTGATCTCTTCGGCGATGTCGATTCCATGGAGCTTGATGTGCTCCTCCCACTTGCGGAATGCGCTGTAGGTGTTCGGGTTCCGGCCGATGCTCAACGACAGCGCGAGCGCTGCGTCGATCTCACGAACGCTGTCCTCGGGGATCACGCCCATCTTTCGCTTCAGACGCGACGCGTCGACGGTGTGGACCTGCTCACACAGAGCCATCGTCGTCCCGCTCTTGCCGTCGGCGGCCGGAAGCTCCACGTGCGTCGGTCCGCTGCGCTTGCGCACGGCGGTCGACAGGTACACGATCTGGACCACTCCGGAGCGTCCGTTCAGGACGTTGTTCGAGACGATGACGGCAGGGCGATTGCTCCACAGCTCGTTCCCGATCGCAGGGCTCGCGGGATCAGCGAGGACCATCCAGATGTCACCTCGACGGAAACGCTGCTCTCGCGCCGGAGTGGAGATGCTTCGACCTGGCTTGTCCAGGACGGCGGGGGTCGGGATCCTGTCCGTCACGAGCGGATCACCTCCTTGATGGAGTTCAGGACCGGGAGGGCCAGATCCTCGGTGAAGACCTGGCATCCCTCGGTCAAGAGCCATTCTCGGAGCGCGTCGACGTAGTCCTCCGGACGTGGCAGCGAAGCTGAGACGCCTTCGGGGGTGTCAGCCTGGAGGGCCTCGACATCCGCGTCGCGCATGATGCCCGGAGCGGTCTCGGCGAGATCGTCGCCGAGGTCGCCGTCGAGGATCAGTGCGATGAGACGCTCAGCGCGAGCGCGGTCCGATGAGTGCAGGCTGTTCTCGAGAAGGTCGTCGTTCTCGATGACCATGAGGTGCTTGAGCCTGGACATGTCAGGACCGCTCTCCGACGTAGACCTCGCCGGCTGCTTCACGCTTCGCCTCGAGCAGGTAGATCCGTCCGCGAGTGGGCATGAGTGCGTACTCGATGGCCAGCTTGCAGGTCTCCTCGTCGGCGTCGTCGAAGAAGGCAGCCGGTCGTGTCACATCGACGTTGGCGGCTCGTTGACGAAGCTCCTTCAGGCGGTCGGCGGCGGACGGGAAGTGCTCGATGTAGAGAGCGCCGTCTCCGTAGTCCGTCAGGGACGTGTAGAGCACAGCGGGACCGACGTCCCGCTGGTGCTCAGAGAGGTGCACGTCGACGTCGACGCCCCAGTTGGCGTAGAGCGCCATCACCGCGGCGAGGGCGACGTCGGGGTTCGCACCGCCGAACGGGGCCAAGACGTCGTTGACGTCCTGGTGGGCGACCTCGTCGTGGTTGGCGAGCATGAGCTCCACGATTGCGGTGAGACGGGCGGAGGGGTTGTCGTATCGCTCGTCGAGGACGACCTGTTCGTCGTCGACGACGAGCGCCGTGTACTCGGTCTCGTAGGCGCGCTCGGGGGTCTCCGCGAGCAGAGTGGTGAGGGACACAGGGTCCTCCTTGCAATTTCAGGCGGCCCGGGTGGACCGCGCGGTGGAATGACGTGCGACGGAGAGGGTGGGTTCAGTCGGCGAACCTGGCCCACTGTTCCGAGAACCGGGTCAGCACGTCCCGCTTCGTGCGGGAGGTGGCGCCGATGGTTTGACCGTCAGAGCCCTGAGCGTGCGCGTACCAGGTGGAACCGTCCACGGTGCGCGGGATGCGCTCGATGGTCGGTGTCGGCGCAGGGGTCTTCGCCGCTGGGGGCGCCTCACCGAAGGTCTGGCGGTAGATGTCGTCGCTCATCGTGCCGCCTTCTCGATCTCGTCCAGAAGCGGGCCGACGAACCGGTCCCACAAGGCGTCGTTCTCGTTCTCGACGACCCATTCGGCTGCCAGTGCAGCATCTTCCGTGTCGCGGTCGGTGAGGCAGTCGTACAGCGCTGCAGCGACGGTGTTGGTGAACCCGCCGTTCTTGTAGTCCTCGGCGGCTTCCGAGACGGTCCGCTGCGCGCGGTCTGTCTCGACGGCGGAGCGGATCATGTTGAGCAGCGTGTCGCCGCCGATCCAGCCCGAACGCACGGCGTGGGCCAGGTCGTCTGCCGTCTTGTCGACGCCTTCAGTCAGGTCGCCGCCCAGGTCGAGGGCATTGAGGGTCTGCTGAGCGACTTGCTCGGGTGTGCGGGTGGTCATCGAACGCTCTCCTTCTGTCGCCAGCCGCATGTGGTGCAGCATCCGCGGCGAATCGTCCCCTTCCGGCGTCTGCCGGTTGTTCGGGATTTGGTCAAGCAGGGATCAGTGTCGGCATGGGCGGGGCAGAGGGTCGAAGATCGCGAACCGTCAGTGTTGCGGGCACATGCACAAGCGGTCACGATGTGACCACCTTCTCGTTCAGCGCCGCCAGGGCAGCAGCGGTCGCGACTTCGAGAGCCCGCTTGAAGCTCAGTCGGTCGCCGGGCTCGTAGGCGAACTGGTCGAGCGACGCACGGGCGAGGCGTTCAGCGGTCGCGCGGCGCTCGGCCGCCCTCTTCTCGGCCCACTCGGCCGTGCGCATCTCTTGGCACTCGCGAGCGGAGTCGTGGTGCACCTTGTGATGGGAGCAGTACGGGGGCATGATTTCCTCTCGTTGCCGAGTAAGTTCGGTGCAGGTCGTACCTGCTGGCACGACGAAGAGGGGTGACCCGAATGGATCACCCCTCTCTGTCGCGATGTGAGCCGCCGGCGCCCGGCTGGGTCAGACGGTCGCGTTGGTGAACGCGGATCCGTCTTCGACGGGCTCTGCAGCGCCGTCACCGTCGCCGCCGAGCAGCGCAGCTGCCTCGGTGTCGTCCAGGCGAGCAAGCTCACCGGCGAAGTCGCCGAGGGCCGTTGCCACATCCGGGACGGGCTCCGTGGCGGTCGCATCCTCGTCGGAGGGTGCGGCCATGAGCACAGCCAGAGCGGCTTCGACATCGTCATCCGACATCGTGTCGATGTCGTGGCCCTGCTGACGCAGGACCGCGACGGCGTCGCGCTTCTTCAGGGCCGTCACGAGCATCTCGTAGTCGGCCTCGATGCGCGGCTTCTTGGCGTTGCCGTAGGAGAGCACGAACATGCTCTTCATCGCCCGCGTGAGGGCGACGTAGTACATGCGCTTGTCCGCCTCCTTCATCTGCGAGTCGTACTTGTGGATGACCACCACGTTGTCGAACTCGAGACCCTTGGCGCCGTGGATCGTGCTGACGACCAGCTTCGCCTGAGCGTTGAGGTTCTTCTCCTTGCGCTCACGGTTCTTCTGGTTCATCAGCGACTGCTTGACGCCGTTGTGACGGATCTCGAAGTTCAGCACGTTCTCGCGCAGACGCTCGAAGAAGTCCTCCGCCGACATCTGACCGGCCTGGTAGAGACCGAGCCAGCCGTTGATGTCGTTCGCGCTGGCGATCCACCAGTCGGAGGTCATCTTCGCGACGACACCCTTGGCCTTCTCGTGGTTCTTCGTGAGCTGGTCGAGGTTGTCGTTGATTCCCTTGTAGATCACGAAGGAGGCGTCGGACGGGTCGACCTGCAGCACGTCGTTCCAGAACATCTTGATGTACTGGGAGAACACCGTGGTGGGGTAGGTGCGGCTGCTGACGAGGTTCGCGACGTGCTCGGCCGGGAACATCTCCTGCAGCTTCGTCTCCATCGCCAGGACCTCGGCACGAGCGAACGACAGGAACGCGACCTGCTCACCGCGTGCGAGACGCTCCTCGATCCAGCGCCGCGTGTCCACGGCGAGGAACCCAGGCAGCTCCTCGCGGAACTTGGTGAGGTGCTGGAAGTGCTTGTACTCCAGCGTCACCTTCTCCTGGAAGGAGGCGGCGGTGGGCACGGCGAGCGAGTTGGCCTGCAGTCGCAGCTGGGCTGCGGCGTTGGCCTCGATGTCCGCCAGGTGCACGTTCGCGAAGTCCAGGATCTCCTGGTTGCTCCGGTAGTTCGTCGTCAGCTGGAACGTCGAGAAGACCCCCGACTCTTCCAGCGCGTTGAGCGCCTTCGGGTTCGAGGCACGGAACTCGTACAGCGTCTGCGAGGCGTCGCCGACGATGAACATGTTCTCGCGGTGCTTCGCGACGTACTTCAGCAGGTAGATGAACTCGAAGATCGAGTTGTCCTGCACCTCGTCGATGATGAGGTACTTGGACAGCACATGCGGCGGCTCGATCATCTTGTCGATCTGCTGGTACGCGATGACGATCTCCAGCTCGAGGCAGGTCTGCTTGATCCGGTTCAGCATGTCGAGAACCTCGACCTCGTACTTCTCCACGAAGGCGTTCAGCAGCGTCGTCGCGCCCGGAGCGAGCTTGTCGACGTCCTGCATCACACGGCGGAATGCGCGCGCGATGTCACTGCTCGGGAAGAAGATGTCGATGCTGTTGAGGATCGTGTCGATCGAGGACAGCTCGTGGGTCGGGTGGTTCAGCGAGTAGATGTCGTGGATCATTCGCGCGATGGTCATGGACCGCACACCGGGCTTGCGCTCGATGATGTTGTCCGCGGCCGCGTTGGTGAACGACAGCACCGCGATGTCACCGGGATCGACGCCCTGACCGACCAGGTGGTCGATCCGGCCGAGGATCACGGTCGACTTGCCGGTACCGGCACCGGCCTGCACCAGCGTCAGCGGCTCTGCGGTACAGATCGCTGCGCGCTGCTGCGCGGAGAAGTGCGCGGGGATGACCCAGGTGCTCGCCTGCCCTGCGGGCGGGGACGACAGCTGCGGCTTGAGGGTGTTCAGACCCTCGAGCGTGTGCGACATCAGCAGGTTGAGGTTCTGCTTGCTGAGGTTGCTCGCGATGTCGGGCGGGCACACGCCGTTGATGGTGGCGTGGATCGCTCGGTACGCACCCAGCGAGACGTTGTAGGTCTCGAGGTAGCGCAGCTGCATCGCGAGGTGGTGCAGCGTCTTGTCGTCGGGGGTGCCGTTCGCGAACAGCTCCTCGACGTGGGTGGAGAGGATGTCGGCGACACCATCGCCTGCCCAGGCGTCGGCCAGCCGGCAGATGCGCTCGTGGACGTCGTACAGGCTCATCCACTCGGCAAGCTCATCCTCGTCGACGTAGACACCGGCGGATGCCGTCGCCCCGATGCGGTAGGTCGCATCCCGGATGAAGTCCTGGACGTCGTCGAGCGGCGCGTAGCTGAAGCGCATCATCGAGAACTCGTCCGAGACGCCGAAGGCGCCCAGCGTCTTCGAAGGTGCGGAGGAGACCATGCGCACACGCTCGGACGTCGAGCCCTTCGCCAGCACGAACAGCTCCATCCGGTAGAGGACGTTGAGCTCCTTGCGGATCTTGTCGCCGTTCTCGTCCTTGTGCAGGACGATGCCCTGCGGGGTCAGGTCGAGGAAGACGTCGAAGTCGTACTTGGTGGCGTTGGCGGTGATGTCCAGCCGGTCGCTGGCGAACGGAACCGGGTACGTGAGTCCGCGCGCAGCGTTGTGCTCCACGGAGTACTGGGCGAGGATCCCCAGCGGCACGGTGAAGGTCGTGACGTTGCTTCCCGAGCTCTTCCCCTTGGACAGCACGGCCTGCGTCGACATGGTGCTGGCGCTGGAGCCGAGCGGATAACGGCCGGGACGGACGTGCTCGTTGATGATTCCGGTCAGCTTCCCGGAACCGGTGAGCTCACTGCTGAAGTACTTCGGGGACAGGGCCTTCGCCGCGGGGGCCGAGGCGAGCGAGCTGAGGTCGTCGAGCTGGATAGGCATCGTGGCTTCTCTTTCGATTTTCGCCCGAGGGCGGATGGCATGCGGGGTACCGGCGTGAGGCCGGGGGAGTACTGCTGCGGGCCTGGGGCGAGAGGTTTCCCCCTCGCCCCAGACGCCGGCTACTGCTGGTCGGTGCCGTCATCTCCCGACCCGGTACCACCGGGTGCAGCGACTGCTGCCGTCGGATAGCGGGCGGCGATCACCGCGTCCTCGATGAGCCGGCGAGCGGCCTGTTCGGCAGGACGCGCGCCCTGGTCGACCAGGTAGGTCTCGGTGACCGTCTGGTCGAGGACGTCCGGGTCGATCGGCTCAGGGATCAGCGCCGCGGTGACCGGATCGGACTCCGCGATGCGCGCGCGCTCACGGGTGTAGCTGGCCACGAGGATCTCCTTGTAGGTCTCCTTCGGCAGCGACGAGAACGCGATGAGCTTCGAGAACCGACCGAGGAACTCCGCGTCGAACTCCCGCTGGAGCTCCTTCGTGAGGTCCTGCCGGCTGAGGCGGTGCGGCTGCGCGGAGATGGAGAACCCCGTGGGATTCTTGCCCATCGCCTCGCGGGCCGCGTTGGTCGTGGCGATGATGATCGTCTTCGAGAAGTCGACCACCTTGCCGTTGGCCATCCGCATCCAGCCCTCGTCGAGGGCGGTAAGGAACAGCCGGTGGATCACCTTGTGCGCCTTCTCGATCTCGTCGAGAAGGATCACCCGGTACGGGTTGGACTCGAGCGTGTCGAACGGCAGCTCCTTGTCGGAGTCGCTTCCGACATATCCCGGACCGGCGCCGATCAGACGCGACGCGTCGTGCTCAGCGTGGTACTCGCCCATGTTGAGCATGATCGGCGGCTGGTTGGTCAGCTCCTTGGCGATGATCTTCGCGACCTCGGTCTTGCCGACCCCGGAGGGTCCTGCGAACATCCAGGCCAGCGGCCTGGTGCGCGGGAAGGCACCCAGATCGTCGCGCCGAAGAGCGTCGATCAGATCGTCCACGATGTCGGCCTGACCCTTGATGCGGTCGAGCTCGGCAAGCACTCGGGTCTCGTCGAAGGGCTCCTTTGTGGCCAGTCCCGTCATCAGGCGCACCGCAACCGAGCGGAGCTTCGCTTCGCTGAGCTTGATGGTGCCCAAGCCCTGGAGGGCCTGGACTGCCACGCTGTTGTTCACCGCCGTCGCCTGGGCGATGGCGGTGTTCTGGGCGACGACGGAGTCCGCCATGGCGCGATCGAGTAGCGTCAAGGCATTGTCCGGCCGGTGCGATGAGGCACGCGAGTTCTCGTCAGCGATCACGGCGAGCTTGGTGAGCACGTCGTCGCTGATCGTGACCTTGTTCTTGTAGTGGGCGACGTAGGACGCCCGCGCTGCGAGCAGCACCTCGACGGTCTGCTCACGCGTGAGCTCGTCGACCACCAGACGCGAGAACCGGCGCTGGAACGCGGGGTCATCGTCGAACGACTTCGCCTCGTTCATGGTCGTCGCTCCGATGACGCGCATGTCGCCGCGGGCGAGGGCGGGCTTCAGGATCTGGGCGACCTTCTTGTACACCGGGTCGCGGCTGTCCTGCAGGAGGTGGATCTCGTCGATGAACAGGATCGCGTCGTTGGCCTTGTCGGACGCGAAGTCCACCAGCTGCGCAAGGCGCTGCTCCAGCTGCCCGACGACGCCGGCGCCGGCGACGAGGTTGCTCAGCGGCAGCTCGAACACGGTGGACTTGCTCAGCTGGCTGGGGACGAGGGCGCTCTGATTCGCGATCAGTCGCGCGATCTCCTCGGCGATGCGGGTCTTGCCGACGCCGGCGGGGCCGAGCAGCAGGGGGTTCGGCTTGCTCTTGCCGATCAGGACCGAGATGGTCTGGGCGACGAGCGCGTCTCGGAAGAGCGCCGGGGTGGCGTTCTTGAAGCGCTCGTTGTAGTCGATGAGCATCTCCTTGATGTCATCGAGGTCCCCTGTGACGCCGGTCATTCCGGGGAACGAGGGCAGACCCGGGATCGTGGGGCCGCCGCCGCCACCGCCGCCAGCGTTGGTGTCGTCGTCGTTCGAGTTGGTGAAGTCGGTGAGTCCCATGACGGGTGATTTCCTCTCGTGAGTGAGACGGCGAACGGCCCCGGTCAGCAGCTGCGTCCTCGGAGGAGGATCGAGTGCGACCGAGGCCGTTCACTGGTCTTCGCCCTTCCGGGCGTGCCGGGTCAGTCGACCAGGCCGATGAGCCGCTGCGCGATGGCCGGCTCGATGTGACGCATCGCCTGCGCGAAGTGCTCGGCGGAATCCGTGATCTGGTCCCAGTTCATGCTCGAGCACGGCGCGTAGTAGAGGTTCACGGGGTGCTGCTCGCGCTGCGTGGGCACTCGCCACTCGAAGTCGGTGACCACGAGCGAGAGCCGCCTCTTCCGCTTCTCGGAGACGTTGATGTAGTCCCAGATCTGCTTGTAGTCGGTGCCACCGTTGACCTTCGGCACCTTCCGGAACTCCTCCCAGATCCGCGCGATCGACTTGTCCTTGGTGCGGAGCAGCTTCTCCTGGGACATGACGTGCGAGAACGAGTTGAAGTACAGGTCGACGTTGAGCTTCTTCGCCAGGCGGATCAGCATCAGCACGGCCTGCTGGTAGTTCGCCTCCGAGATAGAGCCCGACGTGTCGATGTACACGTGCAGGTCCGGCAGGTAGTGCGTTGAGGTGATCCTCCCCGGCCGGTTGTAGTCCAACGGATCGCGACGGTTCGCCTTGGCGAAGCTCGTGCGCGTCTTCTTCAGGATGTTCTGCGAGCGGCTGACCTCCTTCATGCGCTTGAGCACACGAAGCAGGCCCTTCTCGATGTCGACCTTGGTCGGCTCCTGCTTGCGGAAGGTGATCTTCGCCGACCGGCCCGTCTGGGCCGTGCGGTTGCTCTGAGCGTTCGCTGCCCGCGCGGCCGCCTTGGCCACCGCCCGGGGGAGCGCGGTGAGCTTGCTCAGCGCCTTGTTCGAGATGACCTTCACCGGCGAGGCGATCGACATGTTGATGAGCTTCCACTCGTTGTCGACCTTCTTCGGCGTCGAACGCGCATGCGCTTCGACGTTGACGAGGATGATCGTCCGAGGGAGGTAGAGCTCCGAGACGACGAAGGGGAGCGTGCCCATCACCGGCGTGCCGGTGAGCTGCTGCTGGTACTGCATCAGCATCTGGACGATGACTCGGGCGAACGAGTACTCCTCATTCGCGTCGGAGTCGTCTTTGCGCAGCACGTACCCCTCGGCGAGACCCTTGAGGTTGGTCTGGCAGAACTTGTTCAGCAGGTTCGTCGTCTGACCCGGCAGAACGGCGGAGAGCACCGCGGTCTGTTGCGTCACCCATGCGGTGAAGTCGTCGAACTCGGACGCCGACTGGAACCAGAAGCCCAGAGCCTCGGGGGAGTAGGTGTACGCCAGGCTGGCGAACAGCTC
>Ga0172374_1002090_pt1 | contig 12878 bp, 9 predicted proteins | sample LakKiv3m_FD_114536 | JGI IMG/M metagenome (GOLD analysis project Ga0172374, IMG submission 114536) | Freshwater microbial communities from Kabuno Bay, South-Kivu, Congo - kab_092012_10.3m | ecosystem: Environmental > Aquatic > Freshwater > Lake | place: Democratic Republic of the Congo... | reverse complement strand
TGGTCGGCCAGGAGCCGATGGTCCGCACGCTGACCAATGCGTTTGAGACCGGGCGTATCGCGCAGGCTTATATGCTAACCGGCGTTCGCGGCGTGGGCAAGACGACCACGGCCCGCATTCTCGCCCGCGCGCTGAATTACAAGACAGACACCATCGACAAGCCGACCATCGACCTGCGTATCCCCGGTGAACATTGCCAGGCGATCATGGAAGGCCGACATGTCGACGTGATCGAGATGGACGCCGCCTCCCATACGGGTATCGATGATATTCGCGAGATCATCGAGCAGGTGCGGTATCGCCCGGTCTCGGCGCGCTACAAGGTCTACATCATCGACGAAGTGCACATGCTGTCGACGCAGGCTTTCAACGGTCTTTTGAAGACCCTGGAAGAGCCGCCGGAGCATGTGAAATTCATCTTCGCGACCACCGAAATCCGCAAGGTTCCGATCACCGTTCTGTCGCGGTGCCAGCGTTTCGACCTGCGCCGCATCAGCGCTGCCGATCTCGTCGGCCTGTTCACCGCCATTGCCGGCAAGGAAGGTTTTGAGGCTGAGCCGCAGGCGCTGTCGATGATCGCCCGTGCAGCCGAGGGCTCCGCGCGTGACGGCCTTTCCCTGCTCGATCAGGCAATTGCCCATGGCGGTGGCTGTGTGGAGGCCGAGGCGGTGCGCGGCATGCTGGGCCTTGCCGACCGGGCGCGCATCGTCGATCTTTTCCAGCATATCGTCAAAGGCGATGTCGCGGCAGCCCTTTCGGAATTCAACGGCCAATATGAGGCGGGCGCGAACCCCGTCGTCGTATTGAACGACCTTGCCGATTTCACCCATCTCGTCACCCGCATGAAATATGTGCCTGACGCGGCAGACGATCCTTCTCTTTCCGAAATCGAACGCGTGCGTGGTGCGGAATTTGCCGAAACCATCGCGGTAACCGCGTTGTCTCGCATCTGGCAAATGCTGCTGAAGGGCATTCCGGAAACGGAAAATGCCTCGCGGCCTGCGGGTGCTGCCGAAATGGTGCTGATCCGGCTTTCTCATGCCGCCAATCTGCCCGCACCCGAAGATGCGGCACGGCGGTTGCTTGAGCTTTCCAACGGTGATGGCGGCTATGCCAACGGCGCGCCTTCGGGCGGCGGCAATGGTGGCGGGGCGCGGGCCTATTCGTCAGCGCAAACCGTGGCTGCGGCAAGACCTGTCGATCTTCCCGCCCAGCGCCCGGCAACGCCGCAGACGTCTGCAATGTTGCGCGCCGTTCCCGACAGCCGGCCGCAGGACATGCAGATCGCCGTACCAAAGACCGAAGAACGGCCGGAGCCGAAGGTTCCGGTCAATTCGATGCAGGATATTGCCGATCTCTGCCAGAAAAATCGCGATCCCGTCATGCGGGCGAAGGTCCGCAACTTTGTCCGGCTGGTTCGGCTGGAACCGGGCCGGCTCGATATGCGGCTTGGCGATGGCGCCCCCGGCTCGCTGCCCGGCGAGCTTGGCGTGAGGCTAAAGGAGTGGACCGGTATCCACTGGATCGTCAGCCTCAGCAAGGAAGAGGGTCAACCGACGCTGGTGGAGGCCGAGGGCAACGCCCGCGACGCCCGCCTTGTCGATGCGAGACAGGATCCGGACGTCGTGGCCATTCTCCAGCAATTCCCCGGCGCAAAAATCACCGATGTTCGCATCCGGGCTGTCGAACAGGACGACGCGGAAGAAATAGCCCCGCCATCGGTTGCCGAATCGAGCGAAGGCGACATCCTTCCCGGCGACGACATCGAATTTTAAACGAGAACAAAAACAGGAGTTTGGCACATGCGCGACATCATGGGCATGATGGGCAAGGTCAAGGAAATGCAGTCCAAGATGGAAAAGGTGCAGGAAGAAATCGCCGCCCTTGAAGTCGAAGGCAGGGCCGGCGGCGGTCTGGTAACCGTCATTCTCAACGGCAAGGGCGAAATGCGCAGCCTGAAAATCGATCCTTCGCTGTTGAAGGAAGACGAGGTGGAAATTCTCGAGGACCTGATCGTGGCGGCCCATAAGGACGCCAAGGGAAAGGGCGAAGCACAGGCGCAGGAAAAGATGGCGGGCCTGACCGCCGGTCTGCCGCTGCCGCCAGGCATGAAGTTGCCGTTCTGATATCATATCAACTGAACAGGATGGCGAGACGCTGTTGAGCATTCGCCGTCCTCGTCTCAAGGCAGAGTTTAGGCCTCCAGCATCGCGCGAAACCGGCTGGCAAGCGGCGTTTCCAGATAGGCCATGCGCTCGGCTGCATTAAGCTGCATGGGACGAAATCGCTGGAGAATAGTCGGTATCGGCAGTTTCGTTCCCTGATAGGGTTCGAAGACGATATCCTCGCCGGCAGCGAGTATTCCGCCTTTCAGCACGCGGCAATAAAAACCCGGCTGGCCCGCCTGCCGGAAACGCGGGGCGAAATCGGGATCGCCGATCCGGGCCGAGAGTGTAGCGCAGGGAATGCGGGCAGCGGTTACCTCCAGCACGACTTCGCGGGCCGAGAACCTGTCGCCGACATGGAGTTTTGCACTGTCGACAGCTTCCAAAACTAGGTTTTCGCCAAAAAATCCCGGTTCGACCACGAAGCCCAGGGAGCGGGACCAGAAATGCAGATCGACGGACCCCATGACGTAAATCGCCTGATCCGGCCCGCCGTGATGTTTGCGATTGCAGACGGCATCGCTGACGATACCTTCGGCATCCACCAAGACCGGGCCTTGCACGGGATGTTTGAAGATGCCCGTCTTCGTCGTCTTTCCCGGCAGCTTTTTGGCCTCGCCCCGGCACACCGCCTGTATTTTCATGAACTGCCCTTCGCGCTTCATGATTCCCGTTTCCCGATTTATGCAGTAGAAAGCGCTCATGGCAAAACGAGTCACCGGTCCGGAAATCGAAAAACTGATCCAGCTTCTGGCAAAAGTGCCGGGACTTGGGCCCCGCTCGGCACGGCGGGCGGCGCTGCATCTCATCAAGAAGAAGGAGCAGCTTCTCGGGCCGCTGGGCCACGCGATGGGCGAGGCCTATGACAAGGTCAAAATCTGCTCCTGCTGCGGCAATGTCGACACCATCGATCCCTGCACCGTCTGCGCTGACGACCGGCGCGACCAGTCAGTCATCATCGTTGTCGAGGACGTCTCGGATCTGTGGGCGTTGGAACGGGCGGGCGCGATGAACACCGCCTATCATGTGCTGGGCGGCACGCTATCGCCGCTCGACGGTGTCGGGCCGGAAGATTTGAACATCAAGGGGCTGATCGACCGCGTCAGCGTCGGTGGCATTCGCGAGCTTATCATCGCCGTCAATGCGACGGTTGAGGGGCAGGCAACCGCCCACTATATCACCGACCGTCTCTCCGATCTCGGCATCAAGATCACCCGGCTTGCGCATGGGGTGCCGGTGGGCGGCGAGCTGGACTATCTCGACGAAGGCACATTGACGGCGGCGCTTCGGGCCCGCACGACGATCTGACGCCTTCCTTCACTCCCCACGACCCAAAGAGGAGACCGAATGCGAAACCGATTTGATTGTTTGTCCTGGCGCATTTCCGGACGGAAAACCGAGCTCCACTTTTCCCGGAAAAGCTTCAAGGCACTGGCCGCCATTCTTTCCGTTTTTTCAGCGACGGCGGCCATGGCGCAATCTGTACCAACCGGTGCAGCTGCTGCCCGATACGACGCCGAATTCAATGCGTGGCTGAAAAAGGAAATCTGGCCGGAAGCACGCAAGGCGGGTATTTCGCAAAAGACGCTCGATGCTGCGCTGAGCGGTCTCTCCATCAACTGGAAGCTGCCTGATCTCGTCATCCCCGGCCAGAAACCGCCGAAGGAACAGAGCCAGAGCCAGGCCGAATTCTCCTCACCGGGCGCTTATTTTTCCGAGAAGCGACTACAGGGGCTTGCCGGCACCGGTCGGTCGCTTGCGGCAACCCATGCAACCACCCTTCGTCGCATCGAAGCGAAATATGGCGTGCCCGGCGATATCATCGTGGCGATCTGGGGCCGTGAATCCGGTTTCGGCCGTGCGAAATTGCCGCATTCGGTGGTCGATGTGCTGGCCACGAAGGCCTATATGTCCACCCGCAAAGAGATGTTCCGTACCGAGCTGATCGATGCTCTGAAGATCGTCGAAAGCGGCGATATCGCAGCCTCGCGCATGATGGGTTCCTGGGCCGGCGCACTCGGCCAGCCGCAATTCATGCCGTCGAGCTACCTCAAATATGCGGTGGATTTCGATGGCGACGGCCGGCGCGATATCTGGAACTCCGTACCGGACGCGCTGGCATCCATAGCGAACTATCTTTCTCAGCGCGGCTGGCAGCGCAATCGCGACTGGGGTTTCGAAGCCTCGATCCCGGCCAATGTCTCCTGCGCGCAGGAAGGCCCGGACCTTGCACGGCCAGTGGCCGACTGGGCGAAGATGGGCATCACCCGCATTTCCGGAAAAGCCTTTCCGGCCAATGACCTTACCGCCGATGGCATGATGCTGGTGCCGGCCGGGCGGCATGGGCCGGAATTCGTGGTGACGCCGAATTTCTACGTCATCAAGGAATACAACAATTCTGATCTCTACGCCCTGTTCATCGGCAATCTCGCCGACCGCATCGCCCATGGCGCGGGGCCATTCAAGGCGGAATGGGGCAATGTCGGATCGATGCTGCGATCGGATGTTCTGGCCATGCAGAAGGCGCTGGTTGCCAAAGGTTACGATGTCGGCAAGGCGGACGGGCTAGCGGGCTTCAAGACGCGCCGTTCACTCGGCGACTGGCAGGCGAAAAACGGCTTGGCGCCTACCTGCTTTCCCGATGCGACGCTGAAGGCTAAACTGAAATAGCCGATTGCTGGCGAAACACAGACCTCTCCTCCGTCATGCTCCGGCCTGTCCCGAGCATCTGCAACATATCATTCTGCCGATAGGGGATTGGATTCTCGGGACAGGCCCGAGAATGACGGCGCGTGGGGATAAAGGCCGTCGCCACTCTCCCGGCACATCGTCTTTCAATGCTGGTCGGTATGCGGCTTATGGAAGATATCGTCAGTTGGCGGAATGGTTTGCCGCTCGATCATCCGGTGTACGCGTGGCCGCGTCTTGCCACGATGAAGCTCGAGCAGCCGATCCCAGGCCTCCGCATCCGCCTGAGTGCGGCGGTGGTTATGGCGGACATATTCCACCCATGTCGGCACATGATAGCTTTCAGTCCAGATGTCAGGGTTTTCGAGATCGCGCATCAGGTTCCAGTTGCGCGCGCCATCCCGGATGCGGATGCGGCGGCGCTCAGCCATCAGCGGCAGGAATTCGCCGAGATCCTCGTCATGGATTTCATAATCGATGAGAATGGCGATCGGGCCACTGCGCGGCTTGATATCAAGCCTCAGTGGCGGCTCCACGAAGCGGTTGAGCGGATCGAGATTGAGCGAGGCGAAGGCCGGCATGGCAAGCTTGAGGCCCACGACGACGCCGAGCAGCATCAGCACGCAGGAACAGAGAAGCGAATAGGAAATGCCATAGTCTTCGGCCAGTTCGCCCCAAAGCCAGCTGCCGACCGCGATGCCGCCGAAGGTCAGCGTCTGGTAAAGCGAAAGTGCCCGGCCCACCACCCAGCGCGGGGTGGAAAGCTGGACGATGGTGTTGAACAGGGAAAGCGCCAGAACCCAGCAGGCGCCGGCGACGGTCAGGACCAGCGAGGTGATGATCGCACTCGTGCTGATTGCCGTTATACCGGAACTGAAGGCGAAACCTAAAAAGGCGACACGCACGATCCATTCGCTGGACATGACTTCCCGCAACCGGGCACTGATGAGCGCGCCACCAATGGCACCGACGCCGAATGCGCCCAGCATGACGCCGTAGGTCAACGGGCCGCCCTCGACCAGATCGCGGGCAACGATCGGCATCAAGGCCAGGATGGCACTGGCGGAGAGGCCGAAGAGAAAGCCGCGCACCAGCACCTTGCCGATATTGGGCGACATGGCCACATAACGCATTCCGGCCGATATGGCGGCGAGAAGCTGCTCGCGCGGCAAGGTCGAGGCGTTTTTGGGCGGCTGCCAGCGAAACAGGGCATAAAGCAGGGTGAAGTAGCTGAGCGCATTGACGAAAAACGCGGCAGCGGCACCGGCAGCAGCGACGATGATACCGCCGATGGCGGGGCCGACGCTGCGGGTGATGTTAAAGCCAACACTGTTCAGCGTCACGGCGGCGGGCAGATCCTCGCGCGGCACCATTTCGCCAACGGAGGCCTGCCAGGACGGATTGTTGAGCGCCGTGCCGCAGCCGATCATGAAGGTGAAGAAAAGCAGCAGCCAGGGTGTGAGCCAGCCGGACCAGGCAAAAACCGTGAGCAGTACAGAGGCAGTCAGCATCAAGAACTGCGCCGAGATCATAATGCGGCGGCGATCAAAACTGTCGGCCAGCGCGCCTGAAATCAGCGAAAACATCATGATCGGCAGCGAGGTGGAAGCCTGCACCAGCGCGATCATGTTTTCGGAACTTGACAGCGAGGTCATCATCCATGCGGCGCCCACCGCCTGGATCAGTCCACCGAAATTCGAGGCAAGGCTGGCGATCCAGATTCGTCTGTAAGTCAAATGCCTTAAAGGCGCGAGTGGCGATTTACGGTCAGGCACGCTCTGTCCAATTGATGCAACTGCGATTTGTTAAACGGCAACTATAGACAGTGCCCAGAATGATGCCACCCTTTCCGACACGGTAGCGGTGAAAATGTGGCTGCGGACGCCATTGAAGCAGGAGCGCCCGCGAAAACCTTGCAATCCCGCCCCGATGGGTCTATATGACCCCTGAAATTCTTGATCGCTTGATGAAGAGTGGGGCCGCAAGGCTCCGCTCTTTTTCGTTAGGCGAACCGGAAACCACGGGCCAGGAGCCCGGTGAAAATCAAAGACCGGAAGGCCAGATGGCAGACACCGCACAAGAATCGCGACTGATAACTGAAACGGGCATCGACCAGCGCATTGCCGAGATCATCGAGCCTGTTTTGGCGGGTATGGGATATCTTCTGGTGCGCGTGCGGCTCTCCAACCAGAACGGCATGACGCTGCAGGTGATGGCCGAGCGCGAAGACGGCACCATGACCGTCGAGGACTGCGAAGCGATCTCCATGGCCATTTCACCGGTTCTTGATGTGGAAGATCCGGTCGATAAAGCGTATCATCTCGAAGTTTCCTCGCCCGGCATCGACCGGCCGATGGTTCGTAAATCGGATTTCACCCGCTGGCAGGGTCATCTGGTTAAGGTCGAAACCTCCATTCTGGTCGAAAACCGCAAGCGGTTTCGCGGCAAGATCGTCGAGGTCGATGCGGATGGCTTCAAGCTGGAACGCGACCAGATCGCCTATGGCGAGGAGCCGACAGTCACCGTTCCGTTCAGCGCGCTTTCCGATGCGAAGCTCATTCTGACGGACGACCTTATTCGTGATGCGCTGCGGGCAGACAAGGCGGCTAAGGCTGCCGCCGCAAACCAGAACGACGAAAACGAAACAAACGAAGACTAATTCCAACGTAAAGCCCGAAAAAGGGCGATCCCCGCAATTATGCGACTTACGGAGATAGAAAAATGGCAGTGAGTGCTAACCGGCTTGAGCTTCTGCAGATCGCCGATGCTGTGGCGCGCGAAAAGGTCATCGACCGCGAAATCGTGCTTGCCGCAATGGCCGACGCTATCCAGAAAGCTGCCCGCTCGCGCTATGGTTCGGAAACCAACATTCGCGCCGACATCAACTCCAAGACCGGCGAAATCCGCCTGCAGCGTCTTCTGGAAGTTGTCGAGGCAGCCGAGGACTATTCGACCCAGATCCCGCTCGAGCTTGCCCGTGACCGCAACCCGGACGCCAAGCTCGGCGATTTCATCGCCGATCCGCTGCCGCCGATGGATTTCGGCCGTATCGCCGCCCAGTCGGCCAAGCAGGTCATCGTTCAGAAGGTTCGTGAAGCCGAGCGTGACCGTCAGTATGATGAATTCAAGGACCGTATTGGCGAAATCGTCAACGGCACCGTCAAGCGCGTCGAATATGGCAATGTCATCGTCGACCTCGGCCGTGGCGAAGGCATCATCCGTCGCGACGAGATGATCCCGCGGGAAAACATGCGTTACGGCGACCGCGTGCGCGCTTACGTTTACGACGTTCGCCGCGAACAGCGCGGCCCGCAGATTTTCCTGTCGCGTACCCATCCGCAGTTCATGGTGAAGCTCTTCACCATGGAAGTTCCGGAAATCTACGACGGCATCATCCAGATCAAGTCGGTCGCCCGTGACCCCGGTTCGCGCGCCAAGATCGCCGTTATCTCGAACGATAGCTCGATCGATCCGGTCGGCGCCTGCGTCGGTATGCGCGGCTCGCGCGTTCAGGCCGTTGTCGGCGAATTGCAGGGCGAGAAGATCGACATCATTCCGTGGAGCCAGGAGCCGGCGTCCTTCATCGTCAACGCCCTGCAGCCGGCGGAAGTCGCCAAGGTGGTTCTGGATGAAGAGTCCGAGCGCATCGAAGTGGTTGTTCCCGATGAGCAGCTGTCGCTCGCCATCGGCCGTCGCGGCCAGAACGTGCGTCTGGCATCGCAGCTGACCGGCTGGGATATCGACATCATGACCGAGCAGGAAGAATCCGAGCGCCGCCAGAAGGAATTCAACGAGCGCACGGCACTGTTCATGGACGCCCTCGACGTTGACGAGATGGTCGGCCAGGTTCTGGCTTCCGAAGGCTTCGCACAGGTCGAAGAACTGGCTTATGTCGACCTCGGTGAAATTTCCTCGATCGACGGTTTCGATGAAGACACCGCCGATGAAATCCAGACCCGCGCCCGCGAATATCTGGAACGTCTGGAAGCCGAAATGGACGCCAAGCGCAAGGAACTCGGCGTTGCCGATGAGCTGCGCCAGATCGACGGCCTGACCTCGCAGATGATGGTTGCGCTGGGTGAAGACGGTATCAAGACCATCGAAGACTTTGCCGGCTGCGCCGCGGACGATCTGGTCGGCTGGAGCGAACGCAAGGACGGCGAGACCAAGAAGTTCGAAGGCATCTTCTCCAAGCTCGACGTCTCGCGCGTCGAGGCCGAGAACATGGTGGTGCAGGCCCGTCTTCTGGCTGGCTGGATCACGGCCGAAGACCTCGCTTCCGAAGAGGAAGCCAATGCGGAAGCTGCCGAGGAGGCGGATACCGCCGAGCAGGAATGACATCGCAGGCGCATGAGCCGGACGAGCTGCCCGAGACCGATGAGGACGGGCGGCTGGAAGGCAACGTCAATGGACGTATGTGCATTGTGACACGGCAAAGCGGATCCCCCGATGAGTTGATCCGCTTCGTCGCAGGCCCGGACGGCAGCGTCGTGCCGGATCTGAAACGCCAATTGCCGGGGCGCGGCTGCTGGGTAACACCCGAGCGCGCCCTGATCGAGAAAGCCATTGCGAAGAAGATTTTCGCACGGGCACTCAAACGCGACGTCAAGGCCGGACCGGAGCTTCTTGCTCTTCTCGACCGGCTGATGGCGCAGCAGCTTGCGGGAATGATGAACATGGCGCGCAAGGCGGGCCAGTTCATCAGCGGCGCGACGAAGGTCGATGCCGCCATCCGGTCCGGGAACGCGATTGCCGCGTTCCACGCAACCGATGCTGCGGCGGACGGCGTGAGAAAACTGGACCAGGCCCGCAGGGCCTGGGCGTTCGGCAGCGATGCCGACAATGAAATTCCGTCCTTCCGGCTCTTCAGTAGCGCCGAAATGGACGAGTTGATGGGCCAGAATGCTTTTATCCATGCTTGCGCGCTTGCGGGGCAGGCGGGTGAGGGTGTAGTGAAGCGCGCAACGATGCTTGAGCAGTACCGCCTTGGCGGTCGATCTCAGGCGGAACGCGACGCTGCCCGGACAGAACAATGACGCGGTTAACCGACATGAACGGTCGCCGCGTTCCGATGCAGCAATTGAACGACGAGACCTGATGGACGTCATCCGGTTCTCGTCCGAAGGAACGGGAACGAATGACCGACAACAACGACGACAAGACACTTAACGCGCCGGCCAAGAAGACTCTCACCCTCAAGCCGGGCGGGATGAATCAGGGCACCGTGCGGCAGGATATGGGTCGAGGTCGCACAAATGCGGTTGTCGTGGAAACACGCAAGCGCCGCCCCCTACGTCCCGAAGACGAGAAGCCGGTTCAGCCGATCGCGGCAGCAGCGCCTGCACCGAAGCCCGCAGCACCGGCCCCTGCCCCCGTGGCAGCGCGTCCGCAGGCTCCCCAGCCGCGCATTCATCAGCCAGGCGGCCAGCAGCAGCGTCCGGGTTCTTCCCAGTCGCAGCAGCGTCCCGGTTCGTCCGCACCCCAGCAGCGCCAGCCTGACCGTCCGCGCGGCAACGTTCTGCACGATCTTTCCGCCGGCGAGATGGAAGCCCGTCGCCGTGCGCTGATGGAAGCGCAGGCTCGTGACGTGGTGGAAGCCAAGCAACGCGCCGAAGACGAAGCACGCCGCAAGGTTGAGGAAGAACAGCGCATCGCAGCCGAAAAGGTTGAGGCCGCAAACCGCGCTGCCGAAGAGGCCGCGGCTGCCAAGGCAGCGGCAAGCCAGCCTGCCGCTGAAGTGAAATCCGAACCGGCCAGCGAAAAGCCGGCTGCGGCCTTTGCACCGGCCCCCCGCACTGACGCACGTCCTCAGTCCGCCACCGCTGCTCCCCGTTCCGCTCCTGCAACGCCCGATGCGGCCGCTCCGCGCGGACGTCGTACCGGTGGCGACGAGGAGGATGATCGTGGTGCCGTGCGTCGTGGCAGCAGCCTTCCGGCCCGCGGCAAGGTCACGGCTCCGGTTCCGGCCAAGCCCGCCGCCCGCCTGAAGACGGAAGAAGAACGCCGTCGTGGCAAGCTCACCGTCACCTCGTCCAATCTGGATGAAGACGGCACGCCGCGTGGCCGCTCGATGGCATCCATGCGCCGCCGTCAGGAGAAATTCCGCCGCAGCCAGATGCAGGAAACCCGCGAAAAGGTTATGCGCGAAGTCATCCTGCCGGAAACCATCACCATTCAGGAACTGTCGCAGCGCATGTCCGAGCGCGCCGTCGATGTCATCAAGTTCCTGATGAAGGAAGGCCAGATGATGAAGCCGGGCGACGTGATCGACGCCGATCTGGCGGAACTGATCGCCGTCGAATTCGGCCACACCGTCAAGCGTGTTTCTGAATCCGACGTGGAAGAAGGCATCTTCAACCAGGCCGACGACGAAGGCGAAATGGTTTCCCGTCCGCCGGTCGTGACCATCATGGGTCACGTCGACCACGGCAAGACCTCGCTGCTCGACGCCATCCGTCAGGCAAACGTGGTTGCTGGTGAAGCCGGTGGCATCACCCAGCATATCGGCGCCTATCAGGTCGAAAAGAACGGTCAGAAGATCACCTTCATCGACACCCCCGGCCACGCCGCCTTCACGGCCATGCGTGCCCGTGGTGCGCAGGCGACCGACATTGCCGTGCTGGTTGTTGCCGCAGACGATAGCGTGATGCCGCAGACAATCGAATCCATCAATCACGCCAAGGCTGCCGGTGTTCCGATCGTCGTTGCGATCAACAAGATCGACAAGCACGAGGCAAACCCTGAAAAGGTTCGCCAGCAGCTGCTGCAGCACGAAGTTTTCGTGGAATCGATGGGTGGTGAAGTTCTTGACGTCGAAGTGTCGGCCAAGAACAAGCTAAATCTGGACAAGCTGCTCGAAGCGATCCTGCTTCAGGCGGAAATCCTCGATCTCAAGGCAGATCCAAGCCGCACCGCAGAAGGCACGGTCATCGAAGCCGAGTTGGACCGTGGACGCGGCGCCGTCGCCACCGTTCTCGTGCAGAAGGGTACGCTGAAGCCCGGCCAGATCATCGTTGCCGGTGACCAGTGGGGCCGTGTGCGCGCGCTCGTCAACGACAAGGGCGAACACGTCAAGGAAGCCGGTCCGGCCATGCCGGTCGAAATCCTCGGCCTTTCCGGCACGCCGTCGGCCGGTGACCGTTTTGCGGTTGTCGAAAACGAAAGCCGCGCCCGCGAGATTTCAGAATACCGCCAGCGTCTGGCACGCGACAAGGCTGTCGCCCGCCAGACCGGTCAGCGCGGCTCGCTGGAACAGATGATGAGCCAGCTTCAGACTTCGGGATTGAAGGAATTCCCGCTGGTCATCAAGGCGGACGTGCAGGGTTCGGTCGAAGCCATTATCGCTTCGCTCGACAAGCTCGGCACAGACGAAGTCCGCGCTCGTGTCGTTCACTCTGGTGCTGGTGCCATCACGGAATCGGATATCTCGCTTGCCGAGGCATCGAACGCCGCGATCATCGGCTTCAACGTTCGCGCCAACGCACAGGCACGTACGGCGTCCGAACGCGCCGGTATCGAAATCCGCTACTACAACATCATCTACGATCTGGTGGATGACGTTAAGGCGGCGATGTCGGGTCTGCTTTCGCCGGAACGTCGCGAGACCTTCCTCGGCAATGCCGAAATTCTCGAGGTGTTCAACATCACCAAGGTCGGCAAGGTCGCGGGTTGCCGCGTCGTCGAGGGCAAGGTGGAACGTGGTGCAGGTGTCCGTCTGGTGCGCGACAACGTCGTTATCCACGAAGGCAAGCTCAAGACCCTCAAGCGCTTCAAGGACGAAGTCAACGAAGTGCCGGTTGGTCAGGAGTGCGGTATGGCATTCGAAAACTACGAAGACATCCGCGCCGGCGACACCATCGAGTGCTTCCGCGTCGAGCACATCACGAGAACGCTCTAAGCGTTCTCGCCGCAAAACAGGATTTTTCTGTCGGGCGCCGGCTTACCGGCGCTCGCTCCGTTTGAGGCATTACCCATGGCAAAAGCAACATCATCGGCCCCTTCGCAACGCATGCTGCGTGTTGGCGA